>Ga0137308_102169_pt1 | contig 14429 bp, 16 predicted proteins | sample Inofrocosms_June_FD_97181 | JGI IMG/M metagenome (GOLD analysis project Ga0137308, IMG submission 97181) | Mouse cecal microbial communities from Vienna, Austria - N-Acetylneuraminic and N-Acetylglucosamine D2O microcosms_June | ecosystem: Host-associated > Mammals > Digestive system > Large...
TCGCCGTCGTCGGAGTAGCGCACCGGGCCGTCCTTGATCAGGTAGCACCAGCAGTTGTGCCGGGCGTCATGGTATTTCTTTTTCATCTCGCCGATGCGCGCCCGGGCCTCCTCCTCCGTCTCCACCGGGAAGACGTGGCCGATAAAGGTGGAGCGCTTCTCGGTGAACTCCGTCTCAGAGGGACGCGACGGCACCAGATATTCTGTCATACTGATTCCCCATCTGCTCTCGCGCGGCAAGGGCGGCCCGCGCCTACTTTTTTACCCATCCCTTTGGGATAAACAGCTCACCGAACTGCTCCGCCGCATAGGTATCCGTCATCCCGGCAATGTAATCCAGCGCCGCCCGCTCTTTCCCCTCCCGCATCAGGATCTCCTGGTATTCCGGGGGCAGCTTGTCCTCATGCTTTAGATAGTATTCGTACAGCAGGCAGATCATGTCCTCCGCCTTGCCCTCCTCCCCCTTGGCCCTGGGGTTGAAGTAGACGGACTGAAACATGAATTCCTTCAGCTCCTGCATGGCCTGGGCCACCGGCCCGGACTGGCGGATTGCGTCCTCCCCGGCGCTCTCCCGGATGATATCCATGGTCAGCGTCTCAATCCGCTCCCCGTGGGTGAAGCCCAGGACCTGGGAGATGCGGATGGGAATGTCGGTGGGATAGATGATGCCCCCCCGCATGGCGTCGTCAATGTCGTGATTGATGTAGGCGATCTTGTCGGCAAAGCGCACCAGCTGCCCCTCCAGGGTATCCGCCGCCGGCCCCCTGGTGTGGCAAAGGATGCCCGAGCGCACCTCATGGCACAGATTCAGCCCCTCGCCGCCGTTCTCCAGCCGGTCCACCACCCGCAGGGACTGCTCGTAGTGCCGAAAGCCACCCTCCACCATTCTGGACAGCGCCCGCTCCCCGGCGTGGCCGAAGGGGGTGTGCCCCAGGTCGTGGGCCAGCGCCGCCGCCTCGGTGAGATCCTCGTTCAGCCCCAGCCCCCGGGCCATGGTACGGGCGATGCGGGACACCTCCAGGGTGTGGGTCATACGGGTGCGGTAATGGTCCCCCTCGGGCTGCAAAAACACCTGGGTCTTGTGCTTCAGCCGCCGGAAGGATTTGCAGTGTACCACCCGGTCCACGTCCCGCTGAAAGCAGGTGCGCATGGGACAGGGCGGGATTTTCGTCGGCCTGCCCTTGGAATTGACGGACAGGCAGGCCCGGGGCGACAAGGTTTGGCGTTCCAGCGCCTCGGTGCGTTCCCGAATGGTGTGCTCCATACCGCTTCCCTCCTGTTGCTCAGCCAGAGGCACAATTGCTGTCTATTACTTATACCTCATCCATCGGAAAAACCCTTTTTTATTTTCAAAATTTTTTGCATATTTTTCTTTTTCCGCCCATAGTCTGCCTCCGGGGAGGGAGTGCCATGACCATGAGCGTCCATATGGCCCGCCTGCTGGTGCTGGCGGTGATCTTTGTCAACGGCTGGACCGACGCGCCGGGCGCCATTGCCACCGCCGTGGGCTCCAGGGCGATATCCTTCCGCCGGGGCGTGTGGATGGCCGCGGCGTGTAACCTGATAGGCGCGGCGGCGGCCTGCGTGTGCTTTCCCGCCGTGGCGGACACCGTAGGGGAGCTGGTGGCCTTTTCCAGCGCCCGCGCCGCCGTGGCCGCCCTCAACGCCGCGCTGCTGTCCATCGTGCTGTGGGCGGTGGCGGCGTGGCGGTTCGGCCTGCCCACCAGCGAAAGCCACGCACTGCTGGCGGGCCTATCCGGCGCAGCGCTGGCGTGGCAGCGGGCGGGGGCCGCCCTCACCGCCCTGCTCCATGGGGTGCAGGACGGACAGAAGTTTTTGGCCCTGCTGCTGCTCACCGAAGGGCTGGGCGGGGAACAGGGCCTCTCCCGGCTATCCCTGGCCCTGCTCACCGCGGCTGTGATGGCCCTGGGTACCGCCCTGGGCGGAAAGCCCATCGTGGAGAAAATGGGCACCGAGCTGGCCGCCCTCTCCCCCGCCGAGGGGCTGGCGGCGGACCTGGGGGCGGGAGCCGTACTGCTGGCGTGCTCCGCGCTGGGCCTGCCCGTCTCCACCACCCACGCCAAGGTGGCCGCCATCTGCGGCGCGGGCCGGGGGGCGGACCGGCTGGTGATGGGCCAGATGGCGGGGGCGTGGGTCCTCACCTTTCCCGCCTGCGGGGGGCTGGCCTTCCTGCTTACCCGGCTCATGATGGGATGAAAACGGCTCCGGCCCGCACACATCGCGGGCCGGAGCCGTTCCATTTCCTTTACTTATTCCAATTGAGCACGTCCCGGTTCTTCACAAAATACTCCACGCCGGAGTACAGGGTGGTGGCGGCGATGACAACCACACACGTCCAGTCCAGCACCCACATGGGGATGGGCAGGATGGTGAGGTGCATCAGGCACAGGCACACCATGGTGGAAAAGGTCTTGACCTTGCCCGACCACCCGGCGGCAATGACCCGGCCATTATCCACCGCCACCATCCGCAGGCCGGATACGGCAAACTCCCGGGCCATGACAATGACCAGCGCCCAGTCGGGGAAGCGGCCCATGGCGCAGAAGCAGGTCATGGCGGTGAGCACCAGCATCTTGTCCGCCAGCGGATCCATGAACTTGCCGAAGTCTGTCACCAGGTTGTGCTTCCGGGCGATGTAGCCGTCCAAAAAGTCGGTGAGGCTGGCCACCACAAACACCGCCAGGGCGGCATAATTGTTGCCGGGGAAATCCAGGTGCCACAGCACCAGATACACAGGGATCAGGATGACGCGCATCAGGGTCAGCTTGTTGGGTAGGTTCATGGTGTTCCTCCTTTATGTTCCGCCTGTTCTTCCATTGACTCCCGGGCGGCCAGCGCCATGGGCAGGCCGGCGGCCTTGGGCTTGCCGAAATATTGGGTCACGCCGGACCTGAGCGTCTTCAGCCCAGGCGTGGGCGAGCAGTGGCAGAGCGTCATTCCTCCATCTCCCCTGTCAGATCCCCGTCGGACACGCCGGTGATGCGCACCCACACGAACGTCCCCGCAGGGACCAGCCCCGCCGCTGTGAACAGCACCCGGCCGTCGATATCCACCGAGTCGGCGTAGGTGCGGCCCGTGTAACAGCTCGCCTCAGCGTCAAAGCCCTCACACAGCACCTCCATGCAGGCGCCCAGGCGCTGCTCGTTATACCCGTCCATAATGCGGGACTGGATATCCACCACCAGCTCCACCCGGCGTGCCGCGGTGTCCGGGTCCACCTGATTTTCCATGGCGGCGGCCAGGGTGCCCTCCTCCGGGGAGAACTGGAACACCCCCGCCCGCTGGAGCTTCTGCTCCCGCAGAAAACCGCACAGCTCCTCAAACTCCGCCTCCCCCTCGCCGGGCAGGCCGCAGATGAGGGAGGTGCGGATCACCACGTCGGGCATGGCGGCGCGCAGCTTGGCGAACAGCGCCTCGATCTCCGCCCGGGTGCTGCGGCGGCGCATGGCCCTCAAAATGCCGTCGTTGGCGTGCTGAATGGGGATGTCCAGATAGTGGACGATCTTCTTTTCCCGGGCAATGACCTGAATCAGCTCATCCGTCACCGCCTCCGGGTACAGGTAGTGAAGGCGGATCCAGTGGAAGTCCAGCCTGCAAAGCTCAGTCAGCAGACCGGCCAGCGAAGCGCCGTCCTCCAGATCCTGCCCGTAACGGGTGATGTCCTGGGCAATGACAATGAGCTCCCTCACCCCGCTGTCCGCCAGCCCCCTGGCCTCCTTCAAAAGGGCCTCCATGGAGCGGCTGCGGTAGCGCCCCCGCAGCTTGGGGATGACACAGAAGGCGCAGCCGTTGGAGCAGCCCTCGGCAATTTTCAGATAGGCCGTCCAAGGCGGGGTGGTCACCCACCGCTCCCCATCCTCAAAGGTGCGGTGGATATCGCCGAATAATTCCGGCCTCTCCCCCGCCATCACCTGCTCCACAGCGGAGACGATATCGGTGTAGCTCCCTGTGCCCAGCAGGCCGTCCGCCTCGGGCAGCTCGGCGCGGATGCCGTCGGGGTAGCGCTGGCTGAGGCAGCCCGCCACCAGCAGCTTTTTCAGCTTCCCCCGGTTCTTCAGCTCCGCCAGCTCCAAAATGCTGTCGATGGCCTCGCTCTTGGCGGACTCGATGAAGCCGCAGGTGTTGAGCACCGCCACGTCGGCCCCCTCGGGGTCGCCGGTGACGGTGTGCCCCGCCGCCCGGCACAGGGCCATCATCTGCTCGGTGTTCACCAGATTTTTGGCGCAGCCCAGGGATATAAACGCAACATTCAAGCTAAAAAACTCCTCACATTTTCATAAAAGCACAGCAGCCTATGTCCCGGTCCCGCCGGAACCCCAGAGACTGGTAAAATGCGGCGCTCTCCAGTGTGTCATCCGCAGCCAGCTCCATCTGGTACACCTCCGGGTAACGCTCCATCAATGCGCCAAAGAGCATCGTCCCGATTCCTTGACGCTGGTATGCAGGAAAAATCAGCACATCCTGAATAAATACGATGGAAAACCCATCCCCTACCGCCCGGAGCAGGCCCGCCAGCCTGTCCCCATCATACGCCCCCAGCACCAGCAGGGAGTGCTCCAACGCGTTTTTCAGCATCTCAGGCCAGTCAGTGTAATTTGTCCAGCCCACCGCGGCATAGAGCGGCAGGATTTCGTCCATGTCAAACAGCGTCAGCTCACGTATTGTCCGCAGAGATTCTCCGTTCACCTTTTCTACCATTCCGATTCCTCCCGTATGCGGTCCAGCGCCGACGAAATCTCCTCCCAGCCGTATCCCCGCCGGGCCAGATAGTCGGACACCTTCTTCAAATTTTCCCTCGTGGGCTCCGCCCCCCGGAGCTTCTGCCGGGCCAGCTTGTCAATCTGGCCGCTGTCCGGCTCCCGCTCGTCCATGGCGTCCTCCCAGAACTCCCGGGGCACCCCCCGGCGGTACAGCTCGTCCCGGATCTTCCGGGGGCCGTACCCCTTGGCTGCGTAGTGGCGCACCACCATGCGGGCGTATTCCCCGTCGTTGAGCAGTCCCAGGCCGGCAAGGCGGTCGGCCACCCCCTCCGCCCGCTCCCGCAGGGTCTCCTTCTGCTGCTGCAAAAGCGCAGGGTCCGGGCCGCCGTCCAGCTTGTCATAGGGGTACTTCTCCCGCTTCTGCCGGGGCGGGACGCACAGCTTATCCAGCAGCTCCTTCCGGGACATGGGCCGCTGGGCCAGCAAGCCCACCGCCCGCTCCATCAGCCGGGACTGCTCCCCGGCGGCGCACAGCGCCTCCCCCTCGGCATCGGTCAGCTCCCTGCCGGCATAGAGCCCCAGGGACACCACATCCCCCTCGCCCACCCGGACGACGGAGGCGTCGTCCAGCCACACCAGCCAACGGCCCTGCTTGTGCTGGGAGGGCTCCAGCTTTTCGATCCTCACGGATTATCCTTCGAAATCGTCGGCGGACACGTCCACCGCCCGGCCCGCCGCCTTGGCCGCCGCCTGGGACTGGCGGCTCATCAGCTTGTAGGCATTGGCCCTCACGTCGGCCTCCACCTGGGCGGCGATCTCGGGATTCTCCCCAAAGTATTTTTTTACCGCGTCCTTCCCCTGGCCCAGCCGGGTATCCCCCATGGAGAACCAGGAGCCTGACTTCTGCACGATGTCCAGCTTGACGGCCAGGTCCACCAGCTCGCCCATTTTGGAGATGCCCTCGCCGTACATGATATCGAACTCCGCCTCCCGGAAGGGGGGCGCCACCTTGTTCTTCACAATCTTGGCCCGGGTGCGGTTGCCGATGATCTCGGTGCCGTTCTTGATGGCCTCAATCCGGCGCACCTCCATACGCACCGAGGCGTAAAACTTCAGTGCCCGGCCCCCGGTGGTCACTTCGGGATTGCCGTACACCACGCCTACCTTCTCGCGGAGCTGGTTGATGAAGATGACGATGCAGTTGGTCTTGGAGATGGACCCCGCCAGCTTGCGCAGGGCCTGGCTCATCAGCCGGGCCAGCAGGCCCACATGGGAGTCGCCCATGTCGCCCTCAATCTCCGCCCGGGGGGTTAGGGCGGCAACGGAATCCACCACCACCACGTCAATGGCCCCGGAGCGCACCAGGGCCTCGCAGATCTCCAAACCCTGTTCGCCGGTGTCCGGTTGGGAGATGAGCATGGAGTCGATATCCACCCCCAGGGCCCGGGCGTAGGTGGGGTCCAGGGCGTGCTCGGCGTCGATGTAGGCCACCTCGCCCCCCCGCTTTTGTGCCTCGGCCACAATATGCAGGGCGAGCGTGGTCTTGCCGGAGGACTCGGGGCCGTAAATCTCAATGATGCGCCCCTTGGGCACGCCGCCGATGCCCAGCGCGATATCCAGCGACAGCGACCCGGTGGGAATCGCCTCCACCACGATATGGGAATTTTCGCCCAGGCGCATGATGGAGCCCTTGCCGTACTCCTTCTCAATCTGCGCGATGGCGGTGGACAGCGCCTTTTTCTTATCCGCCGCCGGGGCGGCGGGCTCAATTTGTTTCTTCTTTTCAGCCATGTACAATCATCCTTTCCCACCGGCATGATTTTGAAAGCCGCCGGCCTCTTCCTGCCCATATGCTACTCTTTTAAATGTCCCATAAACCGGGCCTTAATCCCACCCCCGCAGGGTGTTCCTGCCAAATTTCCCTATCTGCGGCTTCTGATCAGGAACCGCTGCAAGCGCAGAAGCTTTCCCGTCTCTGTCTCAAACTCGTCCAGCCCCTCTTTTCGGTAATCGAACTTTTCCGCCAGCTTCATACTTCCAGCGTTTCGGATGTCCGCCTCAAATACGTACCACTCCTTGCGGTAGCTGCCGTCTACGAATTTCAACACACCTGCCAGGGCTTCCCAGCCATATCCCTTTTGCTGCTCCCCTTTTTTGATCCAAAGCCCCAGCTCGGGATATTCCTCCCGGATGCCATGTACCTCAACGCCGCCCACAAACCCACCGTCCAGGGTCAGAATGGACAGGAATAGCATCTCGTTTCGGTGCATCAGATCCATAAACCCCTGCAGCGTCTCCTGGGCCGCTGCCACAGAGGCAAAGGGATCTGGATACTGATATTTTGTAATTTCCCCGTCAAATGCCGAGACATATTCCTCCAAGCGGCCCATCTCAAAAGGCACAATTTTAAGCCGGCCCGTCTCAATTACCACGCCCATTCCGCACCTCCGCTACTCCACATGATTGTACACCTCAATGCCCAGCAGCTTGACTATAACCCCCTCCTGAAAGGGCTTCTCCGCCTCCAAGCCGTTCAGGCGGCGGACCCTGGACACCGTGTACAGCACCGCCCGGTACTCCACCGTCCCACCGTCCTTCAAATGAAACGGCATCGGAAGCAGGCAGGCCAGCAGCAAAGCGCCCGCCGCTATGAGAATGAGCCTCTTTTTTATAGCACATCCTCCTTTACCGGCGTGTTCCTGCCCCTCACTGCGCTCCAAGCTCGTTCGCTGTCCGATTCTCCGCGCTTCCTTCCACCACCCGCCAGTGCATTCCCGGGTCCATGGTGGTCTGGATGCCTGTAAACCCGTTTTCCGCCAGTATGTACTCCACCGCCGGGGCCTGGTCGTACCCCACTTCAAAGGCCAGCTTGCCGCCCGGCTTCAGCGCCCGCTTCCACTTTCTGGCGATGGCGCGGTAAAATTTCAACCCGTCCTCTCCCCCGTCCAGCGCCATCCGGGGCTCGTAGTCCCGGACAGAGGGATCAAGCCGCGCCACCTCCAGGGTAGGGATATACGGGGGATTGCAGAGGATGAGGTCGAAGTCCCGCAAAATCCGCGGCGGCGGTTCCAGCGCGTCCGCCTGGACCGGGCTCACCTGGTCCGTCAGGCCGCACCGCCGGATATTCTGCCGGCACACCCGCAGGGCATCCTCCGACCACTCCGCCAAAAACACACGGGTATTGGGGCAGTTGTCCGCGATGGCCAGCCCGATACAGCCGCTGCCGGCGCACAAATCCAGCACCCGGGTGCCGTCGGGCAGATCCCGGACATACAATATGCCCCGCTCCACCAGCGTCTCCGTGTCCGGCCTGGGGATGAGCACGTCCCGGCACACGTCCAGCGTCAGGCCGTAAAACTCCCACTCCCCAATGAGGTATGCCACCGGCTCCCCTTTCAGCCTGCGCTCCAGCAGGCCCCGAAACCGCTTCCCCGCCCCGTCGGAGGCGTACAGCGGCAGATCCCGGATGAATTCTTCCCGGCTCTTGCCGGAGGCAAAACACAAAAGCTCCCGGGCCTCCAGCTGGGCCTGCTCCACTCCAGCGGCTTTCAGCGCCTTGCGCGCATCCAGGTATAGGTCGTTATAGGTTGCTGGCATGAGCTCACCCTCTCTCTGCTTTGGTGGTGCTGTCATGGACAGCGGCTCCGCGCTTCTTTTTACCAGGCGTCGGCGCCCTTCTCCTCCGGCAGCACCCGCTTGAGCGCCTCAATCCCCACTTCAATCATGCCGTCGTCCGGCTCAAAGGTGGTAAAGTTCTGCATCCACATGCCCGGAGTCCGCAGGGCGCGGCACACCGGCCCGTCATGGCCGCCCACATAGCGGTTGAACTCATAGGTCACCCCCACGATGACGGGCAGCATCAGCAGGTGCAGGGCCATGCGTAAAAAGGTGTTCTCAATCTCCAGCGGGGTGAAGATTACGATGGACAAAAAGATGGACACCGCAATGACCACAAACAAAAAGCTGGTGCCGCACCGGGGATGGTGCCGGGGCTGCTTCCGCACGTTTTCCACCGTCAGCTCCAGGCCGTTCTCATAGCAGTAGATGGTCTTATGCTCCGCGCCGTGGTACTCAAATACCCGGTGGATCTCCTTCATCCGGGAGCACAGGAACAGGTAGCCCATAAAGATGGCCACCTTCAGCACCCCCTCCAGCACCGAGCGCACCCACAGCGGCATGGTGGTCCACACCAGCCCGATCAGCCCCGTCAGCGCGGTGGGCAGCAAAATGAACAGCCCCACCGACATGGCGATGCCCAGCACCGCCGCCAGGGTGATGATGATGCTGACGGCCTTCTCCCCCTCGAAGTGCTCGCTGATCCACTTGTCAATGCCGGTGAGCTCCTCCTCTTCCATGGAGCCGTCGTCGGACAGTTCCGCCGAGCGCATCAGCGCCTTCATCCCGTGGACCATAGCGCCGCCAAATACAAACAGCCCCCGGATAAAGGGCAGCCTGGCCGGCCCCGACCGGGACTTGACCGTCTCCTCCTCCACCACCAGCTCGCCGTCCGCCTTGCGCACCACCATCGCCCGCTTGCCGGGGCCCTGCATGAGGATGCCCTCCAGCAGGGCCTGTCCGCCGCAGGTGGTCTTGAATGGGGTGCAGTTTCCGTCTTGTTTTGCCATGTTCTTCTCCTTTACCCCGCCGCATTTTCCACAGTATACCAGAGACGCCGGGAAAACACAAGGGTTTTAAACTTTTGTTCGATTTTTGCTGCTACACAACCTCCACCCCGACGGGCAGCCGGATGGTAGCCACACAGCCGCCGCCGGGTGCGTTGCCAATCTCCAACGTGCCGTTGTGGCTGTTGATGATCTCGTCGCACACCGCAAGGCCGATGCCGGAGCCGCGCGCCTTGGACGAGCCCTTGTAGAACTTGTACTTGATGAAGGGCAGCTCCTCCGCAGGCACGCCGGGTCCGTGGTCCCGGATGCTGATCACCACCCGGGCCTCCTCCCGGCCCACGGATACCTCCACACGCCCGCCGGAGCCGCCGTGCTTGTCCGCATTGTCCAGCAGGTTGCAGAACACCTGGCGCAGCCGCTCCGGGTCGCCGCTGATGATGTGCAGCTCCTCGCCGCACTCGGTATAGTCCAGCTCCAGCCCCTTGCGGCGGAAGAACTCCCGGTAGGTGTACACCGCGTCCTCCAACTCCGCCACAATGTCGATGGGCTCCACCGACAGGTTAAACCGCCCCGTCTCCATCCTGGAGAACTCCAGCAGCTCCTCCACCATGCGGGTAAGGCGCTGCGCCTCGGACACAATGATGGCCATCCCCTTCTTCACATCGGACGCGTCCCGGACCTCGCCGTTATACAGCGTCTCCGCCCAGCCGCTGATGGCGGTGAGGGGAGTGCGCAGCTCGTGGGACACGGAAGAGATGAACTCCGACTGGGTGCGCTCGGCCTGGTCGATCTTCATGGACATGTCGTTGATGCTGTCCACCAGCTCACCCATCTCGTCGTCGGTCTTTTTCTCCATCTGCACGCCGTAGCTCCCTGCGGCGATGCGCTTGGCGGTCTCCGTCACCCGAATCACCGGGTCCAGCACCGAGCGGATAAAATAGGACGCCATAAGCCCCATCACCAGCAGGATCGCCACCCCGATGGCAGAGGTGACCAGCATCATGCGCACCATCTGGGCGTGCACACGCCGCAGGGAGGTGGCCATGCGCACCACCCCCACCACCGCGTTGTTATAGATCACCGGGGCGGAGGCGGAGATCACCTCGTCCTCGGTGTCCGGGTCCTGGCCGATGTGGGTCCGCACCCGCTTCTCGCTGATGGCGGCGGCCACATCGGGGCTGTGGGCGGAGGCGCCGGATATGTCCATCATGGAGGACATGAGCACCCGGCCCCCGGCGCTGAGTATCTGCACCTCAATATCGTTTTTTTCCTCAAACTGGTTAATGAACTGCCGGGCAGTGGACAGGTAGGTGGTTTCGGTGTAATTGCGGAACATCCCGGCGGCAGTCTGGGCCTTGCTCTCCAGGGTAGCCAGAATGGTAGAGGTGTAGTAGCTGTACATGGCCAAAGAGAAGGCGCTCACCGACACGGCCACCACCACCAGGGTGACGGCCAGGGTATTCAGCAGCCAGCGCCGGCGCAGCCGGCCCCGGCCTGGCTTTTTGAGGGGGGCCTCGGGCGGGCCGTCCTCCGCCGCCCGCTCGCGCTTCGGGCCCCTGGGCAGCATCCTGCGCCGCCTCTGGCGGTTTTCCTGATCCATCCTGAACTCCCCCTCCTTTCCCGGCTCCCGCCCCAGCTTATGCTTCCCACTCGTACCCATACCCCCAAACGGTGCTGATATGGGCGGGATTTTGGGGGTCATCCTCCAGCTTGATGCGCAGGCGGCGGATGTTTACATCCACAATTTTCAGCTCGCCCAAATATTCCTTGCCCCATACGGCCTCCAGAATCTCCTCCCGGGACAGCGCCTTCCCCGCGTTCTCCATAAACAGCTTCACGATGGAGTACTCCACCTGGGTGAGCTTCACCCGCTTCCCGTTCTTCTCCAAGGTCCGGTTGCGGGTATTGAGCAGGAAGGGCGGCTGGCTCAGCTCGTCCACATCCCGCACCGGCGCGCCCCCCGTGCGGCGGAACAGCGCGTCCACCCGGGCGGTGAGCTCCGCCGGGGAGAAGGGCTTGGTCACATAGTCGTCCGCCCCCGTCATCAGGCCGCTCACCTTGTCCATCTCCTGGGTGCGGGCGGTGAGCATGATGATGCCCACCTGGGGATTACCCGCCCGGATGCGGCGGCACACCTCAAACCCGTCTATCTCCCCGGGAAGCATGATGTCCAGCAGGGCCACCTGCACATCGGGGTTTTTCTGGATCAGCGCCAGCGCTTCCTCGCCGGTGCCGGCTTCAATGGTATCGTAACCCGCCCGCTTCAGGTTTATGACCACAAAGCTGCGGATGTTGGTCTCATCCTCCAGGACCAATACCTTACGCATGATGTTCGATTCCCTACTTTCTGTTTCATCTTTACTGCCGCGCTGCTCACCACGGCTGGGCGCGGCCTGCCGGGGCCCCCGCAAAGCCTCCCTTTGGCTTTGTGGGGAAAGGAGGAGCAGCGGAATGACTGAGCTTTCGGCAACGCCGGAAGCGAAGGATATGGAGCTTGCGACAACGCTGTCACGCTTCGCCTATTCGCGACGCGCGGCTTCGCTCCGTCTCGGCCAAAACCCGCCCCCGCTTCGCGGCGGCTGCGCTTTTGTCCTCGCTCCGCTCCATCCGCGCTGCTCACTACGGCTCAGCGCTTATCTGCTTGACCACGCCGCCGTAATCAGCTTAAACCGCTGCGCCAACTCCCCCTCGTCCAGGCCGCAGTCCCATACCCGGGTATCCAGAGAGGCGCAGTAGATGGCGCTGCTGTCGCTGAGCAGCACCGTGCGCCCAGGCAGCTTGGACCGGGCGGTTCGGTTGCTCCCGGTGAGGTAGTAAATGGTGAGGAATTTTTTCGGCTCCTCCTCTTCCCGGTCCGGCCAGTAGTAGAAGGACACGGCCCGCTCCCCCCGGTTGCTGGAGGAGTCGTCCCGGGCCACGGCGATATTGCCCGCGTTCCAGCCGTTGGGCAGTGTGAGGTACCACCCGTCGGTAAAGCTGTGGTAGGTGATGATACTGGTGGCCCCCGCCCCCTTGGAGTCAAACTGCTGCCAATAGATCAAATACTGGGGCGCGGCGGCCTCATCGCCCATCGGGGCCAGCCGCTGGGGCCGTGGGACCTCCGGCACGCCGTCGCCGTTGATGTCCGAGGTGTATGCCTCCGTCCCCGACCAGCAAGTGGTCACGCTCACACCGCTCTCCGGGTCCCGGGTCACGTTGACCAATCCCCCCGGCTCCAGCGTGAGCACATCGGTGAGCCAGCCTGTCTCGATCTCCAGCGTGACATATATCCCCAGCCGCCCGTCGGACAGCCGCCCGGCTTCCGAGCGCACCACGTCCTTCAGCCCGTCGGACAGCGTTCCCGTGGACGAGAGCACCATCACCCCGTCCTGATAGTCGTAGTATTCCGCCACATTATAACCCTCGCCGGTGATATCCCTCTGGAACACGACCAGTTCCTGGCTGTTGTCCTCATCCAGGTCCACCGTCATGTAACCCTCGTTATAGGTGGCACTCATCAGCTCGTTGGCGCTGCTCACGCCAACGCTGTACACAGACAGGCTGTGCACCCCCGTGCTCAGCTGCCAGCTGATAATGAACTCCCGGCTGCCGTTGCCGGTCAAATCTTCGTAAGCCACCGAATTGATGGAGGTGCCCGCCCCCTCCAAAATAGCGGACTGGTGATAGAGCTGGTCGCTCCCCTGCCGGAACAGGCACACCCGCATAGGCTTCTCCTCAGCGGAGGCCATCACCCGGAGGAACACCGCCGCCGTCTCCTGCCTGCCGTCGCCGTCCATGTCCAGCAGCTGTATGGTAGAGGTGTTGCTGCCGTAGTTGATGGTGGCGTATTCCGCCCCCAGCTCGCTCATGGTGGCGTCGATGGATGCCTGAAGGCCCTTATACTCCTGGGGCAGGGCGGGCAGGGCGTACAGCTTGTCCACCGGGTCAAACATGCAGCCGTTCAGGCACAGCCCCAGCACAGCGGCCAGCCCCGCCAGCAGCATCCGCTTTTTCACAGTGCCGCCCCCCTTCCCTCGTGTTTGCAGTCAGGGGGTATTATATCACAGATTTCGCGCCCTGCCTATGTATTTTTTGTAAACGCGAAAATTTTCTGGGCCTCCCTTTCCGTCCACGATATTTTTTCGGTTTCCCTTGACGGCGGCGGGGCCTTTGTGCTAGAATAACCTTCGTCCCACGCCATACGCTGGTATAGCTCAGTCGGTAGAGCAGCTGATTCGTAATCAGCAGGTCGTGTGTTCGAGTCACATTACCAGCTCCAAAAGGAAAGACACGCTGAAGAGCGTGTCTTTCCTTTTGCGGTTTTATGCCGCCGGGCGGCTTCCAGCTTTACGGCGCACCGGCGCTGCCATCCACAAGGCCGTCGGAGCAGGTTCCGCACCTTTCAATTTACAAAAAGCAAACTTTTTCCCATTTCCCCTTGACAAACGAGAACGCCGGCTATATAATACTGCCCGTGTTCAAAGACAGTGGGTGCATCAGCGCTGAAGCGTGAACTGCGTAAATCCCGCCGAGAATGCAGCCGATACGTTATGATTGCGCTGTTTTCGTGTGGACACGAAAGCGGCTTTTTCTTTTTGAAACGCCGCCATCCAACCATTTCGGAGGTGAATTCAAACAATGCCTAACGCAAAGGTTCTCAGTGAGAAGCAGGCCATCGTGGCCGCCCTGGTGGACGATCTGAAGGCCGCCAGTTCCGGCGTCCTGGTGGATTACAAGGGCATCACCGTGGCCGAGGACACCGCCCTGCGCCATGAGCTGCGTGAGAATGGCGTGGAGTACGCCGTGGTGAAAAACACCCTGCTGCGCCGCGCCCTGGACGATGTGGATCTGGGCGAGCTGGACGAGGTGCTCAGCGGCACCACTTCCATGGCTATTTCCAAGGAAGATCCCATTGCCCCCATGCGCATCGTCAACAAGTATGCCAAGCAGATGGGCGACCGCTTCAACATCAAGGCCGGCTTCATGGACGGCAAGGTCCTTCCCCTGGACGACGTGTTCGCCCTGGCCGAGCTGCCCTCCAAGGACGCCCTGCTGGGCCAGGTCCTGGGCATGATGCTGGCTCCCATTACCAGCCTGGCTATCGT
>Ga0137308_102170_pt1 | contig 14424 bp, 13 predicted proteins | sample Inofrocosms_June_FD_97181 | JGI IMG/M metagenome (GOLD analysis project Ga0137308, IMG submission 97181) | Mouse cecal microbial communities from Vienna, Austria - N-Acetylneuraminic and N-Acetylglucosamine D2O microcosms_June | ecosystem: Host-associated > Mammals > Digestive system > Large...
TGGCTCTTTTTTCTATTTCCCCACTATACCACATCTATCACGCTTTTGACAACTCTATCCTCTATTTTTTCCAATTGCCACTTTTGACATATTTTTGACAAATTGCACAATTTTCCCTTTTGTCACTAACGATTCCAGACAAAACTGCCGGAAGATTTCATTGCACTTCCTGGTTTCTGTTGGTAAAATAATAACAAAAGGGAAGGGGGATAACAAAAGATGGCAACGAATGTTTCAGATACCCAAGCATCCTCTTCCCGTACACTGACCAGAAGACAACGAGACATCGTGAAGATTTTAGCAAAGACCGCTGGCAACCCTGTCCCCGTAGGTGCTATCTCAGAAAAATTAGATGTCTCCTCTAGAACTATCCTCCGGGAACTTCCGGCTATCGAACAGTGGTTAAGTGAAAATGATTTTACCTTTATAAAAAAGCCAGGTGTTGGTGTCTCCATCGAAGAAGATAAAGCAGCCATCGAGCTCCTTTTAGAGCTTTTAGGCATCTCTGACACACAGACGGGCTACAGCCAGAAGGAACGGCGCCGGCAGATTCTTGGAGAACTGCTCTTTGTCAGAGAACCCATAAAATCCTATGTATTTTTATCCCGTTTTCATATCTCTGAAGGAACACTTGCCAAAGACCTAGATGCACTAGAAGAATGGCTCTTGACATATCAGGTAAAGATTCTTCGTCGCCCGGGCGTTGGCATCTTTTTAGAAGGCACAGAGACCGCTTATCGACAGGCGATTGCCAATGCTGCATTAGAATTTATGGACGACGGCGAGATTCTAAGTCTTCTAAGAGGCAGCGAACAAAAAAATCCTTCTGTCCGTTCATCACTTATGACCAATCGCCTGTTCAGTTTTATGGATACGCAGATTGTGGCCTTTGTAGAAGAGATTCTGGCAGATACCGAAAAAGAATTACATATTCAATATACCGACAGTGGCTATATGGCTCTGGTTGTTCATCTCTCCCTCTCGATAAAAAGGCTGCGCTCAGGAGAGAAGATAGAGATGGACCAAGAAGAACTGCAAAATCTTACCACTTTTCCAGAATATCCGGTAGCCAAACAGATTGCTAGGCGTATCGGTGAGCGTTTTTCACTCTCGATTCCAGCAGAAGAGATTGGATTTATCACAATGCATCTCTCAAGCGCCCGCATCTGGCCGCAGACTAGACGGCTCAAGAGTCAGCTACAGTCCATCAATACCAGGCAAGTCGTGATGTCAATTGTAGAGCGTGTAGAAGCAGAGCTTCATCTTCCTTTCCATACCTGCAATCGGATGATTGAAGAGCTTACAAGCCATATGGACTCGATGATTAGCCGGCTCTCGATGAATATTCAGCTGGACAATTCTCAGGGAGATGCCATCAGACAAAAATATCCCGATATCTACCAGGCGGTCGAGCGTGCCTGTGGACTTTTTCGGGAACGCCTATATATAGAAGATATTTCTCCATCGGAGATTACCTTTGTGGCAATGCACTTTGCAGCGGCGGCTGAGACACTTCGCGTTGAACAGAAAAAGATTGCGGTCGCTGTGGTCTGTCCAAGTGGTATGGGGGCCTCTAGAATGTTGGCAGCCAACTTGATAAGAAGTTTACATAATATAGATATTCGACAGATTATGTCGGCGTTTCGCTTAGAGCCTCAGAAACTTTTGGAAGATGGCATTGACTTAGTTATCTCCACCGTACCGCTTCAGATTGATTTTCCAAATGTCTGTGTCAGTCCGATTCCACAGACACAGGATATGCTGGTTATCACCCATGCCGTTGACACCATCAGCCGGCAGAAGACCAAAGAAAGTGACAAAGAGATAACCGCTCCTTTTGTCACACAGCATCTTACCCTTTCGGATGTCCGGTCACTGACACGCACAGGGGAAGAAATCGAAGAGCTTCTTGACCATTTTCTGATAAAAGAAATCTCTGGCATCTGTCAAGTGGAGAGCCTGCTTGGTCAGGCAGCCTCGGTCTTTGCAGACACCATCCTAGAACGACAGCTTATCGGTCAGGACCTAGCCCGCAGAGAGGCAATTAAAAATACCTTTATCCCGGAACTTGGCATCTATCTTCTTCACTGCCGTACCATGGCCGTCAGACACTGCCGCTGTGCTTTCTTAAGTCTTCAGGAACCGATTCAGATGTCAAATGGAACCTTAGAAGGCGCGATACTATTATTGGCTCCTCAGTCAGAGCAAAAAGAATGTCTAGAAGTTATCAGCCGCATCAGTATGCTTCTGGTAGAAGACAAACGATTTTTGCAGGCGCTAAAAAGCAAGAACGTAAGCGAGGGATACGCACTTGCCAAACAAGCCCTGTTAAAATATTATCAAAACCTTATCATAAAAAGAAAAGGAGATGGAACACTATGAAAAACTTTGCACAGAAATTTGGTAAGTTTCTCTCAGGTATGGTAATGCCCAATATCGGGGCCTTTATCGCATGGGGATTTATTACCGCACTCTTTATCCCGGATGGCTGGCTCCCTAACGAAGGGCTTGCATCCATTCAGCCTCACATACTAACCTATCTGCTTCCGATACTGATTGCTGCACAAGGCGGTAAGATGGTCGGTGGAGACCGTGGACGCGTTATGGGTACGATTGCCATTATGGGATGTATCGCTGGTTCCGACTATACGATGTTAATGGGCGCTATGGCTATCGGACCTCTTGCTGGATGGGTTATCAAAAAATTTGATAAAGCCATGGAAGGCAATATGCCAGCTGGCTTTGAGATGCTGATTAACAACTTCTCTGTTGGTATCTTTGGTATGATTATGGCCATCCTTGGGTACTATATCATCGGTCCGGTAATGGGCTTTATCCTGTCCATCCTAGCTGGTGGCGTACAGTTCCTTGTAAACGCAAGCCTGCTTCCTCTCGTTGCTATCTTCTTGGAGCCGGCAAAGGTACTGTTCCTAAACAATGCTATCAACCACGGCGTCTTCACTCCGATTGGTATTACACAGGCAGCAGAGACCGGAAAATCCATTATGTATATGTTAGAGGCAAACCCAGGACCAGGACTTGGTGTCCTTATCGCTTACTGGATGTTCTCCAAAGATAAGATGACCAAAGACTCTGCACCAGGCGCAATTATCATTCATTTCTTCGGTGGTATCCATGAGATTTACTTCCCATATATCCTGATGAACCCAATGGTAATTATTGCACCAATCGTAGGAAATATCTGTGCGATTTTCTTCTACACCATCACAGGTTGTGGTCTGATTGGAGCAGCTTCTCCAGGATCTATCATTGCCTTTATGTCTATGAGCCCTCGTTCTTCGATGCTTTTAACCTTCTTAGGCGTTGTGATTGCAACTGGCGTATCTTTTGTAATTGCAAGCCCGATTATCAAGATGTCTGGTGTCAAGAATCTAGAAGATGCCCAGGCACAGACTGCTTCTATGAAAGCAGAGTCCAAAGGATTATCTGCTCCTAATGCACCAGTAAAAGACGCTGGAAAAGTGAAAAAAGTTGTCTTTGCATGTGATGCTGGTATGGGTTCTTCTGCAATGGGTGCGACCAAATTCCGCAACCGTGTCAAAGCCGCTCGTCCAGACCTTACCGTTATCAATACTTCCGTAGACAATATCCCGGCAGACTGTGACATCGCGGTTGTTCAGACCACATTGGTAGAGCGTGCCAAGAAATCTGCACCACAGGCTCAGATGGTTACGATTGGCAACTTCTTAGCAGACCCGGCACTAGATGACCTCTATATTCAGCTTACTACAGGAGATGAAGCTGTGGCAGAACCCAAAGGTGAGAACACAGACCCGGTTGTTCCGACAGCTACCCCAGGCAGAAAGATTATGATTGCCGATGGTATCAGACTGAGCCAGACCCCAGGCACCAAAGAAGAAGCTATCCAGGCTGCTGGTGAACTGATGTGCCAGTTAGGATATGTCGATGCTTCCTATGTAGACGCTATGCAGGAGCGCGAGAAGCTTGTCACTACTTATATGGGTATGGGTATCGCAATTCCACATGGCACCACCCAGGCGAAAGGAACCGTTAAGAAGACAGGTATCGTTCTCTTCCAGTACCCGGACGGTGTTCCATTTGGCGATGAGAAGGCCAATCTGGTCTTTGGTATCGCTGGTATTGGCGATGAGCACTTAGACCTTCTTGCAAAAATCTGTGAAGTCTTAGAAGATGAAGAAGTACTTGAAAAAATGAAGACCACTGACGATGTGGAGTGGATTTTAAAACAGCTTTCCTAAAATAACATAATAAAAGAGGTAGTATAATATGAAAACAGCAATTCAATTTGGCGCCGGCAATATCGGCCGTGGATTTATTGGTATGCTTCTGGCAGAAGCTGGTTATCGGGTTGTCTTCGCCGATGTCAGCGAAGTGATTATCAACCGTCTTGCAGAGGATAAAAGTTATACCGTTCATGTGATGGACACCGAGGTAGAAGATGTCGTTATCACCAATATCACCGGAATTCTCTCAAACGGTGAAGAGATTATTGACGAGATTGCAAAAGCAGAGGTATTGACCACTGCAGTTGGTCTGCGTGTGCTTCAGTTTATCGCACCGACTATCGCAAAAGGTATTCAGAAAAAGATTGCCGCTGGTGATAAGACACCGCTGAACATTATCGCCTGTGAAAATGCGATTCGTGCCACCTCTCAGTTAAAAGAACATGTGTACGGTATCCTCTCCGAGGAAGAGAAAGCATACTGCGAACAGTATATTGGCTTTGCAGACTGCTCAGTAGACCGTATCGTTCCTCCGGTGCGCAGCGAAAATCCAGTAGATGTTGTAGTAGAAAAATACTGCGAATGGAATGTAGAGAAGGCTTCTCTAAAAGGCGACATTCCCAAGATTCCAGGGATGAATCTGGCAGATAACCTGATGGCTTATATCCAGAGAAAGCTTTTTACCCTAAATACCGGCCACTGCATCACTGCTTACACAGGCATGTTAGCTGGTCATAAGACGATTGATGAATCCATCAAAGACCCAAAGATTTATGAGCTTGTCAAAGCTGCAATGACTCAGTCGGGAGATGGCCTGATTCAGAGATTTGGATTTGACAAAGAGGCACATTATCACTATATTGACAAGATTATCAACCGTTTTAAAAATCCTTATCTTCAGGATGATGTTGCACGTGTTGGACGCGAACCGCTTCGTAAGCTCTCCGCAGATGACCGTTTAATCAGCCCTCTAACCACTGCTATGTCCTACGGACTGCCAGTCGACAAGCTGATACTGGGAATTGGGGCAGCTCTTCGCTACAACAACCCAGATGATGCACAGAGTCAGGAGTTACAGGCAAAGATTGCAGAAAAAGGCGTAGCTGCTGCTTTCTCCGAGGTATCTGGTGTGACAGATGCTGCACTTTTAGAGCAGGTAACAAAAGCTTACGACCAAATCACTGAGCTTTTTCAGTAAGACAGAACAAAAGAAACGGAGCAGCCTATGATTAGCAAATCGGTTACTTTAAGTTCCAATGATTTCTTCCACGCAAGACCCGCTGCTAAAATTGCCGACGCGGCAAAATCCTACGAGAGCGTGATTATGGTAATGCTTGGCACAGAGATTGCGGACGCCAAAAACGCCTTCTCTCTGATGCGCCTAAGCCATCCAAAAGGCTCCTCCGTGGACATCCTAGCTGACGGCCCTGATGAGACAACTGCCATTACAGGAGTGATTCAGGCAATACAGGAAGAATTTACACCACATTAAACATATCCCGCCAGAGCAGTTTTACAGCTACTTTGGCGGGATATGTTACTATTATTTATTGATAATTCCTTCACAAACCATCTGATAAACTTCTTTATAGGTTTTCCCATGTGCCTGACACAGAGCTATCACACTTTCATATTCTGGAAAGAAGCGCTCTTTGTCTTTATAGAGACAGACTTTTACTTTTGCCTCACCAAGAGGCGTCTGTACTGTGCGAATCTTTCGTTTTAGTATTGTTCGTTCCATACGAACTCTTCGAATCCCAATCGTCGTTGTCTCTGCAAAGATTATCTGTTCCATCTTCTCTATCTCTTCTTTTGTACAGATAACATTAAGCTGATACGCCGGACGATTCTTCTTCATATAAGATGGAATATAATGAACATCTCTTGCCCCTGCTTTTAGTAAACGTTCCATCACATAACCAAGATTTTCCCCACTGCAATCGTCGATATTGGTCTCTAGCTTATAGATAACATCCTTCTCCTCTGTATCTTCTTTTATCAGCATTGCACGCAGCATACTCGGTCTGTCATATTGTCTTTTGCCAGTTCCCATTCCAATCTTCTCCACAGTAAAGACTTCTGGAAGCGTCTCCATTGTCCGCAAAGCAGCAACAATCGCCGCCCCGGTAGGCGTCACCAGCTCTCCTTTTGTCTCTGTTATCTGTAATGGCAGCTTATATTCCTGCACAATATTGACCACCGCCGGCACTGGCACCGGTAAGATTCCATGCTGACAACGAATCGTTCCCTGCCCTTCGTTTAACTTCGTGACAACTACATCCGTAATGGAAAGATTATCCAGACAGACCGCAACAGCCACAATATCCACAATCGAATCCACAGCACCCACTTCATGAAAATGCACCTGCTCTAAAGGCACTCCATGCGCTTTTGCTTCAGCCTGTGCCAGAATCTCAAAAATCTTTCTGGCTGTTTTTTTTGCATTAGCTGTAAGCTTTGCATGTTCTATTATATGCAAAATATCCGAAAGTCCGCGATGCTGATGCTCTTTCTGTGTATGTGACTCTACTTTTTCATGCAGATGTTCTTTACCATGATGGTGCCCATGTTCATGATTATGCCCATGCAGGTATTCCATATCATGGTCGTGATTCTCATGTTCTTTATCTAAGACCACATCAAAATCACACATCAAAAGCCCTGCTTTCTTTACCTGACGAACCACCGTCTGAAATCCTGTTACCAAAAGGCTGTCAAGAGCCTGTTCAAGCACTGCTTGATCCGCCCCCAAATCCAAAAGCGCAGCCACTGTCATATCCCCGCTGATACCACTTTCACACTCTAGATATAATATCTTTTTTTCCATCTATCTAAGTCTCCCATCTACCTTATCTTCTTAACTTTTTTCACAATGGAATCAGTATATCATCTATCTAGTGCTTTTTCTAGTGAAAACTATTGTTGGAATAGTGTAACTTTGCTTTTGAATTTTGCTGCTTAGAGTGTTTTTTGACACAAAGGACGCTCGCCATGGCCTGGTAGATGTTCCTCCCGTCCTAGCGTCCTTCCTATCACAAATTATAAATTTCCATTTATATTATTATATAAAGACAAGAAAACGAGAACTTGACGATATCCGCACACATAGAGTATTCTATATACTATAAAAATCTCAAAAGAACCACAGAAAAGGAGAACTTTATGCGTGAAATAGAAGTAGCGAAAATCACCAACACCCTTGAGCGGCTCTGTATTGAAGCGAATGAGCATCTTCCACAAGATGTAAAATCTGCCATCTTACAATGCCGCGCGCTAGAAGATGGTGAGATTGCTAAAAATGTTTTAGATAATATGATTGAGAACTATGAAATTGCTGACCGTGAGCATGTGCCTGTCTGTCAGGATACTGGAATGGCATGTGTCTTTCTGGAGATTGGACAAGATGTTCATCTGACAGGTGGAGATTTAAGAGAGGCAGTAGATGAGGGTGTTCGCAGAGGCTATGAAAAAGGATATTTAAGAAAATCAGTGGTCAAAGACCCTGTTCGCAGAGGGAATACCGGGGATAATACACCGGCTATGCTCTATACGGAGATTGTTCCGGGAGAACAGATTCGTATTACGGTTGCTCCTAAAGGATTTGGAAGTGAAAATATGAGTGCGATTCGGATGTTTAAGCCTTCTGCCGGGCTTGAGGGTATTAAGGATTTTATCATTGAGACTGTGGAGAACGCTGGTCCAAATCCTTGTCCTCCTATGGTGGTTGGAGTTGGTATTGGGGGGACTTTTGATAAGGCTGCACTTTTGGCGAAAAAGGCGCTGCTTCGGCCTTTGGATTCTTCGCATCCAGACCCCTTCTATGCAGAATTAGAGCAGGAGATGCTTCAGAAGATTAATAAGCTTGGGATTGGACCACAGGGCTTTGGAGGACGTACCACTGCGCTTGGACTTAATATTGAGACTATGCCAACCCATATTGCCGGGATGCCCTGTGCTATTAATATCAGTTGTCATGTCACCAGACATCAGACGGAGGTAATCTAAGATGGAAAAACATATTACGCTTCCTCTTACGGAAGAACTTGCCAAGACCCTGCACGCTGGAGATACGGTCTATCTCACTGGCACTATCTATACTTCCCGCGATGCCGGACATAAAAGAATGTGTGAAGCGCTTGCAAAAGGAGAAACCCTGCCTTTTGACCCTACCGACGCCACTATCTACTATGTTGGGCCAACCCCCGCCAAACCAGGACAGGTCATTGGCTCTGCCGGCCCGACCACCAGCGGAAGAATGGATGCTTATGCGCCAACGATGATGTCGGCGGGTGCTAGAGGTATGATTGGTAAGGGCGCACGCCTTTTAGAAGTGGTGGAGGCAATGAAGAAATACCACGGCGTCTATTTTGGAGCGATTGGTGGTGCTGGCGCATTACTTGCAAGATGTATCAAAAAGGCAGAATTAATTGCCTATGAAGACTTAGGCGCAGAAGCGCTTCGAAAATTATATGTAGAAGATATGCCTCTGGTGGTGATTATCGACTGTGAAGGCAAAAATCTCTATGAAGAGGGACGTGCTGCCTATCTGGCATCCCATAAATAAAGAGAGGGTCACAGAGCAGATTAGACCTCTTGCTCTGTGACCGCTTTTTTCAGTTGTGATAATGCCTGTTCTAAAGTTGTTCTTGGACAGGCAATATTGATTCTCTCAAAGCCTTCGCCTTCTTTTCCAAACATCGCTCCACGGTCTAACCATAAGCGTGCTTTCTCTACGATAAGCGACTCTAATGCTTCTTCTGTCAGTCCTAATTCCCGAAAATCCAGCCACAAAAGATAAGTCCCCTCTGGCTCAATCAGATGAATCATTGGAAGATATTTTGCAAGGTATTCTCGAACGAATGTTCTATTCTCTTCCAGGTATTCTTTTAAAGCCAATAGCCACGGTTCTCCTTCTTCATATGCTGCCTGACAAGCAACAAGTCCCATCACATTGATTTCTTCATATCCAGTCTGTGAGATAACTTTTACAAACTGTTTCCGGTAACTGGGATTGGCGATAAAGATATTTGACACTTGCAAACCAGCCAGATTAAAAGTCTTGCTTGGAGCGGTACAAGTAATGGTCATTTCTTGATATTCAGGAGAAAGTGCCGCAAAGACCTGATGCCGATGTCCTGGCAATACAAAATCGCAGTGTATCTCATCGCTTACTACGAATACCTGGTATTTTTTACAGAGCTCTCCTATCTTTCGAAGCTCCCATTCTTTCCATACGCGTCCCACAGGATTATGTGGATTGCATAGAATAAACAGCTTTACAGAATGTTCTACTATCTTCTTCTCAAAATCTTCAAAGTCTATCTCATAGTGTCCATCCAAAAGCCGCAAAGGGTTATTGACTAGCTGTCTGTGATTTTCCCGAATCATATTTCCAAAAGGATAGTAGACGGGTGGCTGAATCAGCACTGCATCTCCTTCTTTTGTAAAAGCACGAATTGCTGCTGCAATCGCAAAGACAACTCCTGGTGTCTTGACAAGCCACTCTGGTTGTATCTCCCACTGAAAATGTTTCTGATACCATCTGGCTACCGCCTGCACATAAGCTTCTTTGTTGTCGCTGTATCCAAAGATACCATGTGCCACACTCTGCTGCAGCCGCGTTAGAATCTCCGGCGCCGTCTGAAAATCCATATCGGCCACCCATAAAGGCAAACTATCTTCTGGTTTACCAAAGTGTTTTGCAAAGTCATATTTTATGCTGCCGGTTCCTTTTCTGTTGATTCTCTGGTCAAAATTATAGTTCACTGGTCATTCTCCTCTATTTTATCTATACTACTACCATAACCTTCCAGCTAAAAAGGTCAGACGAACCAGGGTAAAACAATCTTCTGGTTTTAGCGTTACTGGTGTATCAAGAGTCTCTACTTCTGTCTGATTTTGAAAGACCCGAACCAGGCCATCTTCAAAACACTGAAGCGCATTTTCCACTGCTTTTTTGACATCTGCCTGTTTGTCCGAATAGATTCTTCCAAATCCCACTTTACCAGAAGCAGCTTTATCTTCTATCTCTTCTTTGCTTAGATAGGGAATTATCTGAACATCTGTTCCCTTCTGATTATAGCGCTCCACCTCGATATGGACAAGCTCTGTTAAAAAATCGCGAAGAGTCGTTATATGTTCAGAAAGCTCATAGGGAACTTTGTCAATAACTGCCTTGCGCTTACCGGCTGCTTTTACACATATATAGATTTTCATTGTGTCACTCTCCTTTGTCTATTCATCCCATCCATCCGTAAAACGGATATTGACACAGATATTTCGGACAACATCCCCTTCTTCTAATACGATATCACGGATATCGGTAATAGGAGGAAGTTCTCCGTCGTCTTCTGATAGTTCCAGGCTAATCCAGTCGCAGGCAGCTTCATTGGCAAGCTCTACCGTCTCCTCTAAGGTATCACCTTCTGCCTCACAACAGATAAGGTCTGGAAACGTCGCGTGATACGTTCCCTTTTCTGTCTTTTTAATAATCGCCGGATACGTAAATTTCATCTTGCAGACTCCTTTTCTGTCTCAAAAGCATCGCCTCTCTCATCTACTAGGCGATATCCTACACTCTCTACACGTTTTGCCAGAGACTCCCGACACTCAGCGGCTTCTTCACCAGTGCAGATTTTATTATCATATAAATCATATTGTTTGCGGTTACGAAGCGGCGAAAGATTGGGCATCACTACATTGGCACCTGCACATAGTCCTTTCTCCCGTCCTCTAGGGTCAAGTGTTCCAAGCGCAGTTGTCGCAGGAAGCAGCACCTTTGGAAGCAAAATCCGAATCAGGGACAGCAGATATAACGTAAGCTCCACACTTCCCGCTGCTTCTTTGGCAAATGCTGTATCATGATGTGGAATAAATGGCCCAATCCCTACCATATGCGGCTTTAATTCCTCTAAAAACAAAAAATCTTCTGCCAGACACTCTATCGTCTGTCCGGGAGAACCCACCATAAATCCGGCTCCTACCTGATAACCTAGCGATTTTAAATCATACAGACATTGTTTGCGCACAGTAAGGCTCATACTTGAAGGATGCAATTTCCCATAGTGCACAGGATTTGCTGTCTCATGACGCAGCAGATAACGATTGGCTCCTGCTTCTTTTAGCAGATGATAACTCTCTTTGCTTCTCTCTCCTACCGAGAGCGTAATGGCACAATCCTGATATCTTTTTCGAATCTCTCGGACAATCTCTGCCAGCCTTTCATCTGTAAACCAACGGTCTTCTCCGCCTTGCAGAACAAATGTTCGAAACCCCAATGCATATCCTTCCTCGCAGCACTCTAAAATCTCCTCTTTGCTTAGGCGGTATCTGTGAGCATGCAGATTTCCTCTGCGAATCCCACAATAATAACAGTCATTTCTACAATAATTGGTAAATTCAATTAACCCTCTCGTATAGACCTTGTCCCCATAATAGTGTCTTCGAATCCGCACTGCCTCTTTGGTCAGTGCATCTACTGTCTCCTGGTCTTTGGCACAGGCAAGAAGCTCTATCCATTCTTCCTTGCTCATCTTTGTATTTTTTATAAATCTCTCTGCAATCGCTCTCATAAGTCCCCTATTTTACAAACATTCTGACCAATTTTTCTTTTATCTTATTATATGGCTGATAACGCATCGGCAAATCAAGCCATGTGAATTTTTTCACAATACTTTTCTCATGGCTAAAAGTCTCAAAGCTTTTCCTGCCATGATAGGAGCCCATACCACTCTCTCCCACACCACCAAAGCCCATCTCAGACGTTGCAAGATGGATAATCGTATCATTGACGCAGCCTCCGCCAAAAGAGAGAGTCCCAAGACATCTGTCTTCTGTCGCCTGCTCACTGGTAAAAAGATACAGTGCTAAAGGCTTTGGATGCCTTTTGACAAAACTACAGGCTTCTTCTATCGAAGAAACACTTAAAATCGGCAATATTGGCCCAAAGATTTCTTCTTTCATCACCGCGTCTTCTTCGGTTACCCCTCTAAGAACAGTGGGAACAATCTGAAGAGTCTGTGCATCCCATATACCACCATGTGCCAATTTTTTCTTATCTATAAGACGAAGCAGCCTTTCAAAATGTTTTTGATTGATGATTTTTCCATAGGAAGGATTTTCTAGCGGCCGCTTTCCATATTGTCTGACAATCTCTCTCCTGATAAGATGTACAAGTTCTTCTTCCACACATTGTTCCACCAATACATAGTCAGGCGCCACACAGGTCTGTCCGCAGTTCAGATATTTTCCAAAGACTAATCTTCTGGCAGCAAGCTTTAGATTGGCAGTACGGTCTATGATGCAGGGACTTTTTCCGCCAAGCTCCAAGGTCACTGGGGTAAGATGTACTGCTGCCTTTTCCATTACCATCCGGCCAACGTTCACACCTCCGGTAAAAAAGATATAATCGAACCTCTGTTCTGAAAGACTTTGATTTTCCATCCTGCCGCCTTCTACCACTGCTACATACCCACTCTCAAAACTACAAGAAAGCATCTTTTTAAGCACATTTGAAGTTGCGGGAGCATAGGCGGAAGGCTTTATAACACAACAATTTCCTGCGGCAAGCGCCCCAATCAGCGGTTCTAAGGTCAAAAGCACTGGATAGTTCCATGGAGACATCACAAGTGTTACCCCATATGGCTCTTGCACTGTAAAGCTTTTTGAAGGAAACTGTGCCACAGGGGTATGCACCCGGCGGCTTTTTGCAAAAGAGGTCAGATGCTTTTTCATATAACGAAGCTCTGAAAGCGTAAGCCCAATCTCACACATATAGGCTTCTTCACGGGATTTTCCAAGGTCTTCTTTCAGTGATTGCACCAGCATCTCTTCGTAGTCAAGGATAGACTGCTCTAGCATATCCAATGCTTTTAAGCGATAAGCCAGTGGAATCGTTCGCCCGGATTCAAAAAAATCTCTCTGCTTCTTTACTAATGCTTCGATGGACATCTTTTATCTTCCCTTCACCATTTGATAGATTCGCTCTAACTCTTTTCGATTCATCAGCACCGGAACCGGATACAGTGGATTGCCTTCTGCATCCGCATGTCTGGCCATCACTGGAATATCTTCCTCCAAAATCTCCGGCAGTGTACGCGGAATCCCCATGCTGTCATTCATCCTCTGTATCCAGTCAATAAAGCAGGCAGCGGCTTCTTTCTCTTTCATCTTCTTATCTACCACACCAGCATTTTTAGCCAGGCGCGCTAACTTTTTCTCACAGGCTGGTCCATAGAGTCTTAGAACCACCGGCAGTATCACAGCATTGGCTAACCCATGAGGTGTTCCATACTGCCCGCCAAGCGAATGGGCAACCGCATGGACATAACCGACATAAGATTTAGTAAATGCCACTCCAGCACAATAGGCAGCCTTTAACATTGCGCTTCTGGCCTCTTTGTCCTTCCCATTGTCATAGGCAGCTTTTAGATGCTGATAGATAAGATGCACCGCTTCTTCTGCCATCAGACGCGTCTCCCTGGTCGTAGAACAACCAATATAAGCTTCTACCGCATGGGTCAGGGCATCCATCCCTGTCGTCGCTGTAATCCCTTTGGGAAGTTTTATAGTCTCATGATAGTCAAGCACTGCATAGTGCGGAATCAAACTAAAATCATTGATAGGATATTTATGGTGCTTTTCACTGTCAGTAATCACCGCCGCAAGCGTTGTCTCACTGCCTGTCCCTGCTGTCGTTGGTATCGCAATCAGAAGCGGCAGTCTCTTATGTACTTTTAACAGACCTTTCATCTTGTGGATACTCTGCTTTGGCTTTACAATCCTTGCTCCGGCTGCTTTGGCACAATCCATGGAGGAGCCTCCTCCAAAAGCAATCAGTGCCTTAGCCCCATATTCAAGATAGAGTTTTTTGGCCTCTTCCACATTTTTGATCGTTGGATTGGCTACCGTTTTATCATAAATACAATAAGAAATATCTGCCTCCTGCAAGGTCTTCTCCAGAAAACGCGTAAGTCCTAGAGAACGGATACCACTGTCTGTTACAATCATCACAGAATCTATGGATTTCTTTTGACAAACATCTGCTACCCCAGATACTGATGGAATAATCTTCGGATTGCGATACGGCAAAAAAGGAAGTGCCAGGCGAAAGACTGTCTGAAATGTTCTGCAATACAGTTTTCTTATCATCCACATATATGTTTCTCCCCCTTTTATCTGCTTATATCATATGCCTTTT
>Ga0137308_102171_pt1 | contig 14406 bp, 13 predicted proteins | sample Inofrocosms_June_FD_97181 | JGI IMG/M metagenome (GOLD analysis project Ga0137308, IMG submission 97181) | Mouse cecal microbial communities from Vienna, Austria - N-Acetylneuraminic and N-Acetylglucosamine D2O microcosms_June | ecosystem: Host-associated > Mammals > Digestive system > Large...
AAAGGAGAAGGTAAATGCCGCCTTTGTGGTAAAAAGACTGCTTTCCTCCCCGCCTTTTCTGACCTATCTGGTCATGGTCCCTTTAAAAGTCTTTGATATTTCCCCGCCCTCAGTCATTGTGACATTTGCGGACAAAGTGAGCGATGCCAATACCTTTCTGTGTATGCTGATGATCGGTATGATGTTTGAGATGAAACTTAAAAAGGAACAGTTAAAGGACGTTGTAAAACTGCTGAGCACAAGAGTGGTGTTTTCCACCTTGGTGGCAGTGATCATTTTATCCTGCGGATTTGGCACGGAGAGCCTCCGCAAAGCGCTTGCCGTTGTGCTGTTTTCCCCGATCGCGGCGCTTAGCCTGATTTTTACGGATAAGATAGAGGGGGACACGGAGCTGGCAGGGTTTGCCAATTCGCTCTCCATTGTGCTGAGTATGGTCATCATGACGGTACTGATGATGTTTCTGGTGTAACAGTCCGGGGCGGGATGAAAGGAGGTTCTCAGCTTATGTCGTTACAATATTTTTATTCCCTGGAAGAAGCATTGGGTGCGCTTTTTGGAGACGGCGCCGCTATTGCGAAGACAGAGCGGATATCCGGAGGCGATATCAACGAGGCATACGGCCTGACGCTGACAGACGGCAGCCATGTTTTTATGAAAGCCAACAGCAGGGCGGAGGCGTCCTTTTTTGCGGCGGAGGCGGCAGGGATCGAAGCCATTGCCCGGACGGGGACAGTCGGTACTCCGCAGGTTTTAGGCTATGGCGTGAATGCGGGCAGGATGGGAAAATCTTTTCTGCTTCTGGAGTTTGTCGCTGCGAAAAAAAGGATGCCGGATTACTGGGAGATGCTGGGGCACCAGCTGGCGGATATGCACAGGGCGGATACGGCGGGCTGTGTGCAGAACGGAAGGTTTGGCTTTAAAAGTGACAACTATATCGGAATGCGCAGACAGATCAATACGCCCCATGAAAGCTGGATCACATTTTTCCGGGACTGCCGCCTTCTTCCGCAGTTTCAGGCGGCGTCCCGCTATTTTGATGCGGCGGATCTCCGGAAGATCACATGGCTGCTGGACCATCTGGCGGATTTTCTGACAGAGCCGGACTGTCCTTCCCTGCTGCACGGCGATCTGTGGGCGGGGAATGTAATGACCGGGAATGACAAAAGAGCGTGGCTGATCGATCCGGCGGTCTCCGTGGGCCATGCGGAAGCGGACATTGCCATGACGGAACTGTTCGGCGGCTTTCCGGCAGCGTTTTACGGCGCCTATCAGGAGGCGGGCATTTTGCAGCCGGATTACAGGCAGCGCCGTGACCTGTATAATCTGTACCATCTTCTGAATCATCTGAATATGTTCGGCGGCGGTTATCTGCCGTCCGTGAAGCGGATCGTGGAGCGGTATGCGCCGGTATCTTTGTTTTCGCAGTGATGGACTGATTTATGCCGCGAAAAAAGGTCCGGATCGGGAAGGAATATGAGATCACGGAAGACGAAGAGAGGAGATACGATATGTGCAAGGTGTTTTGGATATGAAGCAGGAAGGGATAGAAGAGGGAACAGAAAAAGAAAGGATCCCGCATCTGATAGAAACGGTTTGCAAAATATCGTCATATGATCAGGATTGTAACACGGAATTAGGGAATTAAGGAATTAAGGCTGACAGTAGCCATGACAGTAACCGGAATTAACAGGTTGTTGACTTCCCTTCTGATAAGTGGTATAATGTCACTATGTTAAAAAATTAACAAAATCATGTAAGGAGGATGAAACATGGCAAGATTTACATTACCGAGAGACCTGTACTACGGAAAAAACGCGTTGGAGAACCTGAAAAATCTTTCAGGAAAGAGGGCTATCGTAGTATCTGGCGGAAGTTCGATGAGAAAGGGCGGATTTCTGGACAAAACCGGGGCTTACTTGAAGGAGGCCGGTATGGAGGTCAGATTTTTCGAGGGCGTTGAACCCGATCCTTCCGTGGAGACGGTTATGAAGGGCGCGGAGGCGATGAGGGAATTTGAGCCGGACTGGATCGTGGCGATCGGCGGCGGTTCTCCTATCGATGCGGCGAAGGCTATGTGGGCATTTTATGAATATCCCGAGACCACTTTTGAAGATCTGTGCACACCCTTCAACTTCCCGAAACTCAGAACGAAAGCAAGCTTCTGTGCGATTCCGTCAACATCCGGTACGGCTACGGAGGTAACGGCGTTCTCCGTTATAACGGACTATGCGAAAGGGATCAAATATCCCCTTGCCGATTTCGAGATCACTCCTGATATTGCAATCGTAGATCCGGCGCTGGTGGAAAGCCTGCCTGTAAAACAGGTTGCCTACACGGGAATGGATGCGCTGACCCATGCGGTTGAGGCGTATGTTTCCACGCTGAACAGCCCGTTTACCGATCCTCTGGCGATCAAGGCGATCGAAATGGTATTCGATTACCTGCCGGCATCCTATCAGAAGGATATGGATGCGAGAGAGCAGATGCACTATGCGCAGTGTCTGGCGGGGCAGGCGTTCTCAAACGCTCTTCTGGGAATCGTGCATTCGATGGCGCACAAGACCGGTGCGGCGTTCTCCACGGGACATATCCCCCACGGATGCGCAAACGCGATCTATCTTCCCTATGTCATCAAGTACAACGCCCATGAACCGGAAGCGATGAGAAGATATGCGGATATCGCAAGACGTGTGGGGCTGGGCGGCACTTCGGAAAAGGCACAGGTGAATGCGCTGATCGAAAAGATCGAATCCTTCAACCGCGCTATGAATATTCCGAAGACGATTCAGGAATTCGGCGTGAAGGAGGATGAGTTCCTTGAAAAGCTTGACGCGATCGCCGCAAATGCTGTCAGCGATGCCTGCACAGGCTCCAACCCGAGAGCCATCGACAACGAACAGATGGCAAAACTGTTTAAATGTACCTTCTACGGAACAGAGGTTGACTTCTAAACCGTATACATAAAAAAAGCAGCGCCGGCAGGTATTCCGGCGCTGTTTTGCTGTCCTGGATTGTAAAGCCGTGGCGTAAAAGATCCGTCAGGCTTTACAGAAGGAGAGAAAATACTGATGAATCCTCCTGTCTGTGTCCAGTTCGGGGTGAAAGGATATGGCCAGTTGGTTCCGGTATCGCACGCCGACGATATTTCCGTCCACCTTTGCTGAAATTTCCACATCCTCCCGGGCGGATTCGATATAGGGAGCGCGGATGAACGTCATCGGGATATGCTTCATGCCGCCGAAATCCTGCACGGTATGAAAACTGCCGAGTTGTCTGCCGTAGGCGTTTCTTCGGACCGTGACAGGCAGCGTCTGAAAATAGGCCCGTTCATCGTTGCTGCTTTTTTCTGCCAGAAGGATCAGGCCTGCGCAGGTGGCAAGCACAGGAAGCCCGTCCCTGATCTTTCCCTGCAGCGGGCGGAACATATCCAGTTCTCTCAATAGTTTTCCCTGAGCGGTACTTTCGCCGCCGGGCAGGATAAGTCCGTCAAAGGGTTCTTTCAGATCTGCTTTTTTCCGCAGTTCGATGCAGTCTGCACCGAGTTTGTGCAGGATATCTTCATGTTCGAGAAAAGCGCCCTGCAGCGCAAGTACCGCGATCTTCATATTAACCTCCGTATGTTGTCCGGTTTATGCAGGTATCGGGGAAAACCCGGATGCTGCCGTTTTATGCAGATATTAAGGATGGCTGCATACTGCCCGGATATCTGCGGCTTACTGTCCCCGCTCTGCCATCAAAAGCTGAATTTCCTGCTCGTTAATGCCGACCATCGCTTCCCCCAGATCCTCCGACAATTCGGCGATCAGTTTTGCGTCAGTATAATTCGTGACTGCCTGTACGATGGCGGAAGCCCTCTTTTCGGGATTGCCGGATTTAAAGATGCCGGAGCCCACAAAGACGCCCTCTGCGCCGAGCTGCATCATCAGCGCCGCATCCGCCGGGGTAGCCACGCCGCCGGCGGCGAAGTTGACGACGGGAAGCTTTCCGTTTTCCCTGACATATTTCACCAGTTCAACGGGAACGCGCAGTTCCTTTGCCGTCTCAAAAAGTTCATCCTCCCGCATGGAGGTGATTCTGGCGATTCCCTGATTCATCCTGCGCATATGGCGGACAGCCTGCACCACGTCGCCGGTGCCGGGTTCGCCCTTTGTGCGGATCATGGAAGCCCCTTCGCTGATCCGGCGCAGCGCCTCCCCGAGATCTTTCGCGCCGCAGACAAAGGGCACTTTGAATTTCGTTTTATCGATATGGAATACGTCGTCCGCCGGGGAGAGTACCTCGCTCTCGTCGATATAGTCGATCTCGATGGCTTCGAGAATCTGCGCTTCCGCAAAATGGCCGATCCGGCATTTTGCCATCACCGGAATGGAGACCGCCTCCTGAATCCCGCGGATCATTTTCGGATCGCTCATCCGGGAGACGCCGCCCGCAGCACGGATATCCGCCGGAATCCTCTCTAACGCCATCACGGCGCAGGCGCCTGCCGCCTCCGCGATCTTTGCCTGCTTTGGTGTCGTCACATCCATGATGACACCGCCCTTTAGCATCTGCGCCAGTTGTTTGTTTAACTGATATCTTTCTTCTGACATGCCAATAACCTCCTGATAAAGTTTAGGATGCAGCGCTGCTTTGCTGCTTTTCACGGGGCGGAAATGCGAATTTACTGCGCGTTCCGTGAGAACATGGTTCATTACTTCTCACAGGTCGGGAAGGATACCGCCTGCCGCGCTTGCAATCCTGTCTGAGATCCAGTATAATACAATCTGACCATGTTTAAATAGCCAATTTGAAGAAAATCAAAATAGCCAGACGGGAGGATCTTTGCAACATGCTTACCTACGCGCTTTCAGAGGCAGGACCGGAACCGCTATATCAATATCTGTATCAATGCATCAAAAACGACATAGTGCAGGGCTCATTTCGGGCGGATGAGAAACTGCCCTCGAAGCGGAGTTTTGCGAAAAATCTGGGCGTGAGCACGATCACGGTGGAAAATGCCTATGCACAGCTGATTGCGGAGGGTTTTGTATATTCCCTGCCGAAAAAAGGTTTTTTTGTGACCGATATCAGGAGCAGCCTTCCCGGCGGAAAGGAAAAAAGCCGCAGGAGGGAAGGAACGGAGCGGGCGGAGCCAAGAGAGTATCTGGCGGATTTTACCAGCAATCAGACCTGTTCGGAGCAGTTTCCATTCTCCATCTGGGCAAAGCTGATGCGGACGGCACTGAAGGAGGACAGGGAGGCGCTGATGCAGAATGCCCCCTGTGCCGGAATCCGGCCTCTCCGGGAAGCCGTTGCGGGACATCTGAAAGCTTTCAGAGGGATGGAGGTTGCGCCGGAACAGATCGTGGTGGGAGCGGGAACCGAGTATCTTTACGGCCTGCTGCTGCAGCTTCTGGGGATGGAAAAATGTTACGGCGTGGAGGATCCGGGCTATCATAAGATATATAAAATATATAAAAGCCACCAGGTGGCATGCAGTTACGCGCAGATGGACCATGCGGGCGTACTGATATCATCCCTGGAGGAGAACGGGGTGGATGTGGTACATATTTCCCCGTCCCATCATTTTCCCACGGGGATCGTAATGCCGGTGAGCCGCAGATACGAGCTTCTGGGCTGGGCGGCAAGGGAAGAAGGGCGCTATATCATTGAGGATGATTACGACAGCGAGTTCAGGCTGACAGGAAAGCCTGTGCCCTCCCTGCAGAGCATCGATGTGCAGGAGAAGGTGATCTATATGAATACGTTCACAAAAACCCTGTCCTCCACGGTGCGGATCAGCTATATGGTACTTCCGCCCCATCTGGCACAGCAGTTTTCAGAGGTGCTTTCTTTTTATTCCTGTACGGTGTCCAATTTTGAACAGTATGTGCTGGCACGTTTTATCAGGGAAGGCTATTTTGAAAAACATATCAACCGGATGCGGAATTATTACCATGAAAAACGGGATATCCTGTTAAGGCAGATCGCGGAAAGCCCTGTCGCGGACTGCTGTGCTATTTCGGAGGAGGATGCGGGGCTGCATTTTCTGATGAAGGTCGACACCTGCCTTTCCGATGAGGAAGTCTGCGCTGCGTTGGAAGAGGAGGGGGTGCGGGTTTCTTCGGTGGCACAGTATTATGTGAATCCCGCAAAGGAGAACGAACATATATTTGTGATGAATTACTCTTCTCTGAAAGAAGAGAATATGAAGGCGGTGATACGGGGGATGGAGCGTGTTTTTGTGGAAAAAAGAAAAAAAGAATAAAAATATAATACATTATTGAATAAATACACGAAAGAAAGATATGTTCATTTTGCAAAATATATGGTATGATAAAAAGGCAGTGGGCAGTCCGGTAAACGGGTGTGCATTGCGGAGGTAACGGAATATGGCTTCAAAGCGGCATAAGCGGAAAGTCGGCTATACGATCATGATCGTTTCCGATTCCGTTGAGAAAAATCAGAAAAAATTCCATATCAATACCGGTCTTCTTTCGATTGTGGCTTTTGTGTTGCTGGTCGTAGTGGTCTGTTATGCGGAATATACTACGATCCTGATGCACGGAGCGACGGAGCGGAGCGAAGTCTATGCGGGGCAGATCGCCGCTCTGCAGGAGGAGAACGAGCAGCTTCTTCAGGAGAAAGAGAATCTGGAGAAACAGGTCGCGAACCTGAATCAGACACTGAGCCAGAAGGAAGTGCAGGTGCAGAAGCAGGAGGAGGATATCCAGACCGCGGCGGAAGAAGAGGATATGCCGAAGGGATTTCCGGTCAGCGGGGCTGCGCAGATCAAAGAGGCGGACGGGGAAGATGCCGCCGGGCTGCAGCCGAAGGAGGAATGGAAAGAGGTGATCTTTACCGCAGCGCCGGGAACCAATGTCATTGCCACCGGAGCCGGTACGGTCGCGGGGGTCGTTTCGGAGGGAGACGAACCTGCCGGTATCAGTATCGACCATGGCAACGGATATGTCAGCAATTACCGTAATATGGGAGCCCCGCAGGTTACTGTGGGAAGTACAGTGGAAAAAGGAACTGTGCTGTTTGGGATAGAAGAGAATAATGTGGAGATCGGATACAGTGTCACGAAGGATAATGTTTTTCTGGAACCGATGGAAATTATTGAAATCAAAGGATAAGGAGAGAAGAACCATGTTAAAGAAATCAACAGAACAGACAAGCGCAAAGATCAACAGTATCATAGGCTCGGATATGACCGTGGAGGGCAATATCAGGGCGAAGGAGACTGTCCGCGTGGAAGGAAGCGTGACCGGCAATGTGGAAACGGATGGCTCGCTCATCATCAGCGCTACCGGCAAGGTGAAGGGGAATATCAGAGGCAGCAGCATTGTGGTAGGCGGCCTGTTAGAGGGCGATCTGGCTTCTACAGGAAAGACGGAAGTGATCTCCACCGGTAAAGTGATCGGCAATATCCGTACAAAGAGCCTTATCGTGGATGAAAATGCGGTATTTCAGGGACAGTGTATTATGAACACAAACGAGATGCCGAAGCTGCCTGAGGCAGAAGAGGTGAAACAGATCGAAACCAAGAAACCGGCTGCTGCTAACGGTATGGCAGGCGGCGCGGGCATAAATACAAACAGGATGACAAGGCCGAAGGAATTATAAGGAAATAATAGAGGAAACGATAAAGAAAACGAAGAAAACTGATAAAGATGTGTCGGGCGGGTGCTTTGCACTCGCCCTTCAGCGTCCGGCTGGTCCGATCTTCAAATTTCCGGGAGATTTTTTATGAGAAAATTTTTTAGAAGTGTCTTATTTACATTGGTGCTCCTTTCTTTATGTGCGCTCAACGCTTTTTTGATCTATCTGTATTTTTTCGGATCAAAGGAGCAGGATCTTAGCGGCGAATGGACCGCGGATCTGGATATGTCAGAGCAGGCAGCTGTCACGGCCTATATCTGGCTGCAGGATATCGAAGGAGTTTCAGTCTCTCCGGAGGAGGTGGAGTCCCGCATACCGGAATTGACTATTGAAGTCAACTTGAAGCTGGAACAGACCGGTCAGGCGGAGGGAACTTTCCAATGTATGATCAATCAGGACAGTTACGATGCCTGCGATCAGGCAGCCTACGAGGCTTTTGCCGCGGCTTTCAGGGAACTTACAGCCGAGAGGCTCCGCATGGCGGGGTATGAGGGCAGCACGGAGGAGGAAGCCGTGGAGGCGCTTGCGGCTGAGGCCTTCGGTATGTCAACCGTTTCCTATCTGAGAACCTGCGCCCCGGCGCTTCTGCCTTCCCTGGAGGAACTGCAGGCAGAATATGACGGCAGCGGTACCTATGAGACGGCGGAGGGGATTCTGATCAGACGGTCCGGTGATGAAAATGGGGCTGTCACAAGGTCGGAGAGCTATATCAGGGAAGAGGAGCATCTGATCCTGATCGCGGGATCCGAAACGGAGGCTTCCGGTTTTGATGATCATCCTGTGGTATATACTTTAAAGCAGGCGCAGCAGCAGCCTGCGGCAGAAGAGCAGTAGAGCGTGAAGGGAGATACAATGAAAAAGATTCTGCAGAAAATAAGTGCACTGATACTTGCCGTGACCCTGATATGTTCCGCTGTGCCTGTCAGGGCGGCGGGCTTTGAGATCCCCGGGATCTGTCAGGTACAGACGGACAGCGGCGCCGCCTATGCCGTAAAAACGCTGGATTACAGCTACGCCGGCAATACCTATCTCTCTCTGCGGGATATGGCGATGGTCTGTAAGGATACGGAAAAATCTTTTTCTCTGGAGATCACAAAAAGTACGGTTTCCCTGAATCCGGGAGGCGTCTATACGCCTGTGGGGGTGGAGAATATTCCCTGGGAGGACAGCGCGGGCAGGGAGATTTCTCTGAGACGAAACGAATGTAAGGTAAACGGGGAAGTTGTATATTACTATACCATGATCATGGAACTGCCCGGTGTCGGATACGATTGTTTTATGATGGCGGCGGATCTGGCGATGATTCTGGATGTGGATATCACGGTGCCCGCCGCAGGCGTTCTGCAGATCAACCTGCAGGAGCCCTTTTCCGTCTCCCCGGAGGTTTTGGAGCAGGAGGGCTATTTTTACGGAGTCAACAGTGTGCTTGCGGGAGATGCCTCGACCGGGGAGATTTATTACCGGTATCAGTCTGACACCGCTTATCCGATAGCCAGTACTTCCAAACTGATGACCTGCCTTCTTACCATGGATGCCATTTCCGCAGGCCAGATCAGCCTGCAGAGCGAGGTTACTGTTTCCGGGGCGGCAGCGCTGCTTGCGGCCTCGGACGACGGAGTGGTCCCGTTGGAAGCCGGCATGCAGATTCCGGTGGGAGATCTTCTGCTGGGGACGCTTCTGCCTTCCAGCAATGAATGCGCTCTGTGCCTTGCCGAAGCCGTTGCCGGTTCGGAGGAGGCTTTTGTACAGAGGATGAACCAGAAGGCGCAGGAGTTGGGGCTCTCTCAGGCGGTTTTTTATAACTGCAACGGCCTGCCCTGCTATACGGGAGGGGCAGTGCCCTCAAAACATCAGAACCGTATGAGTGCGGAGGATATGTTCCGGCTGGTGTCCGGCCTGTTGACGGTCTATCCCCAGATCACGGAGATTACATCCCTGGAGAGCGCCACGCTGGAATCCCTTGAACTTGAGGTGCGCAATACAAACCCGCTGCTGCATAATCTGCCGGAAGCCACCGGTATGAAGACCGGCACCACAAACAGATCCGGTGCCTGCCTTGTCACGTCCCTGCGTGTGGACGACGGAGTTTCGGAGCATGACCTGCTTGTCATTGTGTTTGGCGCCGAAGATTCCATAGAACGCGGGCGCGTCTCGGAATTACTCGCCAGATATGCCCTGCAGGCATTTTACGGGGAGGCGGAAAAACCGGATGACGGGGCTTTGGATCAGGGACCTGAAAATCTGCCTGTTCATGCGGAAGCGGCAGTGAAGCAGATTCTGCGGACTGCTAAAAAGCAGGAAGCAGGAACGGAAGGGGCATAGAAAAAACCGCTTTTGCTATGGCAATGAGTATAGCAAAAGCGGTTTCGGTTATTTTGCGGGATTATTTATTTTCTTCCAGCGACTGCAGCTTCATGGCACGTACTTTGGAGGAAAGTCCAAAGAGGTTGATAAAGCCGTTCGCGTCATGGTGATCATACAGATCGCCGGTGGTGAAGGAAGCGATGCTCTCGTTGTAGAGGGAATAGGGGGAGGTGGTTCCCGCCTTGATGATGTTGCCCTTATAGAGTTTGAACTTCACTTCGCCCGTCACATACTGCTGGGTGCTCTCGATAAATGCCTGTACTGCTTCCCGGAGCGGTGTGAACCATTTTCCTTCATAGACAATCTGTGCGAATTTATTTCCCATATCCAGTTTTAACGCATAAGTATCACGATCCAGGATCAACTCTTCCAGCTGCTGGTGCGCTTCATAGAGGATAGTGCCGCCGGGGGTCTCGTAAACGCCGCGGGATTTCATGCCCACCACACGGTTTTCCACGATATCGATAATGCCGATGCCGTGTTTTCCGCCGAGTTCGTTCAGGGTGCGGATGATATCGGAAACCTTCATGTTCTGACCGTTGACGGAGACAGGAACGCCCTTTTCAAAAGTCATGGTCACATATTCGCCCTCATCGGGAGCCTTTTCGGGGCTTACGCCGAGAACCAGAAGGTGGTCATAATTGGGTTCGCTGGCGGGATCTTCCAGTTCCAGGCCTTCGTGGCTGATATGCCAGATGTTGCGGTCGCGGCTGTAGCTGTTGTCCGCGGAGAACGGAAGGTCGATGCCGTGCTCCCTGCAGTATACGATTTCGTCTTCACGGGACTGCAGTGTCCATTTATCGTTCCGCCAGGGCGCTATAATCTTTAAATCGGGAGCGAGCGCCTTGATACCCAGCTCAAAACGGATCTGGTCGTTTCCCTTGCCTGTCGCGCCGTGGCAGATAGCTGTTGCGCCTTCCCTGCGGGCGATCTCCACAAGGCGTTTGGCGATGGCGGGACGCGCCATAGAGGTGCCGAGCAGGTATTTGTCCTCATATACGGCGTGTGCCTGCACGCAGGGAACAACGTAATTGTCACAGAAGTCATCCGTGATATCTTCTATATATAATTTGGAGGCGCCGCAGAGCCGGGCGCGCTCGTCAAGGCCGTCCAGTTCGTTGCCCTGTCCGCAGTCCGCGCAGACGCAGATCACTTCATAGTCAAAATTTTCCTTGAGCCAGGGGATGATAGCCGTGGTATCAAGCCCGCCGGAGTAAGCTAAAATTACTTTTTCCTTCATGATATGTACCATACCTTTCTTTATTATAATTATAATTGGTTTTATTCCCGCGAGCAGCGAGCCGGGCAGCCGCACTTGTGCGGATATTCGGCGGCTGCCGCGAGGGTGGAATACCCATGTGTCCTTCAGGATACATTTAGCTTTGCTGCGGGGTATTTCATTGTATCGGTGTCGTAATAGCTGTTTCAACCTTACCTGAAATAATATACAATATGTCAGGAAGAAATGCAAGTGTAAAAATATACAGTTTGGAAAAAGAATTTGTGTGAAAAAATGTAAAATATATTGCATAATATTCATTTGTGGTGTATTATTATGCAATATGGCCGTGAGAAAGACGATCGAAAAGAGCATTTGGGTATGTGAGATCATTGTCCGGGAATGGAAATAAGGCATAACCGCAGTTACATTTTTATCCACCAATTGCAGGAGAAGGAATTTATAAAATTTTGTTTTGGCAACATGGTATGGATCAATATTAATGTGAAAACTGATTGAGAAGCATGCGGAAGAGGAGTATAATCAATCCAGAATAAAATTTACAGAGCAAGGAGAAATTTTTATGGAAAAGACAAAATCTCAGATGCTGGTTATTCCGGCCGGCGGCAATGATCTGAAGAATCCCGAGATCCTGGTGAAGCGTTTGTATGAGGCGGAGGATTTCCAGGTGGAATCTGCGGAAGCGGGGGAGGAGTGTCTGCAGGTCACAGTCATCTGCGGGGAAGAGTCATTTTCAATGGAGATGTATCCCACCGGTTTCAGTATACCGGAGCTGTACCGCTGTCAGCATTTCTTCCCTGATATTGATATAGAAGCGATACAGAAGCTTGAGTACGGTCTGGCAGTGGAGATGGTGTTCGGCGTAAATGCCCTTTCTTCGTATCATCTGCAGCTGAAGCTGATCCATGCGATGCTTCCGGATGCGCTGGCGGTGATCGACGACAGTTCGGAAAAGATCCTTTCCGGGCGCTGGGTTGCGCTGGCGGCGGAATCCGAGGTTCCGCCTGCTCCCCGCTATCTTTACACGGCGCAGGCTGTGTCGGGGGAGGAGGACTGCGTATGGCTTCATACCCACGGGCTGAACCGCTGCGGCCGTCCGGAACTGGAGGTGCTGGCTTCCACGAAGGATAATTATCAGGAGCATTATAATGTGCTGGAAACGCTGGCAAACCGGATATTGGAGGACGAGGAGGTTCCTGAATTCGGAAGTCCCTATTTTCTGGCTTATGTGGCGGAGGGAATGCCCCTTGTGGTGACGCTGATCGACTGGGAGGAAGCGGTAGAGTTGTATGAGCCGGATATGCTGGGCGGAAAAAGGGACCGGAAGGATGGGCATGATCGGGATACCTGTGTTGTCTTTGTTTATCCGTCTCAGGAGAGTGCGGATAAGGGAGAGTTTTATCCGCTGGATATCTATGATAAGTTTATGAAGGAAAATCCGGTCTTTATGATTTCCAATGAGGAGACCGACCGTATGCGGGCGCAGGCGGTGGAGCGGATATCCTATCTGTTTGACGCGGCTGCGGATCAGGATAATCATATTTTGGTGAAGATCGGGCTGCTGGTGGATGAGGAACACAAAACCCAGGACAATGAGCGGGAGCATATTTGGTTTGAGTTGTTGGAGGTTTCCGGAGATCGCTTTCAGGCGAAGCTTACGCAGGAGCCCTACTATATTAAAGATATGCACGAAGGTTTTGTGGGAGAATACGGGCCGGAGGATGTGACGGACTGGCTGATCTACACGCCGGAGGGCAGGATTTCTCCGGATGACGTCTACAGGCTTTCTGTCTGAGACGGATCATGACAGTCCTGCACGGTGGACTGGGGATCAGGATAGAGGTTGGAGAAGCAGGGGGAGGAATATGGTATTATACAGACCTGTAGGTACAAAGGAACTGAAACTGATAGAAGAGAGCGGTTATAGGAAATATCCGCCGAGACTGCCGGAGCAGCCGATTTTTTATCCTGTGCTGAATGAAAGATATGCGGCGGAAATAGCGGGAAAGTGGAATGTGAAATATAATGAAGATCACAGAGGGTATGTGACAATGTTTGAAATTGATGATGGATACGCCGGGCAGTTTGAGGTGCATGTTGCAGGCGGCAGCTATCATCAGGAATTATGGGTTCCGGCGGAAGAACTCGACGAATTTAACCGGCATATTATCGGGAAAATACAGGTGTTAAGAGAATTTTCGGAAGAGGTGGAGGTCAATTATGACAGGAAATAAAAGTGCAAAGATCAAAGTCGGCATCATCGGAGCCACCGGATATGCGGGAGCGGAACTTGTCAGAATCCTGCAGGGGCATCCGGAGGCGGAGATTAAGTGGTATGGCTCGAAAAGCTACATAGAAAAGGAGTATGCTTCCGTCTACAGGAACTTCTTTCAGGTAGTGGAGGATATCTGTAAGGGGGATAATCTGAGTGAACTGGCGGATCAGGCGGACGTGATCTTTACGGCAACGCCGCAGGGGTTTTTGGCTTCGGTGGTCACGGAGGAAATTCTGCGGAAGGTGAAGATCGTGGATCTGAGCGCGGATTTCCGGTTAAAGGATGTGGCTGTCTACGAGAAGTGGTACGGAATCGAACACAGGGCGCCGCAGTTTATTCCGGAGGCGGTTTACGGGCTCTGTGAGATCAACCGGGAGAATATCAAAGGGGCGAGGCTGATCGCCAATCCGGGCTGTTATACAACCTGTTCGATTTTGACGGCGTATCCTCTTGTAAAAGAGGGGCTGATCGATCCGGGAAGCCTGATCATCGATGCAAAGAGCGGGACATCCGGGGCGGGACGGGGAGCGAAGCTGCCGAATCTGTTCTGTGAGGTGAATGAAAATATCAAGGCTTACGGTGTGGCAAGCCACAGGCATACGCCGGAGATTGAGGCGCAGCTCGGGCTTGCGGCGGGAAAAGATATCGTGCTGAATTTTACGCCCCATCTGGTGCCCATGAACAGGGGGATTTTGGTGACGGCTTACGCAAACCTGACGCCGGAGGGCATGGATGCGGAGAAGGTGCGGGCGGCATATGAGAAATATTACGGAGCGGAAAGGTTTATCCGGCTGCTGCCGCAGGGAGAATGCCCCGAGACAAAGTGGGTGGAGGGCAGCAACTTTGCGGATATCGGTTTTGTAATCGATGAGCGCACCGGCAG
>Ga0137308_102175_pt1 | contig 14332 bp, 16 predicted proteins | sample Inofrocosms_June_FD_97181 | JGI IMG/M metagenome (GOLD analysis project Ga0137308, IMG submission 97181) | Mouse cecal microbial communities from Vienna, Austria - N-Acetylneuraminic and N-Acetylglucosamine D2O microcosms_June | ecosystem: Host-associated > Mammals > Digestive system > Large...
TTCGTATATCCATAGGAACACCTCTCTTTTGTTTCTGCTCCTTATTATAGCAGGAAAACACATACCTTTCAAGTATGCAACTTTATTCTTTATATGAATTTGATATTTTTGGGATTTGCCTATATAATCACAGCGTAAGGGGGTGGAGTTATGACAGAGAGGACGAAGCAGGAACAGGCGGTTGTCGCCAATCTTGCAGACGCCGGATGTGACAAGGAACAGATTGAGCAGTTTATGGACTTTCTGAAATCCGGCAGGAAAGAAGCAGGGCTGTCTCTGCTTGCAAAACACCGCCGTTTTCTGCTGGACCGCTACCATGCGGATCAGAAAAAGATCGACTGCCTAGACTATCTGATCTACAAAATGAATCAAAATCAGTAAGGAGAACTTGACCATGAAAAACAAAGATACACGCACATTCAAAATTGACCCCAGTATCGAAATGAAGCCGGTCCGTTTCAAGAACCGCTTTGGCATTGAGCTGGCAGGACACCTCTATCTGCCGGAGAATTACGAGGCGCAGAAAAATGCGGCCATCATTGTAGCCGGTCCCTTCGGCGCGGTGAAGGAGCAGGCGTCGGGACTGACACCCGGATCAAGGCGGTGGCCACCCTCTCAATGTACGATATGTCCCGTGATATGAGCCGGGGCCACATGGACTACTACACCGCAGAACAGCGCATGAAGATCAAGCAGTACCTCAGTGAACAGCGGTGGCGGGACGCCGAGAGCGGCGCCTATGCCTTGGGCAACCACGAGATCGGATTTGACGAGGCTGGCAATCCGTTGACCGCCGCCATGGAGGTCCCGGAGGAACTGCCGGAGGGCACTGATCCCGCTTTCGCCGCCTTCTTCCAGTATTACGCCAAACGTGCCCGCCACCCCCGCGCAGTCAACTTTGTGTCCTCTTGGACGGCCACCATGCTGGTGTCCTTCTGGAACTTCCCGCTGATGACCAATATCAAGGAGGTTTCTCCCCGGCCTATTCTGCTGGTAGCTGGCGAAAACGCTCACTCCCGGTACTACTCCGAGGACGCTTACGCCGCCGCCCAGGAGCCGAAAGAGCTGGTGATCGTCCCCGGTGCGGACCATGTGGACCTCTACGACAACTTTGAGAAGATTCCCTTTGACAAGCTGGAAGCCTTCTTCACGAACAATCTGTAATTTGATAAAACAACAGGAGGAATTCGTCATGAATACAATGCCGAAAATCGCGCTGGGCGCATGGTCCTGGGGAGCTGGAGCTGCTGGCGGTGACCAGGTGTTTGGAAACCATCTCTTTGAGGACGATCTGCGCCCCGTGTTTGACAAGGCGCTGGAGTGCGGCCTGACCCTGTGGGACACCGCCGCCGTCTACGGTGAGGGAACCTCCGAGCGCACCCTGGGCAATTTCGTCAAGGACGTGTCCCGTGAGCAGGTGATCCTCTCCACCAAGTTCACCCCGCAGATCGCCAGCGATTCCCCGGAGGCCATGCAGGAGATGCTGGACGGCAGCAAGGTCCGCCTCCATGCGGACGTGATGGACATTTACTGGATTCACAACCCCATGGATGTGGAGAAGTGGACCCCCAAACTGATCCCTCTGGCGCAGAGTGGACAGATCAAGACCATCGGCGTGTCCAACCACAATCTGGCGGAGATCAAGCGGGCCAATGAGATTTTGGGCGCTGCCGGTCTGAAAGCCTCCGCCGTTCAGAACCACTTCTCCCTGCTGCACCGTTGCTCCGAGCGGGCCGGGATTCTGGACTACTGCAAGGAAAACGGCATCACCTTCTACGCCTACATGGCGCTGGAGCAGGGGGCGCTGTCCGGCAAGTACGATACCGCCCACCCCTTTCCGGAGGGCAGCGACCGGGCCAGATGCTACGGCCCCGTTCTCCCGCAGTTGGAAAAGCTGATTGAAAAGATGCGGCAGATTGGCGGCAAATATGATGCTTCTCCTGCGCAGGTTGCCACCGCCTGGGCCATTGCCAAAGGAACCCTGCCCATTATCGGCGTGACGAAGGTAGAACAGGTGGAAGCCGCTGCGAAGGCTGCGGAGATCGTTCTGACGGCGGAGGAAGTCTCTGAACTGGAAACCCTGGGCGACGCCGCCAACATCAATACGCTGCGGGAGTGGGAGAAGGAGATGTGAGCATGAAAGTTTTACTGTTAAACGGCAGCGCCCGCAAGGGCGGCTGCACATACCTTGCCCTCTCGGAAGTGGCAAAGGCGCTGAATGAGCAGGGCGTGGAGACAGAGATCGTCCAACTGGGCGGCGGCCCTGTCCGGGACTGCGTTGGCTGCAACGGCTGTGCCGGGAAGGGCCAGTGCGTCTTTGGCGATGACATGGTCAACGAGGTGATTGCCAAATCGAAAGAAGCGGACGGCTTTGTGTTTGGCTCTCCGGTCTACTACGCCCACCCCAGCGGACAGATTCTGTCCCTGCTGGACCGGGTCTTTTACGCCGGCGTGGAAGGATTTCTTCACAAGCCCGCCGCCGTTGTGGCGACGGCCCGCCGGGCCGGGACCACAGCCTCCCTGGATGTGCTGAATAAGTACCTGCTGAACGCGGAAATGCCCATTGTGTCCTCCACCTATTGGAACATGGTCTTTGGCCCCGCGCCGGAGCTGGTGGAACAGGACAAGGAGGGCCTACAGACCATGCGGAACCTGGGCCGGAACATGGCGTGGCTGCTGGGATGTATTGAGGCAGGCCGTCAGCAGGGCCACACGCCGCCCCAAGCAGAGCGGGAGCACTGGACCAACTTTAACCGATAGGAGGCGAAAACATGACGGCAGAGGATGTTATCAAGGGGTTTCAGGAGGACGCGCCCGAGGACGCGAAGCGGGCGGCTTACGCCAATGAGCTGTTCCAGGAGGCCATCCGGCTGGGGGTGGAGCTGAACAACCAATACCATACCCCGGAGGAAATTCGGGAGATCATGGGACGGCTGACTGGGAAGGAGATTGCCCCCGACTTCCGGCTGTTCCCCCCGTTCTATACGGACTTCGGGAAAAATATCACCATTGGGCGGGATGTGTTCATCAACTCCGGCTGTCACTTCCAGGATCAGGGCGGGATTAAGATCGGGGACGGCGCGCTGATTGGACACAACGCAGTCCTGGCCACCATTGACCATGACCTGGATCCGGCTATGAACAGGAAAAACCACTACGCGCCTATCAAGATCGGCGCTCATGTGTGGATCGGCTCCAACGCCACGATCTTATCCGGCGTTTCTATCGGAGAGTGGTCTGTGGTTGCTGCCGGGGCGGTGGTGACGAAGGATGTCCCGCCTATGACAGTGGTGGGAGGGGTTCCCGCTCGAATCATCAAGAGAATTACGGAAAAAGCAACGAGGGTATCCGCATGAACAAGCTCGGTTTTGGGTTTCTGCGTCTGCCGCAGGTGGGCGGCAAAAACATTGACTGGCCGCTCCTGGAGGCCATGGTGGATGAGTTCCTTGCCAGCGGCGGCACATACTTCGACACCGCCTATACCTATTTGGACGGGATGAGCGAGGCCGCACTGAAGCGAGCAGTGGTAGAACGCCACCCCCGCGCCAGTTTTCAGATTGCTGATAAACTGCCCGGTTGGAAGGTCAAGCGGCAGGAGGACTGTCAGCGGTACTTTTCGGAGCAGCTGGAACGCTGCGGTGTGGATTTCTTTGACTATTTCCGCATTTACAACGGCTACAGCCGGTACCCAACGGAGGGCTGGAAGATGGAGCCGGTATACGCATCCATCGCGCAAACAAATGGCAGGGCGTCCGACTGCATCCATTGTCATGTCTGTGAGCGGAACTGCCCTCAGCAGATTTCCATTACACAATGGCTTACAAAAGTTGCAAAAGCCCTGGAATAAACAGCAAAATGGAGGAACCAATATGAAGAAACGATTCCTTTCCTTTTCAATGGCAGTCTGCATGGTCTGCCTCCTGACCATGACCTCCTGCTCGGCAGCGGAGGTCCCCGCCGCCAGCGATGGGGCAGGTATGGACAGCGCAAAACTCACGTCCGAAACACAGCCTGCGTCCACTTTTTCGGACGTCCCTGCCGGCGCTTGGTATGCGGAGGCGATCAACTACTGCCAGCAGCACGGTATTATGAGCGGAACCACCGCTACCACCTTCGCGCCGGAGGCAACCCTGACCCGTGCCATGCTGGCCACGGTACTGCACCGCATGAGCGGAACGCCTGCCGTATCGGATGCACCCGTTTTTACAGACGCGGCCGCTGGGTCCTGGTATAGTGACGCCGTTTCCTGGGCCGCGAAAAACGGTATCATCTCCGGCTATGGCGGCGGCGCCTTTGGCGTAAATGACCCTACGACACGGGAACAGGCGGTTACAATCCTGTGGCGCTACGCCGGAGAGCCGGAGAGCGCTGCGGCTGCGGACATTTCTGACGCCGCCTCGGTTTCCGCTTGGGCGCAGGCAGCGGTTCGCTGGGCGAATGCCAACGGTATCCTGGAGGGTATGACCAATAACCGCCGGTTCGACTCGAAAACCAATATCAAACGAGGGGAAGTAGCCTCTATGCTATATCACTATTTGAGCAATACCACCAGCAGCCAGCCGGAACCGGCAGCAGGCGGTAAGACCCTGGTGGCCTATTTCTCCGCCACCAACACCACCCGGCCCCTGGCGGAGTACGCGGCGGATATTTTGGGCGCTGATCTCTATGAGATCGTGCCGGAGGTCCCCTACACGGATGCCGACCTTGCCTATTATACCAATGGCCGGGCCGACCGGGAACAGAACGATTCCTCCGCCCGCCCCGCGATTTCCGGAAGCGTGGCGAACATGGCGGACTACGATGTAATTTTCCTGGGCTACCCCATCTGGCACGGACAGCCGCCCCGGATCATCAGCGCTTTTCTGGAGAGCTATGACCTCGCTGGAAAAACCATCGTCCCCTTCTGCACGTCCCACTCCAGCGGGTACAGTGACAGCAGCATCAAGTCCCTGGCTCCTGGCGCGAATTGGATCACCGGACGCCGCTTCGCCGGTGGAACCAGCCGCAGCGCCGTAGAGGAATGGATCAACGGACTGGCTCTGCCTCAACCAGAAACGGCAGTGGACGCGGTGACTTCCGCCACCAACAAAGCGGGCTTTAACTTTGAAACCAAAAGCGTCACCCTCAACAGCGGTTATACCATACCTATCAACGGCTTGGGGACGTACAGCCTCCACGGGGAAACCTGCGTCAATTCTGTCAAATCCGCCCTGGCCAGCGGGGTTCGGCTCATTGATACCGCCTCCGCCTATGGCAACGAGGAAGAAGTGGGACAGGCCATCCGGGAGGCCATTGACGGGGGCATCATCAAACGGGAAGATGTTTTCGTTATCACGAAGATTTACCCCGGCAGCGAAATGGCCAACCCGGAGCAGTCCATCCAGGTGTGTCTGGACCGGCTGGATATTGACTATGTGGACATGATGCTCCTGCACCACCCCGACCGGAACGATGTGAAAGCGTATCAGGCCATGGAAAAATTTGTGGAGGAAGGAAAAATCCGCTCCCTGGGCCTGTCCAACTGGTATGTAGAGGAGTTGGAATCTTTCTTACCCCAGGTGACGATCACCCCGGCTCCAGCAATCCCGACCATATCAAGGAGAACACCGAATTGTACGGCTTCGAGCTGACCGATGCGGAAATGGCGCAAGTCAACGCCCTTGACCGGAACGAAAAGCACGATTGGTATTAAGCAGAATCCTGCCTGTGACACCTGTGACCGGCGGCGCACAGGCAGGGTAATTTTTTTGTAAAACAGGAGGCATGGCTGTATGAAGCTGCAAGAAAAAGAGGTTTCCGCTTATAATGCGGAACACCAGAATATAGCGGAGCGGCTGATGCGTGAAATGCCGCCATTGCCGCGCATGATACCCTGCATCCGAAAGTGATGATATTGGGCAGCGCTTTCCCGGAGGAATTAGTTTACGCCTTCGGCATCACGCCCTATTGGGTATTGGGCGGCAGTCTGCAAACCGGCGCATGGGCTGGGGAGCTGGCTCCCAGGGACGCCGACCCGGTGAGCCGGTCCATCCTCGGTTTCCTGCTGGGCATGGAGGAAATGGCCCGCGATGCGCTGATTCTGCTCCCCGTTGTCAGCGACAGCGCCCGGAAGCTGGCCTATCTGCTTCGGCGGGAAGGGCTGAAGGTCCATACGCTCGACATTCCGCCTGTCAAAGATGAATCTGCCGCACGGAAATATGAACGGCAGTTGGAGCTGTGCGTGGAGGCGATCTCCGCACACACCAGGAAACGGTTTACCCGCCGTGCTTTGCGCAGCGCCGCCAGTCTGGTGGCCCAGGCCCATGATGAACTGCGCCGGTTCCTCCGGCTCACAGAGGAACGTCCCGCGCTGCTGTCCGCTCCGTGGCGGATGCTGATCTGTTTCAGCTACTACTGCGCTCATGGCCTTCCGCAGTGGACGGAGCTGCTTGCTGGACTGAACGACAAAATGGAGGCATGCCATACCCGCAGGCCCAGCCGCGCCAGCGGCAATGTGATCCTGATGGGGTCCCCAATCTATTTCCCCAATTATAAAATCCCCTTTTTGCTTCAAGATGTAGGTTTGCACGTTGCGGCCCATCTCGACTATACCACGCGGCGGGCTGTAACTGCTTTGACAATAGAAGAAACAGCGGATATTACCCTGTCCGGCCTTGGACAGCGGTTCTATCAGGCGGATTGCTCCGGCTCTTACGCAAAAAACGGAACGCTGCAAGCGGCGGCTTCGGAATTGGTGGACAGCCGTGACGTTGACGGTGTGGTTTACTGCGTCCTGAAAGGCCAGATTGAATATGACTTTGAGCTGGAGCGTTTGGAGGGGTTCTGCGGTGAGCGGAATATCCCTGTGTTCCGCCTGGAAACCGACTACAACCAGCAGGATGTGGAACAGCTCCGTATCCGCATGGAGGCGTTTTCGGAAATGCTGCGGCAGAGACAGTATCAGAAAGGGGTGGCCGTGTGAAGAAAATCAAATATGGCACGGCGGCGCTCCCGGCCCGGCAGGAGAATGGCCGGACAGTCCACGACTTTGCCAGAGCCGACATCGGCCCCCATACATACGAGTTGGCCCCCAGAGAATTTAATATCCCGGAAATTCCCTTTGAAGTGGCCTATGCGGAACGAAAGTATATCCAGGTTTTTTATCAGAACCAGCTTTTGACGGATGCGGAGATCGCCGTGACAGGCGGTGATGGCTCTGAAAAAGTCTATCACACCGATGGCCATGGCTGGATCAGCGGCCTGCCTATCGAAACCCTGCGCAGCGGCTTTACCGCCTCCTATTCCCCGGACGGTCAGAATGTCTACCGGATGTACTATCTGGTGGAGGACTACGAATACTTTACTGTCCACTTCTTCAAGGCACACATCCCTCTGCTTATCGTTCTGGCCCTCGCCGCGTTGGGCATCGTGATCGTCTACTTCCTCCGGGAGTGGTACTGCCGCAAGGACCCGGCCTATGCGGTCTATGGCCGGGAGCGTCCCGGTTTCGGCGGCGGGAATCCCCTGCGGGAGCGGACAAATTCTAAATTTCTGTTGATAAGATGGCTGTTTCTGATCTTCGGCTTCTTTTTCTGGACGTATGCCGGAAAGCTCATTCACCAGGGGCAGGCCCTCAACCAAATTGCCGTTCCGGTGTTCAGCTGCCCCTTCAATCTGGACCAGACGCTGGAATCCAGCTGCTACTATCTGACCCATCTGCCCATCCTGTTCACCCGGAATTGGGGTTATATCCTCTGCTTCCTGGGAACGCTGTTCCTTTCTCTGATTTTCTTGGGCCGGATGCTCTGCGGGTTCATGTGTCCCTTGGGTCTGCTGCAAGACCTTATGGACCAACTTCGGAAGGTTCTTCATATCCGGCCTATCCAGGTGACAGACCGGATGAACAAGGCCATTCAGCCGCTGAAATGGCTGTGGATCATATTATTCCTGGGCTTTGTATTCGTAGGCGGCGATTTCTGCGATATTTGCCCGAACAAGGTGTTTTCCACCGCCCTGGGCGGCTGGTGGGCCAGCTACGCCCTCACCGGCTTTTTGACCGTGTTCCTGCTGGTAGGCAGCTTCTTCATCAAGCGGTTCTGGTGCCTGATGTGTCCCATGGGGTATCTGCTGGGCATCTTCTATAAATTCAATTTGTTCAAGCTGAAAAAGGACTGCACCGCCTGTACCGAGTGCGGGGCCTGTTATGAGGCGTGTCCCATGCGGCTGAAAAATATCTACACCGAGCGGGACAAGGCCAATTTTCAGACCGTGGACTGTCTCATGTGCGGCGAGTGCATCCACAAATGCCCAGAGAACAACGCTTTGCAGCTGACCTTCTGCGGCAAGGACATCTACAAGTCCTCCCGCAAGGCGTTCATTTCCAAGTACGCGCCCAAGACTTCCGCCGGAAAGGAGAAGACCCATGGCAAGTGAGAACCATATCAGCCAGTATAGTCCCCGCCAGCGGGAGCTGTTCATTCAGAAATCCACGCGGGTCGCGGCCTCCTGCCTGCGCCGTGCGGAGAGCCTGGGGGACCCGTTGGAGGCTCTGCGGCCCTTCTTCGATGTGCTGGGACGAATCTTCGTAGATTTGAAGGACGTTCCGAAACCGGCCGGGATGAAAACGGTTGGAACCTATTGTGTCATGGTTCCCAGTGAATTGATCTGGGTGGCGGGCGCCATGCCAGTCCGCCTTTGCTCCGGCAGTTGCACCGCCTATACCATCGGGGACGATCTCGTACCGAGGGACGCCTGCCCGCTGGTAAAGTCCGTCATGGGCTGGGAGATCGGCGCGTCTCCCCTCTATGAAAACTGTGCGCTTATGGTGATTCCCGTCACCTGTGACTGCAAGAAAAAGCTGGCTGGGATGTTGGAGCAGTGGAAGCCCACGGTGACACTTCATGTTCCGTCCTCCAAGGAGCGGGACGCGGATATGGCGGAATATGTGCGGGAGCTGTACCGCCTGATCCCTATTTGGGAAGAAGTGACCGGACAGCAGGTAACACCGCAGTCTTTAGCGGAGGCTATCAACCAGAAAGGCTACGCTCAATATGAGATGTCCCGCTTTCTGTCCTACCGTCAGCACAATCCTCCCCTGCTCCACGGCACACAGGTGATGGCAGTGATGAACGCCTTTGCCTATATGCCGCCGCTGGAGTGGGCGGAATGTATGCGGAGGCTCAATGACGAGTTGGAGCAAAGGCTGGAGCGAAAACAATTTGCGGCCAAATCCAACCGCCCCCGCATTTTGGTGACGGGTTCTCCGATTATGTACCCCAATCTGAAGATCCCGCTGCTGATCGAGGAAATGGGCGGGATGTTGGCGGCGGATGAAACGTGTATGGGGGAGCGGGCGCTCTATGACCCGCTGACCGTCACAGACCGGAGTTTTGACGGCATGATGCGGGCGCTGGCAGGACGCTACACCCGCCCCTGCACCTGCCCCACCTTCACGGACAACCGCCAGCGGATTTTCCGTATCAAGCAGATGATAAAGGATCATCAGGTCCAGGGCGTTATCTACCATGTGCTGCGGGGCTGTCTTGTTTATGACTACGAGTACCCGGCGCTGGAGGAAGAATTGGAGAAAGAGGGCATCCCCATCATCCGGGTGGAGAGCGACTACGCAGTTCAGCGAACAGAAAGCGAGGGGAACAGCATGAGTTATACCATCGGATTGGACGGCGGCTCCACCTACTTGAAGGGCGCTTTGCTGAAAGGCCGTCAGGTAGTGGAGACAATGGTATGCTCCACCGGCATCGACAACAACGGCTCCGCCGAGCAGATGCTGGGACAGCTCTGCCAGAAAGCCGGTATTGCCCGGAACGATATTCGCTACACCATGGCCACCGGGTACAGCCGAAAGGTCCTCACGGTGGCCGATGATGATATTTCCGAAATCACCGCCCACGCCTATGGCGCCCGGGTCACGGCTCCCAAGGAGTACCGCCCCGGAATGATTATTGATATTGGGGGCCAGGACAGCAAAATCATATACCTGGACAGCGGCTATAACATCAAAAATTTTACAATGAACGACAAATGCGCCGCCGGGACCGGCAAATTCATGGAGGTGGCGGCGCAGATTTTGGAGACGACCATTGACCAGGTGGGGCCGCTGTCCTTGGAGAGTACCGCTCCCTGCGACATCAACAGCACCTGCGTAGTGTTCGCTCAGTCGGAGATCATTTCCCTGATTGCGCGGCAGTTTGATCGGAAGGACATACTGGCGGGGATGCACATTTCCATGGCAAAGCGGATTGTTAAGATGATGAAAAAGTCGGAAAAGAACGGCGATATTCTAATGACCGGCGGCGGGGCGCTGAATGTAGGCATCCGCAAAGCCTTTGAGGAAGAACTGATGAAGGATGTGTACGTTGCCAGCTATCCGCAGTTCAACGGGGCCATCGGCGCGGCGCTGATCGCCAGTGAGAGGGCATAGGCATGGATATGACCGTACTGTTTTCCGCCGTGACCACCGCCGCCACTGTGGGCCTGGGCTGCGGGACCTGCTGCAGCCCTATCATCAGCGCTTTCCTGTCCACCTATGTGGTGTCCCACTCCAACGGAGTGAAAAAGGGTGTGCTGTCCTTTGTCAGCTTCTTCGTGGGGAAGCTCGTCAGCGTTACCTGCCTGTGCATGGTGGCCGCAGCAATCAGCAGGCAGTTTATCAGCCAGGGCGGATACATCGGAGATTTCAACCTCCGGCTGGCCGCACAGTTTGCCATGAGCGGGATCGGCGCTGTGCTGGCGGTGCGATGGCTTCTGGAACTGAAACGGGAAAAACACGCCTGCAAGGGCTGTCACGACTGCGGGAAATTGGAGGGAAAAGCGGGCGTCCTACCAATGCTGTGCGCCGGGTTGACCTATGGATTTACCCCCTGTGCGCCGCTGCTGCTGATGATCGGCTACTCCTTTACTCTGTCGGTTCCCCTGGCTGGGGCTACCGGCGTGGCATTCAGCCTTGCGAGTATGGCCAGCCCCGTGCTTTTGCTGACCGTTATCACCGGGGCGCTGTCCAAAAAGATGCGCCAAGAGATTCCCGGATGTATCAAATGGTTCCGGCTTGGGTCCTATCTGCTGCTGATGGTGATGCCCTTTGTTATTAATGCGAATCAAGAGTAAAAAGGGGGTAGAAAAACAGCGCAAAAGAGCAGAGAATGTAAGTATGTGGCAAACAAATCTCATAACACTCCATTGCGCTGTATTGCTGTAAGGCCCAGGTGGAGGAAATTGTTTTTGCGGAATTGATTATGATTTGACAGAAATGCGGGGCAAGCCCTGCATTTCTTAACGATAGCATCTTGCATATAGGGCAAGTGACAGTTTATACTAAATATCATCAAAATCTAATGCAGTGAGGTTTCTGTAACATTTTCATGTTATCCTATAAGGGAAAGGAAGTGAAGCCATGAGGCTTTTAGTCGTTGAGGATGACAGCCTTTTGAACAATACCCTTTGCTACAATCTTTCGGCGGCGGGCTACACAGTAGACGCTGCTATGTCAAAATCAGCGGCGGTTAATTTCTGTGAAGCGCAGGACTATGATCTGATCGTGCTGGATGTCAATTTGCCTGATGGAAACGGCTTTGACTTCTGTACGGAAATCAAAGAGCGTCGTCCTGATACCGCCGTGATTTTCCTGACCGCAAACGATATGGAAAGCGATATGCTGAAAGGCTTTGAGTTGGGAGCGGACGATTATGTGACAAAGCCGTTCCCAATCAGCGTATTCCGAAAAAAGGTTTCGGCCTTGCTGGGCCGCATTGAGAAGCAGACAGGCGGCGATTGTTACACAGACGGCACACTATCCGTCAATTTCTCGGAATTGACCGCCACCCTCGCAGGGGAGCCGGTTATCTTCACGCCGTTGGAATACCGTTTATTAAAGGCACTGGTAAAAAATCCGCAAATTGTTCTGACCCGGCAGGCGCTTCTTGAAAAGCTGTGGGACGCAGACGAAAACTTTGTGGATGAACACGCACTAACCGTTGCAATCAGCCGCATCCGGGGGAAAATCGAAGTAGACGGACTGCAATATATCAGGACCGTCTACGGCATGGGCTATATGTGGATTGGGGGAATAAAGAAGTGAGTGGGAGCAAACTTTCCATCAATCGCGCCTGTGCAGTAGGGGCAGCTTTTTTAGGTCTGCTCTCCGCTGTGACGGTTACTGCGGCTTTTCTCTTTACCAGAAATCCGGCAATCGTATGGCTGGGTCTGCTGTTTATCCTGCTGGTGTTTATCTGTGCAGCTCTTTTCGTGGCCTTTTTGCGTCGGAAGTTGGTGTTATTTTCGGACAGACTATGCGAAACAATAGACAATATGCTGGATGGGGCATCAGTCCCGCCGCAGGTCTATGAGGAAGAAAACCTGTTTTATAAAATCAACCACCGGCTTGTCCGCCTATATGAAGTTATGCGGGAAAATCGGGAAAGTGTAGCAAAAGAGCGGGCCGATTTGCAGGAATTGATTTCTGACATCTCCCATCAGGTAAAAACGCCGATTGCAAATCTTCAAATGGTAAACGCCACTTTGCTTGAACAGCCTGTGACAGAAGAAAAGCGTCAAGAATTTTTACAGGCATCCAGCGGCCAGCTTGAAAAGCTGGACTTTCTTATGCAAGCCATGATAAAGACCTCCCGGCTGGAAACCGGCGTAATCTCACTGGACAGAAAGATGCAGCCGCTCTATGATACCCTGGCGGCGGCGCTGGGCGGTATTCTGCTGAACGCCGAAAAGAAAGCGATTTATGTCAGCGTAGATTGTCCACCCGACATACTGCTGGCCCATGATAAGAAATGGACAAGTGAAGCCTTATTTAATATTTTGGATAATGCTGTGAAGTACACGCCAGAGGGCGGCACTATTCAGGTGTCCGTCCAAAGTTGGGAACTGTATGTGAAAATTGACATTGCGGACAGCGGCAAGGGTATCGCAGAGAGCAGACAGGGGATGATCTTCAAACGCTTCTACCGGGAAGAAGAAGTACACGATGTTGAGGGCATCGGCATAGGGCTGTACCTTGCCCACGAGATTATCACCATGCAGGGCGGATATATCAAAGTAACTTCGGCAGTAGGCAGCGGCTCCACATTTTCTGTTTTCCTGCCACGCAAACTTTGAAATGTCACGAAATTGTGATATTTCAAAGGCTAAAAATAAGCGGCCCGTGACATTTCTGTGAGAATTGGCTGTTATGATAGCGGCATCACAGAAAGGATGGTGCAACCCATGAGCATTTTGCAAACAACTGACCTCAAAAAATACTACGGAACGGAGTCGAATATCACAAAGGCGCTGGATGGCGTGACCCTCTCCATTGAACAGGGGGAATTTGTCGCCATTGTCGGAACCTCCGGCAGCGGCAAGTCCACTCTGCTGAACATGATGGGCGGTCTGGACGTGCCCACCTCCGGCAGCGTTCAGATCCAGGGAAAAGAGTTGGCCGAACTGAACGACGAGCGGCTTACCATCTTCCGTCGGCGCAACATCGGTTTTATCTTCCAGAACTACAACCTTGTCCCTGTTCTGAACGTCTATGAAAACATCGTCCTGCCTGTAGAGCTGGACGGCGATACGGTGGACAAAAAATTCATGGATGAGGTGGTGCGCCTGCTGGCCCTGGGGGACAAGCTGAACAATATGCCCAATAACCTGTCCGGTGGACAGCAGCAGCGTGTCGCCATCGCCCGCGCCCTGGTTTCCAAGCCCGCAATCGTCCTGGCTGACGAGCCCACCGGCAATCTGGACAGCCGGACAAGCAGCGATGTGTTGGGCCTCTTGAAAGCGACCAGCAGCAAATTCCATCAGACGCTGGTGATGATAACCCATAACAATGAGATCGCCCAGCTTGCCGACCGCATTATCCGTATTGAGGACGGCAGGATTTTTGAGTAAGGGGGCGCTGACGATGAATGACATTTTATTCGGCAACAACAACGGCGCGGTAATCAAAAAGCTGTCAGGCCGCTACTTTAAGGCCAGCAAAAGCAGAAATATCATTGCGATCATCGCAATCGTTCTGACAACCATCCTCTTTACCACGATCTTCACCCTGGGTTCCGGCCTGATGGACACCGTTCACGATCAGAACATCCGCAAGGCGGGCGGCGATGGGCAGGCGGTCTTAAACTATATCAGCGATGAAGTTTACGGCGATGTGGCGGGAAATCTCTTGATTGACCGCATCGCCTATACAAAGGCGGTTTCCTACCGGCTGAAAAATCCGGGCCTGGAACGCTGGCGCTCTGACCTGTGGTATATGGACGATACCGCATTGGAATTTGCCCGTTACACCCCCACAACAGGCCATCGGCCCGAAGCAGAAAACGAGATCATCGCGGACACAAAG
>Ga0137308_102176_pt1 | contig 14328 bp, 14 predicted proteins | sample Inofrocosms_June_FD_97181 | JGI IMG/M metagenome (GOLD analysis project Ga0137308, IMG submission 97181) | Mouse cecal microbial communities from Vienna, Austria - N-Acetylneuraminic and N-Acetylglucosamine D2O microcosms_June | ecosystem: Host-associated > Mammals > Digestive system > Large...
CTGCGTATAAAGTCGATACAATGCCAGGATTTCCGTTATTAACTTTAATTATGCCGTATGGATTAGCCTTCAATGGACTTTTAGTATATACAATATCATCGGTCTCTACAATATGATATTCAGCGACACTTTCTCCGGCGAAGGATCGTCCTTGAAATGCTATTTGATTTACAATTCCAAATTCACCTGAAACAGAGAGAACATCACTTTTATCATACTTTAACGCTTTATTTCTGTCTGTGTTTTCAATGAGATAACGTGATAGTTTTTTCGCCTGGATAGGTTCCCCAAACCCCGGAAACCGCAGCTTCGGATACTTTTCGAGACCGTTACTCAAGGATTATATGGTGCTATAATTCCCCCTTCACTGATAATATCTGTGGAGGTGGTCAATATGACTAATAATACACAATTTAAGACGTTGGTTAATGAATGGCTCAATAAGAAGAAGCCAATGATTACCCCGTCAACACACGCCAGCTTTACGCTCATTGCCGAAAATCACCTGATTCCTCAGTTCGGCAAGCGCAAAATTGGCACAATCACGGAGGCAGATGTGCAAAATTACATATCTACACTCCATAATGAGGGCAGGCTGGACAAAACCGGAGGGCTGACCGTCAAGACAATCCGCGATATTATTCTTGTGTTCAGATTGTCGATGGAATACGCTTACAAAGAACGGGCCATCCCTCTGCTGAATTGGGATCTGATTGAATACCCAAAGGAACTCGGCATTAAAAAGGTGGTTTCCCTGTCTAAAGACCAGGAGCAGGCGTTGATTCAGTGCATTTACTTGGATTTAAACCGGAAAACGGCCGGAATCCTCATTGCCCTGTTTACAGGAGTGCGTATTGGGGAATTATGCGGGCTTCAGATGAAGGACATTTCTCTTACCGACAAAACAATCAATATCAATAAGACGGTTCAGAGAATCTATGACAAAAGGAAGAAAAGCTCCTACCTTCACATCGGGCCTCCAAAAACAAAGACTTCCGCAAGGACAATACCGGTTCCGTCTCTGCTCATGAACATCATTAAAAAGTTTTATACGGACAATCCGAACCACTATTTCCTGACCGGTAAAACCAAACCTAGTGAACCTCGCACCTACAGACAGTTTTTTTCACGTTTCCTGAAAAGGAATGGACTGGAAAAAGTGAAATTTCATGAAATCCGCCATACTTTTGCAGTAAGGGCGATTGAGATACCGGAATTTGACATCAAGTCACTTTCAGAAATTCTCGGTCACAAAAATGTATCATTCACACTTAATGTCTATGGCAGCGCTAATCTGCAACAGAAAGTAAAGTGCATGAATTTACTTAACGATCTATTGTAATAAGTATCCCGGCTTTTCTGATTTTTTTGAGAATTGCCGGGATTTGATATGTTTATCGTCAAATTCTCTGTCTTTTCATGTCTATTTGTTTCATAATTTCTCCTGCATGTTGCCAAAATTGAGAATAAAACAGTGACATTTATCAGAAAATGAGTTATACTGACATATAACCAAAAAACGCATATTTCTCAGAGACGTTGACATAGTAAGACCGTTAATTGGTTCTGGGTAGCTTTGCGTTATACAGGACGATGTAACATAGTAGCGGTTTTGAGTGATTCAAAAGCCGTTATTATTTTATGATGATGCGGCATAATGAAAGGAAAGCCGTGTCCGATTACATATTACATGCCTGTGATTCGTTAAAAAAATCTTAGCTTCCATAGAGGACAATTTTACATATCCGTGCGAAAAAACAGTCTTTCTGTCAATTAAACATATAATTTGCCATATCCGTATAGCCGCTAACTATACGGATATTTTTATATTACAATGCGTTCATAAAAAGCGAATACGACGAGATGTATTTTCGGCCGTGTCTGGTATCTGCCAGGCGCGGCTTTTTTCATGTCGTTTTATGCAGGAACTTGTCATTGTTCCAAGATGCCGTTCTCCGCCTCTGGGATTCTGAAACCCGTCAACATTTCAGAATTTCGGAGGAATATATGGCAGAAAAGGATTTTTATTTATACATAGAGGGACAACCCGTGAAGGTCAGTGAGGAAGTCTACCGGGAATATAAACATGCGGAAGAAAAAGAGCGGTATTTTATGAAGCGGCTGAAAAAAGGAAAGTTTGTTGTGGATCCGGAAAAACAGACGGTAGAATACGTTCCCAGCCGTGAAGCATCATATGAGCATCTTTTGGAAGCAGACTGGGATTTCCCTGCTCCGGACGAGCCGGTGGACGGTGCTGTAATAAAAGCACAGACGCTGGAAACGCTGGACAGGGCATTGCAGAGCCTGACGGATGAAGAAAGGGAACTGATCCATGAGATCTTCTATCTGGAGAAATCAGAACGGGAAATAAGCGCGGTTTACAATCTCACACAGGCAGCTATCCACAAGCGGAAAAAGAAGATTTTGGAAAAATTAAAAAAGTTTTTTTAAAAATCTGGTTTTCAAACTGCTTTTTCGTTACCGAACCTTATGAGGGGATATTTTTATTCCCTCTTCATGCACATTGAAAAACAACAGGACAAGTTTCTGTTCATGGATAATCAGTATTCAAGTTTCTCCCACTGCGCGGGGCTGTAAAGCAAGCGGCCCAGGCACGGACGCGACGACTGCCTGCGGGAACGGACGGGGAAAGGGCTTATCTTCTGCCCCTCCCTGCCCTGCTCCGTCAATAAGATAACATCAAAGGTACGAGCGGGAACCCGGAGGGCCTGTGACCGGCACTGGTAATGCCGGAACCGCCATGAGCCGCCAGTGAGTGGAGAACCAGAAAATTCCCGTACCGCAGGGTGAAAGGGGGATACTGTGGGCATGGCCTGGGCAGCTTAGTCACCTGCCGCCACCTGCCGTCGGTATCATGGCGCTTACTAACCATAAGCGGCTTGGATATTCCCGTGCCGGGGGTGAGAAGCAGGGCGATCCCGTCGCCTGATAATACGGCACAAGAATGAGATTTGATGGAATTATGGGAACCCGTACCGAGGAACAGGGCATATTCTTTGTCCTGACCGGAGGTTCCTGTTTGCGATAGCTCCGGCAGCCAACGCAAAATGCGCCTGCCGGATTCTTGCGGGATGCAAGACCTGCCGCCATAAGCTGCTGGCGTATCCGTTTCTATAGCGGTACATCGGCTTGTGGCGCATGGTGTTTCATCCAGCAGGCACTGAGATAAAACAAAAGGAAAATAAAGGGGGTGCCGCTTATATGCAGGTTTCCATAAAGAGAATCCAGATAAGGGAAGGGAGGCGCAGCCTTGATATGGGGCATGTAAAAGAACTGACAGACAGCATACGAGAGCTTGGGCTTTTGAATCCCCTGACCATAGACAGGGAGAATTTTCTGATCGCAGGGCTGCACCGCCTGGAAGCAGTGAAAGCACTGGGATGGACGGATGTGGAATGCACTGTCAGCAGCCTGGAAGGGCTGGCGGCAGAACTGGCGGAGATTGACGAGAATTTTATACGCAATGACCTGTCACCCGTGGAATATGGGGAGATGCTTCTGCGCCGCAAGGAAATTTATGAAACACTGCACCCGGAAACAAAGCGGGGAGGCGACAGAAAAAGCGAAGAAATCAAACGGACAAAATGTCCGTTTGATCCGGCAAAATCTTTTGTTGATGATACTGCCGACAAATTAGGAGTTAATCCCCGTACCGTCCGGCGGCAGATACAGACGGCAAAAAACCTGACACCGGAAACCAAAGAAATCATCAAAGGGACAGACACAAAAATATCAAAAAAAGCTGCAATGAAGCTCTCTAATCTGAAACCGGAACAGCAGAAAGAAGCCGCCGCGCTCCTTGCCGCAAAAGAGATACGCACGGTGGATGAATATACCAGAAAGAGGGAGACAACACCGGATGACGGCAATGAAAGACTTAAAGCTCCGGAGACCGGAGCAGCAGGACAGCCCGAAACGGAAAACCGGACAGAAAAGGCGGCAGGATCTGTGGCATCAGCTCCTCTTTCTCAGCCGGTCTCGCAGAAAGCCCCTGCCGCCAGTTTAAAAGATGTGGTAGCGGAACTGAAAGACCCGGACAAAGATTGCAGCGGCACCCCGGACAGCTTCCTAGAAGAATATGAGGCATTTGTCCGGAAATTCCATAAAGAGATCGGCTGGTACAGCGACCCGTATTATGACGCGGTATTTCCCTTTGTCAGCCCGGAGCAGCTCTCCCATCTCCGCCAGCTGACGGATTCCATCTGTTCCGCCGCCGGACAATTATTCCATAAAGTAGAAAGGACAATGAAGACATGAGCAGTTACAGAAAAAAACGAAATTCAACCAAACCGATAAAGCCAAAGCCAGAACAGATGACACAGCCAGACCCGGAGTACACTAATCCCGGCGTGGAGCGCTCTATCCATACAGACCGGCTGACTTCCGGCCTGCCTTACCAGCGCCCGGTAAACCCGAAGGAGGTTGACCGGCTGATCCGGGAATGGGACGAGCGGCTGCTTGACCCGATCACGGTCAGCTTCCGCGACGGTAAATTCTATGTAGTGGACGGTCAGCACCGCATCTCTGCCATGCGCCGGATGAACGGCGGGCGGGGCGTCATGGTGGACTGCAAGGTCTATGACGGCCTGACCTATGAGCAGGAAGCCGATCTGTGCTACAAACTGGACAAGGCCAAGAAACGCCTGAGCCTGTCACAGTCCACGAACGTACTGGCGGAATCCGGGGCGGACGCGGAGATCACGGAAGTCAAGCGGCTGATCGAAAACTGCGGCTTTATATGGGCATTGGGAAAAAGCCATGGAAAGACCGGGGAGATCGTGTCAACCCGTGCGCTGGTGAACGCTTACCGGCTGCTGGGTGGGGCGTCCTTCACCCGCATGTTGCAGCTTCTCTGGGACACCTGGGAGGGGGATCCGCGTTCCCTGACCGCTGCTGTTCTGGCAGGCATGGCGCTCTTCATAAAAACTTATGACACAGAGTTAAACGACAAGACCTTTGTCTCCCGGCTTTCCCAGTGCGACCCGGACGAAATCAACCGCCGGGGACGGGCAGATTTTTCCACAAGCAACACAGCCCTCCGTTTCGCCCGTGTCATTTTAGAGAAGTATAACGGACAGCGTGGGGGCAGGAAACTCCCTTACCGCTTCCGTGGGTAATCAGATCGGAGGTATGGATATGAAGGAAACAGCAAGTATGGATACTGCGCCCCTTGTTGACATCAGGGACGTATCCGTAGACAAAAATCTTACCAGAGAGGAAAGAGTTGCCGAATTTATCCGGCAGATCAAAAACCCCTACTGTTTCAAGTGCGGCAGGTTTACCGTCCGGGCGCAATTCGCGGAAAACGGTGCTTCGCTGGAGGACTGTCTGAAACGGATTTTAATTTGACGCTTTAAAGCGTTGACTTTCCCATGGGATTATGCTATCATCGGAATTGGAAAAAGAATAAACTGAATAAGGCAAATCCGAATCACTCTTTGATTTATGGGGGAAGTCCGTAAAAAGAAAAGGAGTGATTTTTTAATGCCTGAATACAGAGCAACGGAATACCTGCGGCTTTCCTACTCCATGGACAGGGAGAACGAAAGCGACAGCATTACCAACCAGAAAAAACTGATTGAAGATTTCCTGAAAGGGCATCCGGAAATCGAGCTTGTATCGGAACATGTAGACGACGGCTACAGCGGAATCCTGTTCGACCGGCCCCAGTTCCAGGCCATGATGCAGGACATACGGGAGGGGAAAATTAACTGCGTAATCGTAAAAGACCTCTCCCGCCTTGGACGCGAATACATAGAAACAGGCCGCTACCTCCGCCAGATATTCCCGGCTTACGGCGTCCGTTTTATAGCGATCACGGATGGGATAGATACCGCCCATGAAAACAATGGCGATGACTTGAATATTTCTTTGAAAACCATCCTGAATGACGCTTACTGCCATGACATTTCTGTAAAAACCCGGAGCGCCCTTCTGACGAAGCGGAAAAATGGCGACTTTGTGGGAGCCTGCCCTATATACGGCTATCAGAAATCAAAGGAAAACCACAATCAGCTGATTGTGGACAGTTTTGCCGCCAAAGTGGTGCAGGATATCTTCCGCAAGAAGATAGACGGCTACAGCGCCGCTAAAATCGCGGAAAGCCTGAACCAGTCCGGCATACTCTCCCCGCTGGCCTATAAGGAAAGCAGGGGGCTTCCCCATCCCAGCGGCGGCTTTACTGACAAGGAAAAAACGAAGTGGTCGGCTACCACAATTATCCGTATTCTGAAAGATGAAACTTATACCGGTACACTTGTGCAGGGGCGGCAGACCACCTACAACCATAAAGTAAAAGATTTGGTTGAGAAGCCTTCTGCGGAATGGATACGGACGGAGAACGCGCATGAGCCGATTATACGCAGGCAGGATTATGACCTTGTGCAGAAAATCCTGGGGCTTGACACGCGCACCGCCCCCAACGGCAATAAAGTATATCTTTTTTCCGGCATCCTGATCTGCGGCTCCTGCGGTGCCCGTATGACGCGGAAAACAGTACCTTACAAGAATGGCAAATATTTTTATTATTACTGCCCGACCGGGAAAAAGAACGGATGCACCCACCCGGTCATGCTCCGCGAACAGGATCTGACAGACTGCATTACGGAAAGCCTGAAAGCGCACATCGGGAATGTGGTTTCCCTGGAAGAGCTGCTGCGGGACATCAGTGAAGAACAGGTCAATCAGGAACTGGTGGCTGAATATAAGGCCCGGCTTATGGAAAATGAGGAACAGCTCGCCAGCCTGACACGCTTCCAGTCCACCCTGTATGAAAACTTCGTGACGGGGCTGCTGGATAAGGAAGAATATAAATCTCTGAAAAACAGTTACCATGCGGATATCAGCCGCTTGAAAGAAGCAGCTTCTAAACTCCGGGAGGAAATGGACGCTGTAAAAGGAAGCTCCCATGACCGTTTACGGTGGATCCAGCATTTTAAGCGGTTTTCCGGCATGGAAGAAATTGACCGGAGGGCTGTGATCGCTTTGATACAGTCGATCCGCGTTCTGGAAAAAGACGACCTCCAGATTACATTCCGCTACCAGATGGAATACCAGGCGGTTGTGGAACGGCTCTCGGCCCATGCCGCCGCACCGCTGCCCGGACAAAACACCAGGGGAAAGGAGGCCGTATAAATGGCACGGAAAAGCAGAAAAAATACCGCACAGACACCTGCCGTAAAAACTGGCATGAAAGTATGGAAGGCCGCCCTTTATATACGCCTTTCCGTGGAGTTTAACGGGCAGCGCGGGGATTCACTGGAAACACAGAAGAAGATTATGGAATCCTTTGCTGCTCTCCACCCCGATATCCAGGTATCCGGGATCTACACGGATAACGGGATAACCGGACGGACGTTTGAACGTGCGGCTTTCCAGCAGATGTTAGCAGATGTTGAGGCCGGTAAGATTAACTGTATCATTGTTAAGGATTTATCCAGACTGGGGCGAAGCACGATAGACACCGGCTACTATATCGAGAAATATTTTCCTGTCCGGCAGGTACGTTTTATCGCCGTCAATGACCAGTATGACAGTGAAGCAGACCAGAACAGCGGGGAGCATATTATCCTGCCGTTCAAAAACATGGTAAACGAGGCATACGCCGCCGACATCAGCCGCAAAGTCCGGTCGCAGACCCGCCAGAGCATGAAATCCGGCGATTATGTCGGCGCACGTCCTCCCTATGGCTACCGCAAAGATCCGGAGAACTGCCACAAGCTGATCGTGAATGAAGAAACCGCGCCGGCTGTCCGTGACATCTTCCAATGGGCGGCAGACGGGGTATCCCTGAACAGGATTGCCACACGGCTGAATGAGCAGGGGATCATCACTCCCGGATTTTATCTGGTGAAATGCGGCCTGATCAAACCAAGCCGCCTGATGGGAAGCGGGAACTGGCAGACATGGACGATAACAAAAATACTTGCCGATGAAGTTTATGTCGGCGATATGGTGCAGGGAAAAACAAAAACAATAGGCCACAAACAGGTTCCAACGGAGCCGGAGGAATGGATCGTTGTGCGTGATACCCATGAGCCGCTGATCCGCCGTGAATTATTTGAAAAGGTTCAGGAACTGCGCAGGCAGGCAGCCGAAAAAAGCAGAGATCAGACCGGTATCCCTTATACAGAAAATGTCCTGCGCGGCCGTATCTTCTGCGGCCATTGCGGAAAGAACCTCCACCGCAAACGCTCCCATGGGGTATATTATTTCCACTGCATCTCCAACGGCAGGATTGCCAAAGACTACTGCCCCGGCGTATGTTTAAAGGAAACCGACCTGTTTGATATTATCCTTGCTTACATCATGAAGGAAGCAGAAACTGTTATCGGGAATAACTTACGCCTGAAAGAGCAGGATCCCAGAATAGCAGAACGGAAAGCCTCGGCAGAGAAGGAACAGAAACGCCTCCTTGCGTCAGTGGAACAAAACAGAAGCTTCCTCCGAAGCCTCTATGAGAACCTTGTGACGGGCATACTGACCAGCGGGGAATATGCGGAACTGAAGCAGGATTATGAAAGCCGTATAACGGCTGATATGGCGCAGGCGCAGGCTCTGGATGAGCAGCAGAAAGAATTGCAGAAACAGCTGCACAAATTTTCCAGCCTTGCCAAAAAGCTGGCCATGATTGACGGCAATACAAAGCTTACAGCGCGTCTTGTGGATGAACTGATTGAAAAAGTCATTGTCCGGGATCGGCAGAATGTTGAGATCGTTTTCCGCTTCAGATGCGGCTTTGAACAAGTGCGGGAGGTGCTGGCACATGAATAATGCTTCCATGGATTATGTGATCGCCCTTTATGTGCGGCTTTCGATTGAGGATTTAAAGGTGGACAGCCTGAGCATCCAGAGCCAGCTTGCCCTGCTTCACAGCTATGCGGACGATATGGAAGGGATCCCAAATGCCCAGGTGGAAGAATTTATCGACAACGGACACAGCGGAACCAATTTTGAGCGTCCGGCTGTCCAGAAACTGCTTGACCGGGTACGGGCAGGGGAGATCCACTGCATCCTTGTAAAAGATTTTTCCCGATTCGGGCGCAACATGATTGAAGTAGGATACTTTATGGAGCGTGTATTCCCGGTATTCGGCGTCCGCTTTATCTCTGTTGAGGACGGTTTTGACAGCGCACAGCACCAGGGTGATACCGGCGGTATCGGCATGGCTGTAAAATATCTGATCAGTGAATTTTACAGCCGGGATATGTCTGTAAAAACAAGAACGGCCAAATATGTAAAAATGAAGCGCGGGGAATACCAGAGTGTTGTCTGCCCTTATGGTTATCAGAAAGGGGCAGATGGCAGGATGGAAATTGATGAAGAAACCGCACCGAACGTCCGTCTGATTTTCCAGATGGCCCTTGACGGACACGACGCCCACCAGATAGCCGAAGTGCTTTTCCAAAAAGGGATAGTCACTCCGGGCGAATATAAAGCGTCCAAAGGAAAACATTACCATGATGTTTCCAGATGCCAGGGAATATGGCAGCGTACCACAATCCTGCGGATTTTAGGCGATGAACGCTATGCAGGCACTTACATCATGGGAAAACGGAAGGTAAGGGAGATCGGCGGAAGGTGCCTCCATTTAAAAGATGAAAGCGAGTGGTTTAAAATCCCTGACCACCATCCGCCCATTATTGATAAATCCACATATGAGCAGGTTCAGGCAAAGCTGCTGCATTTTAAGAGCGTCAAGAGGAAGGTACACCAGTATCCCCTGCGCGGCAAAGTGTTCTGCGGATGCTGTAAACACGCCATGGGACGCATACCGGCTAAAAAACCCTATTTTATCTGCCGTTATACTTCCGTTGACAGCATGTCGCCGTGCCACGGTATGCGGATCCTGGAAGCGGAACTGGAAAGCCTGATCTACGAAATCCTTTTAAAGCAGGCAGGCATTATTTTAAACATTGACAGTCTTTCCGTAGCCGGCGGCCTGGATGTCCAGCTTGCGGAGCAGACAGAATACCAGAACCGGATCCGGCAGTGCCAGACAGAAAAACGCCTGCTTTATGAGCGCTTTCTTCTGAAAGAGATTGACAAGGACAGCTATCTGGAACAGAAATCCGTGTGTGATAAAGAATTAAACCGTCTGAAGCAGGCACATTCCGCGCTCTCTGCGGAGATCAGCCAAAAGCAAATGGATAGCGACACAAAATCACAGCTGAAATCCATTGCCAGTGATATTAGTGGCGCGGATGGTCTGACGGAGACGTTTGCTAATGTGCTGATTGAAAGGATTAGCGTATTCCCAGACAGCCAGATAAAAATTGAATGGAAAATGAAAGATTTTTGCAGGGAGATTTCCTGAATGGAATAAGGAGGCTGACAATGAACAGAGAAAAAGTATGGCTTTACTGTCGCATAGATAAAGGCGGTAATATGAGTGAAGAACTGCTGGAAACACATAGGTATCGCCTTGAAGAATATGCAGCGGAGCATGGATTATCTATCATGGGAATTTCCAGAGATATACAGAATGGCATAAATTTTGACCGTCCCGGCCTGCTGGAAGTAAACCGGGCAGTTGAAGAACATCTGGTGGATATCGTTCTTGTATTCAATCTTAATCGCCTTTGCCGGCACACTGAGGACATGATCCGATACTGGAACTTCCTCAAGCAGAACGAAGTCCGCCTCTGTACAGTGGCAGACGGTTTTGTGAATCCGATTATGGATTCAGGGATTGCGACAGCATAAAAAGCACCTGAAATGAAAGCAAAAAGACTGGCCGGGCGGGTTTGTCCTTTGCGGATAACCTGTCCGGCCAATAATCTGATAAATTTTTTAGTTTGTGCTTGACATACGGGTGCCTCAGATCGTGGACCCTTATAATTGGTAGCCCCACCTTTGCGGCGATCCGCTTTATCTCTTTATCCAGGGCAGATTTTGTGAAATAGAATATCCGGTCCCCCTTTTCAATCCCATAGAGCTTTGACACATATTCCCGGATATCATCATATAAGAAATTTGGTATGGATATGCACCGCTTGGCCTTGGGCGTCTTTGGCTCCAGGAATAATTCTTCCCCATTTACTTTTGCATAGTTTTTATTGATATCGATCCGTTTTGAAGGGAGAATATCTGCCGGGGTAAGGGCCAGCAACTCCCCGGAGCGCATCCCGGTATAAAACAGCACATCAAAGGCCAGCTTTACAGAGGATTTTTGTATGGCGGCGGAGAATTGCTCATACTGCGCCTGCGTCCATATGTTCATTTCCTCGGCCCGGCTCTTCCCCATGCTGCCGGCGGCCCGACATGGATTGGCAGAGAGTCGGTAGTGGGCCACGGCATAATTCATAATGGCGGACAACTGATTGTTGACGGTCTTGAGATATGTCTGGGAAAACGGGTTCCCGGCTTCATCCCGATAGGATATCAATTCGTTCTGCCATTTTCGTACCTTGATGGTGTCGATGTCGCACACCTTCTGGCCACCGAAGTATGGGAGCAACTTCCCTTTTATGATGAAACGTTTGTTTTCCATTGTAGTAGGCTTCAACCGGTGCGACATGTCCTCCAGATAGTTCTCCACTAAGGAGGAGAAGAGAATATCGCTGGTATTGTTCTGCTGATTCAGGAATGAGTGTTCAAACTCTTTCGCCTCACGCTGGGTTTTGAAACCACGTTTGCATATCTGCTTTTTAGCGCCGGTCCAATCTGTCACATAGAATTTCGCCCGCCAGCGTGTGGTTTTTCCGTCTTTTAAGGTATACTTGTAGGCCGGCACGACATTTTCCTCCTATCTGTTATGATAATGGAAGGATCGCTCCATGGCTTCAAGGGTAAGCCGATCCAGATCTTTAGATGAAAGGTTGCTTGTTTTATTTTCTCTGGTTGCCCGCACTCGATAAAATTCTTTTCTTGAGAGTTCATCCAATTTGGAAAGCCGTTCCTCTATTTCTGATTCCCATTCTTCATCAAAAATATCATCTATAGAATTTCTCTCTATAGAATGCTGGTAACAAATATCTGTATTCACAATATTGGCATCTAAGGAAAAAACAAAATCATTCGGTGATGCAGATTTCATTTTTTCTAAATCTGTTATTTTTCTTTTTACTGATGCTTTGGGATAATCCTCCAAAGCAATTTTATAGTGCTCATATGCGCTTCCGAATAGTCCATGTGAGAAATATAAATCAGCCAACATAATTCTTGCCATTGATAGTTGGTATTTAGACATATTTGGATATGTAGATGCCGCATTTAGTAATTCGACAACTTTTCTTTCTTTCGTCCTTGATATTTCGATAATCATTTTTGACATGATTTCACGTGCTTCTTGCACCATGGAATAAGGGGAACGGTCTATATGCCCCGGTAAGCTTGTGTTCATAATAATCTCCATCTAAATGAATTATTGTTTCCTATGGCCTCGGTACCATTCGAGGCTGATTATTTTCCAGAGGCTTTCCTAAGACCCTCCGCTGCAACAGGGGGAATGGGAGGACTCTGTTCTTTGAGTATTTCTTTAATTTTGCCAATAATGATATCTTTATTATCTTCATTTAATTGGCGATAAGCCCGCAAAATTTTTTTTTCGTCCTTGGATGATGCCACCAAGATGCCGGAAAAGAAATCTTCCAAAGATTTTTCCATAGCAACTGTAGAGGATTTTTCTTGAAATTTCCTGTATAGAAGAATCAATTCATACTCATCTTCGGAGGTATACCGTGGCTCTTCCGGTGGAAGCATTTTATCTGAATCCAATAAATAGTCAATAGTTACCCCGAATAGATTAGCCATAGCTGTTAATGTTTCATAGGTTGGACGCCTGGTTCCTCGTTCGTATTTACTGATACTTTTTTGGGAAACACCGACTTTCTTCGCCAATTCTTCTTGGCTCAATCCAAGCTTTTTTCGTTCTACAGAGATTTTTGAACCATCCATTTAATCACCTCTATTCCATTTTACTACATACAGGCGAAAATAAAACCGACAAATAGGAGTAAAAAACACTTGACAATCGCCAATAAGTAGTATTATATTACTACTATAAGGCGAGTGAAAGGAGTGAAGACAATGAGAAATACGCTGATCGAAGCAAGAGGTAAGAAAACTCAGGCTGCAATTTCCGCAGAAATTGGAATAACTCAAAAATATCTTTCAAAACTTGAGTTAGGCCAGCGCAATCCAAGCTTAAAAATCGCCGTCAAAATTGCTTCTTACTATGGAACAAGTGTTGAACATCTTTTTCCAGACATCTTTTCTCTGGAAAAAACCGCCAATTTGTAGTAACAAGAACATTATAGAATGGGGAGGTGCGGAAATAAATGGGAACAAACCCTACGAAAGCCGCTGACAACGTGTATTGTCGCTATAGAAAAGCTGCTGCAATGTACAATGATAAACTGAATAGTCGCGAAGGTGCTGCTGAACTCCTTGGCATATCGCAAAGTACACTGGCGGATTATGAGTTAGGAATAACAAAGATTATCCCGGCAGATAGCATTATGAGAATGGCGGATTTGTATAATGCACCGGAACTGCGGAATTATTACTGTCGGAATTGCTGTCCTCTTGGCGGAGAAGTACCAAAAGTTGAGATGGAAGATCTTGACAGGATATCGATCAGGGCGCTTTCTACTTTCCGGAAAATCGGAGAAACGAAGGAGCTGCTACTGGATATTACAGAGGACGGTGTCATTTCCGAGGATGAAAAAGGAGATTTGAATAAGGTACTCGAAAATCTGGAGGAACTGGAGCAGATAGCGCAGAGTCTCAAACTGTGGGTTAAGAAAAATCTGTAATGTCTTGCCTACAATATGCGGACATTTGACAGCAACTGCTGACAAGTGTGTCCGTAATCCAATCGTAATCCGAATCCAAATCGGAATTCAATACAAATGTGCATTATGGATTGATGGGTGGTGAAAAGGTGTTTTTTGCACAGAATTTGAAATATTTAAGGGAGCAGGCGAGAGAAAGTCGAAAGGATATAGCCAACATACTTTCTGTATCAGAAATGACTATTAGCAGATACGAAAGCGGGGAAAGTGAGCCTGATTTACAGAAAGTTGTCGATTTGGCATTTCATTTTCGAGTAACGGTTGATGATTTGCTGGTAAGACCCAAAGAACCATTATTTATACGTAATATCAGATTTTTGCAGAAAAAGTATGGAATTGATGATAAAGAACTGGCTCTTTTGATGGGGATCAAGAAAAGCAATTTAAAACATTGCTTCATGTACGGAATAGAAAACTTTGCTTATTGTCAAGAAAATAAATCCAGGTTAGCGGAATTTTTTGGACTGAAAGCATGGGAATTACATTTAAAGGATTTATCAAAGGAGGGTGT
>Ga0137308_102177_pt1 | contig 14303 bp, 10 predicted proteins | sample Inofrocosms_June_FD_97181 | JGI IMG/M metagenome (GOLD analysis project Ga0137308, IMG submission 97181) | Mouse cecal microbial communities from Vienna, Austria - N-Acetylneuraminic and N-Acetylglucosamine D2O microcosms_June | ecosystem: Host-associated > Mammals > Digestive system > Large...
ACAGCAGCGGGTCACGCAGCCCTCCATGCCATGGACTTAGGGGCTGGCGCCTTCCCTTGCCAGCATACCTGGTTCCCGTAACGGGGGAACATCCCGTCCCTGCTTACTGTCCTGCCTTCCGCGCAGGGATGCGCAAAAGAAAAAAGTTCAGCGGGCAACTTGGAAGTGATGTTCAGGCAGTTTCTACTGGTACCGGCTCCCACCTTCCCGGCTCGCTGCTGGTTTCCCTGAAACTGCCTGCCGCCCTGCCAAATGTGCTGGACGCAAACCCCGGGGACGCCTTAACGTTGGAATACTGCCTTACTGTCTTCGTCATCGTCTTTCTATATCTTATTTTTCAAAACTGTAACCCATTATAAAGCCTGGGAATCTTCTTGTCAAGGAGAGAAACTGCAAATTTCCCCTCATGCCCGAATTGTTCCTTAAAATCCCTCAACCTGCTGCATATATTCCCGGATAATCTCGTAATACAGCCCGGAGTTATACAGGTAATTGCCCCATATGGTAAGGGCGATCAGCAGGACAAGCGCAATGGAAGAACATACAATGCCTGCGATTGCCATTCCCTTGCCTGCCCCTTTCTGTATCTGCAAAATGCCAAGCACAATGGAAACAATTGCCAGCGGGACGCAAGTACACCACAGGCAGCAGGAAATCAGCGCAAGGATCCCGCATACCATGGACGCAATCCCAAGCCCCATGCTGGGCGGACGGTAATCCGGGCCATTATATGGCTGATACCCCTGCTGCCTGTTATAATTCTGCTGCCCGTTATACTCTTGCTGGCTGTTATAGTCCTGCTGCCCGCCGTACCCTTGCTGGTTACCGTAATCCTGCTGCCCGTTATATCCTTGCTGGTCCCCTGGCTGCCCGCCATAGCCCTGCTGGTTTCCCGGCTGCTGTTTTTCCTGCGGATCATTGTTAAACATGTTATTTTCGCCTTCCATGAAAAATCTCCTTTCACAGGCTATTTTGGCACATTCCCTGCTGCGCCCCCATACCACGGAAGCTTACTGCATACAGGGGACTGTGCCAATTACCCTTAAGCTGCCTGGATGCCTATTGCTCCAGCATCAGGTCCAATACGGAAATATCCTCTTTTTTAATCTTGATTTTCACCGGCTTAGTCTGCTGGGAATAAACCCTTGCCCCGCTTTCATTGGTGCGGTAGGCAACTATTTTATAATAATACGTTTCACCAGATTTTGTGGTGGTATCCCGGTAAATGGTCTTTGAAGTAGTGGCAAGGAGCTTATAGCCGCTGTTCTTTTTCTCAGACCGGTATATCATGTAGCCGTCTGCATTTTTTGCTGCCTTATAAGAAATCACCGCATATTCTTCCATAGTGTTCCTTGCCTTCACTTTCGTTGCAGCGCTTACGCTGGTGGAAGTATACACTGCGCTGGCTGGCTTGGAGAACCCTACGCTGCTGGCGTCCGGCGCCCCATTCTGCCCTTGTGCAACTGCGCGCACTACATAGTAGTAAGCTTTCCCTTTCCTTGGCCCTTCCCGGAGGGTTGCTTCTGCCGTTTCCAGCACCCCGGCAGTGTCTTTTGCATATTCCCGGAATGCCCCGGTGTCCTTGCTCAAGGAAAGCTGCTCCTCTGTTTTGGGCACCAGCCCCTTAACGGCCACTGTGCTGTCTGTTACGCTGTTCCCTGTAATTTTTGAAGTAATTACCGTCTGTTTTGCATCAAACAGCGCTGGGACTGCCTGTCCGGAAGCATCAATGGCATACCCGTATACGTCCTCATTTTCATATTCATAGCTGATAGTCCCGTCCAACGCCACATTTGTATCAATTGGCTTTACCTTCAGCGCGCTTTCTGTCTGCAGGCTTACGGCTTCTACCAAAACGGCTTTCCCCAAATCCACCTGATATGTCTTGCTGGCTGAATCATAACTGTAATCATCCCCGCTGCAGCGGTACACCTCATAATAGTCTGCCCCGCTTACACGGTCCCATGAAATTTTTATGCCGTTGGAGGCTGCCGCCGCCTTGACATTTTTTACCATGCCAAGGGTTGGGGCTACGGTAAATTCCGCCCCTTTCGCCGGAAGTTCCTTCTTTTTGGTATACGGGAAAATCCGGTAAGCAACCGCAGCTCCCCCTGCCTTCACTTTGGGCAGCGTCAATTTCGTTGCAGAAGCCTTCAAGGTTTTGTATGGCTTGTACAGCCCGGTGGCAGCGTCTTTTTTCTGCACCTTGTACCCTTTGATGCCCGTCATCTTATTCCATTTTACCGTATAGTTCCCGGCAGAAGTATAAGAAGTTTCTGTAAACGCCATTTTTTCATTGGCAGAAAGGCGGATGCTGGCGCTTTCCTGCAGATAGCTGGTCTTCCCATCTTTTTCCCGGTATGCACATACCACGTAGAGGTAACGTTTCCCCGGGGTGAGCTTCTTGTCAGTATAGCTGGTCTTGGAAGAATTTTTTATGGCAGCCACCAATGTGAAATCTGCAAAGTCCTCAATGTAGCCCCCATCGGACATGGTATAGCCGGTACTTAAGGTATCACACCGGTAAATTTTATAACCTTTGCAGCCCTTTGCTTTTTTCCAGGTGAGCCGCACGGAATCTGAGCCGTTGGCTTCTGCCTTTAACTGCAGTGCATTTCCCCATGTGCGGGCGCTTACCTTCTGCCAATCCGTATAAGTGGTTTTCTTAGCCTTCTGGTTGTATACATAGCCCCGGACACGGTAGTAATACGTTTCCCCAGCCTTAAGGCCGCTGTCCTTATAGGAAGCTTCCCCAGTCTGTTTTGCCAGCTTTGCCCATTTCCCATCCACTTTCTTCTGGAATTCATAGCCCGTTGCCCAACCTGCGTCAAGGGATGGACGGAGGGTAATGCTGTCTGCGGTAACAGTGGTGCTTACGGCACCCATTTCAATTTCCGGGATTTTATAAGCCAAAACTTTATAGCTAGAAAATTTCTGTTCTGCCAGTTCCTCCCCTTTCAGCCGGTAGCCGCTGTTGTAAATCCTTGCCCTGACATAAATTGTGGAACCCGGTGAAAAATACCCGAGGTACGCCCGGTATGTATTGTCCTTGGCCATGTAGCGGTGGTAGCCCCGGGTCACATGGCCGTCCCCTGCCCGTACAGACTGTGAAATCGCATCCCCTGCTTTTTCCGCTTCATAGGCAAAATTTTTCCCGCTGTTCTTAAAATCCTTATTGTTGGAATATTCCACGCGGATATACTCCGTATCCTGCATGGTGGCCGGGAGCACGGAAAATTCATAATACCCGTCCGTCTGCTGTTTCAGTGCAATCTCCGCCACTGCCGTCACAGTCCTGGTCTGGGCTGGGCTTGCCACCGTAACTAAGCTGGCAGCCGGGGATGTAACAAACTGATAGTAATAATACCAAGTGCGGCTGTCATCCGTAAAAAACCCATCGCTCTTTTGGGCTAAGGACGCATCTGCCCCTTTGGCAATTTCAAGAATGGTAATCTTCTGCTCTGTCCTTGCCGTCACCTGCACCGTATAAGCCTGCCCAATAGTAAAATCAAATTCCTTCAGGGAAGCCTGCCCTGTTTTTGCAGTTGTGGTTGCAACTACTTTTTTCGTTGCATTGTCCATCACTTCAATCTGGTATTCCTCTGCAAGCTCCACTGGCTGCCACGTTACCATGCCGCTGGCTGCATCGTACCCCAGCCCCCGCACGGCTGGCAGGACAGCGTCCGCCCCGTTTGCCAGCGCCATGCCTTCCGGCAAAAATTCTGCTGGCTCTGGCGCTTCTTCTTCCTCTGGCCCTTCCTGCCCCTGTACTGGCTCCTGGCCTTGCTGCCCTTCCGGTCCTGCCGTACCTGTCCCGTCAGGGATTTCCGGAACATCCTGCCCATCGCCTTGCTGCCCTTCTGTCCCGCCAAGGATTTCGGAAACGTCCCGCTTACTGTCTGTTTCCTCCGTCAGCTCCTGGGTTCCCTGCTGGCCGGCAGGCTCCAGTTCCGTCTGGCTCCTGGCCTGCTGGGGCGCCACAGCATCCAATTCCTGAATGGCAGCTTCCCGATTTTCTGCACAAAACGCCTGTGCCACGCATGGCTCCCCAAGGCACAGCGTAAGCGCAAGCGCAAAACTTACTGCTTTTTTCATAGCTCTCAATTTAGTTCCCTCCTGAAATTTATCCTTATAAAGTTCCTGTTAAAATATGGTTTTCAAAATTTATTATAACAGACCTGATTTTTCAATACAAGTGGCATTTGTTTGAGTTTCCCCATTTTGCAATTCATAGAGCCAAAAGGTTTCCGTCACAAAGTGATGGAAACACTTTTCACATAAAAGTGTTCTGGAAAGCTGGCTTTTCAGAGCGCTTTTTGTGCAAGATGTCTATGCTGCCAAAGGCAGCAAGACCTTTTGGCTCTATAGTATCGGCTATTATGAAAAATGGGGAAACTCAAAAAGTGGCATTTGGGAATGGCTTGGGGAATTCAGTTATTTTAAGGTAAAAAACAAAACAGGCAAGTCCGCTTCAGCTCCCTGAACCCCTCATTTAAGATAAAAGAACCCGTAACTGTACCGAAATACAATTACAGGTTCCTTCCTTATCTTTGAACCTCTGCAAAACCCCTTAATTTCCCAAATAGAACTGCCCATATGCGTCAGCAGCCTTAATGGCAGCGCAAACGGTTTCCGGAGCCACCTCAAAAGGCATGTTATGCAAGGTATCCGTTTCTGCACATGCAGCGGTGGCAACCGCCATAATTTTTTCATCCGTAACTTCCGTTACGCCCAGTTCCTTTAAGGTGACTGGGAGCCCAAGCTCTATGCACCATGTAATAATATCTTCCAATTCATCGGAAGGGATATTTTCAAGGACAAGCTGGACGATGGTCCCAAAGGCTACCTTTTCCCCATGGTACATATGATGGCACTCCTCCAGCACCGTCAGCCCATTGTGGATGGCATGGGCGCCTGCAAGCCCGCCGCTCTCAAAGCCTATGCCGCTTAACAGTGTATTTGCTTCAATGACTTTTTCCACTGCCGGGGTACATGCGCCGGCGCTTAATGCTATTTTCGCTTTCACCCCTTCTTCCATCAAGGTCTGGAAGCAAAGCTCTGCCAGCGCCATTGCCGCAGAGGTAGAAAGGCCGCCAGCGCAGGTTGCCGCCCCGCTGTTTTTGCACGCCCTTGCCTCAAAGTACGTTGCCAGCGCATCGCCCATGCCGGATACTGTCAGGCGGACAGGGGATTTTGTAATGACCTCTGTATCCATCAGCACAAGGTTCGGGTTTGCGGGAAGGAATAAATATTCCTCAAACACCCCTTCGTCTGTGTAAATTACGGACAATGCGCTGCAGGGTGCGTCTGTAGAAGCAATGGTCGGGCAAACCAGCACCGGCATGGATTTGTGGTAAGCAACTGCCTTGGCAGTGTCGAGGATTTTGCCGCCGCCAATGCCGATCACCATGTCGCAGCCTTTTTCCTCTGCCACCTGAATCAGGCGCTTAATCTCCGTCTTGCTGCACTCCCCGTTAAAATAGTCGAATTCGGCTGCTGCCCCTTTCCCTGTGAAGCTTCCTTCCACAAGCGCCCCAATCCGCTGGAACCCGGATGACGTAATCAAGACCAGCGCTTTTTTTCCATATTTTTCTGCATATTCCCCCAATTTCTTTAACTCCCCTGCGCCCTGCACATATTTGCTGGGACTGATTAAAATTCCTGCCATGTCAAATACCTCCTGTTCTTTGCTTTTGTAAATCTTTACATTTTTATTGTAAAGCTTTCCTAATGGCTTGTCAAATATGTTTTAGAGCGGGTGCGGCGCATCCTTTTGATACCCTAATCCTGTATACCGAAAAAAATTACTGTGTGCTTTACTCTTTTCCTAAAATCTTCTATAATAGCAATAACCCATTAAATAAGAATGACAGAAAGGATGGTAAAATATGGGAATGACGGATAAGCAATTCAATGGTTTTATCAGGTTTATATTAGATGACATCAAAGAAGTCATTGAAACCATGGAAGATGGAAAAGGAAAGGAAAAATTACAGAAAGTAGCAGAAAATCTGCAGCAAACGCTAGAAGATTAATACTTCCGCAAAAAGCGCTCTGAAAATCCAGCTTTTCAGAGCGCTTTTATGTGCAAAGTGTTTCCATCACTTTGTGTTGGAAACCTTTTGGCACTATAAATTACAAAATGGGGAAACTCAAATTAAGAAAAACCTTGCGAAATACAAATTATGTGGTAAAATATCGAAAGATACGGTTTGCGCCAACCGCAGCCACAACATTAGAAAGAAGGATTTATTTATGAAAACAACACGAGAGGATATCCGCAACATCGCCATTATCGCCCACGTAGACCATGGCAAAACCACGCTGGTGGACGAACTGCTCAAGCAAAGCGGCGTGTTCCGGGCCAACCAAGAGGTGCAGGAACGTGTCATGGATTCCAATGACATCGAACGGGAACGGGGAATCACCATCCTTTCCAAGAACACCGCCGTTTTTTATAAGGACACCAAAATCAACATTATCGATACCCCAGGCCACGCCGATTTTGGCGGCGAAGTGGAACGGGTGCTGAAAATGGTAAACGGGGTTGTCCTTGTGGTGGACGCTTTTGAAGGGGCCATGCCCCAGACAAAATTCGTGCTGATGAAAGCCCTTGCCCTGGACCTGCCAGTCATTGTCTGCATCAACAAAATTGACCGCCCGGAAGCAAGGCCGGACGAAGTGATTGACGAGGTGCTGGAGCTGTTTATGGACCTGGACGCTTCCGACGAACAGCTTGACTGCCCCTTTATTTACGCTTCTGCCCGGGACGGCTATGCAGTCAAGGATTTAAATGATGAAAAGAAGGACATGACTGCATTATTTGAAACCATCCTGGAATACATCCCAGCCCCGGAAGGGGACCCTGACGCAAATACCCAGGTGCTGATCAGCACCATCGACTACAATGAGTACGTAGGGCGCATTGGCGTTGGGAAGGTGGATAATGGATGCCTGAAAGTCAACCAAGACGCTGTCGTCGTAAACCACCATGAGCCGGACAAGCTCCAGAAAGTCCGAATCAGCAAGCTTTATGAATTTGACGGCTTAAATAAAGTAGACGTGGCAGAAGCGAAAATCGGCTCCATTGTAGCCATTTCCGGCATTGCGGATATCCATATCGGCGACACCATCTGCGCCCCGGAAAACCCCAGCGCCATTGATTTCCAAAAGATTTCCGAGCCTACCATTTCCATGAACTTTATTGTAAATGACAGCCCCCTTGCCGGGCAGGAAGGGAAATTCGTCACCTCCCGCCATATCCGAGACCGTCTGTTCCGGGAACTGAACACAGACGTATCCCTGCGGGTGGAAGAAACCGACAGCCCAGACAGCCTGAAGGTTTCCGGCCGGGGGGAGCTCCATTTGTCCGTGCTCATTGAGAACATGCGGCGGGAAGGCTATGAATTTGCCGTAAGCAAAGCGGAAGTACTCTACCATCAGGATGAAAATGGAAAAAAATTAGAGCCGATGGAACTGGCTTACGTAGACGTGCCTGATGAATTTACCGGGGCAGTCATTGAAAAATTAAGCCAGCGCAAAGGGGAGCTCCAGAACATGGGGCCAATCAGCGGCGGCTACACAAGGCTCACCTTCAACATCCCTTCCCGTGGCCTTATCGGCTACCGGAATGAATTTATGACTGACACCAAAGGAAACGGCATCATTAATACCATTTTCAATGGGTATGACCCTTACAGGGGGGACATTTCCTACCGGAAACAAGGCTCCCTGATTGCCTTTGAATCCGGGGAATCCGTCACCTACGGCCTTTTTAGCGCCCAGGACCGGGGAACACTCTTTATCAGCCCCGGGGAGCGGGTATATGCCGGCATGGTAATTGGGCAGAGCGCAAAGCCGGAAGACATTGAGCTGAATGTCTGCAAGAAAAAGCATTTAACCAATACCCGCTCTTCCAGCGCAGACGAAGCACTGACGCTGACGCCCCCTAAAATCCTAAGCCTGGAACAGGCATTGGAATTTATTGAAACAGACGAGCTTTTAGAAGTCACCCCCAAAAGCCTGCGCATCCGCAAACGGATTTTAGACCCCACCCTCCGCAAGCGGGCAGGGCTGCGGAAATAGTCCTGGAAAGAACAAAAATGCGCTCCGCACACTCCCATGCCCACTTCAACTCCCCTAACCCTCAATCATGAGGGGCTTGGACACTTTGCGCGCCGAGCACAATTGCGAAGCAATATTTTATCTCTTGTGCGAGTACCCTCGCTTCGCTGGGGCAGACCCTGCGCATATTATTTTTTATCTTATAGGAAAGACACTTTCACGCTTTAGCGTGACAAGGTCTTTCCTATAAGAGGACAAAAGGGCTGCCGCAAATGGCAGCCCCCTTTATTTTGACTTTACTTTCATCCGGTTCACCAAAAGCCCCGCAGAAAAGAACGCCAGGGAAAACATCAGCACCATGCCAAAGGCCTGGTACACTTTCTCCCCCTCTGCAAACGCCCCTACCTTCTGTATCTCCTCATTTGCCACCACATACCAATAGGAAGGCACAAATTTTGCCATGTTCCGGGCGCTTTCCCCCATCATGTCCACTGACACGAACACGCCGCCCAGGAAGCTGAACCCCAGCCCAAACACATTGCTCAGGATGGTCAGCATCGCCGAGCTCTGGGCAAACTGCACGGCAAACCAGGCCACGCTTAAGGAACAGATGCCAAACACAAAGGCATTGGCAGCGTTCAGCGCACCCCGCAGGCTGAGCATATAATCCCCCACATTCAGGCAGGCCATCCCCAGAAAGGCCGCATACACAATTACCATATAGACGGCGCACCCCAGAAAAATCTGCAGGTTCTGGCTCAGGAAGGACATGGAGGAACACTTGTTCCTTGCCGCCAAATCCTTATTTTGAAATGCCTTCATACACCCGCCTACGCCCAAAATCATCATAATCAGGAACACATATGGAATATATTGGAAATAGTAAAACCCGGTGGGCTTCCCCTGGCTGTCCCCCTCTTCCAGAAACTGTACCTCTGCCTTCCGTTCCATGTCCTTAAGCGTCCGCGCCACGGCATCCCTTTCGCCATAGCCCGCTTTCAGGTACATGGCAAGGGTCCTTAAAAAGCTTACCATTTCCTGTTCCACCAGATATGCGCTGCTGCTTCCGGGAACCACCGTCCCTTCTAGCAGGCCCTCCTGCTCCCCTGCCTGGAACTTTTCCGTAAAATCCTCCGGTATCACAAGGACATAATCCAGCTCCTCGTAATACATGGCGTCCTGCAAATCCTCTTTTTTCTCAGGGACGCCCAAAATTTGGTTCTGGGAACCTAAATATTCCTCCAGCCCGTCCCCAAGGCTGCCCTTATCCTTGTTTTCCAGCCCAATATCCAAGGAAACCCCAGAAAACTCTGTTTTGCTGTTTTCTTCCAGGACATTCCCCACAGTCACCGCAAGCGCCAGATAAATTACAATATACATCAAAAGCGACGCCTTATTTTTATATAAGATACGGAAAAAAGCCTTAAATACCTGCATACCATTCCCTCCCTGCTATCTGCAAAACCTTGATGAAGCGCTTATATCCCTGCATACCGTTCCCGCCTTACTATCAGAAAAGACCCTGCTGCCAGCGCCGCAGTCAACGCCAGCATTATGCCCATATTTTCCAGATAACGCCCATAGGTGTCATAAATGTTCAGGCTGCAGCATGCTTTCGTAATCAGCGACGCCGGGTTAATCCTAGCAAATACCGGCACATAACGCTCTATCAAACGCTGGATCCCACTTACCATCAGCCCGCTGAAAAAACTGGACACCATCATAATGGTAACGCAGAGGGCTTCTTTCATTTGATAGGGCATTTTCCCACACACGCCTATAAAAAATCCAAGGAAAACCCCCAGCACGCCCCCTGAAAAAAGCGTCAGCAGCAGGAACCCCCACTGATCCCCCAGGGGCACATCCAGGGCAAACATCAGGTAGCTGACGGAAAAAATAATATATACAAACTGGAGCGTTACCTTGGCCGCCAAATCCGGCCAGAGCATACGGAACCGGCTGACTCCCGCCGCCATCCGCCTTGCCGCCAAAGCGCTTAAATTTGCCTTAAATTCCACTGCGCACTGAAGCCCCATAACGGCCCCCATCAGGCAGTCCATGGCAATCAGGGAATAAAAATAGTCCAATATGCTGTTAGATGCTGCGTCCCCAAGGCTCCCCTCTTTTAAGTAGCTGTACTCTCCCTCCAAAACCTCCGCCGCCTTCTGGATTCCCTCCGGGTGTTCCTTGCCAATGGCAATAAAGGTGGCGCTGGTGCGCTCATATTGCTCCAAAATGGAATTTAAAATGGTCTGGTTGATCCCCTGCTCTGCAACTACAAGGGAAATCCCGGAGTTTTCCTGCCCTGCCAGCCCTTCCAGGCTTTGTTCCCCAGCCCCTGTTTTCTTTTGGAAAAAAATCCCTTCTGCTTCCCCTTCCTGCAAAAGCTTTTCCGCCTTCTCCTGCGAGGTTTTCTGCACCTGTATCAGCCCGTTTTCTGTTTCCAGGGCTTCCAGCAGCAATGCAAAATTCCCGTCTGCCCCTTCCTCCTGTACATATGCCACCGGCACCTGATGGAACAGCACCTCTTTATCCGTGTAATTCCCAAACGCTACATGGAACAGGCTCCCTAAAATCACTGGGAAAATCAGGTTCCAAAAAATCATCATCCGGTCACGGGAGGACCGGATAAGGCCATATCTGTATAACCGAAAAAACATAATCTTCCTCCTTTTTGCCTTTTCATCCCTATATTTATTTCACTTCTGCATGGTCCCGCAGGTCCTTCCCTGTAATCTCCAAAAATACGTCGTTCAGCGTGGGCAATTCCGAATATACCCTCCCAAACCCAATTTCCCTGCTGCCAAAATACTCCAAGATATGTACCAGGTTATGCTTCCCGCCGCTGCAGCGGATTTCCAGCATCCCATCCCGGTAGTCCACCTGGTACACATGGCGCAGCTCCTTAATTTCCGCGATCTGGTAAGGCGCAAGGCCTTCTGCTTCCATGTGGATTTTCTCCCCCATCTTAATCATGGATTTCAGCTCCTCCTTGGTTCCGGAAGCCACGCACCTGCCTTTGTCCAGAATGGCAATCCGGCTGCAGATCTGCTCCACCTCCTCCATATAATGGGAGGTGTAAATAATGGTAGCCCCATCCCGGTTCAGCTTCTGGATCCCTTCCAGAATCCGGTTCCGGCTCTGTGGGTCTACTGCCACGGTAGGCTCATCCATAATAATCAACTTTGGCTTATGGGCAATGCCGCAGGCGATGTTCAGCCTGCGCAGCAGGCCCCCGGAAAGTTTTTTGGGATAAAATTTCCGGAAATCCTCCAGCCCGGAAAATTCAATTGCTTCTTCCACATACTGCTTCCGCACCTGTTTCTCCTGCACATAAAGGCCGCAGAAATAGTCGATATTTTCCTGCACCGTCAGTTCCTCAAATACTGCCACATTCTGCAAAACCACCCCGATCTGCCTTTTGCTCCCGTAGCTGTCCGGCTGCATTTCTTCCCCAAACACTTTCACGCTGCCCTTGTCAAAATGCAGCAGCGCCAAAATGCAGTTGATCGCTGTGGTTTTCCCGGAACCGTTAGGCCCTAACAGCCCAAACACCTCCCCTTCCTCTATGGCGAGGTTCAGATGGTCCAATGCAATCAGCTCTTTGTACCGTTTCACCAGATTTTCTATTTCCACTACTTTTTTTGCCATTTCCAAACACTCCTTCCTGTAAACCCTTATGCCCCAGCAACGCGAGCCATCAACAGCGGGAAAGTCCTGCGAACCGGGCTCTTTGTTCTTTTTTATCTTACCAAAAAAAATTTGCCTGCAATAGTGCCCCCTGTCATTCCCTGCCATGACAAATGTCACATTTTCCGCCCGTTCCCTGTGAAACACAGCCAAAATATAGTATAATCAGGAAAACGGCAGAAAGGGGCAGGCCTATGGCAACGCTTTCCGACAAATTAATACTTTTCCTCGGCGGGGCGCTGCTGCTATACCCGCACTGGCAGGACAACAGCTTTATCCATATTTTTGCCCTGCTGGCGGCAGTTACCTTTTTCTGCCTTTGCAGTTACTGTAACCTGGAATGCCAGCGGCTGGGGCAGCTCCCAAATGTTTCCCGCTGGCTGCTGGCAGCCATGTGCCTTTCCCTGGCGGGATTAAGCTTAGTGCACCCTGCCTTTGGGTGTTTCCTGCCCCTCCTGTTTTACGAACTGGCTGCTGCCATCCGCCACTGGGGCATCCTTGCATCATGCCTGCTTCCCTTCCTTTCCTTCCGGGATTGGCCAGGGTTTTACCCCTTTGCAGCCCTCCTCCTGTTTTTGCTGGCGTGGCTTTTTGCCTGCAAAACTGCAAGGCTTTTGGAATTGGAGCGGAAATTCCAGTTCCTGCGGGATTCTTCCACGGAATACCAATTGCTCCTCCAGCAAAAAAATAAGGATTTAATCGAAAAACAGGATCATGAGATACACATAGCCACCTTAAAGGAGCGGAACCGGATTGCCCGTGAAATCCATGACAATGTAGGCCATATGCTTTCCCGTTCCATCCTCCAGTCCGGAGCCCTGTCCGCCATCAACCAGCAGGAAAACATGCAGCAGACCTTAAACGACCTGAAGGATACCCTCTCCCTTGCCATGACCTCCGTCCGGGAAAGCGTCCATGGGCTCCATGACGGTTCCATTGATTTGGAATCTGCTGTCTCCGAGCTGCTTTCCGGGCTGGCGGGTTATCAGGCCAGCTTTGCATATGACATGGGGCGTTTTGTCCCTGCCCCTGTGAAATACTGCTTTATTTCCATTGTGAAAGAAGCATTGTCCAACACCGCACGGCACAGCAACGCCACGGAGCTTACCATTGTCCTGCGGGAGCACCCCAGCCTGTACCAGCTTATGGTAAAAGACAACGGCACGGCCGCCAGCCTGGGCGGTTCCGGCATGGGCATTGCAAATATGCAGGAACGGGTGAAGCATTTAAACGGGATCCTTTCTATTTCCACAGAACATGGGTTCCAGATTTTTGTATCCATCCCCCGGAAAAAAGCCTGGAGCGTGTTTGAAAATTGTAGGAATGAATTTTCAAACACGCTCTAACCTGAACAGATACAGATTGCAGCAGAAAGGAGTTATCCATGGATATTATTATTGTAGACGACGACCCATTTGTTTCCCTGTCCCTAAAAACCATCCTGGAATCTTCCGGGGAAATCCGGGTTCTGGAAATTGGGAAAAACGGCCAGGAAGCAGTGGCTTTATACGAAGCGCACCACCCCCAGGTTTTGCTGATGGACATCCGCATGGATGGGATGACGGGCCTTGAGGCTGCAGAACATATCTTAAGCCGGAACCCAGAAGCAAAAATTTTATTCCTGACTACCTTTTTGGACGATGAATATATTGTGCAGTCTTTAAAACTGGGAGCAAAAGGGTACATCCTGAAACAGGATTTTGAGAGCCTGCTGCCCTCCTTAAAGGCAGTGGTAAAAGGCCAGAATGTATTTGGAAATGAAATTATTACCCGGCTTCCCGGCTTTATTTCCCAAACTGGCCATTCCCACTACAACTATTCCGCCAAAGGGATTACAGACAAAGAATTGGAAATTATTGAACTGGTAGCGCAAGGCTGCAGCAACCGGGAAATTGCCGGGCAGCTTTTCTTAAGTGAAGGAACCGTGCGGAACTATTTAAGCTCCATCCTCGAAAAGCTGGAGCTGCGGGACCGCACGCAGCTTGCCGTATTTTTTTATAAAAATTAGCGCATTGCCGGACACTGCACTAACAGTGCTCCCGTATCAGGGCCTGCAAAATCATAATGTGGTATTCCTCGTCTATGATGATTCTTGCCAGCACTTTATTTACGCAGTCGTCATTTATCATTTTCATATGCATCCGGTACTGGCTGATTGCCGCTTTTTCCGCTTCAATATCAGCCAGCAGCATTTGCTTGGCATGTTCTGGGATTGTCAAAAACCCTGGCGTCCATATGATGTTCCTGCCGTTCTGCTGCTTTGCCACAAAGTCAACGGTCCCGCCCAGCAGGCAGACCAGCTCCCCTAATTTCTGCAAATGCATCATTTCCGCCATTGCAATCCCAAGGAACGTCTGGGCCATTGGGCAGTTCCCAAGGGACAGGCGGTTCTCATTGTTGATATACTGGGTAATGGCAGACATCTCGGACGTTGCCCCACAGTAATCCACGCTCAGCAAATTTGCATAGATCTGGTTCTGGCACCTAACCTGAATCTCAGGATAAGGCAGGTCCACCATAATCGGCTTCACACCTGCAAAGCTGCAGGT
>Ga0137308_102178_pt1 | contig 14288 bp, 12 predicted proteins | sample Inofrocosms_June_FD_97181 | JGI IMG/M metagenome (GOLD analysis project Ga0137308, IMG submission 97181) | Mouse cecal microbial communities from Vienna, Austria - N-Acetylneuraminic and N-Acetylglucosamine D2O microcosms_June | ecosystem: Host-associated > Mammals > Digestive system > Large...
GCACTGTCCTGGATCCGGAGACAGCAAGAGCCGTGATTCTGGCCGGCGCCAATTACGTAGTAAGTCCGGGTCTGAATGTAGAGACCATCAAGCTGTGCAACCGCTACAGAGTACCGATGCTTCCGGGTGTCATGACTCCCACCGAGGCCATCACCGCTCTGGAAGCCGGCTGTGATATCATCAAGATCTTCCCTGGCAATATTGTGGGACCGGCAGCTATCAGCTCCTTCAAGGGCCCCCTTCCCCAGGGCGAGTTCATGCCGTCCGGCGGTGTGGATGTGGACAACGTGGACAAATGGATCAATGCTGGCGCCTACGCAGTGGGTACCGGCAGCAGCCTGACCAAGGGTGCCAAGACCGGCGACTTCGCAGCAGTGACCGCCAAGGCCAAAGAGTTCGTAGATGCAGTAGCAGCAGCACGTGCAAAGAAATAAATAACATATAAGGTTCCGGCACGGGAAGGAACCTCTGGCCGGAACCGGCTGGAAGCAGAAATCCGGATTAATTAAAAAAGGAGAATAAAACAATGGCAAAAGTAGTAACTATGGGCGAAATCATGCTGAGACTGTCTACCCCTAACAACGAGAAATTCATCCAGGCAGACGAGTTCGATGTGAACTACGGCGGCGGCGAGGCCAACGTAGCAGTATCTCTGGCAAACTATGGACATGATGTACAGTTTGTGACCGCGATTCCGGCCAACCCCATCGGTGACTGTGCAGTGGCAGCTCTGAGAAAGTACAATGTGGGAACAAAATTCATTTCCCGCAGCGGCGACCGTCTGGGAATCTATTTCCTGGAGACCGGTTCTGCCATGAGAGCTTCCAATGTAGTCTATGACCGTGCGGATTCTGCTATCGCATGTGCGACGGCAGACAAGTTTGATTTCGACGCTATTTTCGCTGATGCCGAGTGGTTTCATTTCACCGGTATTACCCCGGCTGTGTCTGATCTGGCAGCAGAGGTTACGGAGGCAGCCTGCAAGGCAGCCAAGGCTCACGGTGTGACCGTATCCGTAGACTTGAATTTCCGTAAGAAACTGTGGTCTTCCGAGAAGGCCCAGAAGGTCATGACCAACCTGATGCAGTATGTGGATGTATGCATTGGCAATGAAGAGGATGCTGAGAAGGTTCTGGGCTTCAAGCCGGGCAAGACGGATGTTACTTCCGGCGAGCTGGAGCTGGCTGGCTATGTGGATATCTTCAACCAGATGGTTGACAAGTTCAACTTCAAGTATGTGATCAGCTCCCTGCGGGAGAGCTATTCCGCTTCCAACAACGGCTGGTCGGCATGTATCATGGATGGTAAGACCCGTGAGTTCTATCATTCCAAGAAGTACTCCATCAGCCCCATCGTTGACCGTGTAGGTGGCGGCGATTCCTTCGCAGCAGGTCTGGTATGCGGACTGCTGGACGGCAAGGATATGAAGGCAGCTCTGGAATTCGCAGTGGCAGCTTCTGCACTGAAGCACACGATTCCTGGTGACTTCAATCTTGTGACCCGTGCAGATGTTGAGAACCTGGCCGGCGGCGACGGTTCCGGACGTGTACAGAGATAAGACTTGACAGAAAAACAGAAAGACTGACTGTGATAGAATGGCTAATTTCCGCAAGAGGGGTTAGCCATTTTATCAGTTTGGGAAGTTTGATAGAATCTTCACATTCTTTCATATTTGTTTGTGCATGGGGAAGTATGCACAGAATGGAGGAAAAGATGGATGAGAAAAGGAATTTTGATCTTCTGACCTTAGGACAGGTTCTGCTGCGGCTTTCGCCCCCGGACAATGAGCGTCTGGTGCGGGGGGACACCTTTGTGAAGCAGGTGGGCGGCGCGGAGCTGAATGTGGCAGTGGGGGTTGCTCTGCTGGGACTTCATACCGGGATTATTTCCAAGCTGCCCTCCCATGATATGGGAAGCTTCTTAAAGAGCAAGATCCGTTCCTATGGTGTCAGTGATGACTATTTTATCTACGACACGTCTCCCAGTGCGCGCGTGGGAATTTATTACTATGAGAATGGAGCCTATCCGAGAAAGCCCAAGGTAATCTACGACAGGTCCAACAGCTCCTTCTACTCACTGGATATTGATGAGATTCCGGAGCATGTATACAGCGCCAGCCGGTGCTTCCACACCAGCGGGATCACTCTGGCCTTAAGTCCCCAGCTGCGGGAGACGACCATGGAGATGATCCGCAGATTCAAGGCTGCGGGTACACTGGTGTCCTTTGACGTGAACTTCCGGGGGAATCTGTGGAGCGGCGCCGAGGCAAAGGCCTGCATCGAGCAGATTCTTCCCTATGTGGATATCTTCTTCTGCTCTGAGGATACGGCGCGGCTGACCTTCTTGAAGACCGGCACGGCCAGGGAGATGATGAAGAGCTTTACAGAGGAGTATCCCATCTCCATCGTGGCTTCCACCCAGCGGGTGGTACACAGCCCCAAACGCCACACCTTTGGATCTGTGATCTACGATGCAAAGAAGGATACCTTTTTTGAGGAGGAGCCATACCAGGATATCGACGTGGTGGACCGGATTGGCAGCGGCGACGCCTACATTTCCGGGGCCCTCTATGGGCTGCTGGCCAATGACTTTGACTGCAGCAGGGCTGTACAGTTCGGCAATGCCACCAGCGCGGTGAAGAATACCATTCCGGGGGATCTGCCGTCCTCCAATCTGGAGGAGATCGAGACGATCATCCGCGCACACAACCACAAGGGGCCGCAGTCAGAGATGGCGCGGTAATCCTTTGGAAATAAGTAAAGTAAACCTCCATGCGCCCAGCGGGGGGATGCGCCGCCAATGAATAAAAGCATTGGTGGGTGCATTTGGTTCTACGCTCTAGCACTACAGCGCACATTCCGAAATCAGTCTATGTGAAACTACGGTATTCGACTATAATTACTGCTGATTTCACAAAAATTTCGTTGTAAAAAGCAGGTATCATGCCATAAGTTCGCTGTAGTGCTAGAGTGTGTCTGAAAATTGCTGGATATTCGTCAATATGCCGAAAGTAGGCAAAAGCTATACCCTGGTTCACTCTTTTTCTGCGCTTTAGGGGCAGATAACCGGGGCTTCTAAGGATATTTCCAGCGATTTCATACCAGATTTTGTGCAGAATTTAATTTTAAGACACACTCTAGCACACAGCAATCCTGATTTAAAATCGCCTGCGGCGATGGAGTTTTTTAGTAAAGAAAGGGGAACAATTCATGAAAAAAGTTATGGGGAATGTAATTGTAGGACAGTCTGGAGGGCCGACAGCCGTAATCAATTCCAGTCTGGCAGGGGTTTACAAGACAGCGAGAGACCGGGGGGCCAAAAAGGTCTATGGAATGCTCCATGGGGTTCAGGGCCTTTTAGAGGAGCGCGTGGTGGATCTGGCCGAGCACATCCGCAGCGACCTGGATATCGACCTGTTAAAGAGGACGCCCTCTTCCTTCCTGGGATCCTGCCGCTTCAAGCTGCCGGAGATCAAGGATGACAAGGAGATCTATGACAGGATCTTCGCGATCCTGGATAAGCTGGAGATCGAGTATTTCTTTTACATCGGCGGAAATGACTCCATGGATACCATCAAAAAGCTGTCCGACTATGCGATCCTCAATGGAAGCGCCATCCGTTTCATGGGCGTGCCCAAGACCATTGACAATGATCTGGCTGTGACAGACCACACACCGGGCTTCGGAAGTGCTGCCAAGTATATCGCTTCTATCACCAAGGAAGTGATCCGCGACGGTCTGGTCTATGACCAGCAGAACGTGACCCTCATAGAGATCATGGGCCGGAATGCAGGATGGCTGACCGGTGCGGCGGCTTTGGCAGCAGGCGAGGACTGCGAGGGACCGGATATGCTGTTCCTTCCGGAGATTACCTTTGATGTGGATGAATTTATGAAGAAGGTGGCCCAGATCCATAAGACCAAGAAGTCTGTGGTGATCGCCATATCCGAAGGCGTCAAAGTGGCAGACGGACGGTATGTCTGCGAGCTGACAGACAATATTGACTATGTGGATGCCTTCGGACATAAGCAGCTTACCGGTACAGCCCGTTATCTGGCAGAGAAGATTTCCAGAGAGGTGGGCTGCAAAACCAGGGCCATTGAGTTCAACTCCCTGCAGCGCTGTGCCTCCCATATCGTAGGCCGTGTGGACATCACTGAGGCTTACCAGGTAGGCGGCGCCGCTGTGAAGGCTGCCTTCGAGGGCGAGACCGGCAAGATGATTATTTTAAAGAGAGTTTCCGATGATCCCTATCTGTGCGTGACTGACATCTACGATGTACATAAGATCGCCAATGTGGAGAAGAAGGTGCCCAGAGAGTGGATCAACGAAGAGGGCAACTATGTGACTCCTGAGTTCATGAATTATGTGCGTCCGCTGATCCAGGCAGAACTGACACCTATGATGGTGGATGGTCTTCCTAGACATCTGCGTCTGGAGGATGCCGGCTATGGTGCGAAATAAGAGCGGTCAGGCAGTATAGGCTTTGAAGTGAATGGACGGATACCGGAAGTGTGCCCTGGGCATTCTTCCGGTATGCCTTTTCTAAAATGATTCTTAAATTTCCAGCATTTATCTCAAATAAATGTCCCATTATAGGTTGATACTATTGATAGAGAGTTGAGAAATTTTTGTCAGTGAGCAGGGTTGACATAGGGGTTAGCTGGTGCTAACATAGTTACGAGGTTAGCAAACACTAACCAAGCAAGGAGGAATGACGGATGCCAGCAGAAACCATGCTTTCTTTTTTGAAAAACTGCACCCCGGAGGGAAGGATGGGGTTCCGGGTGGCGACCCAGTGTGCACCAGTGCTGAAGGGGGTAAAGATTTCCAATCTCATTAAGGTGAAGCCTGGAGAAGGGCGGGAGATACGCACCCGGTTAAAGGGAAGCGGCATCGTCTGTCTCTCACTCTACCGGGATCAGGAGATGGAAGTTCTGTTCCTCTACCGCTACGGCCAGCTGGAACAGCATCTCAGGCAGCCGGCAGTATGGGGCTTTCTCTGGAAATATGGCTATGAAGCCTGGGATGTGGCTTCTGTGCTGGAGCGGCTGAGAGCCAGATACCAGCAGTATGCTGGCGGCAGAAGTGAATTTCCCCACGAGCTGGGAGTTCTTCTGGAATATCCGGTGGAGGATGTTGAAGGATTCATCCAGAACCGGGGCGAAAACTGTCTGCTGTCCCGCTACTGGAAGGTGTACAGCAACCGGCAGCAGGCAGAGAGGATCTTCCGTTTGTATGATGCGGCCAAGGAACAGGCTTTGTGGGAGATCGTAAATGGTTTGCCGCTTTATCAGGTAGCAGTTGCAGTGGGGTAAGAGAGCCATGGTCTTTGAAGATACTCACCGGAGATCATTCCTTCAGAAGGCTGTAGTTTTCCGGAAATCTGGTTTTTGGAGTTTTGACAGTAATTTCATACGGGCAGTAATTTTAAGAAAAGGAGAAACGAATCATGAAAGAAGTATACGTAGTCTACTGGAGCAGTACAGGCAATACCCAGGCTATGGCAGAGGCCATCGGAGCCGGTGTCAACGAGGCAGGCGGAAGTGCTAAGATAGTGGAGGTATCATCCATTCAGGCATCAGAGCTTAAGGATCAGGCCTGCTTTGCCCTGGGTGCATCCGCTATGGGCGCTGAGGAACTGGACGGGGAGATGGATGCCTTTGTGTCAGAAGTGGAAACCTTCGCGGCGGGCAAGCAGATCGCGCTGTTTGGTTCCTACGACTGGGGCGATGGAGAATGGATGCGCAGCTGGGCAGACCGGATGAGCAATGCAGGCGCCTCCATAGTAGGGGGAGAGGGTCTGATCGCCAACCTAGCACCAGATGACGAGGCCGTGGCTGCCTGCAGGGCTCTGGGGGCGGAGCTGGTGAAATAGGGATGATTTTAGAAGCGCCAGTGTCTGGATATTCTGCAGCGGCAGATACCCGGATACTGGCGGAAACTCTTTATGCGGCTGGTATTTACAACAGACAGTACATATAGTGGCGTGTTTGCTTTTCTGCTGGAACTGACTTCAATAAAGGCTTCGGGAATGCTCAGGCAGTACAGCGGAGTGAAAGAGAGCCGGATGCCATTTGTGCCGGTACGTGGTAATCAGAAAAATAGTAACAGTTCGGATAAGCGGTAAATTGGATGAATATCCCTTTCTTTTGATATGAAAATGTGGTATCCTATTAGCAATATGCAAAAAGGATGATGACATTTTTTGTATACCGGAATCTATGTAAAAGGCGTCATAGACGCCTTTTACTAATAGCAGAATGGAGAATGATGATATGAAGAAAATTCGGGGCGGCCGCCGGATAGCGGTGCTGGCTCTGGTTCTGGCTTTTGTGCTGTCCGGCTGCGGGAAGGGGAATGGAAATGGCGGGAACACTCCGGGAGAAGTCCGGGAGACCGGAAAGCTGCGGGTGGTGACCACTTTGTTTCCCTATTACGATTTTGTCCGGCAGATCGCCGGAGATACGGTGTCTTTGACCCTGGTCGTCCCGGCGGGGATGGACAGCCATTCCTTTGAGCCTACCCCGTCGGACATGCGCACCATACAGAACGCAGATCTTCTGATCTGCAACGGAGGCGCCATGGAGCAGTGGCTTTTGCAGGTACTGGACGCAGTTGAGACAAGGGACAGTATGGAGGTACTGACCATGATGGACTATGTGGATGTCCTGGAGGAGGAACTGGTGGAGGGCATGGAGGATTCCGGTGAGAATCACCAGCATGAAGGGGAGAACCATGACCATGGGAAGCAGCCGGATCTCCATGGATCAGAAGATGCCCATCCGGAATCCGGGGATCCAGACTACGACTATGTGGACCATGACGGCCATGAGACCGAGATTGAGTATGACGAGCATATCTGGACATCTCCGGTCAATGCCATGAAGATAACAGAAACGATCCGGGATATACTGGTACAGATGGATTCTTCCCACGAAACCTTATATCGTCAGAATGCGGATGCTTATCTGGAACAGCTCCGGGGGATTGATGCCGGCTTCCGTCAGGTCAGCGAGGGACGGAAACGGAACCTGATCATCCTGGGGGACAAGTTCCCCTTCCGCTATCTGGCAGAGGAATACCGGTTGGATTACCGTGCTGCCTTTTCCGGGTGCAGCACAGATACGGAGCCCAGTGCCCGGACCATCGCCTATCTGATTGACAAGGTAAAGGACGGGGGGATTCCGGTGGTTTACTATCTGGAGCTCAGCAGCCACCGGGTGTCGGAGATCATCGGAGAGGAGACAGGCGCCCAGCCGCTGCTTCTGCATTCCTGCCACAATGTGACACGGGCACAGTTTGACGCCGGGGTCACCTATGTGGAACTGATGGCACAAAATATAGAAAATCTTAGAAAAGGACTGGATGAATGAAGCCATTTATCATTTGCGAGCATGTGGATTTTGGATATGAGAACCACGATGCAGTGATAGATCTGAACCTGGAGATCTGCCAGGGGGATTATCTTTGTGTGGTAGGAGAGAACGGATCCGGGAAAAGTACCCTGGTCAAAGGCCTCCTGGGTCTTTTAAAGCCCACTGGCGGCAGGCTGTATGTATCCGAGGAACTAAAAAAGGGCGGCATCGGCTATCTGCCCCAGCAGACGGCGGCCCAGAAAGATTTCCCGGCCACGGTCTATGAGGTGGTGCTCTCCGGAACCCTGGGCCGCAGGGGAAACCTGCCCTTTTATTCTAAGGCAGAGCACAGGCTGGCGGCGAAGAATATGGAGCGCCTGGGCATCACAGAGCTTAGAAGGAAATGCTACCGGGAGTTGTCCGGAGGCCAGCAGCAGCGGGTGCTGATCGCCAGGGCTCTGTGCGCTACAGACCAGCTTCTGATCATGGATGAGCCTGTCACAGGACTGGATCCGGCGGCGATCCAGGATTTCTACCACCTGATCCGGCGGCTCAACAGCCAGTACCGGCTGACGATCATCATGGTATCCCACGATATCCGCAATGTCATCGCCCAGGCGGACCAGGTGCTGCATTTAAAGCAGACAGTCCTTTATTATGGTCCGGCGGCGGAGTATGCTGAAAGTGAGGCGGTGGGGATGTTTCTTGATCATGATTGGGAACCGTCTATGAAGGAATAGTATGCAAGCAGCTGAATTTGTGGGAGGTAATAAGATTTGGAAATGATTCTGGAAATGTTATCCTATCCTTTTATTGTGCGGGCGCTGGCCGGAGGCATGATGGTGTCCCTCTGTGCGGCCCTTCTGGGGGTCAGTCTGGTGCTGAAGCGCTATTCCATGATAGGGGACGGCTTGTCCCATGTATCCTTCGGCGCTTTGTCAGTGGCTCTGGCTGTGGGCTGGTCGCCTCTGAAGGTGTCCATCCCGGTGGTGGCTCTGGCCGCATTCTTTCTGCTGCGGATCACAGAGAACAGCAGGATCAAGAGCGATGCCGCCATCGCCATGATCTCCGCCAGCTCCCTGGCTGCCGGTATCATCGTCACTTCCCTGTCTACCGGGATGACCACGGATGTGAGCAGCTATATGTTCGGCAGTATCCTGGCCATGAGCCGGGAGGATGTGACCCTTAGCGCCATCTTGTCCCTGGTGGTGCTTTGTCTGTTTGTGTTCTGCTATAACAAGCTGTTTGCCGTGACCTTTGATGAAAATTTTGCCAGGGCTGCAGGCGTGCGGGTGGAGCGTTACAATGTGCTGATTGCCCTGCTGACAGCCGTGACCATTGTCCTGGGGATGCGGATGATGGGTGCCATGCTGATCTCCAGCCTGATCATCTTTCCCGCCCTGACAGCCATGCGGATGTTCAAAAGCTTCCGGGGAGTGGTGTGCTGCTCCGGGATCTTGTCGGTGGTCTGTTTCTTTGTAGGGATGGTGCTGTCCTACGGCTTGTCGGTTCCTGCCGGAGCCAGCATCGTGCTGGTGAATCTGGCGGCATACGGCTTGTTCTGGGGGGCTGCAGCTGTGGGGAGAATTGTAACATTTTAGGGGGTCTGAACTGTTACAACGTTAAGAAAACATTAAGATTCTCCTATTGCTAAAATGTGTCAGGAAGTGTATGATGGAAAGCAACAATGCAAAGGTGTATTGTGGAGAGGTCCGGCAGATGGTCCGGGAATACACGGGCCATGGTAATGTAAACCGCCATGCGCCCAGTGGGGGACGCGCCGCCAATGAATGAAAGAGGGTTTACTTAAAGCCTCCGGCGGATGCGCGGAAAATGGGAATGGAAGATGTCACTTCGTGACCCCATTTTTCCGCAGTTCAGCGCCGGAGCGCTGAACTTTCAAAGTAATAACTGTTACGTCTGGATCTGACGCAGCAGGGAAAAGAGGGAACGTTGATATATGGGAAATGTTCTGACTAAAAGGCTGTACAAGATGCGTAACCATCTGACACAGACGCAGTTTATCGCTTTTGGATTCATGCTTATCATCATGACCGGGACCCTGCTCCTTATGCTGCCGGTCTCCAGCAGGAATGGGGGACATGGAAGTTTCCTGAACTGTCTGTTCACAGCCACCAGCGCTTCCTGCGTGACTGGTCTGGTGGTCTATGATACCTGGAACCAGTGGTCCCTGTTTGGCCAGCTGGTGATCCTGCTCATGATCCAGATCGGAGGGCTGGGATTCATTACCATCGGAGTCTTTCTCTCTATTGTGCTGAGGCGGAGGATCGGCCTTAAGGAACGGGGGCTGATGCAGGAGAGTGTGAATACCCTGCAGATCGGCGGGGTAGTCCGGCTGGCCAGGAAGATCATCATCGGTACCGCCCTGATCGAGGGAACAGGAGCTGTCATTCTGGCTCTTTGCTTTATCCCGGAATACGGCTTGTTCCGGGGTATTTATTATGGGATCTTCCATTCGATATCTGCCTTCTGCAATGCGGGATTTGATCTCATGGGCTGTCAGGCACCCTTCAATTCCCTGGTGGACTATTACAATGACTGGATTGTCAATGTGGTCATCATGCTGCTGATTACGCTGGGGGGTATCGGCTTTGTGGTGTGGGATGATGTAAGCCGCAATCATCTGCATGTCAGAAAGTACCGGCTCCATACCAAGCTGGTGCTTTTGAGCTCCTTTGTACTGACCTTTGGCAGCGCGATTCTTTTCTACATTTTTGAACGTGGGAATCTGCTGGTGGGGATGGATCCTGGCGGGAGGATCCTGACTTCCCTGTTCAGTTCTGTGACAGCCAGAACCGCCGGCTTCAATACAGTGGATACGGCGGCGCTTACCGACAGCAGCAAACTTCTGACCATTATCCTGATGTTCATCGGAGGCAGTCCCGGTTCCACGGCAGGCGGTGTCAAAACTACCACCATGGTGGTACTGTACTTATATCTGTGGTCCACAATACGGAGAACCTACGGGGTCAATGCTTTTGACCGGAGGCTGGAGGAGGAAGCCATCAAGCATGCCAGCGCCATCTTTATGATCAACCTGAGTCTGGCCCTGGCCGGAAGCCTTTTCCTTATGTCCACCCAGGGTCTGGAGATGACGGATGTATTTTTTGAGACATTCTCTGCCATCGGCACGGTGGGTATGACTACCGGGATCACCCGGCTTTTGTCACCGGCCTCCCGTCTGGTGATCATTTTTCTGATGTACTGCGGAAGAGTGGGCAGCTTGTCCTTTGCCTTGGCCTTCACACAGAACAAGCGGGTCGCCAGGGTGAAACAGCCTATGGAACGGATCACCATCGGTTAGTGGTTTAAACAGATAATCCCAGAGCGGAGGAAAGGAATAGAAAATGAAATCAATACTGATCATCGGAATGGGACGTTTCGGACGTCATCTGTGCAGGAATCTGTCGGTTCTTGGTAATCAGATTATGATCGTGGATGAGAAGGAGGAGAATCTGGAGGAGATGCTCCCCTATGTGGTCAGCGCCAAGATCGGGGACTGTACCAATGAGGCGGTGCTGGGGAGTCTTGGCATCGACAACTTTGATCTGTGTTTTGTGTGCATCGGCACCAACTTCCAGAGCAGCCTGGAGATCACCAGTCTGGCAAAGGAGATGGGCGCCCGGTATGTGGTCAGCAAGGCCAACCGTGATATCCACGCCAAATTCCTTTTGAGAAACGGCGCTGACGAGGTGATCTACCCGGACCGGGACATTGCGGAGAAGATGGCAGTGCGCTACAGCGCCAATCATGTCTTTGACTATATTGAACTGACGGATGAGTTCTCCATTTATGAGATTCCTCCTCTCGCGGAATGGGTGGATAAATCCTTAAAGGAACTGAGCATCCGCAACCGTTACCATATCAGTATCCTGGGAACCAAGGAAGGAGAGCAGGCCAAGCTGATGCCTCCGGCCGATTACGTGATCCGCAGGGACGAGCACCTGATGGTCATCGGCAGGAAAGAGGATGTGGACAAGATCCTCAGGCAGATACCATAAAGTTATTTAATAATGAGGCTGTGAAAAAAGTCCGTTTTGCGACTTTTTTCACAGCTCTTTGTATGTATTCATCTTCCCATGATTTGCTTCTTTTCGTATGGTTACAAAAATTTCCTAATTGAAAAATATTCTCAATAAGATATCTTGACAAAATCCCGAAGTTAGCGTATGATAACAACGAAAATGATAATCAGTTTCAAAAAAAGCATGGCCGTGACCGGTACATGTAAGGGAAAGAAAGGGAGCGTGTCTTATGCCGTTATCTATGGTTGAACGAGGAGAAAGCAGGGAAATCACTGATTTCAGGGGGCAGGAGGAGATGAAGCGCCATCTGCAGGACCTTGGATTTGTCAAGGGCGAGAAGATCCGTGTTCTTGGCGGCAATCCTGGCGGGATGATCCTGATGGTAAAGGGTGTCAAGGTTGCCTTAAACCGCGCACTGGCCAACCGGATCATAGTAGCGGACTGAGGCGCACGCAGGAAGGAGCATTATGACGCTGAAAGAGTTAAAACCAGGACAGCAGGGAACTGTGGCAGCCATCAATACCACTGGCCCTATGAAACGCCGGATCATGGACATGGGGATCACACCAGGTGTGGAGATCAAGGTAGTCAAGGTGGCGCCTCTGGGCAATCCCATTGAGGTCAATGTCAGAGGTTATGAACTGAGTCTCAGGAAAGAGGAAGCGCAGCAGATCGAGATGCGATAGAATGCCGGTAGCCGAATATTGGCCGGCCCCTTCTGGTGTATGTATGGTGCCAGACCGGGGCGGCAGGGCGTATCAGGTGAACTATGGCTGCCTTCCTCTCTTTTCCGAGAAGAAGTTAGCCAAAACTAACTTTGCAGGAGGATAATGAAAGATCATGAGTATGACGATTGCTTTAGCAGGAAACCCAAACTGCGGCAAGACCACACTGTTCAACGAACTGACCGGTGCCAGACAGCATGTGGGCAACTGGCCCGGTGTGACAGTAGAGAAAAAGGACGGAGTCTATAGGAAGGACAAAGAGGTGACCATCCTGGACCTTCCGGGGACATATTCCCTTTCCCCCTATTCCGCAGAGGAGATCGTTGCACGTGATTACATAGTAAAGGACAAACCGGATGCGGTGATTAATATTGTCGACGGCACCAGTATTGAGCGAAACCTGTATCTGACTCTCCAGATTATGGAGACCCGGATTCCCATGGTAGTGGCCATGAATATGATGGACGAGGTGGAAGCCAGGGGCGACAGAATTGACTGCAAGAAGCTGTCTGAGGTTCTGGGAGTTCCGGTGATCCCCATCATAGCCCGGAGTGCCAAGGGGCTCAAGGAACTGATGGACGCGGCGGTTGCCGTGGCCAGGGAGAAGAAGAGAACCGCAAGACTCTCAATCTTTGATGACCAGCTGGAAGGCACGATCGAGTCCATCGCAGACGTGCTGGCAGGCGGTGATGAGGCTGAAGATTACTGGAAGGCTGTCAAGCTGGTGGAGAATGATGAGATTGTGGCAGAGACCATCAGCGAGGAGAAGCGCAGGTCCATCTCGCCTCTGGTGGATGCGGCCGCGAAGAATGCAGACGGGGACGCAGAGGCCAAGATCGCTGACTACCGTTACCAGTATATCGGCCAGGTGGTAAAGAAATGTGTCCAGAAGGCCAACAAAACCTATGTGGAAACCAGATCCGACAAGCTGGATAAGATCCTTACCAACCGGATTCTGGCTCTGCCGATTTTTGCGGTTATCATGTATATCATGTTTGCCTGCACATTCAGCGAGAATTTCCTGTTTATAGAGGGCCTTCCCAGTCCGGGTGTCTGGCTGGCCGGGATTGTTGAAACTGTCTGGGGCGCTCTGGCAGAGGCAGTGGTCGGTCTGGCAGAAGGTGCCGGTGCTTCTGAGTGGGCAGTAGGCCTGGTAGCCAGCTGTCTGGATGGAATCGGAGCTGTAGCCGGATTCCTGCCGCTGGTGCTGGTATTGTTCCTCCTGCTGTCTTTTTTGGAGGACAGCGGCTATATGGCCCGCGTGGCATTTGTCATGGACCGTATTTTCCGTCAGTTTGGCCTGAGCGGCCGTTCCTTTATCCCTATGCTTATGGGGTTTGGCTGTTCGGTACCTGCTCTGATGGCTTCCCGTACCCTGGAGAGCGATAAGGACCGCAAGATCACCATGATGATCACGCCCTTTATGTCCTGTGGTGCCAAGCTTCCGATCTATGCCATGTTTGCGGCGACCCTGTTTGCTGACAGCAACCAGACCATGATCGTGTTTTCCATCTATATGGTGGGTATCGTGGTGGCAGTTCTTGGGGCGCTGATCCTGAATAAAGCAGTATTCAAAAGCAGTGCCTCTAACTTCATTATGGAACTGCCCCAGTACCGGATTCCGACCTTAAAGAGCGTGCTGATCCACGGCTGGGAAAAGGTGAAGGGCTTTGCTGTCAAGGCCGGTACCGTGATCTTTGCCTCCACCGTGCTGATCTGGTTCTTGTCCAACTTCAACTTCAGCGGTATGTGCGATATGGAGGAGAGCCTGCTTGCCACCATCGGCAATGCTATCAAATGGATATTTGTTCCCCTTGGCTGGGGCGACTGGCGTGCATCGGTCGGCGTGGTTACCGGCTGGATCGCCAAGGAGAATATTGTCGCCACCTTTGGACAGCTCTTTGGCGGCGTCAGTGATGAGGTGATCGAAGCAGTCATGGCCGGTGAGGAAGCATTGCCGGAGATCAGTACAGTATTTACCAGAGTTTCAGCATATTCTTATATGGCATTTAACCTGCTTTGCATGCCCTGCTTTGCAGCAGTGGGTGCTATCAAAAGAGAGATGGGCTCCTGGAAATGGACTTTGCGGGCAGTGGGCTTCCAGATGCTGACAGCCTATGTAGTGGCGCTGCTGATCAATGTAGTGGGCAATCTGATTTT
>Ga0137308_102179_pt1 | contig 14286 bp, 8 predicted proteins | sample Inofrocosms_June_FD_97181 | JGI IMG/M metagenome (GOLD analysis project Ga0137308, IMG submission 97181) | Mouse cecal microbial communities from Vienna, Austria - N-Acetylneuraminic and N-Acetylglucosamine D2O microcosms_June | ecosystem: Host-associated > Mammals > Digestive system > Large...
ACCCCCGGCGTGTCATCTGCACACGGCACCTCTGCCGCGCTTTCGTCAGCCGCGCTTTCACACGCTGTTACGACAAACTTCCGCCGACTTTACCGAGCTGCCGACCCTGACCATTACAGTCAACGCCAGTCGAAGTATCAGGGAGGGCGTTTCAGGACGTTACCCCTTCATTCCACCCTTCGGATGATTAGTTGTTGCCCGCCGTTACAGTAGGCCCGACACTTTTATCACCATGTGGACATATGCCCATGAAGTTTTGCCCTCATGGGATGGTGGTTGTGTGTCAACGTGTTGCACCAAAGATGTTCTCGATCTCCCGGCTGGCAAGCAGGTCCTTGATGTTCTGCGTGATGCCGGTGTATCTGCCACAGGGACGGCAGGCCATACAAATGCTCCAGCAGCGCCATTTTGATCAGCACCACCGGATCGATCCCGGGCCGCCCGTTATCTTCACAGTAGTATGGCCTCAGCCGTTCATAGGCGATGGCAGTATCGAAGAAGTTCACACCCAGCTTGATGCCCAGGCCCATGATGGCCATGAGCTTGGCGGCAGCGGCGGACTTGCCGCCTATCTTGAACCGGAGCGGCCTTTATACTGCACAGAACAGATACCTCAGACTCTCCGCCAAGCGGCTCCGTCCTTGGTATCGGTGACCTCGACGCCCATCGCCTTGAGCGCGTCGCGGATACGGTCGGCCCCGGCGAAATCCTTCGCCTTTTTGGCCTGGGCCCGCTGGAGGACCAGAGCGTCCACCTCCGGGTCGCCCTCGCCGGTGATGACGATGCCGCCGGAGGCGCTGGCGGAGGCTTTGATCTTCTCGTCCGCCTCCCGTTTTGCTGCCGCTTTTTCCAGGAGGTCCAAACCCAAAACCCGGTCGAAATCCGCCAGGAGGGCCAATTTGGTCCCGTCATTGGCCGGAGCCTTCAGCACGTCGTACACCGCCGTGACGCCCAGGGAGGTGTTCAGGTCGCTGCCCAGGGCGGCGCGGAATTTCTCCTTCTGGACGTCAAAGACCGCCTGGTCGACGGCCCCATCGCCGGGCTTCAGCGCCGCCACCCGGGCAATAAGCTTGTTGTAGGTCCCCTGAGCGTTGTCCAGGTTCTCCCAGGAGAAGACCAGGCTCTTGCGGTAGTGGCTCTGGAGGCAGAAGAGGCGGTAGGCCAAGGGGTCATAGCCCTTCTCCACCAGCAGGGACACGGTCAGGAACTCCCCCTTGGACTTGCTCATCTTTCCGGAGTTGGTGTTCAGATGGAGGACGTGCATCCACCAGTTGCACCACTTGTGGCCCAGGCAGCTCTCGGACTGGGCGATCTCGTTGGTGTGGTGAGGGAAGGCGTTGTCGATGCCGCCGCAGTGGATGTCCAGGTCCTCGCCCAGGTGCTTCATGGAGATGGCAGAGCACTCGATATGCCACCCCGGGTAGCCCACACCCCAGGGGGAATCCCACTTGAGGGCCTGATCCTCGAACTTGGACTGGGTGAACCAGAGGACAAAGTCGTTCTTATTGCGCTTGTTGGTGTCCTCCTCCACGCCCTCCCGGACGCCCACGGCCAGGTCCTCGGCGTCGTGGTCGTTGAAGATATAGTAGCGCTCCAGCTTGGAGGTATCGAAGTACACGTTGCCCCCGGCCTGGTAGGCGTAGCCGGTGTCGATGAGCTTAGAGATGATCTCGATATACTCCGGGATGCAGCTGGTGGCGGGTTCCACCACGTCGGGGCGCTTGATGTTGAGCTTGGCGCAGTCGTCAAAGAATGCGTCGGTGTAGAAGCGGGCGATGTCCATGACGGACTTGTTCTCCCGCTTCGCGCCCTTGAGCATCTTGTCCTCGCCGGTGTCGGCGTCGCTGGAGAGGTGGCCCACGTCGGTGATGTTCATGACCCGCTTGACGGGGTAGCCCTCATAGCGCAGGAACTTCTCCAGGACATCCTCCATGATATAGCAGCGCAGATTTCCGATATGGGCATAGTGGTAGACCGTAGGGCCGCAGGTGTACATCTTGACGATGTCCGGGTGGTTGGGGACGAACTCCTCCTTGCGTCGGGTGGCGGAATTGTACAGATACATAGCGGTTATTCTCCTTTTGACGAGATATTGGCTTTTGATTGTTCCCATTTCTGCTCCAGGGCAGTCAGGCGGGCGGCGAGGTCCTCCAGGCGCTGGGCGGTGGGGCTGGAGATGCCGGTGTGGTCCAGCTCATCCACGGGGCGGGGGACCTTCTCCCCGTTGAGGCGCACCACCTGGGCGGGCACGCCCACGGCGGTGGCCCCGGCGGGCACATCCCGGAGCACCACGGCCCCGGCGGCGATGCGGGCGTTGTCCCCCACGGTGAGGGGCCCCAGCACCCGGGCCCCGGCCCCCACCAGCACGCCGTTTCCCAGGGTGGGGTGGCGTTTGCCGGTGTCCTTGCCGGTACCGCCCAGGGTGACGCCCTGGTAGAGGAGCACGTCGTCGCCGATGACGGTGGTTTCGCCGATGACGATGCCCGCGCCGTGGTCGATGACCAGGCGGCGTCCGATAGACGCGCCGGGGTGGATCTCCACGCCGGTCCAGACCCGGGCCCACTGGGAGACCAGCCGGGCAAGGAAGCAGAGCCTCCGGCAGTGGAGCCAATGGGCGAGGCGGTAGTAGAGGAGGGCGTGGACGCCGGGATAGAGGAGGAGGACCTCCAGAGCGCTCCTTGCGGCGGGGTCCCGGCGCTGGTAGGCCCTAAGAGTTTCCAGCAGTTTCATGATAAGGGTCCTTTCCCAGAAAATAGGCGGGGAAAAGCTTTATCATCCTTCTTTTTTGTCTCCGGGCCCCAGCAAAAAACGCCCCGCCGTCCCCCATGGGACGGAGAGGCGCCCAGGCGCGGTTCCACTCTCCTCTTTGACTTTCCGGGCCTGTAACGGGGCCCACACGGAGGGCATTGCCCCTCCCACTCCCGGACGCACGTTCCCCAGGTCCTTGCGCGGGGCCGCTCTCAGCGGCGCACGGCCCCTCTCTGTCGGTCGGGCGCTGGGTACTCTTTCCGTTCCTCGTGGATATTTTCATTATATTACCATGGGCCGGGGGAAGTGTCAAGGGCGGCGGAAAATTTTTGCGTGGGAGGGGGCGCTATTTACGCTTTTTCCCCTTTTCACGGGTGGAAAGATGGTTTTTTGACAGGCAGTGAAAAAGTCTGGCAAAGGGCGGACTTTTTCGACACGCTGACCGGAGCTTCAAGCATTCCGGCCAGCTTCTTTTTTTCCGGGACGCCTTTTCTCAGCCGTAGAGAAAAGATTTTTGAAAAGGACAGTCTATTGTAACATTTTGCGGACATTTCTCTGTTATACTGCCCTTATCACAAAAGGAGGCTGGGCCATGAAACGGATACTGATTGTCGAGGACGACGCCCTTTTGAATAAAACTTTAGCCTACAACCTGATTTCCGACGGCTGGGAGGTCACCCCCGCCCTGAACGCCAGGACCGCCGAAAATCTGCTGGCCGGGACAGAATATGACCTGGTGCTGCTGGACATCAATCTGCCGGACGGGAACGGCTACGACCTGTGCAGACTTGTCAAGCCGGAGCACCCGGACACGGTAGTAATCTTCCTCACCGCCAACGACCAGGAGCGCGACCAGATCCAGGGCTATGAGGCGGGAGCGGTAGACTACATCACCAAGCCCTTTTCCATCGGGGCCTTGCAGCGGAAGATCCGCGCCATGTTCGCCATGCTGGAGCACCACAAACCGGCAAAGGATCTCTACGACGACGGCAGGCTGTTCTTGGACTTCTCGGAGCAGGCCGCTGCCCTGAACGGGAAGCCGCTGACCCTCTCCCCCATGGAGTACAAGATGCTGTATCTGTTCTGCAAAAATCCCCGGCAGGTCCTGACCCGGCAGAGGCTCTTGGAGCGGCTGTGGGACGTGGAGGAGAAATTTGTGGACGAGCACACCCTGACCACCTCCATCAGCCGCATCCGGGGCAAGATCGAGGCGGAGGGCGACACCTACATCAAGACCATCTACGGCATCGGCTATCAGTGGACAGGGGGTGAGCGGAAGTGAAGCGGATTTCGGTCAAAACCATGTTTCTGCTGGTGGAGGCCGGCGCGGCGGTCTCCATGCTGGCCCTTTCCCTCCTCCTCTCCGCTATGACCGGCGAGGGGCGGGTCCTGCTGGCGGGCGTACTGCTGACGGCCTGCGCTTTGGCTTGGCTGTTCCTGCTGACGCTGTTTTTCGCCAAGCGGCTGTCCCAGTTTACCAGCGGCCTGTGCCAGACCATGGACAGCATGATCACCGGCGGCGAAGAGCCTGCCCGGCCCGGCGACAGCGAGACAATTTTCGCCCGCATCAGCTACCGCCTCTCCCGGCTGTACGGCATTCTTCAGGAAAACCGGCGCAAGGTAGATGAAGAGCGGCGGGAGCTGCAAACCCTGGTGTCGGACATCTCCCATCAGGTGAAAACGCCGGTGGCAAATCTGAAAATGGTGACGGACACGCTTCTGGCAAAGCCCGTCACGGAGCAGGAGCGGCGGGACTTCTTGCAGGGCATCCGCAGCCAGACGGACAAGCTGGAATTTCTGGTGCAGTCCATGGGGAAAGCCTCCCGCCTGGAGACCGGGGCGATCACCCTGGAAAAGAAGGACGCCCCGCTGCTGGACACCCTGGCCCAGGCCATGAGCGGCATCGTCTACGGCGCGGAGAAAAAGGGCATCTCTGTGGAGGTACGGTGCCCGGATGATCTGCGGGTGTCCCACGACAGCAAGTGGACGGCGGAGGCCCTGTTCAATCTGCTGGACAATGCGGTGAAGTACACCCCGGCGGGCGGGAAAATCAGCGTGTCGGTGGAGCAGTGGGAGATGTACGTCAAGCTGGATGTGGCCGACACCGGCAGGGGCATCCCGGAGAGCCGTCAGGCCGCCATCTTCCGGCGCTTTTACCGGGAGGAGGCGGTCCACGACCAGCCCGGGGTGGGCATCGGCCTGTATCTGGCCCGGGAGATCGTCACCCGGCAGGGCGGCTATATCAAGGTGGCCTCAGAGGTTGGCCGGGGGTCTACCTTTTCCGTGTTCCTGCCCCGGCGGTAAACTGTTCACAGAAAATTCACAACCCGGACTCCAATTCGGACATTTCTGTGACATTTGGAATTTACGATAGCCCCAACACTTGAAAGGAGCGTTTGCACATGAACGTATTACAGACGATCGACCTGAAAAAACAGTACGGTGCCGAGCCGAACATCACCCGCGCCCTGGATGGAGTCAACCTCACGGTGGAGCAGGGGGAATTCGTGGCCGTGGTGGGGACCTCCGGCAGCGGCAAATCCACCCTGCTGAATATGATGGGCGGGCTGGACACCCCCACCTCCGGCAGCGTCATCGTCCGTGGGGACGAGCTGTCGAAGAAGAACGACGAGGAGCTGACCATCTTCCGCCGCCGGAACATCGGCTTCATCTTCCAGAACTACAACCTGGTCCCCATTCTCAACGTCTATGAGAACATCGTCCTGCCCGTGGAGCTGGACGGGGACACGGTGGACCAGAGATTCATGGACGAGATCGTACACATGCTGGCCCTGGAGGACAAGCTGCAAAATATGCCCAACAACCTCTCCGGCGGACAGCAGCAGCGGGTGGCTATCGCCCGAGCCCTGATTACCAAACCGGCCATCGTCCTGGCCGACGAGCCCACCGGCAACCTGGACAGCAAGACCAGCGCCGACGTGCTGGGCCTGCTCAAGCGCACCAGCACGCAGTTCAACCAGACCATCGTGATGATCACCCACAACAACGAGATCGCCCAGCTGGCCGACCGCATCGTGCGGATCGAGGACGGCAAAATCGTGGGCTGAGAGGGGGGAGCAGTGATGACTTGGCCTTTTGAAAACGACACCAGCGCGGTGGAGAAGAAGCTGGCAAGCCGCGGCATCAAAGCCGACAAGCGCCGGAGCGTGTTTGTCATCCTGACCATCGCCCTGGCCGTCTGCCTCATGGGAAGCCTTTGCTTTCTCTACTCCGCCCAGCAGCTGAAGACCCTGGACGGCATCCTGGGACAGTATCAGGCCGGGTGCGACGGGCTGACCTGGGAAGAGGTCACCCGGCTTGCGGATACCGGGAAATTTGAAAAATGGGGCTGTACCATCGATGTGGGAACCGCCCGCCATGAGGACAGTATTTTGCGGATCAGCTATGTCAGCCCGGAGATGATCGACCTGATGGGCTATGGCAGGATTACCGGGGCATACCCCCAGGGGGAAAACGAGATGTGTGTGGAGCGCGCCTTTTTCCGCTACTTCGGTTTGCCGGAGGAGATCGGTCAGACTGTCGTTCTGGACTTGGACGATGGCGAGAAGCCCTATACCGTCACAGGTATTCTGGAAACAGAGAACATCAGCCGTATTTTCACGGTTTGGATCTCAGAGTCCGCAGTGGAGCCGGAGAGTCCCTATGAACTCCGGTTCCGCTTTGCCGGGAGCCAGGGTATGGAGCCGGCCCAGCTTCGGGCGGACATTGAACAGTTCTTCGCGGAAATGGGTATCCCGGAGGACCGGACCTTTTACAGCTCCAACTACTTCGGCATGGTGGACCTGTATCTGGGAAACGGGATGGAGGTCTATGCCGCGGCGCTCCTGATTGCCGTGGTCTGCGCCATTGTGATCTACAACATCTTCTATATCTCCGTCATGGGCAAAATGCGGGAATATGGGCGTCTGAAGGTGCTGGGGACCACGCCCAGGCAGCTCAAGCGGGTGGTCAAGCGGGAGCGCCGCTTCCTGACCGCTATCGCCATTCCCCTGGGGCTGGTCTGCGCCGCAGGTATCGCGCTGATCGCCGTGTCCGGCTACTGGTCCTGGGGCGACAATCTCCGGTCCGCCGTGGTGATCTCCCTTCTGACCTATGGCACCGTTTTGATCGCCACCAGAAAACCCATGGCAATGGCAGGAAAGGTCTCCGCCATTGAGGCTATCCGCGCCACCGCCTATTCCCAGCAGCAGGGCCCCAGTGTTTCCAGGCAGCTCCACCGCCGCCTGACCATGCCCCGTCTGGCCTGGATGAACTTTTCCCGGAACCGGAAAAAGGCGTTCGTCACCACCCTCTCCCTGGGCCTGACCGGGATTCTGCTGCTGTGCGTTTCCGCTTACGCAAATTCAGTGGACGTCAAAGAAATGGCCCAGTCCCAGTTCGGAGACCGGAGCCAGTACCTGCTGCAATACGAGGACTTCGCGGGCCGGGAATTTGTGGAGATGCAGAGGGAGAACCCCCTGGGCCAGACCCTGCGGGAGGAGCTGGCCGCCCTGCCCGGCGTGGATTATGTCACGGCCTACAGCCTGACCTGCGTGGAGATTCCCGCCATCAGCGCCATTCCGGGCAACAGCGAGCATGAGCCGTTTGTCGTCAGGGGCATTTCCCAGGAGGATATGGCGGAGATGTACGGGGGCAGCGGAGTTCTGGAGGGAACTGCGGACTACCGGCAACTTCTGGACGGAGACGGCATTCTGGTCTGTCCCGCCGGCAGTGCTCTGAAAGAGATTTACCGGACCGGCTATCAGGTGGGAGATACTGTCACCCTCTCCTGCTACAACGGGCAGGAAAAAACCTATACGGTGATGGGTATTGTTCAGGATGTTCAGATCGGCAGCTCGACTCATTTCTTCATTCTGCCCGAGGAGGAGCTGTCCGCACTTTATCCGGAAATTTCGGACTTTACCGGCTACGTCAATCTCCACACGGAACAGGACAGCGATCAGCTGCGGCGGGCGGTGTTCAGCGCCGTGTCCGACCAGCGGGTGGCAATTTCCGGCCTGGATGACCTGTCCGCCGAGCTGGAGCGCGGTCTGCGGGGAGAGCTGGCAAGAGACTATGGCATCCTGGTCTTTATCTTCGTGTTCTCCCTCATCAACCTTGCCAACACCCTGATTACCAATCTGCTCACCCGGCAGCAGGAGTTCGGCGTGTTCCAGTCCGTGGGCATGAGCGACCGGCAGCTGTCCCAGATGCTGGCCTTTGAGTGCCTGTACTATGTGGGGATCACGCTGCTGGCCACTCTGACCCTGGGGACGGTGTGCAGTCTGGCCGTGTGCCGGGTGTTCGACCAGATCGGTATGTTCGGGACGCTCACCTACCATTTTCCGGTGCTCCAGGTGCTGCTGTTCGCCGCCGCCCTGCTTCTGGTGCAGGGGGTGTTCTCGGCCTGCGCAGTCCGCTATACCAGAAGGCTCTCTCTGGTGGAGCGGATCAAGGCGGTGTACTGACCCCGCCTGGAATGAAGCGATGACTGGCAAAGGAGGTTTGCTATTATGACTTGGCCTTTTGAAAACGACACCGGCACCATAGTAAAACGCATATCAAATCGAAGCGTATCGGCAAATCGAAAAACAACTCTCTTTATTGTTTTGACGATTGCGCTTGCGGGCGCATTACTATCCGCCATTGTCCTTTATGGTTTTGGTGTCATACAGGAAACGCAAAACCGCAACCAAAAAACAGCGCAGATCATGTATCACGCGATTTCGGAACAGCAGGGGCAGGACCTCTATCATCAAGAAGAAATTGCGTGGGTGGGAGAGTTTTTCGACGTGTTTTCTGAAGAGGTAAATCATTCAGCCGTTCATTTTACTTACGCGAATGCGGATATGCTAAAATCGCAAGGCATGCCCTATTGGGGAGATTTACCAGCTTCGGAAGATGAAATTATGGTACAGGAAGCCTTTTTGAAGAGTTTAGGGTATTCAAATGAATTAGGACAGACAGTTCAGATACCCTTTTCTGACGGCACTGCCCATGATTTCAAATTGACCGGAATCTTAGATGTAAAAACAGGCGATATTGGACGTTATACAGCAATTGTTTCAAAAGAACTGGTGGAACAGCAGTATGACGGCCAGGACATGATTGATTATTATGTCGGGCTGAAAGACGCTCAAAATATGAGCGAGGAAGGAGCCGCCAACTATGCAAACACCCTTGCACAGAAATTAGAAATCTCCGATGATCATGTGATTGTCCGCTCCACATATTTTAACATAAAGGACGAAAATCGAGGAAGTGATATGCTGTTCTATTTCTTGATCGGCTTTATCACTTTCATCGGTTCCGGCATTGTGATCTACTCGATTTTTTATATTTCGGTAGCAAGCAGTATTCGCAGCTATGGACAGCTTCGCACCATCGGAACAACAAAACGGCAGATCAAAAAGATGGTTTACCGCGAGGGAAAAATCCTTGCCGCCATTGGTATCCCTATCGGTTTGGTAATTGGAAATATGATCGGATATTTTCTGGTTCCCGCTGGCTGGTACTGGCTGACTGCTTTATGCGTCACGGTTGGCGTTGGACTTTTCGCTTTTGTGATCGTGATGATCGCCATTCGTACTCCCGTAAAAAGAGCCGCAGCAGTATCTCCAATGGAAGCATTACGGTATTCCGATTATAACGGGAAGGTGAATGAAAGTTCTGTGCTGCACCGTAAACTAACACCTGCTTCCCTGGCTAAAATGAATCTGTCCAGACAAAGAGCAAAATCCATTTTGACAATCCTTTCTCTTTCACTCGGCGGCGTATTGGTTGTACTGATTTCAACAATGTTGGTTTCTTATGACGGCGTCGCGGAGGCAAGAGGCCGGGCTTTCCCTGTCGGTGAATTCAATATTAAACTGAACGCGAATCAATCCTTTGATACTGCGCACGTTTCTTTAACCCGATTACAGCAAAAAAATCTATACAATGATGATTTTGAAAAAGCAGTCGAAGCCATTGACGGTGTTACTGAGATCGTGCGTTGGTATTATACGGACGCGGAATATAGCGTAAATGGGAATTCTGAAAAATGGATTCAGGGCTTTCGCCGGGATGAACAGCAGAATTTGGAGAAAGCGCTCATTGCTGGAACGGTTGATTATGATGAACTGATTGCGGGTAATGGGATTGTCCTGCTGCAAGAGCGCGCCGGCCTTTATGAGATTGAGGCCGCACTGGGCGATACTGTTGAGGTGAATTATCAAACCGAATCCGGCCAAATTCGTACAAAAAGCTATACGGTTATGGGAATCGTGAACAAATATTCTTACTGTGGCTTTCCAAAATGCTTTGCGCTCCCGGAGCAGCTTATGAATGAAGCAGCCGGGATTGATTGCACAGGTACTATTTCCGTAATCATAGACCCAGATGAATTCGATACGGCTGAAGCCGCGTTAAATCAGCTGATAGACGGAAACAGCGATCTGGTCATGGAGACCATAAAAGAAAGTGCAACTTATTATAGTGGACTTCAGCAGCTATCCTTCGGGGTACTGCTGATCGTGGCTATTATTGTTGTGTGCTTTTCGCTCATCAACCTTGTCAATACGACCATCACCAACTTTTTGTCTCGGAGGCAGGAAATCGGAATGTTGCAGGCGATTGGTTTGAGTAAGAAGCAGCTGATCAAAACGCTGTGTTATGAGGGGGCGATTTATTCCGGTTTTGCCGCGCTTGTAACATTAGCTTTGGGGACTGGACTTGGCTTCCTGTCCGTACAGGTAGTGGTAAAGACGATGAACCCATACTTTTGTTATTCATTTCCGTGGCTGGTGGTATTGATATATTCAGCGATTCTGCTGATTGTGCAGTTTATTTTGATTTCTTATACAACCGGAAATTTGAAAAAGCGATCTCTTATTGAGCAAATCAGGGCAATGGAATAACCGTATAGAGGAGGTAAATTATGACATGGCCTTTTGAAAATGACACCAGCGCGGTGATCCATAAAATAGCATCTGCCAAATTGAAGTACGGCAAGCTTCAAAAAAGGCTCTCAATCTTTGCGATCGCATTAGCTGCCATGCTCATGTCCGCGGTGCTGCTGTTGATTTCAAGTGTCGCAGCAGTAAACAGAAGCGGTGGAAACAGCGTAACCGGCTCTTACCATGCGCTTATTTCCGGCGTTCGTCAGGAAGAGTTTGAGCGTCTTCAGGCAGAACAAGAGTCTGTGCTGACCGGCCTGACTGTTTCAATGGGGAGTATCAAAACTGGAAATGGAAGGCTGAATCTCTCTTACTCCAATGCCGATGCCCTCACGCTGAACGGCCTGACGGTATCTGATGGACGGATGCCGGAGACGGAACACGAAATACTCATTGAAAAAGACTATTTGGACTATCTGGAGTTAGATGCAGGAATTGGTGACAGCATTTCGATTGCTATGCCCGGCACACAGGATGAAACGGTATTTTCGATTTGCGGGTACTTGGAGACAGCAGCTTCTGGAACCGGCAGGTCTTTGTACGCGGGGATCGTCTCTGAGCAGTATTTTTTAGCCCAAGGCGGCTGGGACGCATTTTCTCCATCTGCTATGATCCGAGTAAACACGGCCGCTTCTAAAGCGGAAATCGAAAAGCTGGTAGTGGAAATGCTTGACCACGCGGGAATCCAAAAAATCCCATCCTTCAACGAGGCGTACATCAACCTGTCAAAACCATCTCTTTTCCTGATCGGGACGGCGGCGGCTGGATTGGTAGTGATCATCGCGGCCTGTATCCTGGTGGTCTGCTGTATCTTCTACATTGCCACCGTCAACTCCATCAAGGAGTATGGGCAATTACGGACGATTGGCATGACAGGCCGGCAGATCAAACGGATAGTATTTCGTGAGGGCTTTACGCTGTCAGCAACAGCTATCCCCATCGGTCTGGCGGCAGGAACCCTATTCTCCTGTCTGCTGATCCCGCAAGGGTTCCGGCCCGCCAGCCTGCTGTGGGTATGGCCTATGGTGATCGTCCTGATCTACCTGACGGTGTGGTTCTCCCTCCGAAAGCCCGCCAGAATCGCCGCGTCCGTATCCCCCATAGACGCCTCCCGCTATATGGGACAACAGAGCGGAAAAAAGCGGCAGGCAAGGCTGCCGGAGAAAATCACACCGGTTATGCTGGCAAAAAAGCATATTTCTACCAACCGGAAAACGAATGTGCTCACCGTCCTGTCACTGGTTCTTACCGGCGTCCTGCTTATGGGGCTGTCATCGGTGCTTTCCTCCATCAACGCAAGGGATATGTCCCTGTCAGGCTTCCCCAGGGGCCAGTTTATCATCAACATCAGTGACGAACGGCTGCGGAATGACCCGCTGGAGCAGGTGCAGGCTTCCGCACCATTTACAGCCAGCTTGAAAAATTCTCTGCGCATGGTTTCGGGTCTGGAAGCAATGACGGAATATCACTATCTCCCGGCGGCTTTTGCGCCAGAGGCGGTGGAATCCGAAATCTCGATTGTTGGCTTCAACCGTGACGATATAGATTTGATACGCGCTTGCCGGAACAGCCCGGCCGATCTGGAATATAACGCCCTGGTGGAACAAAACCTCTTGATTGTCGGCTGTCCCGATTCTCTGGAACGAGACTATGGGATTCGGGCAGAGGCCGGGCAACGGCTCACACTAACGATATTTGATGGAAGTGACAGCTATCAAAGAAATTTTACAGTTGGAGCTGTGCTCGATCAGAGAAAAATTGGCGGTAATGGCGATAAAATTGACATGCTGATGCTTCCGGTGGACGTTATGAATGATCTTGTGTCCTGCGACACCATGTACCAGCTCGCGCTTCGTGTCTCCGATGATCGGGAGGCACAGGCCGAGGCCGAGATCGACCAGATTTTGAAGGAAGCCGCTGGCCTCAGCGTGACATCGCTATCCGCCGCCATTGCTCAGAACGAAAACTTTATACAGGGGATGAAGCTAGTTCTGACCGCCGCCGTCGCGTTCATCGGCTGCTTTGCTATGATGAATCTGGTCAATACGATCCTCACCAGCGTGATTACCCGCCGGAAAGAGTTTGCACTGATGTGCTGCGTGGGAATGTCCCAAACGCAGCTATCTTCTATGGTTCGCTGTGAAAGCCTGATAACTTCAGGGATCGGGCTGTTTTTCTCCGTGCTGATCGGCGGCGGCGTTGGTGCTGCCCTGTGTTCTCATTTGAAAAGTGGGCTGATGGTTTACCTGCACTATCGCTTCCCCACTGAGATTGCCTTAGCTTACAGTACACTTGTTATTTTGTCCGCGCTTACTGTGGCTTGGGCCGCACTGAAGCATCAAAACAAACTGTCTCTGATAGAGCAGCTGCGCGTTTAATTTGGAGGTAGAGTATGACTTGGCCTTTTGAAAATGATACCGGCGCCATTGTGAAGAAACTGGCGAAGCGGAGCCTCGCCAGTGAAAAGCGCCGGAATCTGATGGTGGTGACCGCCGTGGCCCTGGCGGCGTTTCTGATCTGTTTTACGGCGGTCCTATCCGTTTCCGTGGCGCAGATCCAGCGCAATCAGGTGGCCGACACCTATGAGGCGGTGTTCACCGGCGTTGAGGCGTCCGATGCGGCGGCGCTGAAAGACCTGCCGGAGTTTGCCCGGGTAGGTGAATACTACCTGCTGGGGCAGGAGCACTCGGAGCAAGGCTACAACGCCTCCTATGTGTACTGCGACAGCGACATGATCCATATTGCCCGCGGTCAGATGGAGCTGGTAAAAGGAACGCTCCCGGAGCGGGCGAACGAGGTCGCTGTCAGCGAATATTTCCTCTCCGCCTACGGTTCCAATGCCAAGATCGGTGAGACAGTCCGATTGGACACCGAGAGCTTTCAGGGCGACTACACCGTGACCGGCATCCTGTCAAACGTAGGGGAAAAGGAAGCAAATACTTGTGCCATTGCCGTTTCCAAAGCGGCCTTGACCCAGTGGGCCGGATTCGACCCCGCCGGATATCGCGCCTATGTGCATTTTCAGAATGACGGGCAGTTGAGCGAAGAGGTCATGACTGCCCGCTGCCGGGAGATTGCCGCACAGTATGGCCTCCCCCATGTGGGCATGAACAGCAGCTACTTCGCCTATGCTTCCAAGTCCATTGACTTTGCCGCCACCGGCGGCGTCGCGGCCCTGGCGCTGATTGGCGGCTATGTGGTCATCCAGAGCATATTCCGTATCTCCGTCCAGGATAAAATCCAGAGCTATGGGCAGCTGCGCACCATCGGGGCGACGTCCAAACAGATCCGGCGCATTGTCAAAAGGGAGAGCCGCCGGCTGGGCGGCATTGGAATTACCCTTGGCGTATTGCTGGGCGTTCTCAGCGGCCTGCTCCTGTTCCCCAAGGGGTTCCACGGGGCCTACTATGGGTTGTCTGTGCTTCTGACCGTCCTGGCCTGCTGGTTCATGGTGTCTGTCTCCGTCCGCAGACCGGTGAAAATAGCCGCCGGTATTTCGCCGCTGGAAGCGGTGCGTTTTTTCGCCGGACAGGAACAGATCCGCGGCCGGAAGAAACGTATCAGGCTTAACCCTGTATCTATGGGCCTGGCAAACTTCCGG
>Ga0137308_102180_pt1 | contig 14274 bp, 6 predicted proteins | sample Inofrocosms_June_FD_97181 | JGI IMG/M metagenome (GOLD analysis project Ga0137308, IMG submission 97181) | Mouse cecal microbial communities from Vienna, Austria - N-Acetylneuraminic and N-Acetylglucosamine D2O microcosms_June | ecosystem: Host-associated > Mammals > Digestive system > Large...
TCTTTTCATCTTCATTCAGCAGATTTCCTTCCAGGAGAAAATCTTTCTTATTATACAAATCTTTGATTTCCGAGCAAATCCCCTTTCTTGCCTGGTCAAAAGTTGTCTCCTTTACTGACGCAAAGCTCAGAAAGATAACAGGATACGTCCCCTGAAGCTTCCTGTATTTCTCATCTTCCCATATGGAAAGCCCCTCAAATAAATCTCCCCGCCCGGCGTAGTCCACAGAGAAGAACTGTTCCGTCATGCTCATATTCAGCGTCTTCCCGAATCTCCTCGGACGGGTAATCAGGGTCACGCTGTCCCCTCTTCCCCACCACTCTTTTATAAAACCCGTCTTATCAATGTAAAACCAGTCGTTCTTCCTTACCTGTTCAAAGTCCTGATGTCCGATTGCCACGGTTCTTGCCATAGAATCACTTCCTCCCATTTTCACCATCCATACCGTTTGTCCGTTTCTCTCATCCGAAATATCCCGAAAGCCTTTTTTTCATTATAACCAATCTGTTCTTACTTTTCCATAAAAAACACAATTTTTTCACCAAAGCTTTTATTATGCATCTTATTATATAAGATTATTTTACAAGGTGAAATACGGCAGACGGGTTCTTCCCCGTCTGCCGCATACATTTCCCTGTATTCCTCTATTTTATCCTCGCTTTTAAGCCCATGCCCCCGGCTCTCAGCAATTTCTTATAGGCTTTCAGCTTCGCTTTCGGCGCTTTGATAACCGCCTTCGCATGGATGCCCTTGAAAGCGTTTTTCCCGACTTTTTTCAGCTTTGCGGATTTGATGGTGATTTTCTTCAGCGCCTTACATCCGCTGAACGCTTTCGCCCCGATGGAAGTGATTTCTTTTCCAAGCACCACACGTTTCAGCTTTTTGCAGTTTTTAAACGCGTTGTTGGCAATGGCCGTTACTTTAAAGTTCTTTTTATTGATTTTGACCGTATCGCCAGTTTTCAGGGATGTGAGTTTCTTCGCGTTCTTTTTACTGGCTGCCCCTGCGAGGATGACCTCGCCCGTGCCGTCAGAATGAACCTTGCTTACTTTGTACCTTAACCGTCCGGCTTTTACGGTCTGCCCTTTCCGTACTGCCAGTTCCTCAGGTTTGGACGGTACTGAGGGCGGCTCGGTTTCCTGCGGCTTTTTGTCCGTGGAAGGCGTTTCTGTCCCCGCCGGGCGCTCCTCCGATTCACTGGGCGGCGTTTCTGTTTCCTCCGGGTCTGTCTCCGTTTCCGGCGGCGTCGGAGTATCGCCGCCGGAACTGCTGCTGTCTTTCTCACGGAATACAGTATAATCATAATTATTACTTTCATATTTTTCGGGGACGCTCGACGTCACTACATAGTATAGAGCGTTCGCTTCTGTCCCATATCCATCCTTTCCTTTCGGATAGGTAAAGTCTACAGCAGCCAGGTCTCCCTGCTTTAAAGTCCCAAGCTTGACAGAAGAAACCAGTTCCCCATCTATCGTATCTTTACGCACCTCCAGTACCGCTTCCGCCGGCACTGCCTCGCTGTTTCCTGCCGTCACATGAACAGCTTTTCCATTTTCCCAAACATCCTCTGTAACGACTGCAGATACATCGGCATATCCCGCCGTCAGCCGGAACTGGTTGTTGGAAGTGTCTTTGTCCCCTTCTACATCTGCCTGAACCAAGACTTCCCTGTGGGAAACCGCCTCCGGCACTGTATAAGACGCCTCCAGGAGAGCGCTTTCACCTGGAAGAATATCCATTCTCACATCCGTCGCCTGTCCGTCTGCCGTCACCCTGCATTCTGTCACTTTCTCTGCGCCAAGATTCCGGACTACTGTATAAATCGTGGTACGTTCGCCGGGAATTTCCGTGCCGTCTTTGATATAAGCGTCCACGATCTCCACATCCGGCTTCGGCGTAAGCTGCATGGTATACAGCTTCCCTTCGCCTATAGTGCTGCCCTTCCGGTAAAGGACTTCCATCTCCCCGGACGCATTGTAATAGCCGCTGGGGCGGAAAATGCTCTCCTCGCTGTCGGAGAGGAGCACTTTGGAACTCCACGTCCCGGACGCTTCATCATACAGGCTCGCCGTGAGCTGATAAACCTGATTTTCATCCACACCCGACCATACCAGGGCAGTCTGGTTTCCTTCCCCGTTTACTACCGTAAAGTTTTCCGAAATCCCGGCCTCCTCTGCCGGAATCAGGCTCTGCCGCCCGGACGCATCCAGAACCCTGCATCCTTCCGATGTGTACCAGAACAGCGCCGTTTCTCCCTGATACCTGGCGTACCTGGGAACGGAATCATAGTTCTCATTCTGCGTCAGCCTTGTCACATTTCCGTCAGAGGCAAACAGGTAAATCTCCCTGTCCTCCAGCGTCGTAAGGTCTCTGTCCGTATCCACGCACACTGCCGCCGTTACCACGCCGCCAGCCTCCGACACATCGTAAGTAACCGGAAGCCCCTGGGACAGTTGAAATTCCCTGTGAACTGCTGTATTCCCACAGGTTCCTTCCATGAACAAGATATTGTCCCCTGTCAGCCCGAAAATATCTGCCGCCGTATTTTTCAGCCCTGCCGCTGTAAGGTTTCCGTCCGCATCCATCGCGATACGCGCGCTGCTGTAAGCAGCCGCTGACGAGGAAGAAGCCATCACAGAAGCCTCGCGGAAACATCCGGCGTCCGCATCCCAGAGGGCGGTACAGATTTCTCCGCTTTGGAACACATCCTCCACAGAAGAAGAGTTTTTCATAGACGCATCATAATTCAGCCACGACACGGCAATCCTTCCATTCTTTCCTGTCAGGTGCGGATAGAAATCTCCTGTCCCATCTTCCGCCACTGCCTGCGGCTCGCTCCATGTGCCAGCTTCTTTGTTGTAAACCGTATATACCAGCTTCGTACGGTGAATCGTCGGCCGTGAACTATCCTCTGTCAAAAATGCCGCCAGCGTCGTGTCACCGTCCTGAACCAGCATCGGCTCCGTCAGCTCCGATACGCCTGTCTGGAGCAGTTTCTCCGACATGCCGGAAGCTGCCGCGCGGGCTTTCCGTGTCCTCTCTAATTTATCGCCGTACCAGTGGGACTCTGGCAAAATCTGCACCGGGAGGGTGTAGCTGTCCATGTCGTACACTGGCGCTGCCTTCGTTTCCGAAACCATGCCGTCCGCCAGCCCCCTTGCCTTACTGTCAGACGCTTTATAAAGCGGATAGGTGGCTTTTGCCATTTCTTTCGAATAGTTAAATCCTAGGACGCTGGCTTTCAGGCTCAGCGAACCAATCAAGTCTGCCTGCGTCAGCCCTTTCGGGATATCAATCACACATGGCATGGAACCGCTGCCCTCGACGCCGACCTTTGCCACATACAGTACGCCTACGCCGCCCCCCACGCTCAGAGATGGGGTGATGGTAAGCTTCGTGCTGCCGCCAAATTTCCTCTCAGAAGTGTTATAGGTTACGCTTCCCGCCAGTTCTCCATTCACTCCCAGGGATTCTTCGAGATAAACGGGAATCACACCTATGGCATATTGCTGTTTAAAAGAAGCGCTCAGGTCAATCGCCACCTGAAGCCCTCCGCTCAGAGACTCCGTACTATCTGCCGACATGTCATTTTCCAGCCAGCCGTATCCTGTCGCCTTAATCGCCGCCTTTGACGTCCAGCGGGTATCCAGATTTCCTGACGTCAGGACGTTTTTCCACTGGGACAGTGACAAGTCATAAGGCTGGCTTTCGCAGAACTTCTTCCATTCCTTCCACAGCTCATCATCGAAAATATCCTTTTCCAGGCTGTCCGGCTCTACCCCCAGCATCATCCGGATTTTCGAATCCTTCCGCTTTATCGTAACCTTAATCTTCCCCAGATCAAAAGACAGCTTATCATTATTCAAGAATGGAATATCCGTCTGTATACCTGACTCGCTGCTTTCATTCAGAATCGAAATATAACTGTCGTCTCCCTCGGGAGCCAGTCCGTTTTTCGGTATGGTAACAAAAACCTGTTCCGACTCGCTCTCTGTCCCGTCCGCCGCCGTCAGTTTCACATAAATATCCCCGTTCCCGGTAAACGCATCCCCGATGTTCAACCGGAAGATTCCGTCCTCACTTTCCAAAGTTTTTCCGTCCGTCTGGTACAGGACATACTTTCCAGGCGGCTTCTGGTTCCAGACGCCACAGACACGGAAGGTCACATTATCCAATCTCTGAAGATGCTGCCCGCCGCAGGGTCTGGCGGTTTCTTTCTGGTAATACATCACTGTAGAGACATACGGCTTCGCATCGTCTCCAGCTTTTTTCTTCCTCAAGGACGCCGTAAACTGGTTTGCGGCAAACTGGCTCACAAGCGCAGGGGACACCAGCGTCGTGTAGAAAATGTAATCCCGGAATCCCTCTTTCGTCACCGCTATGCGCTTCATGGCAGAAGGCTCCTTCAGGGAGTTCGCGATATGCGCCGCGCCCTTGCCGTCCGTGTCCGCCGCCCCGACGCCCTCGATTTCCACATGGGCGTTTTCTATCATTTGAAAACCGAAACTGCTGTAATCCGCTGCTTTAACCGTGATTTGGGAACTGTCGACGCCGGGCGGCGTCTCCCCGCCCGGGGTAACATCCGTACCTCCGCCTACCTCCGCGTCTGTCCCGTCGGAACACACCGTGCCCGCATAGGTGTAGAGATTAGAGGATGAAAGATTAAGATTCAAAGCCGGCCGAATGCCGTCATAATCGCTGCTGATATTGCCGCCACTAATATCACCGACCCAGCCGTCGTATTCGACGTACATCGCATCGTAAGAAATACTGCCCGGCGAGCGCAGCCACCACCAGCCGTTCCCAGCGTAAATGGAATGGTCTGTACTGATACTGCTCCACATTCCCATCGCCTTTGCATAGGTACTGCCCTTACAGCGGCGGGCTTCGTCATATATATCCCTGTCTTTTACAAAGCCGTAGGATTTTGCCGTATCCGTATTCCACACGTCCGACTCTGAGAGCAGGAATACTTTATCCGTGGTATTGTTCCCTCCGCTTGTTCCATATTTTATGCTGTCAGCATTTTCCAGGGATGAATTTACGATTGCCGCCTGCTCAGAAGCAGTAAATGCGCTGCCGATAAAGTTCTTTCCTCTATAATCTACAGACTGCTTGTTACCCCCGGCTCCATAGCCGTTCAGCTAGCTCCGCGCAGTGCTGGTCTCCCATGTAACACTTTCATATTCTGTATGGTACTCCTGGTCGTCGAGCGCCACATCCGACAGGAGAAGCGCCTGGTTCCCGTCCGTGCGGAGCACCCGCCATTTGATTGGCTCGTATTTGAAGTAGTGGTAGTCTGTGCTGCTGCTCCATTTATAGTAACCGCTGCTGGCAGATGTGTAAGTCGCATCTCCTTTTTTCATCCTCCGGTACTTTGCCCCGTTCAGGGTGATATCATTGTTAGCGTCTCAGCCAGACGCATTTTGCAGGGCAGAGTACACGCTGTCGGAAACGATAACGTCCCCTTCCCGACGCAGACTTTCATCCAGCGCGGTGTATTCTACGCCGCTTGGTATCACCTCCGCCTGCGGGTAGCGCCCGAACCACACGCAGTCCCAGGTGACCTTCTGATCTGCTATCATACTGTCATCCGCCACGATGCGGGGATTTTTCAGCGTGACGTCCGCCGCTTCTGCTTTTTCCGCCGCGCCCTTTGGCGTCGCCGCCGAAAGCGGCGACAGAGCCAGCGCCGCCATCAGAAACAGGGTCAGCAGACGCTTCGGCTTACCTGATTTGTTCTTTGATTTTCCTTTCATGTTCTTCCCTCTCCTCCTTCGTCTGTTTCGATAAGACAAGATGGTTTACTATATTTTTCTGCAGATGGTATGTATTCCCGTGGGACAGATGCCCCCGGTAGCTTGCCAGGCTGCGGGAGACGGCTTCCATGTCCATGACGCCATTCCGGTAGGCGTGGCGGTAGCGTTTCAGCTTCCGCTTCAACCGCTTTTTATTACTTGTACGCAGCTTCCGTATGACTCGCCCAGTATCTGTCGTTGTTGACGTTCATTGCATTGTTTGAATTATTGCCCGGCGAGCGCAGCCACCTTCAACCTTATCCCTTATATCTATTCTGGTCGCTCCGCGACCACGCCAGCAGCAGACGTGTAACCTCTGTTGACTGGATAGATATCTGTTCGTATTGCTTCGGCAGGATGCATCCCTGCTCCTTTGCCGCCAGAGCCAGAAAGCCCAGCAGCTTCAGGGCCACATAAGCGTTCCTCTGGTAATCTTTCCTCTGTGTGATGTGAACCGAGTCTTCCTTATCCTTTACATACACAAAGTTCGCCCGGTACAGGTTGTCCAAGATCTCCAGGCTCAAATTCTGTATGCGGCTCACAAATGTAAAGCGGAACTTTTTCGGGCTCTTATCCATTACGGTAAAGATATAACTTCCCAAATCTTTCGCCTTTACAATCACAGACAGTTCGCTTTCTTTTTTTCTCATAGGATTCAGGCCTTATCTACTTTGTAATCCGGACTTTCTTCCCCTGCCCTTTCTTTTTCAGCAGCTTCTTATAGGCTTTCAGCTTCGCTTTCGGTACTTTGATAACTGCTTTCGCATGGGTGCCTTTGAAAGCGTTTTTCCCTACTTTTTTCAGCTTCGCGGATTTGATAGTGATTTTTTTCAGCGCCTTACATCCGCTGAACGCTTTCGCCCCGATGGAAGTGATTTCTTTTCCAATCACCACACGTTTCAGCTTTTTGCAGTTTTTAAACGCGTTATTGGCGATGGCCGTTACTTTAAAGTTCTTTTTATTGATTTTGACCGTATCGCCAGTTTTCAGGGATGTGAGTTTCTTCGCGTTCTTTTTACTGGCTGCCCCTGCGAGGATGACCTCGCCCGTGCCGTCAGAATGAACCTTGCTTACTTTGTACCTTAACCGTCCGGCTTTTACGGTCTGCCCTTTCCGTACTGCCGGTTCCTCAGGTTTGGACGACGATGGGGGCTGCTTGCTGGCTGGGGGCGTCCCCCCGCCCGTGGTTACTGTCCCACCACCCACCTCTGTATCTGTCCCATCAGAACACACCGTCCCCGCATAGGTATAGAGATTAGGGGATGAGAGATTAAGATTCAAAGCCGGACGTACGCCACAATTAAGATCGGGGCTGTCATAGTAAACATCGACCAGGCCATCAGACATCACACACATAGCATTACTTAAATAATTGCCCGGCCAGCGCAGCCACCACCAGCCGTTCCCAGTGTATGTACTGAACATTCCCCTCGCCTTTGCATACGTGCTGCTCTGGCAGCGGCGGGCTTCGTCATATATATACTTGTCTTTTACAAAGCCGTAGGATTTTGCCTTATCCGTATTCCACACCTCCGACTCGGAGAGCAGGAATACTTTGTCCGTGGTGTTGTTTCCTCCGCTTGTTCCATCTTCTATGTTGTCGGCATTTTCCAGGAAGGAATTTACGATTGCCGCCTGTTCAGAAGCGTTAAAAGCGCTGCTGATAAAATTTTTCCTGCTGTAGTCTATGGACTGCTGATTGCTTCCGGCTCCATAGCCGTTCAGCCAACTCCGTACTGTGCTGTTCTCCCAAGTGACATCTCCAAATTCGATATGGTACTGCTCGTCGTCCAGTGCCACGTCAGACAGGAGAAGCGCATAGTTCCCGTCGGTGCGGAGTACCCGCCACTTGACAGGCTCATACTTGAAATAATGATAGTCCTCGCCGCTACTCCAGTTATAATAACCATACATATCATCTGAGTAAGTCGCGTCTTCCTTTTTCATTCTCCGGTACTTTGCCCCATTCAGAGTGATATTGTTGTTAGCGTCCCAGTCGGATGCATTTTTCAGGGCAAAGTACACGCTGTTGGAAACAATAACGTCCCCATCCTGCCACTGATTGCTGTCCAGCGCGGTGTATTCCGCGCCGCCCGGTATCACCTCCGCCTGCGGGTAGCTCCCGAACCACACGCAGTCCCAAGTGACTTTCTGCCCTGCTTCCATGCTGTCATCTGTCACAATACGGGGATTTTGCAGCGTGACGTCCGTCGCTTTGGTCTTTCCTGCCGCCCCCTCCGGAATCGCCGCCGGAAGCGGCGCGAGAGCCAAAGATATTGCCAGTACCGCCGCCAGCCCGCGTTTTAAAGTTATAAACTTGTTTTTCATGGTTGCTTTTCTCCCTTTATTTATTTCCGCAGGCAACAAGCCAAGTGACTGCTTGCAGGCATTTGGCGGTTGCCGCGGAGAATTTCATTTTGCCTGTTTGACGGTTACTTCACAATCCGGACTTTCTTCCCCTGCCCTTTCTTTTTCAGCAGCTTCTTATAGGCTTTCAGCTTCGCTTTCGGCACTTTGATAACCGCCTTCGCATGGATGCCTTTGAAAGCGTTTTTCCCCACTTTTTTCAGCTTCGCAGATTTGATGGTGATTTTCTTCAGCGCCTTACATCCGCTGAACGCTTTCGTCCCGATGGAAGTGATTCCTTTTCCGATAACCACGCTTTTCAGCTTTTTGCAGTTTTTAAACGCTCCTGTATTTATCTCCGTGATCGGATAAGTTTTTCCATCGATTTCCACCTGATTTGGTATCGTAGTTTTTCTGATGTTTTTGCTTGCCGGAGCGGCGTAGGCTACTTTGCCATTTCCCAGCCCTGTGTAAGTACCGCCGGAAACAGTTTTCTTTTCGCCTTTCTTTATTTCTTTTACTGCCGGAATGACGGGGATATCCTTCGGCGGCTGGATAGTTGGAACTTTCTGTTCATTCCCGCCGCTGTTTCCGCCACTATTTCCACCGCTGTTTCCGTCCAGTGCGATGAATTTATTTTCACACTCTTCTGCATATGCCTGTGCAGTTGAGCCTGGATATCCATAAAGAACAGCCGTTTCATCAAAAACAGAAAGAAAAGGAATGCGTTCAAACCTGCAGCTTCTGCTTAAAATGGTGGCTTTTCCAAGATTCTCACAGCTTGCGAATGCCCGATAACCTATCGTCTGGACTCCATCCTGTATAGTAACACTCTTTAATTCTTCACAATACGCAAATGCAGAAGCTCCGATTTCACACACATTTCCAGGTATTGTAACCTCCTCAAGGCCACTGCTGAAAAATGCCATTTCCCCAATCTTCACAAGCTTTCCAGGAAACGCTATTTTTCGTATAACACTACATCCTTCAAATGCCCTATCACCTATCTCTGTAAGCTGCGCCGGCAGTATAACGCTACTCAAACTTCCGCATGAGCTAAATGTAGAACTTGCTATCTTCGTAACCCTGTCGGGAATCCTTATCTCACATAAAGCGTCGCATTGAGAAAACGCGATCTTTCCTATAAATGTAAGGCTTTGGGGCAGTATAATTCTACTTAAATGGGAGCAGCCATAAAACGCACCATCTTCTATAGATATAACACCTTCCTGAAATACAATACTATTCAGGCTCTCGCATCCGGCAAATGCGGAAGCGCCTATGGACGTAACCCCGCCCGGAACGGTAAATGCTCCTGCCCGCCCTGCCGGATACCTGATTAATTTTGTTTTCCCTTTTGTAAACAAAATGCCGCCCTGGGACTCATACGCGCTGTTGCTTGACGGCACTTCAATGCTGTCCAGCCCCGACATTCCTGAAAATGTGCTCCCTGAAAGGTTTTTAACGCTTCCCGGTATAGATATTGCAGCCAAATCCTCACTGCATCCTGTAAAAATGCTTCCACCCAGTGACTGCACGCCTTCGTTAAGCCTTATATTACTCAGATTCTTACAATACGCAAATGCCCACTCCTCTATTTCCCGGACACTCCCTGGAATTGTAATGCTTTCTAATGCACAACTGGCAAACGCATAGTCTCCGATTTTCTGGACGCTTTCTGGAATCTCAATGCTTCTCAGGCTTAAGCAGTCGCTGAAAAGGGAACTGCTGATTACTTCAAGTCCTTCTGGCAATACAGCTCTGCTTAAGCTTTCACAACATGCAAACGCAGATTCCCCTATTGTCCTAATGCTCTGCGGGAGCGCTATCTCTTCTAAAGTCTCACATTCGCTAAATGCAGAACCGCCTATGGACAGAAGCCCCTCCGGCAGAGTAATGCTTTCAAGGTATATGCACTCTTCAAACGCAGAATCACCTATGGATACAAGGCTGTCTGGAATAGAAATCTCCTCCAGATTTTCACAACTGGCAAACGCTGAATTTCCAATATCCGTAACCCCATTCGGAATGGAAATCTTCCCCAGGTTGTCACATCCGGCAAATGCGGAATCCCCTATTGCAGATACCCCATCCGGAACTGTGTATCTCCATTCAGTTTTTGCTATCGGATATTTGATTAATTCTGACTTTCCTTTCGTAAACAACACGCCGTCCTGCGATTCATACGCAGGATTATTTTCAGCAACTTCTATAGAACTCAAATTGTAAATACCTTTGAATGTCGTCGGTGACATATCCGTAACACTTCCTGGAATGTGAATCTCCGTCAAATCATCGCTGCATCCTGAAAACACTTCGCTCCCCATGCTTTCCAGCCCTTCTGAAAGCGTTATGGCAGATAGATTTTCGCATCCTCCAAATGCATCATCTGAAATCTTCTTCACATTTCCGGGAATCGTAAGACTTGTCAAACCGCATCCTGAAAATGCACTGTATCCTATTTCATGTATGTTTTCTGGAATATTGACACTTTTCAAATTACTGCATCCCGAAAATACGTACTTACCTATCTTCGTAACGGTCTTACCTCCCAGTGTTTCTGGTATCGTTATCTGCGTGACGTTTTCTTTCACTCCATAAAATTTCCGGAGTTCCACGGTTCCATCCTGCATTACATAGTAAGAGAAATCTCCTTCTTTTAAGACAGAGCCTTTCATCTCATCCGAGCACACTGTTCCGGCATACGTGTACTTCCCGGAATCCAGTGTGACCCACACCGCCGGGCGAACTCCGTCAATTCCTGAGTGATACACGCCATAATACATCGTATACCCCGGATAGGATACGAAAGGCGGAGCCCCATCTTCCTCCCTCAGCCACCATGAGCAGGTGTTTGGATAATCTGCATACTGATCATGTTCCGATGTAATGCAAAAAGTTCCCATAGCCCTCGCATAATCGCTTGGCTTACATCTCTTTGCTTCATCCGGTACGGCATAGGGCGCTTGCGGCTTTGTGAGAAATCCATAGGCTTCCGCATTCTTTGAGTTCACTTCCGAAGATGACAACAAAAATATCTTATCATTTACCTCATCCGCCTCGCTCAGTTCCAGCGTGGTTGTCTGGATGCTCCGCTGCTCTGCGCCTGAAAATGCACTGCTAATAAAATTCTTATCCTGAAAATCTGTTCCGTATCCATTCAGCCAGTTCCGTATCCGGCTGTTTTTCCAGGAAGAATCATTCCCCGTCATGGCATATTCTTTATCATCCAACGCCGCGTCCGCCAAAAGCAATGCACGATTCCCCGACGTCTGCAATACCCGCCATTTAATTGGTTCATACCTGAAATAATGATACGTCGTATTGTCTGCCCAGTGATAGGTTCCTTCTTCCTGTCCTTCCCCCTCCGCGTAAACATAAGTAGCGTCGTCCTTTTTCATTCTCCGGTATTTGTTTCCGGCGATTGTGACTTCATTCTTTGAATCCCAGCCTGACGCATTTTGCAGGTCAGCATAGACCTCTTCACTGCTATCTACTTCACTTTGCGGATAACTTCCAAAGTATACGCAGTCCCAGGTCGCCTTCTGTCCAATCTCCATACTGGAATCTGCCACGATGCGGGGGTTTTTCAGCGTGACATCCTCTGCTTCTGTTGCTTCTGCTGTCTCTTTTGTTCCTGTTGTCTCTTCTGTTTCTGTTGTCTCTTCTGTTTCTGTTGTCTTTTCTGTCTCTGTTGTTTCTTCTGTCTCTGTTGTTTCTGGTTTCCCCGGCTGTGATGGCACGACATTTTCCACCTCCGCTTGTGTTCCATCGGAACACACTGTTCCAGCATAGGAATAGACATTTAAAGATGAAAGCTTTAGATTTAAAGCCGGACGTACACCATCACCAGCCTCACTGACATTGTTTGTAGTATTCTTAACATTACCATGATCACTGACATGCTTGGCATGATTTTGACTTTCTCCTGGAGAACGCAGCCACCACCAGCCATTTCCGGCATAAATTACTGAAGAACCTTGATTGCTGCTATTACTTGGCATACCTTTAGCTTTTGCATAAGTGCTGCTTTTGCACCATTTTGCTTCATCATAAATATCTCCATCCTTTATAAATCCATAGCTATTTACTTTGTCCATACCCCATATGTCCGTCTCAGAAAGCAGGAAAATTTTATCAATAGTATTATTCCCTCCCCCTGTATTCCACTGAATACTGCCAATATTTTCCAATGATAAATCCACAATTGCCGCTTGTTCAGAAATGCTAAATGCGCTACCCATAAAATTGTTCCGGCTATAGTCCCTGGATTGCTTATTGTTCTCCGCTCCATAACCGTTCAGCCAACTGCGTAGAGTACTGGTTTCCCAGGTAACACTTTCATCTACCGTATGATATTGCTGATCATCCAATGCTATGTCTGATAAAATCAATGCCTGACTTTCGTCTGTATGTAACACTCTCCACTTGACAGGCTCATATTTGAAATAGTGCCAAGAAAGAGCGTCCTGCCATTGATACCAGCTTCTCCCATTTCCAGAAGATGTTGCGTCTTCCTTTTTTATCCTCCGGTATTTTTCACCATCCAAGACAATATCATTATTCATATCCCATTCGGACGCACTTTGGAGATCAGCGTATATGCTGTCTGAGACAATGACGTCCCCACCCTGCCGCAGGCTTTCATCCAGCGCCGTGTACTCTGCTCCTGACGGTATGACCTCTGCCTGCGGATAGCTTCCGAACCAAACGCAGTCCCAGGTTACTTTCTGCCCAGCTTCCATGCTATCGTCCGGCACAATGCGGGGGTTTTTCAGCGTTGTTTCTGCCGCTTCCGCTTTGCCTGTCTCTGGCAGAACTCCCAGATTCACGGTTACCATTAAAGCTGCCGCCATTACCACTGTCAAAAGCAATTGTAATTTTTTTCTCATATCCCTTCTTCTCCTTCCTTAATATAAAACTGTTTTTTTTGTTGTCCAGCATCTCCAAAAACGATATTAGATATATACAAAATTCTGATTTTGTATATATCCGCGCCGGATTTTAGACAAATATCAGGAAGATATAACCTATGGGCAATTATTTTTTATCCCCTATCTGTCATTTGAAGGTAAAAATAAGCGCATAAATCAGGACTGCAAAAAACAGACTTTTCACAGTCCTGATTTGTGTGCCTGAAAATAAAATTTTGCTAATGAGAATCTGCTCTCAAGATATATTATTTCTTGCCTAATCCCAGATTCCGTGCTAAAATTCTACTGACAGCACGTCTTATTGATATTCCTATATACAAAATCAGAATTTTGTCATTCCCTCCGCTATACCACCCCCATCTGTTCCAGCCACCGCGCATGTTCCGCGCCAGTATCCATCAGGTAAATCCTGGTCGTTTCGACAGAGCTGTGTCCCAGGACGTCCGCCAGCTTCACGATATCTCTGCTCACCCTGTAAAAGAGCTTCGCAAAGAGATGGCGCAGATTATGCGGATATACTTTGGACGCTTCTACATGCGCGTCTTTGCACAGTTTCTTCATCTCCTGCCATATATACTGCCGGGATAGTCCTTTCCCGCTCCGCGTCACGAAAATTTCTCCCTCGGAAATTCCGAGCCTTTTGGCATACCTCAACAGCTTCTGGCACAGTTTGTCAGGCAGCAGTATCACGCGTACTTTCCCTTTCAGAAAAATCTCTGCCTTTCTCCCCCTCGCCGCTTCCACAGTAATATACCTTACTTCCGATACCCGTATGCCTGTCCCGCAGATTGTTTCCATTAACAGCGTCAGCCGCTCTTTTCCCTTCCGTCCGGCGGCGCGCTTCAGACGTTCATATTCTTTTTGCTGTAAATCCCGTTCCTGCTTCCGAAACGGCGTCCGCTGTATCCGCAGAAGCTTTACCCTGCATTGTGTCCATCCCATAAATTCCAGAAAGCTGTTTAGGGCGGAAAGCATGGAGTTCACCGTAGATGTGGAATATCCTTCCATGACAAGATGCTCCTTCCATGCCGCCGCCAGCCTTTTCCCTACCATTCTTCCCGAAGCCCACACAAAAAAGGAACGGATATCCCTCAGATATTTTTCCACCGTTCCTTTTCCATGTTCTTCTGATACCAAATATTCCTGATATGCCCAGATATCTTCCTCTGCCACTTGATAATCCATAAAGCCTCTCC
>Ga0137308_102181_pt1 | contig 14261 bp, 10 predicted proteins | sample Inofrocosms_June_FD_97181 | JGI IMG/M metagenome (GOLD analysis project Ga0137308, IMG submission 97181) | Mouse cecal microbial communities from Vienna, Austria - N-Acetylneuraminic and N-Acetylglucosamine D2O microcosms_June | ecosystem: Host-associated > Mammals > Digestive system > Large...
AAATACGGCGATATGATTGATCTGCCCCACCATGTTTCCAACGTCCATCCGCAGATGCCGCTGGAGGAACGGGCGGCCCAGTTTTCGCCCTTTGCCGCATTGGCGGGTCATGGGGACGCTATACGGGAGACGGCGCGGTTTACGGATGCGCTTGTCGAACTGGATGAGGACAGACGGGAGAGCCTGGATGAAAAGCTGTGTATTTTGCAGGAACACATCAGGGAACAGCCTCAGGTGACCATTACATTTTTCAGGCCGGACGCCAGGAAAGCCGGAGGGGCTTATGAGACGGTGTCAGGGAGGCTTAAAAAGGTGGATACGTATGAGAGGAAGCTGGTGATGGCGGACGGGATAACTGTTTCCATGGGATATATTATACAGATGGAGTGCGGATTGTTTTGGGAAGAGGAGTGAGATATTCGGCGTGTCCTTTGGGTATAAATTTATGAGGCGTATGGAGAATGTATGGTGGTTTAATTTAGGCGTAGCTGTTGGAAGGTGAGCGAATCAGCGAATCCCCCCAATTTGCCATAAGGGCAGGCGCAGGGGAGAGTTTGAGAGTATGTGAGAGAGGGGAAGGAGGAGAGCGATGGACCGAAGAAGGATAAAGAAGCGCGCGGCAGCTATGGCAGCGGTTATGGTCCTGGTTTGGAGCGGGGGATGCATAGCCTCTGTGCAGGAAGGGGACCGAAGGGACGTGACGGCAGAGGAGGGAAATGGGGGAGTATCTGCGGCGGAGACGGATGTTCTTGTTGGGGAGAGTGGGGCATCATTGGGGAAGGGGACGCAGGATATCCTGATATTTGAAGATCCCGGGATGGTAAGGGAGGAAGTCTTGGCCCAGTGTCAGGCGTATGGGGCTTTGGTGGAAAGCTATGTGGGATCCGATTCTTTTGGGCCGGCAAATAATGAGCGGGTGAGGGAACTGACGGGATTTTTGTCGGGCCACTATGAGGTGGCAGGGCGCAAAGACCGGGAGGGAAGAGAGTACTATGTGGCGGCGCGGCGGACAGATGCCCCGGAGTATGAGGATCTTCAGTCTTTGTCCGCAGGGTATTTCAGCAGTCCGGATCTGCCCCAGGAGGTTTGCCAGATCGGTTATGTCAGCGCGGGTGGGGATGAGAAAGTCTTGTATCAGTTTCCCGGATATACGTGGGAGCTTGTGGAAGGTGTTAAGGCGTTTGGAGCGCTTGACCAGTTTTGTTTTATCCCCCTTGACACAGCGGGAGGAAAGGCTTTTTTGTCTGCCTTTTGCGAACGTGGCAGAATGGAACTGGATTTTTTGAAGAAACACCCGGGGCTTTCGTTTGTCAGTGAGGATCAGTCTTATATTTCCTGTTATTATCAGGATGAAGATACCATTGAGTTTTACTCGGAGCCTTATGTGTGCAATATACTCCTTGATGAGGGGCATATGCAGGAGCTTGAAGGGCTTTTGGAGGCGAAAGCGCAGGAGGGCAATGGATTTTCCAATGACAGGGAGGCTATGGAGTGGCTTCGGCAGAAAGAACCGTCGGTCCGCACTACGGGGGCGGTCCTAAAGCTGGGAGATGACCGTTATGCGCTTTTGGGGAGCAGGGAATGTAATGGTTATATGCTGTCTTACGGGCCGGAGTCTGTCCAAGCGGAGTATTGCCAGCCGGTTTATTCTTATGTGATCGACAGGATAAGGGAGGTTATGGGACGGGATTACGGAGATTTTACGGACAGCTGGTTTGACGGTACGCTTACAAAGGCTTCTTTGGAGTTTCCCAAGTTGGCGGAGGGGGATGACGGCGCATGGGAGGTTACGGTTGTGTCCCAGACGGTGACGGATCCCCAAAAGCTTAAGGAACTGGGCATGCTGCTGGGCGGCGCGGTCAAAGGCCGCGAGGTTCTTTCGGGGTGCCCTTACAAGGGGGTGCTGAATCTGGTGAGGGAGGATGGAGAGACTTTGCAGATGTTTGTGGCTGCGGATTCCTGTGATTCCGTTACTTATGAGGGGCGGATCGGGTTTATGTATGGAGGGCAGGAGAAGCTGGCGGAGATCTTTGATGAGGCTATGATGTCTTTAGAGGAGTAAACAGGCTGATGAAAGGCGGGACGATGCCGCTGCCGGCCAATGAAGATAACAGGAGAAAGAGGAGAAGATCATGACAACACTGTACGATAACGGAAAATTGTTTACCGCTGACCCGGCCCGTCCCTGGGCGTCGGCCATGGCTGTGGAGAATGGGGATATTGTCTGGGTGGGGGATGATCCTTTTGGGGATTGGGCCTTTCCGGGAAACGAGACGGCGGAGAGGATTGATCTTGGGGGAAAATTTGTTACTCCCGGTTTTATTGATTCCCACATGCATCTGGTGGGGTATGGCAGGCTTTTGGGGGAGGTTTCTCTGACAGAGCATACAGGTTCCCTTTCTAAAATGTGTGACGCGGTGAGAGCGTTTATTGAGAAGAATCAGATTCCGGAGGGTGCCTGGGTGTGCGGAAGAGGGTGGAACCAGGATCATTTTCAGGATGAGAAGCGGTATCCAGACTGCCATGACCTGGATGGGATCTCGGATAAGCATCCGATCTTTCTCACCAGGGCATGCGGCCATCTGGCAGTGGCTAATACGATGGCCATGAGGCTGGCCGGTATGGGAGCGGATACGCCGCAGCCAAAGGACGGGAGATTTTTGGTTGACAGCCAGGGGGCGCCCTTGGGGATCTTTGAGGAGAATGCCATCACGATGATCAAGAACGCCATTTGCGGCCCTTCTCTTTTGGAGGTGAAGTCGTATATTAGGGCAGCCTGCAAAAAGCTTAACAGTTTTGGCATCACCTCGGTTCACAGCGATGATTTTCTCTCCCTTCCCCAGACAGGGTATGAGACGGTGCTGCAGGCTTACCGGGAACTGGAGCAGGAAGGAGAACTGACTGTAAAGATCTATGAGCAGTCCCAGTTTGAGGATTTGAAACAGCTTCAGGAGTTTGTGGAAAAAGGGTATGTGACGGGGACAGGCACGGAGTATGTAAAGATCGGACCTTTAAAGATTGTGGGGGACGGCTCTCTGGGGGCCAGGACAGCGCTCCTTAGCAGTCCCTATGCGGATGAGCCGACTACCTGCGGGATCGGGATCCTTTCCCAGGAGCAGCTGGACCAGATGATCCTTTACGGCCACAGCCACGGCATGCAGATAGCGGTCCACGCCATTGGGGACGGCATGATGGAGATGGTGATGCAGGCATATGAGAAAGCGCTTAAGGCATATCCCAGAAAGGACCACAGGCATGGGATCGTCCATTGCCAGATCACCACAAGAAAGCTTTTGGAGCGGTTTCGGGAATTGTCTCTTAATGGGTATATCCAGACTATTTTTCTGGATTATGACAGTCGGATCGTGGAGAGCCGGGTGGGGAAAGAGCGGGCAAAGGATACTTACCAGTTTAAGACGCTTCTGGATATGGGCTGCGCCATCTCCAACGGCTCGGATTGTCCGGTGGAGACGCCGGATGTGATGAAAGGAATCCAGTGCGCGGTGACCAGGACTTCTCTGGACGGCGCCAGAACTTTTCTGCCTGAGCAGGCCCTTGATCTGGAGACGGCCATAAGCAGCTACACCGCCATGGCAGCGCAGGCGGCTTTTGAGGAGGGGAGAAAGGGGATGCTGCGACAGGGCATGGCGGCGGATTTTGTGGTGCTCCGATCAGACCCTACCCAGGTTTTGGCAAAGGATCTGGGCAAAGTGCAGGTGGCGGCTACGTTTGTGGACGGCGCGCAGGTTTATGGGGACGGAGCTTCCGAGAGTGCATTTTAGTGATTGGAGCAAAATACCACGATTCGATGGGGCGTGGTCTGGGCCGGGATGCTGCGGGTGGTGACGGTGTAGAGGACAAGGAGATACTGGCCCCCGGGGACACCCAGGTAATACTGGCCGTTGGGCAGCTGCATGGCAGTGGTTCCGGAAAGGTTTAAGACCAGGGTGTTGTCGCTGTTTCTTAGGTTTCTGTCAAAGTAGTCGAACATGGCGTATTCGCCCTGCTCCGGGAATACTACGGCCACAGCTTGGTACTGGGGCGGGTAGATAAGGGGCATGGGGGCTGTGGTGTCATAGAACGCGATGATGGTGTCGCCTTGGCGGATGGGTTTCTGGCCCAGGATGTAAGTAGATGAACTGATAAGAACCTGGTAGTCCTCCTGGTACCTGGTTCGGATGTAGACTAAGAGCGTGCAGTAGGAGGAAGCGTTTCCGCTTTGGAGTGGGGTTACGGAGGTGACAAGTCCTTCAATGGGAGAAAAACGACTCATAAAAGGCTCCTGATAGATGGATTTCTATATATGATATGCGTGGATGGGGGGAATGGGAACAGGGGGAGGGGTTTAAAAGGGGGATTTTGCGTACAAAAAATTTGGTATACTGTTTATCATAGAAAGCACCTTTCTTTGTGTGACTAGCTAAAGGTCTATTTTAACACAAAGAAGGGCTTTCTTTATCTTCCTATCTCTGGATTCCACGATCTGACATTTCCCGAAATTAACTTTACGCTACTTCTTTTTCACAAAACAAAAATTTATCCTTATCTGGTATCATTCAAGTTTGAAAAATCAAAAATACGGATACGGTTGGCATTGAGGTAGCTGGTCATACCTTCCGCATGGCATCATCCGGGGATATATCCCTGAATTATCATGCGGTCATAACAAGTGATCGTACCATAAATTCTATCAGCGTATTTATCCGTGGGTAACATGAACACATCCTCCAACGTTTTTCTTTATTGTACTTGAAATTTGGAGGAAATGCAAAAAATTTTCCGGTTTATCCGGGTTAGGGAAGTGTGATTGTTTGTGGAAATTAAAAGCCGCGCTCTCACTGTAGGAGGTGGAAAGCCTATCATAATGACATTGGTGGGATATTTTTACTTCCAGATATACAAGAACCTGGACGAAGGAAAAAGATATTCAGAGAAATCCTCGCCAGCTGTAGTAAAAAACTACAAGGAGACCAGGCCTAAATCTATTATCTATATGTTGGGCAGTATTTTGGTATCTTTCCCTTCTTTGAATTCCTACAGTTCTATGCAGAATGCACGTTAGAAGTACGACGACTTATTGATCAAATTCTGGCTAAAGTATAACAGGCTTTTGGGATTATTTCTAAAAGCCTAATTGAAGTGTTAATTGAAGGATGAGTAAATTTTGCTTTACGTAGGAGCGCCTCCATGATATGATAGGAACGCAGGCCCGATTTGTCATACAGATTCATATAGAACCGAGATGGACCTTTAAGGAGCTATGGATTTGGTATGTGGATTGAAAGAAATAGTTGTTTTTATGTACAAAATGCCTTCGATTTTCGTTATGCGGAAATCAAGAGGGCATTTTTTATTTGTGAAATTGTTTTATATCGCGAAGCAGAATAAAAATTTGAGAAAATATTGGGAAAATATGGAATTTTCTATTGCATTTATCCCAAAAACATGTTAATATTTATAATAACAAATATTTGAATAAAAATATGGAGAGCCACATATGAAATACGCTCACTTTCGAATAGAAGCTGACGGGACAATTACATATCAGAGTGTTAAAGTACATCTGGAGGGGACGGCTGTTTTATCGGAGCAGTTTGCATCTAAGATCGGGATGCCTAAGACAGGCAGGTTGTTAGGACTTCTTCATGACAGCGGAAAACTGGGACCATATCAGGATTACCTGAAAGCGTGTGAACAATATGAGTTGGGGATGATTCCTGCACCGCCCAGGAAAGGAAGCGTGGATCATGGCGTTTTTGGGGCTGCCTATGTTATGAAAGAACTGGGAGACGAGAAGGATATACTTTCCCGGCTGACGGCAGAGACTCTGGCTATGGTGCTTGCCAGCCATCACGGAGGGCTGAGGGATTACCTGGGGCCGGATGTATCTACGCCTCTCTGGAGCCGGATTGAAAATTATTGTAAAGATAAAAAGCAGGAGTATGAGGATATAAAGAAAGAATTTGAAACGGATTTTTCTGCTGATGATGTGAAGAAATTATTTTCAGAGTCTGTTTCGGAACTGAAAAGTTTAAGGGAGCGTATTGCCAAGTTCACAAAGTTCCAGATGCATCTTGCGATAAAGTTTCTTTACAGCTGTCTTATTGACGGCGACAGGGAGGATACACGGCTGTTTATGGAAGGAAAGGAGCCGGTAAGAGAATATGGGGACTGGGTGGAGTATGGCAGAAGACTGGAACAGTTTCTTGGAGAGCTGCGTGAGAAAAAGCCGAAGACGGCATCAGAGGGCAGGATTAAAATGCTGAGGGGGGAGATATCCGATGCATGCTATAAGGCAGGGGAATGGCCGGCAGGCGTGTATAAACTGACGGTACCTACAGGAGGAGGGAAGACACTTGCAAGCCTTAGGATGGCTCTGAGGCATATGGAGAGAAAGGATGCGGCTGGTTCGGGACATATTGTTCAGATATTGCCGTTCACAAGTATTATTGAACAGAATGCTGCCGTGGTGAGAGATGTGCTGCAATGCGGAGGAGAACTTCTGGAACACCATTCCAATGTAATTCTGGAAGCTGAGGGGGAGGAGGAGCATAATTTTTCCGAAGAACACTACAGACTTTTGACGGAGCGATGGATATCGCCGTTTATCTTTACGACTACTGTGCAGCTTTTAAACACAGTTTATAGTGCCGGGACTCAGAACATAAGGAGATTGCACAATCTTGCCAATTCCGTGATCATCATGGATGAAGTACAGGCGCTTCCCTTGAAAACACTGAAACTGTTTGGGGAATTTATAAATTTTCTTCACCTTGCAGGCAATTCCACAATTCTTTTATGTACAGCGACCCAGCCTAATCTGGAGAAGCTGTCTGTCGGGATTCAGGCAGAAGTGAAGGAAATCATACCAGATGTTATGAGGAAATTTAAAGAGTTTCAGCGGATGGAGGTGAAGGACAGGACTCTGAGAGGGGGATATGAGACAGAAGCGGCGGCAGATTTTATTGAAGAAGTTAAGTGCGGTGTTAACAGTCTCCTGGTGGTGATGAATACGAAGAGAATCACCAGAGAGATATACGATATTTTAAGAAAAAGGGCAGACGGAGAGACGGAGGTTCTGTATATAACTACAGAGCTTTGCCCGGCACACCGCAGCGATGTGATCAAGCACTTAAAGGAGCTGCTGGAACAGAAAAAGTCTGTCATCTGTGTCAGTACAAGCGTTTTGGAAGCGGGGGTGGATGTGAGCTTTGAGGGCGTGATAAGGAATCTGGCTGGGCTGGACTCCATTGCCCAGTCCAGCGGGCGGGGGAATCGTCACGGGGAAAACGAAGAAAACGGTATTACTTATATTATCAATGTGAAGGATGAGAAGCTGGGAAGTATGACTGAGATTGCTGTGGGGGAGGAGAAGACCAGGGCGGTTTTAGATACATTCAGGCGAAGGCCGGAAGCTTATGGGAACAGCCTGCTGTCTCCTCTGGCTTTGTCGGATTATTATGAGAAATACTTTAAAGCGGATGACATTGAATCTCAGATGAAATATCCGCTGAAGGATGATTCTGAATTGAGTGATTTATATTCCTATTTTACAAGTGTCGGAGAGAAGGTTCTTCTGGGACGTTATCGCGGCAGAGTGGGAGAATATAAATGGAAGCTGACATTTCCTTTTGAGACAGCCGGCAGAAAGTTTCGGGTTATTGACCAGGATACGGTATCCATTTTGGTGCCATACAAAAAAGGGAGGGATTTGATAAGCCAGCTTACGGCAAAGAGAGAAAAGGTGCAACTTGGTGAATTGAGGAAGTTAGTAAAAGCTGCACGCCCGTATTTTGTAAGTTTGTATATCAGTAACATACATGTTTTTCAGCAGGCGGTAGCAGGGTCGCCGGTGCCGGGACTTCTGATTTTGAAAGACGGGTATTATGACGAGATTGTAGGGCTTAAAGAGGAACAGAGATTGGAGTTTTTATCATTTTAGTAGGAGGTGAGTTATGAAGAATGAGATAACTTATCGGGTATGGGGCAGAAATGCCCTGTTCACAGATCCGGTCACAAAAATCGGAGGTGAGAAAAGCAGTCTGCAGATTCCTACGCCTCAGAGTATTAAGGGCATAACGGAAAGTATTTACTGGAAGCCTTCTATTATCTGGATTGTGGATGAAATCCGTATTATGAATCCGATTCAGATGGAGGGGAAAGGAGTTCGTCCGGTGGGGTATGTGGGGAATGATCTGGCCCGCTATACATATTTAAGAGATATGGAATACCAGGTAAGGGTGCATTTTGTGTTTAATAAAAATCGACCGGAACTTAAAGAGGACTGGAATGAGAATAAGCACTACTTTATTGCGCTGCGCAGTCTGAAAGCAGGAGGGAGAAGAGATATTTTTCTGGGAACAAGAGAGTGCCAGGCCTATGTGGAACCTGTGGAATTTGGAAACGGGTCAGGGGCTTATGATGAGACGGACATGGATTTTGGGCTGCAGTATCACTCCATTGGGTATCCGGACGAGACGGGAGAAGACGGGATGGTGGTCCGCTTTTGGTATCCCCAGATGCGAAAAGGCAGAATTAAATGCTTAGGGCCTGATGAATGTCCTAAAGAGCAGTTTATCCGAAAGGCTGCAAGAAAGACATTTTCTCCCCAGGTTAATTTTTCATTTGCGCAGGAGGAGGGATAGATTATGGGTATGATGGATCTGCTTTACCGCACATATGAGTATGCTTATGAGGCGGAAGATGCACAACTGATGGAAAATTATCTGATGTCCCAGACCACTGCCACAGCTCCCATCCTTTTGTGGCTTAATGAGCGGGGGGAGTTTGCGGATGCCGGATATATCCCCGATAAGGAGAAACAGAAGATCAGCATCCCCTGTACGGAGAAATCAGCAGGGCGTTCCGGGAAGAATCCGGTTCCCCATCCGCTGTTCGATAAACTGCTTTATCTGGCGGGGGATGGGAAGGAATATGGGATTGACAATGAGAAAGCCCACAGCACATATATGGAAAATATGGAAGCATGGTGCCGGTCAGAGTGGGGGAACGGTTATGTAAAGATTATTTTTTCCTATCTGAATAAAAACACTCTGCTTCAGGACCTGGAAGGCAAGGGAGTTCTTGATTTTTCGCAGCCCAAGGACTTGGAAAAAAGGTTAAATGAATGTGTGCGGATAGGGATACGGGGGGAGATGCAGTCGGATGTGGAGCTGTGGAAAGAAAAGAGTATACGGGAGGATTTCGGCCATTATCTCAACAGTCAGCAGGAGGAGACAGGACTGTGTTATATCAGCGGAGAAAAGGGGGCTCTTTCCAAAAACCATCCCAAGGCTATCTGGAATCTGAATGCCAATGCGAAACTGATATCAGCCAATGAGAAGGACAACAGAGGATTTGTCTTTTCAGGAAGATTTGAGACATCTGACCAGGCCGTGCAGGTTAGCTATGAAACTTCCCAAAAGGTTCACAATGCGTTAAAATGGCTGATTCAAAAGCAGGGAAAGATAATTGGGGATAAGATGCTGGTTGCATGGGGGACCGGAGGTTCTGATTTAAAAGGTGTGCTTAATGATACGGATGACTTTTTTAGTGAGGAGGATGAGGGGGACAAGAACCGGATCGCAGATACGCAGAGGGAATTTTCTCAACGTCTGGAGGCGGCTGTTCTGCGTCAGGAACAGGATTTACGTCACAATGAAAAAATCGGGTTTTTAGTGCTGGAGGCGGCTACTCCGGGCCGGCTTTCCGTTTCCTATTATCAGGAATTTACTCCTGTCCAGTATTCTCAGCTGATTGGGAATGTGAGAAGGTGGCATGAGACTCACGGGTGGGATTACGGCAGGTTTGATGCAGATAAAAAGGTCTGGATAAGGAACATTAAATCACCGTCCATTTTCTCTGTTGCACGATTTGCGGAAGGGGTAGAGAGAGGCGGGAAGATAGATGCGGATAAAAAGGTTGAGGGCAATACAATCGTCCGTCTCATTCCCTGTGTGGTGGAGGGAAAGGCACTGCCAGGAGATATAGTCAGAAAGCTGTTGTTGAAGGCATATTATCCCCTGCATTACAGTGAAGCCAACTGGAGCAGACTTTTGAAGATAACATGTTCAATGATAAGGACAAATTTTAAGGAGGTGGGAACTATGGATGTGAACAGAGACTCTATAGATATTCCTTATAATTATGGGCGCTGGCTGGCATGTGCTCATGAGATTGAGCGTCGGGCGCTGTGGAATGCCGGAGAGAAGCGGGAGACCAGTGCTATGAGACTGTTTACCAAATATGCAGAGCATCCAGCCAAGTATATGAGCATTATCCAGCACAAGATTCAGATATATGAGATGCGGCTGGGGGACAGGGCGTTTTGGCTTCAGAGAGAGAGAGATAAGATTTCGGCAAAGCTGAATGAGAATTCGCTGGAGGAGGTTGTGGGTGCAAGACATCTGGACGGAAGGATGATTTTGGGATTCCAGTCACAGATGGAGGCTTTTAGAAATAAAGAGAATAATAAAAAGGATGCAGGAGGAGAAGAGAATGAGTACATTGATGAATAAGATTGATTTTCTGGCACTGGTTAGCGTTAAGAATGCGAATCCCAATGGAGACCCTTTAAGCGGCAATATGCCAAGAGTAACGTATGATGGATTGGGGGAGATTTCCGATGTGTGTCTGAAGCGGAAGATTCGAAATCGTTTTATGGATATGGGGGAGGATATTTTTATTCAGTCTGATGATAAAAAGATGGATGAGTTTAAAAGCCTTCGTGACCGGTTAAGCGCACAAAAGGATTTGGTAAAGGTACAAAAAGAGGGCAATAAGGAGCAGTTTGCCAGAATGGCCTGTGAGAAGTGGCTGGATGTGCGCAGTTTTGGGCAGGTGTTTGCATTTACCTCTAAAAAGAAAGAGGGAGAGAAAGATACAGGAGGTATTTCTGTGGGTGTGAGGGGGCCGGTTTCTATTCATCCTGCTTTCAGCGTGGATGCGGTCACACCTACCAGCATTCAGATTACAAAGAGCGTAAACAGTGAGACGGATGAAAAAAATCCGGATAAGAAGAGCTCAGATACGATGGGCATGAAGCACAGAGTAGATTTTGGACTCTATGTGGTGAAAGGAAGCATCAATGTACAGCTGGCTGAGAGGACAGGATTCAGTCAAGAGGATGCCGGGAAGTTAAAGGAGGCGCTTCGGACTTTATTTGTAAATGACAGTTCTTCAGCAAGGCCTGACGGAAGTATGCAGGTACATACGTTATACTGGTGGAAACACAACTGCGCCATAGGTCAGTATTCTGCAGCTAAGGTTCATGGAAGCATTGAAATAAGGAAGAAGGACGGTATTGAGGAGCCTGTGGTTTTTGAGGATTATGAGATTGTGAGAAAGGAACTGCCGGGACTGGAAGTGGAGATTATTGATGGAATATAGGGAAGAAGATTATTTGATGCTTTCCGGTATTCAGCACTTTTCGTTTTGCAGACGCCAGTGGGCATTGATTCATATTGAACAGCAGTGGGATGAAAATCTGAGAACTGTGGAGGGAAATCTTTTTCACCAAAAAGCGCATGATGGTTATTCTTCAGAGAAGCGAAAGGATGTTATTATTTCCAGGGGGATGCCTGTGTTTTCCAGAAAGATGGGAGTGAGCGGTGTCTGCGATATTGTAGAGTTTCACCGGGACGATGAGAAGGGAATCTCTATTTATGGCAGGGAAGGGAAATATTTGGTTTATCCGGTCGAATATAAAAAGGGACAGCCGAAGGAGGAGGAATCGGATCTTCTCCAGATGGCTGCCCAGGCCATGTGCCTGGAGGAGATGCTGGCATGCGATATCACGAAAGGCTATCTGTTTTATGGGGAAATCAGACGGAGGATTGAGGTGGTATTGGATGAGGGGCTTCGACAACGGGTGAGTGATTCTTTTGCTGAGATGCATCAATATTTTCAGCGCAGATTTACGCCAAAGGTAAAGCGGACGAAAGCTTGCAATGCCTGTTCCCTCAAGAATCTGTGTCTTCCTCAGTTGATGAAGGACAGGTCAGTAAAGGAATATATTTCCAGGAGGATTGGGGAGGAGGAAGAAAATTGAAAAGGCTGCTGAATACGTTGTATATAACTTCTTCTGACCGGTATTTATCGCTGGACGGAGAAAATGTAGTGGTCCTGTGTGGTAAAGAGGAGGTGGGAAGGATTCCGCTTCATAATTTGGAGGCAATTGTGACATGTGGGTTTACTGGAGCCAGTCCGGCTTTGATGGGTGCCTGTGCAAAGCGAAATATCGGGCTTAGTTTTTTGACCGGTTCCGGCCGTTTTTTGGCCAGGGTTTCTGGAGGAGAGCGGGGGAATGTTCTTCTGAGAAAAAAACAGTATTTTTTGTCTGAGCATGATAGGGAAAGTCTGGATATTGCAAAGGGGTTCATTACAGGGAAGATATTTAATGGAAGATGGGTGTTGGAACGGGCCACGCGGGATCATGGAATGAGAGTGGACGGAGAGAGGATAAAAAGGGTCTCCGGCCAGTTGAAAAATTCACTCAAGCGCGTGCAGGAGTGTGGTTCTATGGAGACTCTGCGGGGGATTGAGGGGGAAGCGGCAAGCTTGTATTTCTCTGTGTTTGATGAATTGATTCTACAGCAGAAGGATGGTTTTTCGTTTAACGGGAGAAATCGGCGGCCGCCTTTGGATGCGGTTAATGCGCTGCTCTCCTTTGTATATACGCTGTTGAATCAGATGAATGTGTCGGCTTTGGAAACCGTGGGCTTAGACCCTTATGTGGGGGTTATGCATGGGGATCGCCCTGGAAGGGCTTCTTTGAGTCTGGATCTAATGGAAGAATTAAGGCCGGTGCTGGCGGATAGATTTGTGGTTTCTCTAATTAATAAGCGAATTGTGTCGCCTTCTGGTTTTTTACAGAAGGAGGATGGTGCAGTTATTATGGATGATGATACAAGGAAATCGGTTTTGTCAGCATGGCAGATGCGGAAGCAGGAGATGATTAAACATCCATTTTTGGATGAGAAGGTGGAGTGGGGGATGGTGCCATACGCACAAGCTTTGCTTTTAGCGCGATATATCCGCGGTGATTTGGACGGGTATCCTCCTTTTATGTGGAAGTAGGTGAGAGAAATACTTGTACTGATTACTTATGATGTGAATACAGAGACAGAGGCTGGGAAAAGGCGTTTGCGGAAAGTGGCAAAGCAGTGTGTCAATTATGGAAGAAGGGTGCAGAACTCTGTTTTTGAGTGTGAGATGGATGCCGCAAAGTGCAGAGAAGTGAAGGCTATTTTGGAAAAGATTATTGATGTTAATAAAGATAGCCTGCGTTTTTACTATCTGGGGAACAACTATAAAAATAAAGTGGAACATATAGGGGTGAAGGAGAGTGTAGATATGAAGGGGGTTTTGATCATGTAGTGCGAATGTGTAGTGAACGCGGGGAAGCGGGGGATTCGCACCAGGAATGAAGGGAGATTGTGGGAAGATGGAAAGGGGGACGTAGGAAAATAATGCGTATTATTGAGAAATATCGAAAAATAGCATAGAAAAGTTCGATTTTATAGAATAATTTTTGGCTATTTTTGCTGTCGTTCCCCTTGTGGGAACGTGGATTGAAATCCATATATCAGTACTACTATTATAAGAATCGCCAAGTCGTTCCCCTTGTGGGAACGTGGATTGAAATTGTTGCATGATGTTGATCTTACTTATGGCCCGGCAGTCGTTCCCCTTGTGGGAACGTGGATTGAAATGTGGAAAGCGAGGAGATAATCGGGTTTTGCGGGATGGTCGTTCCCCTTGTGGGAACGTGGATTGAAATTACATTGGAAATGTGGACTATAACGCCCAGAGGTTGTCGTTCCCCTTGTGGGAACGTGGATTGAAATTACCAGACCGAAGCTGAAAAGGCAGAAGCCGAAGTCGTTCCCCTTGTGGGAACGTGGATTGAAATCAGTCTACCGCTGTGATAGTGGCCGCTGCCGGGATGTCGTTCCCCTTGTGGGAACGTGGATTGAAATCTTTTTCTAACTGCTCTTTTTTGATTTCATCAATGTCGTTCCCCTTGTGGGAACGTGGATTGAAATGGGTTACGGCGGATGCACGAATATCATCTTATGTGTGGTCGTTCCCCTTGTGGGAACGTGGATTGAAATCCAGAGTCAGATGTTGGGGAGGCGGTCGCAGAGAGTCGTTCCCCTTGTGGGAACGTGGATTGAAATATGATCATAATTTGTTATTTCTATCATATGGTCGTCGTTCCCCTTGTGGGAACGTGGATTGAAATCATTTATCGTATGTAT
>Ga0137308_102182_pt1 | contig 14251 bp, 12 predicted proteins | sample Inofrocosms_June_FD_97181 | JGI IMG/M metagenome (GOLD analysis project Ga0137308, IMG submission 97181) | Mouse cecal microbial communities from Vienna, Austria - N-Acetylneuraminic and N-Acetylglucosamine D2O microcosms_June | ecosystem: Host-associated > Mammals > Digestive system > Large...
GGCGCTCAGTCAATAAGCGTTCAGACAGGCAGTAAGAGGCAGAAGTATGGAAAAACGGGAATATCCCTGTGCGGCAGGGGACATATTATACAGGATCATGGATAACTGCGGCGGTTGTGAGTTCGAGACAGAGGTCTGTCAGCAGCGCACCTGTAAGCATTACCGGAAATATGTGGAGCCGATGACTGTAAAAACTGTAGAAGTGCGGCGCAGCAGCGGGGATAATCTGTTCTATATTCACGGGCAGGAGAACGGTACAGACGCACTTTTTGGCTGGACGGCGTTTCGGACAAAGGAAGAAGCTTTGGCGCGGCTGGAGAGTTTTAACTGAGAACGCTCCGGGCGGATAAAGCTGTCCGCAGATCTCCGGGATGGGAGAGCATATCAGACAGTTTTTTCATAGAAGTATACCGTCATTATAGAAAAGGAGTCAGCATGTTAGAATTACAGAATATACAATATGATGTAGAGGAAAATAAAGAGATCCTGAAAGACATCAATCTGAAGATAGAGGAGCGGTTTGTGGCGGTGACAGGACCGAACGGAGGCGGGAAATCCACGCTGGCAAAGATCATAGCCGGTATCGTAAAACCCACTGCCGGGCGGATACTGTTGGACGGGGAGGACATTACGGAGGCATCCATCACGGAGCGTGCCAACAGGGGCATCAGCTATGCCTTCCAGCAGCCTGTCCGCTTTAAGGGGCTTACCGTAAAGGATCTGCTCACTCTGGCGGCCGGAAAAAATACCAGTGTGCAGGAGGCCTGCAGTATATTATCGGAAGTGGGGCTCTGCGCAAGGGATTATATCAACCGTGAAGTGAACGCTTCCTTATCGGGAGGAGAGTTAAAGAGGATCGAGATCGCCATGATCATAGCAAGAGGAACCCGGTTTTCCATTTTCGATGAGCCGGAGGCGGGAATCGATCTTTGGAGTTTTAACAGTCTGATCAATGTGTTTGAGAAAATGTACCGGGAGATGGGCGGTTCCATCCTGATCATTTCCCATCAGGAACGGATCTTGAATATAGCGGACCGGATCATCCTGATCGCGGACGGCAGGGTGCAGAAGAGCGGTACAAAGGAAGAGGTTCTGCCGGAACTTCTGGCAACGACCGGAGGCGGCGCCTGTGACGTGCTGCTTTCGAGGGTGGAAGAAAACAGGAAAAAATAGGAGCAATCAATATGGATATCATACAAAAAACATTACTGGAGGAAGTAGCGGGGCTGCATGAGGTGCCGGAGGGCGCTTATAATATCAGAGCCAACGGTGAACTGGACAGCAGGCAGACAACCGCCAATATCAATATTGTAACAAAAGAGGACAAACCCGGCATTGACATTATCATTGCGCCGGGTACAAAGCATGAGAGCGTGCATATCCCCGTTATCATCTCCCAGACCGGATTAAAGGATCTGGTCTATAATGATTTTATCGTGGGGGAGGACGCGGATGTGACGATCATAGCGGGCTGCGGCATTCACAACGGCGGAGATCAGGATTCCGCCCATGACGGCATCCACAGTTTTTATCTCGGAAAAAACGCGAAGGTGCGGTATGTGGAAAAGCATTACGGTTCCGGGGACGGAAACGGCCATAATATGATGAATCCCACCACCATCATCGAACTGGCGGAAGGCGCCAGCATGGAGATGGAGACAGTGCAGATCAAGGGCATCGATTCCACCACCAGAGTGACCAGGGCGAGGCTTCGGGAAGACTCCAATCTTGTGATCAGGGAAAAGATCATGACTCACGGAACGCAGTCTGCGGTCACGGATTTTACGGTGGATATGGACGGGGCGGGCAGCAGAGCCAATGTGATGAGCCGCTCCGTGGCAAAGGAAAATTCCCATCAGAAATTTGTTTCCGCGATCAACGGCAACAACCGCTGCGCAGGACACACGGAATGTGACGCGATCATAATGGACAACGCCAGTGTGACTGCACTTCCGGAACTGACCGCAAACCATGTGGACGCGAATCTGATCCATGAGGCGGCGATCGGCAAGATCGCAGGGGAGCAGCTTATAAAGCTGATGACTCTGGGACTGACGGAAAAAGAAGCGGAAGAGCAGATCGTAAACGGATTTTTGAAATAGTGGAATTATATAAAAATCCGCAGAGATAAGGAGAAGGAAAGAGACCGGCTAAAATAACCGGTCTCCTTTTTATTATCAGTATTTAAGCCTGCTCTGTTTATCCGGATGCCGCCGGAGCAGGATCACTCCTGAGGCGGGGGAGTAACTGTATCCTCCGCGGGCGGCTGCTCTTCCGGCATACCGTAACCGATGCCTGCGGCTGCCATTTCCAGCTGTTGTAATTGCAGCAGGCCTTCATAGCCCGGTGTTGCAAAGAACATGGCATTGTGCTGGCAGGTAACAGTGGGTGTCTGCGCTGCGGCAAGGGCTGCCGGATCCTCCAGCGTATCCTGCGGCTGCGTTGCACCGTCTTCCGTGCCATCCTCGGTGGGAGGCGCCAGCGTATCGGGATTTAAGGTCAGTACGCCTGGTATCTTAAACGGACATTCCGGACTGGCGGGCGTAGGGCTGGTCAGATAGCTGTATGCGCAGATCGCTCCTGCATAATGGACATTGCAGGATGTGGCGGGCACGGTGCCTTCCGCAAAATACTCGGTTCTCGTTGAACCGTCGCAAAGTCCCGGTACCGGCAGTTTGCCGGATTGGGAACAGACTACGGCGGTGACGATGCCGGACGGAGTCGGGAAGGACTCGTTCGGCAGTTCCGCATGGATCTCGGACATAACGACACGCCAGAGCTTTTTCGCCAGATTCTTCTCGTCGGAACCGGAGAGCTTTGTGGAAGATAACGTATTGTCATAACCTGCCCAGACCGAAGCGGTATAGTAGGGGGTATATCCGGTAAACCATACGTCTACATAGTCGGAAGTCGTACCCGTTTTTCCGGCAATGGACATATTTCCGAAATTGACGGAACCGCCGGTACCGCTTGTCACAACGTCCTGCATGGCATTTGTCAGAAGGAAAGAAGTGCTTTCCTTCATAACCCGTCTGGTCTGCTGGGTCGCTGTTTTATCAATGATGATATTGCCGTCATGGTCTGTGATCTTTGTGTACAGGATCGGCTCGTTATACACACCGCCGTTTGCAATGGCGGCATAGGCGCCGGTAAGTTCCTGATTGTACACACCCACTGTAACACCGCCGAGGGCCAGTGACTGCTGGATATCGGAATAAACCTCATCCCCGACGACCTTGTCTGTAACAAGGGTGGTAAAGCCGAGGCTCTGCAGATAATCGAAGCCGAGCTGAGGCGTGATCTGCGTCAGTGTTTTCACAGCGATAATGTTCAGGGAGTCCCGGATACCGTCCCGGAGGGAACAGATCCCGCGGTAGCCGCTGTACCAGTTGCTGACAGGCCTGCCGCCCTCGTAAGAGTAAGGCTCATCCATGTGTACGTCCGCCAGAGTCAGTCCCGCGCTGTCCAAAGCGGGGAGGTAGGTGGAAACGATCTTAAAGGTGGAACCGGGCTGCCTTGCGGCATCGGTGGCACGGTTCAGTGTCCTGCTTGCGGTTTTCTGTCCTCTGCCGCCGACCATCGCCACCACATGCCCCGTACTCTGGTCTTCGATCACGATAGAAACCTGCGGCTGGGGTGTCAGAGTGATGTTTTCGCCGTATACCTCATCGCCCTCCTGCATGATCGCGTCTTTGTAAAAATCAATGTCTGTCTGTGCCTCTTCCATGGAGGGGTAGAGCAGTGTGTAATTGCTCTTTACAGTCTCTTTATACCATTTGAGCATTTTCTGCGCATTGAAGTTTTCCAGATCGCCGTTGGGGTGCTGGATCGTCAGTTCGTAGGCAAGCTCCCATTTTGTGTTGGCAGGGAAGTTTTCCTCGTTGGTAAAGGCATCGTCACAGATCTTCTGTATCGCGGGATCCTGCGTGGAATAGATCTTTAAACCGCCGCTGTAGAGCAGGTAAAATGCCTGATTTTCGGTATAGCCTGCATTGATCAGATCTTCCAGTACGTCATCTACAAGGGCATCTACAAAGAAGGAGTTGACGGTATCGTCCTCCACCTCGAGATTGACGCTCTGGATACGGGAATAGGGATCGTCCGCCATCGCTTCATCGTATTCCGCCTGATTGATATAACCCTGTTCGAGCATATGGTCGAGCACGTCGTCCCGCCGTTCCTTATTATAATCGGGATGGGTGATCGGATTGAATTTGGAAGGATTCTGGGTAATGCCGGCGATCACGGCGCATTCCGAAAGGTTGAGCTGGCTCACATCCTTATTAAAATAACGTTTGGACGCCGCCTGCACACCTAAAGTATTCTGGCCGAGGTTGATCGTATTCATATAGTTTTCCAGTATCCGGTCCTTGTCCATGGTTTTTTCCACTTCCAGAGCGAGATACTGTTCCTGTACCTTACGTCTTACCTTTTCGGAGAAATGCTCCTCGCTGGTCCAGCTTGTCAGCACGTTGTTTTTAATCAGCTGCTGGGTGATGGTGCTGGCGCCCTGGGAAAAGTGCCGGTTTTTAATGCCGATCCATGCGGCACGGAAGATACCCTGAATGTCGATGCCGTTATGCTGGTAAAAACGTTCGTCCTCGATAGCGACAAAGGCATGCGCCATGTTTTCGGGAATCTGGGACATGGGCACCGGTTCCCTGTTGGAATCAGAGGATACCAGTTTGCCGATCTGGCGGCCGTCGATATCATAGACAAAGGTAGAAAAGCCGGAGGGAGAGACATCGATGTTCTCCATGCTCGGCGCTGAGGCAAGAATGCCTTTGAAGGCGCCGAAACCTGCTGCGGCCCCGATGATACCGGCTGAAATAAAAGCAGCCAGAAAAAGTTCCAATGCAAAAAGTATGATTTTTTTGCCCCAGCGGCCATGATGCGCGTTCAGTTCTTTCTGCCGCCTGCGGACACCTTTTTTTCCGTAGTTCATATGATAAATAACCTGTGCCTTTCTAAATGTGTTTTTATAAATCAGATGATATAAAAATACGGGAAACTTCTCAATCTGCCATGCAGATCAGGAAGAAGCGGATAGTTTCGCTGCGAACAGCTTCGCTACGCTCAATTATCCTTTATTATAATATAATCCGGCAAAAATGGCAAATTAAGGTTTTATTACAAATATGTACAAGATTTTAAATTTTATGCCGGATATGTGAAGGAATGAAGAAGAAGGGGAAAACTCTGTGATCCTTTGCCTGCATGTACCGGGTACAAAATGTCGGGTTTTGCGGGCTTGCATAGTTGGAAAAATTCAGGTATTTTATTAGGGAAGAGAAAATGTTGTCAAAGCCGGCGGAAAAGGAAGGGCTGTATGGAAAAAGAGGGAAGATCAGAAAAACCGATGGAATATCGCGTGTTGTTAAAAGAGTGCACAGGGGAGATCGAGGAGAAGAAGTCCCGGTTTATCTGTGTGATAAGGCCGGTGCATTCGGAGCAGGAGGCGTCGGCGTTTATAGAGGAAATGAAGAAAAAATACTGGGACGCGCGGCATAACTGCTCTGCTTTTGTGATCGGAAGCAGGCAGGAGCTGACGAGGTGCAGCGACGACGGGGAGCCCGGCGGGACGGCGGGGCGCCCCATGCTGGAGGTATTGTCGGGGGAAGGACTCTGCGATGTGGCGGCGGTGGTGACCAGGTATTTCGGCGGAACGCTGCTTGGAACGGGGGGACTGGTACGCGCCTACAGCGGAGCCGTGAAGGAGGCCCTCGCCCATGCGGAGACGGGGATGATGCGCTACGGGATCAGACTGAAGATCGGGACGGATTATAACAGCGTGGGAAGGATCCAGCACCTGCTCGGGAAAAGAGGCATTTTGCCGGAGGCGGAATACGGGGAGGCTGTCAGCTTTTTGGTAACGGTCCCGGCAGGGGAGGCGGAGGCTTTACGGAAAGAGATCACAGAGGCGACAAACGGAAAAGCGGTGCTGACGGAGCAGGAAAAAATTTATTTCGTTGACAAGGAATAAAGCGGTCACTATAATAAGAGAAGTTATCGGGAATTTGTAACGGATTCCTTCTATAATAAAAAAAGGCAGTTCGGAAAGGTGGTGGTTTTTATGAAAAAGAGTACGGCGAAATGCAGCAGCGATAACCCTCTCCCTCGAAGTAGGTGCATAAAGATCACAACTGAAAAGGAGAGCTGCTATGGAAATGATACAGGAAGAAAGAACCCAGCAGGAAATTAAGGAACTGCTGGACGGGAAGCAGTATACCAGACTCCGCCAGAGGGCAGCCGAGTTAAATGACGCGGATATCGCGGCGGCGATGGAGGAGATGGAAGAGAAAGATCTGTTAAAGATGTTCCGTATACTGCCCAAAAGCATGGCTGCTGATGTATTTTCCTATCTCGAGGTGGAAAGTCAGCAGTTTATTATTACTTCTTTGTCCGAGCGGGACGCGGCAGACATCATCGACAATCTGATGTCGGATGACGCGGCGGATCTGCTGGAGGAGATGCCGGCGAATGTGGTGAAAAAACTGCTTGCCGGGGCAAGTCCCGATACGAGAAGGGATATCAACCACCTGCTTCGTTATCCGGAGGATTCCGCGGGCAGCATTATGACCGTGGAGTTTATGGACTTCAAGGAAGACTACACCGTGGCGGACGCCATTGCCAAGATCCGGAAAACCGGTATGGATTCCGAAACCATCAATATCTGTTATGTGCTGGATAAAAAGCGGACGCTTGTGGGAACGGTGGCGCTGCGCTATCTGCTTCTGAGTGAATCGGACGCGATCATCGGGGAGATGATGCATGAAAATGTGATTTCCCTGCATACCCTGATGGATCAGGAGGAAGTGGCGAGACAGTTTAAAAAATACGATTTTACATCCATGCCTGTGGTGGACAATGAAAACCGGCTGGTGGGCATTATCACCGTCGATGATATCATGGATATCATGGAGGAGGAGACCACAGAGGATATCGAAAAGATGGCGGCTATCGTCCCTTCGGACAAGCCGTATATGAAAACAAGTGTTATTGAAACATGGAAAAAAAGAATGCCCTGGCTGCTTCTTCTGATGATATCCGCCACCTTTACCGGCAGGATCATCACTTCTTTTGAGGGGGCGCTGAGTGCCTATGTGGTGCTGACCGCTTATATTCCGATGCTGATGGACACGGGCGGCAACGCGGGCGGACAGGCGAGTGTGACGATCATCCGAAGCATTTCGTTAAATGATGTTGAATTTGGGGATCTGCCCAAGGTCATCTGGAAAGAGTTCCGGGTGGGGATCATCTGCGGTATTACGCTGGCGGCGGCGAATTTCTGCAAGCTGCTTTTGCTGGATAGGGTTTCGGTGATGGTGGCGGCAGTGGTCTGCCTGACATTGCTGGTAACGCTGATTGCCGCGAAGTTTATCGGCTGCGTACTGCCGATGCTGGCGAAAAAGATCGGCTTTGACCCTGCGGTGATGGCGAGCCCGTTTATCACAACGATCGTGGATGCGGTGTCGCTGATCACCTATTTCCAGATCGCGACGGTACTGCTGGGGCTGTGACCGGCGGACGCCGGGAGGAAAATCAAATCCTCCGTCGCCGCGCTCTCGTGGGCTCTGTTTTTCAAGAGCTTGTGAAACAGCGCAGCGGACACTAAGCTCGTGAGGGACCTCGCTAAGTGCCGGCGCTTTTTAAGGGGCTCCTTGAGGATTTGATTTTCCTCCCGGCTGGTTGCCGGTATGCGGAACTGGATAAAAACAGCATACATCCGGAGAGTGCACAAGACGATATGCAGACGCGAAAGCGTCTAAATATTGTCTTCCACTTAGGTGCACTGGGAGGATGTATGCGGAACTGGAATAGAGGAGTTTAATATTATGAATCAGAAAAGAGAAGACGTAAGAAACATAGCGATCATTGCCCATGTAGACCATGGCAAGACGACACTGGTGGATGAACTGCTGAAGCAAAGCGGTACTTTCCGGGAAAACCAGGCGGTGGCGGAGCGTGTCATGGACTCCGGCGATATCGAGCGGGAGAGAGGGATCACGATCCTGTCCAAAAATACCGCGATCACCTACAAGGACACAAAGATCAATATCATTGACACGCCGGGCCATGCGGATTTCGGCGGCGAGGTGGAGCGTGTGCTGAAGATGGTAAACGGCGTGGTGCTTGTGGTGGATGCTTTTGAGGGCCCCATGCCCCAGACGAAGTTTGTGCTGAAAAAGGCGCTGGAGCTGGATCTGGCGGTGATCGTCTGCATCAACAAGATCGACAGGCCCGAGGCAAGGCCGGAGGAAGTGGAAGAGGAGGTGCTGGAGCTGCTTCTGGAACTGGAGGCGAGCGATGAACAGCTGGATTGTCCTTTTGTATACGCTTCCGCGAAGAACGGCAGCGCTACAAGAAGGCTTACCGTAAAGAATAAGGATATGACGCCCCTGTTCGATACGATCCTGGAGTATATTCCTGCCCCCGAGGGCGATCCCGAGGCGGGAACCCAGGTACTGATCAGTACCATCGATTATAATGAGTATGTGGGGAGGATCGGCGTCGGCAAGGTGGATAACGGTATTGTGAAGGTCAATCAGGAAGTTGTGATCGTGAACCACCATGAGCCGGAGAAGCAGAAAAAAGTAAAGGTCAGCAAGCTCTATGAGTTTGACGGGTTAAATAAGGCGGAGGTAAGGGAAGCCGGCATAGGCTCCATTGTGGCGATCTCCGGTATCGCGGATATCCATATAGGCGATACGCTCTGCTCCCCGGAGCATCCGGAGCCGATCCCGTTCCAGAAGATCTCCGAGCCCACCATCGCCATGGACTTTATCGTCAATGATTCCCCTCTGGCGGGGCAGGAAGGGAAGTATGTGACGAGCCGCCATATCAGGGAAAGGCTGTTCAAAGAGTTGAATACCGACGTTTCCCTCAGGGTGGAGGAGACGGAAAACACGGATTCCTTCAGGGTTTCCGGCAGGGGGGAGCTGCATTTGTCCGTACTGGTTGAAAATATGCGCCGTGAGGGATATGAGTTTGCGGTCAGCAAGGCGGAAGTGATCTATAAAAAGGACGAAAGCGGCAAATTGTTAGAGCCTATGGAAACGGTTTATGTGGATGTACCGGAGGAGTTTTCCGGCGTTGTCATAGAAAAGCTGAGCCTTCGGAAAGGCGAACTGCAGAATATGGGCAGGGCTTCCGGCGGCTATACAAGACTGGAATTCTCCATTCCTTCCAGAGGGCTGATCGGCTACCGCGGCGACTTTTTGACGGATACAAAGGGAAACGGTATTATGAATACCCAGTTTGACGGCTATGGCCCTTATAAAGGGGATATCCAGTATCGTAAACAGGGTTCCCTGATCGCCTTCGAAGCAGGGGAGGCCATTACCTACGGGCTGTTTAATGCACAGGAGAGAGGAGCCCTGTTTATCGGACCCGGTGAAAAGGTTTATGCCGGCATGGTGGTCGGGCAGACCGGCAAGGCGGAGGATATCGAGGTCAATGTCTGCAAGACAAAGCACCTGACCAACACCCGTTCCTCCAGCGCGGACGAGGCGCTGCGCCTTGTGCCGAAGAAGATCATGAGCCTGGAGCAGGCGCTGGATTTCATCGACACGGACGAACTGCTGGAGGTGACGCCGAAGACGCTGCGGATCAGGAAAAAGATACTGGATACCACGATGCGTAAGCGGGCGGCGATGAAGAAGGGATAAGGAACAGAATAGTTAAATCAATCTTTTCATGAACAGGAAAGCAAAGAGGAAAGCATCTTTTTTTGGAGCCTTGGTCTTATGACTTTGATTCCGAAAAAAAGATGCTTTTTTATAAATTCCAACTTGACATATTATCATTATGATATTATCATATTAATAATAAAAACGAGCAATCATATATGATAAGGAAGGAGGAAATAGTATGGGAATAGCATACAGAAAATTTGATCCGACAGAATATGTAATCAGGGTAAAGAAGGGAAAAGTTGTCAGGGAGGGGCTGGGATTGTCCTTTTTCAGCAATACGATGACAGAAAGCATGATGGTGATTCCGACCACAGCTTTTGATGCAGGTTTTGCGTTTAACGATATCATGACCTTGGATTTTCAGTGCGTTAATGTACAGGGAGATATTTCCTATGTTATTACGGATTATGAAATGGCGTCCAAGATGGTCGATTTTTCCTATAAGGATAAAAAGGACTATAAATCGGTTCTCTCGGAAGCCAGACAGAAGATGTCAAAGCGTATCATGAATATTGCAAAAATCTATGTGGCTAAATTTATCAGCGATAAAAGCGTGCGGGAAGCGATCATATCTGCCGATGAACTGGCAAAAACGCTGAAAGCGGATATGAAAAATGATGAGACGATCCGGAAATTCGGCATGGAACTGATCTCTGTCTCCATTCTTGGTATTCTTGCCCAGATCGATACAAGGAAAGCGCTGGAGGCCGCCGCAAGGGAAGAAATATTGAAACAGCAGGACGATGCGATCTATAAACGCAGAAACGCCGCCATCGAACAGGAACGTATTGTCAGAGAGAATGAACTGAATACGGAGATAAAGGTTGCGGAAAAGCAGAAAGAGAAGCGGGAAAAAGAGATGGAGATGAAACGTCTTGTGCAGGAAAAACAGGCTGAACTGGATGCGCGGAAACTGGCTGATAATATCCGTCTGGAAGAAGAAAACTGCAGGTTTGTGGATCTGCAGACGGAAAACGAGAGAAAGAAATCCGATGCGAAAGCATATGATTCGGAAGTCATTTTAAAGACTTTTGCGGGGGTGGATAAGGATGTGATCAAAGCGCTTGTGACAAGCGGAATGGACAGCAGGGCGCTGATCGCCAAAGCATTTGTGGAGATAGGAAATAAGGCGGATAAGATCGGCGTGCTGAATGTATCGCCGGATCTGCTTGAAACATTATCGAATGCGTGACGAAAAGGAAATAAGTTTTTATAAGAGGGCGGCGGCTTTCTGATAGAAATCGATGTGGTGTGAGAGGGAGTATGACAGATATGGAGAGAGGCATGAACAAAGTTGTTCTTGTCACAAGAAAGACAAGGCTGAAAGAACTGATCTATAAATATAATACGGTGGAGCAGGCGCAGTTTTATATGGAACATATGGGGGCGGATTTTTCGGATTATCTCAGGGAAGACCAAAACTATCAGGAGGCAGTGGCGAAGGCGGCGGGCGTGGCGGAAAAATATGCCAGAGTGCAGCAGATCGACCGTGAATTTTTGCCGCATATGATTTTTGGAGAGAAGGATATCGTCATTGTCATCGGGCAGGACGGACTGGTTGCGAATACTGTAAAATATCTGAACAGACAGCCTCTGATCGGTATAAATCCGGACCCTGCCAGATGGGATGGCATCCTGCTGCCTTTTGAAGCGGGACAATTAGAGGCGGTTTTGCTCAAAACGATCGCCGGAAATTATGCGGCAAGGGAGGTAACAATGGCGCAGGCGGGAACACGGGACGGGCAGATCCTGCTTGCCGTCAATGATCTGTTTATAGGCCGGAAAACGCATGTATCTGCAAGATATGATATTACGTGGAATTGCAGAACGGAGCATCACTCTTCCAGCGGTATTATTATTTCAACAGGGCTTGGCTCCACCGGCTGGTATAGATCCGTGATCACACAGGCGGCAGGAATTTCCCGGGAGTTTGCGGGGCGGGGCTTTAAGGCTGACAGACACGGATGGGATGAGAATAAGCTGTTTTTTGTGGTGAGGGAGCCTTTTCCGAGCCGTTCCACACAGACGGATATTGTTTTCGGAAAAATAGGTGAGACGGATCATTTCAGGGTATTGTCGCAGATGCCGGGAAACGGCGTTATTTTTTCGGACGGCATTGAGAGCGATGCGATCGAATTTAATTCCGGCACGGAGGTCACGATAAAAATTGCTCCTCAAAAAGGCGTACTTGTTGTATAATAAGTTGTGACAGGAGAGTGAAGCATATGAATCGGATCAGTCAGGAAGAAGAAGAATTTTTGAAGCAATACGATCTCACGAAATACGACCGTCCATCCGTTGCCGCGGATATGGCTGTTTTTTCGGTGATGGGGGAGCAGGGAGAAAAGCAGGCAAGGGATAAGGAAAACTATCGGAAGCTTCCGAAAAGGAAGCTGAAGATACTGCTGATCAGGCGGGGAGACCACCCCTACAGGGGGGATTGGGCGCTGCCCGGGGGATTTGGCAGAAGAAGCGAGGAGATTTATGAGACGGCGAAGCGGGAGCTGTTTGAGGAAACACAGATCTCGGAGGCATACCTGAAGCTGATCGGCGTCTTCGGCAGGGAGGGGAGAGATCCGAGAGGCTGGATCATCTCCCATACCTTTCTCGCGCTGATCGACGGGGAGAAGTATCAGGTCAGAGGCGGGAGCGATGCCCGGGATGCGGCATGGTTTGAGGTGGAGTTTACGCAGGAAAAGGTACCGGAAAAGCGGGAGAAGGACCATCCCGGAAGAAGTACGCTTTACAGGCTGAGACTGGTATGCGAAGAGAAGGAAGAGCCCGTTGTACTGCAGGCTCTGATCCGGAAAGAGGATGTGATACGGCATTTTCACACGGAGACAGAGTATTTTGTGGAGGAAGAGGAGGGCCTTGCATTTGACCATGCAAAGCTGATCTGCTATGCCCTGTTATCTTTGAGGCAGGAAGTGGAGTCGGACGGAAGGATCGTGTTTGACCTGATGCCGGAATATTTTACGCTGACGGAGTTGCAGAAGGTGGTGGAGATCATTCTGGACAAGGCGCTTTTAACCGCCAATTTCCGCAGGAAAATGGCAGTCTATGTAGAGGAGACCGACCGGATGATAACCGGGGCGGGGCACCGGCCGGCGAAGCTGTTTCAGCGGAAAGATCCGTTTGATTCCTGATCAGGGGGCATATAACGGGGCATGGCCGGAGGAATGGATATGACATTACAGCAATTAAAATATGTGATAACAGCAGCGGAAAAAGGTTCTATCACAGAGGCGGCAAAAGAATTGTTCATTTCACAGCCAAGTCTTTCCGGGGCGGTCAAAGATGTGGAAAATGAAGCAGGGATCACTATTTTTAACCGCTGCCGGGCGGGCATTGCATTGACTGCGGAAGGTATGGAGTTTTTGGGGTATGCACGTCAGGTGGTACAGCAGATGGGGCTTCTGGAATCCAGGTACATAGATAATCAGCCGGAAAAGCAGAGGTTTTGTATCTCCACACAGCATTATACATTTGCTGCCAATGCTTTTGTGGAACTGGTGCAGCGGTTCGGTCAGGAAAGATATGAGTTTATTTTGAATGAGACACAGACCTATCAGATTATTATGGATGTCAGAAATCGTTTCAGTGACCTTGGGGTGCTTTATCTCAGCAAGGCAAATGAACATATATTGACGAAAGCTTTTGAAGAGTACGATCTGAATTTTCATGAACTGTTTACGGCGGCTCCGCATGTGTTTCTGCGGAAAGGCCATCCGCTGGCGGATCGGGGGAAGATCTGAAACCATATCCAAGGCTGAACTTTGTGCAGGGGGCTTATGAATCTGCTAATTTTGCGGAGGAATTATTCAGTAATAAGACTGCGGAAAAGAATATTAAGATCAGCGACCGTGCCGCTATCGTGAATTTTATGATCGGACTGGATGGCTATACCATTTCAAGAGGTATCTTCCCCAGATATCTCCATGGGGATTCCATCATTTCCATTCCTTTGGAAGAGGACGAAACCATGCGGATCGGATATATCCTGAATAAAGACAGGGAATTATCCCGGCTGGGTGAAATTTATGTAGAAGCACTGAAGCAGTATCAAAAAGATTGAAATATAGGCGCAGCCTATGTTTTGACATAAGGAATCGGTATTACCTATCATATGGTCTTTTGCTGTACAATCGTAAGTGGAAGGAGGCGTTATTATGCCGGGCTATGTGATAGGTAATTTTTTTATTTATTCTGTGATCAATGCGTTCACGCCGGGGCCGGGTAATATTCTGGCGTTAAATACCGTGACGAATTATGGCTGGAAGAAGGGGGCGCCCCTCTTTTTCGGTATATTCTCCGGGTATTATGTGGTGCAGATGATCTGTGCGGTATTTGTCTATGGGGTGAGTGCGCTGCTGCCGGGTATGCTGGGGGGAATGAAGTATGTGGGAGCCGCTTATATCCTCTGGCTGGCAGCCCATATCGCTGTCAGCCGTCCGGATAGAGATGGCAAAGAGAGGTCGGCCTCTTTTTTAAAAGGATTCATGCTGCAGTTTGTGAATGTGAAGATCTATCTTTTTGGGATCACGGCATTGACCGGA
>Ga0137308_102185_pt1 | contig 14241 bp, 22 predicted proteins | sample Inofrocosms_June_FD_97181 | JGI IMG/M metagenome (GOLD analysis project Ga0137308, IMG submission 97181) | Mouse cecal microbial communities from Vienna, Austria - N-Acetylneuraminic and N-Acetylglucosamine D2O microcosms_June | ecosystem: Host-associated > Mammals > Digestive system > Large...
AAGTAAACCCTCATATCAGCTTTGCAGATACCACCATGAATGAAAGCGGGTTTACTTTAAGCCTCCGGCGGATGCGCAGAAAATGGGAATGGAAGATGTCACTTCGTGACCCCATTTTCGCGCAGTTCAGCGCCGGAGCGCTGAACTTTCAAAGTAATAAGCAGCTTGGACGGCAGAGCTGTTATGATAATTATCATATAATTATAAAAATTCGGCAGGAAGTTCTGCGCGGGGGAGTGCAGTCTGCACATCCCCCGCTTTCTTCATGAAATGATTGCTGCCAGTCAGATGGCAGAAGCTGAAGCACCATATAGATCCGGTGGTCCGTTTTTACAGGAATACCGGAATAAATGGTTAAAACGAAAGGAGAATTTTATGAAAAAGGTATTGGCATGGGGCATGGCACTTTTGATGGCAGGAACACTGGCAGGCTGCGGGTCTTCCGGCTCCTCCGCGCCGGCAGGCACGGCGGCGGCAGGAGGCGGCGCAGCCGCGGCATCTTCCACCGCAGCAGGAGGCGACGCAGCCGCCGCGTCCGGGGATACCTTTACCCTGGGTCTGATCTGCCCGCTGTCCGGTTCCTCCGCAGTATCCGGACAGATCTTAAAAAATGCTACCGAGATGGCAGTCAATGAGATCAACGAGGCAGGCGGTATTGACGGCAGGATCAAGATCGTTCTGGCTGAGGTAGACGACGAGGGCGTGCCGGCCACATCTGTTACCGCTATGCAGAAGCTGGTGGAGCAGGATAAGGTAAATGCAGTTATCGGAGCCCAGGCATCCTCTTGTACCCTGGCAAATATGGAGATCACCAAGGCAGCCAAGATCCCCCAGATCACACCAGCGTCCTCCAACGTGGCAGTGACCCAGAGCGGAAATGAATACATCTACCAGATGACCGCCACCGACGAGCTTCATATGCGCAATATTATGAAATATATGTCTACAGAAAATGGCGCCAAGACCTTCGCAATCCTCTATGAGTCTTCTGACTTCGGTACCGGCGGTTTCAAGATTGCCAGCGACATCTGCAGCGAATTCGGTCTGGAGATGGTGGACAGCGAAGTCTACAATGCAGGCGATACCGACTTCTCCGTGGTACTGGGCAAGATGCAGAAAGCCAACCCGGACTTCTTCATCTTCTGGGGCTATCACACCGAGGTGGCCATGATCTGCAAGCAGATGCAGCAGTACGGCATCAGCTATCCCTGCATTGGCCAGGGCTACAACTCTCCTGAGCTGACCAACTTAGGCGGAGCCGCCGTGGAAGGAATCATGATCGATACCGCTTTCGACGCAGCAAACCCGGACGAAAAGGTGCAGGAATTCGACAAGAAATATACCGAGCTTTATGGAGAAGGCTATGACCAGAATGCACCCCAGTCCTACGATGCCGTATACGTGATCAAGGATGCGGTAGAGCGCTGCATCGCAGACGGCAAAGACTACACCGACGGCGAGACCCTCAACAGCTATATCGCAAACACCGCCTGGGACGGTGTAACCGGTGTCACCACCTTTGATGAGAGCGGACGTATGAACAAAGAGCTTCTGATCATCACTATCGAAAATGGGGAGCACAAGATTATAAAGAACTGATTGCCGTAACAATGTATGAGGTTAAAAATTCATAGTTGTGCCTGTTTAAGAAGCCAGGGATACTGCCAATGCCCTGGCAGCCCCTTTGGAACAGCCATGAATCTGCAAAAAGACTAGGAGGTTACATAAATGCTATTTCAACAGGTATTAAACGGTCTCACAAACGGCAGCCTGTATGCACTTATGGCAGTCGGCGTTACAATGATATACAAATCCCTGGGCATGCTGAACTTCGCCCACGGCGATACGATGATGGTAGGAACCTTTATCACCCTGACCTTCATCCAGATGGGCATTCCCTTCTATATCGCGGCTCTGATGGGTATTGTCTGTGCGGCGGTTCTTGGATTTTTGCTGGAGAGGATTATTCTACGTAAGGTTAAATTTTCATCCTTTGTCAATCTTCTGATTGCAACCGTGGGCGTGTCCTACGTGCTGCGGAATACCGGTATGGTGATCTGGGGAACAAGCCCCCAGCTGTTCCCCAGCATGTTCCCGGAGAAGTTAATCCAGATCGGCAGCTTCAACATCACACCACAGAGTATCGGTATCATCCTGATCTCCCTGGCCATCATCACCGGGCTGCATCTGTTCTTCACACGGGTAAAAGTGGGAAAATGTATGCAGCTTGCAAGCTCTGACGCAGAGGGCGCGGCTATGATGGGTGTCAACGTGACCTACATGCGTTTTCTGACCTTCGGCATCAGCGCCGGTCTGGCAGCTATCGCAGGTATCATGATCGCACCCCTGACCTATGCCAGGGTGGATATGAGTGCAACTATCGGTATGAAGGCATTTGCGGCAGCTATCCTTGGCGGGATCGGCAACCTCTGGGGCGCGCTCCTTGGCGGCGTGATCCTGGGAATCGCGGAGGCAGTCGGTGCGGCTTACATCTCAACGGCTTACAGGGATGCCTTTTCCTTTATCATTCTGTTCATCGTTCTGTTCGTGAAACCCACCGGACTGCTGAACAAGAAGATAGAGAATAAACTGTAGGAGGTGGAACTATGGCTAACACGAAAAACAAGAAGCTTCTGATGATTCTGATCCTTGCGGCAATCATTATCATCATCCCGGTTCTGACTCCCAACATGTACATTATGCAGATTATCAACATGATCTGTATCTATATCATCCTTGGCACCAGTATCAATGTTCTGACCGGCTTTACGGGGCAGCTTTCCTTAGGACAGGCGGCATTTTTCGGAATCGGCGCCTACACAGCGGCTCTTCTGAATACCAGAGCCGGACTGCAGTTCATTCCCTGCATGATCGGTTCCGTATTGCTGACCGCGCTGTTCGGTGTGGTGCTGGCGGTTCCGGCCCTGAAGGTGAAGGGCTCCTATCTGGCCCTTTTGACCATGGGTTTTGGCGAGGTGGTCCGCATCGTCATGATCAACTGGACCCCCGTGACCAATGGTACCGCAGGTATCCTGGGGATTGAAAGCCCGGTATTCTTCGGCTTTGCTTTTGATACCCTGAAAAAGTATTATTTCCTGATCATGATATTTGTTATCGCCGGAATCGTTTACCAGAACGTGATTCTCCACACAAGAACCGGCCGCGCCCTGATCGCTATCCGCGAGGACAACGAAGCGGCGGAGCTTACCGGCATCAATGTGACTACTTATAAGATCCGTGCCTTTGTACTCAGCGCTGTCTACTGCGGCGTGGCAGGCTGTCTGTATGCCATGATGATCAAGTACGTGAGCCCGGATACATTTACCAACAACGTATCCAGCGTTATTCTCTGGACGGCTATTGTCGGCGGTTTCGGTACTGTCCTGGGCCCGATCCTGGGCGGTGTTATCATGCAGGTATTGCCGGAGGCTCTGCGTTTCCTGGGCGACTGGCGCCTGGTGGTGTATGGCGCCATCCTTCTGGTAGTGATCCTGCGGTTCCCAGGCGGTCTCTATCCTTATATTGAGAAATTTATTGAGAACCGGAAGGCAAAGAAGGGAGCCGCAGGCGCGGCAGGAAGGGGGTAAGGCAGATGGCTATCCTTGAATTAAAGGACGTGACAAAGAAATTCGGCGGCCTGACCGCAGTAGACGGGGTCTGCCTGAAGGTGGAAGAGAACCAGATCTGCGCCCTGATCGGACCTAACGGTGCAGGAAAGACCACAGTGTTCAATATGATCACCGGCGCCTATCAGGTGTCCAGCGGTGACGTAGTCTTTAACGGAGAGAGTATCTGCGGCAAAAAGTCCCACGAGATCGTAGAGTGGGGCATTGCCAGAACTTTCCAGAATATCCGTCTGTTCAAATCAGCCACAGTGCTGGAGAACGTCATGACCGGCTTCCATTGCAAGACAAAGACCGGCATGATCAATGTGATCTTTCAGCCGGGAAAATGCCGCCGGGAGGAAGAGGAGACCAGACAGAAGAGCCTGGAGATCCTCCGGTTCTTAGGGCTGGAGGGTGTGAAGGATTCCGAAGCCGGGAGTATTCCCTACGGACACCAGAGACTTCTGGAAATCGGCCGCGCCCTGGCCACTGCCCCTAAGCTTCTGCTTCTGGATGAGCCGGCTGCCGGTATGAACTCCCAGGAGAAGAAGGAGCTGGTGGAGACCATCCGCAAGATCCGGGATACCTACCATCTGGCCGTGCTGCTGGTAGAGCATGACATGGAGCTGGTTATGGGTATTTCGGAAAATATTACCGTTATCAACTTCGGACGCAGGATTGCCGACGGCTCTGCGGAAGAAATCCAGCACAATAACGATGTTATTGAGGCATATCTGGGAAGGAGCGATGATTAATATGGCAGAATCAATGTTGAAAATCACCGATCTTGTGTCTTCCTATGGAAATATCAAGGCTTTGAAAGGCATCAGCATGGAGATCAACAAGGGCGAGATCGTATCCCTCCTGGGTGCCAACGGCGCCGGAAAATCCACACTGATGAAGTCCATCCTGGGTATGGTGACTATCGAAGGCGGGAGCATCGAGTTTAAGGGTCAGAATATTGTAGGAAAAAAGAGCCATGAGATCGTGCCCATGGGTATCTCCCTGGTCCCGGAAGGAAGAAAGATCTTTGTAGACCTGACGGTTGAGAAGAACCTGGAGATCGGTACCTTCTTCAGGAAGCGGGAGAAATCCAGGGACAAAGAGCTTCTGGACATGGTATATGAGATCTTCCCCAGAATGTATGAGCGGAGAACCCAGATGGGCGGAACCCTCTCCGGCGGCGAGCAGCAGATGCTGGCTGTGGGGCGTGCCATCATGTCGGATCCCCAGCTTCTGATGCTGGATGAGCCGTCCATGGGTCTGGCACCCCTGGTTGTGGCGGAAATATTTAACGTCATCAAGAAGGTTCATGAGATGGGCATCACCGTGCTGCTGGTAGAGCAGAACGCAAAGATGGCCTTAAAGATCAGCGACAAGGCTTACCTTCTGAACACCGGCTCCATCGTAGCCAGCGGAACAGGTGTTGAGTTCCTGCAAAGCGACTTGCTGACCAGCGTGTATCTGGGCGGGAAGAAGGAATAACGGAATTTGAGAAACGAGGAAAAAGGACATGAAACTGGAAAATCTGAAATTAAATCTGGAAACAGAACTGGTACTGAATGTGGGGGATCCCATCGGCAAGACCAATGCCCCCCGCTGCTACAACAAGCTGTTTGAGCGTCTGGACATGAACGCCATCATGCTTCCCTGCGAGATCAAGAAGGGGCAGCTGCCCCAGTTCATTGATGCCTGCCATCTCATGGGGATTCATTATCTGTGTCCCACCATGCCCCACAAGGGGGATTTTGTGGATCTTCTGGATGATGTGGATGAGGCCTCCCGGCTGTTCCGTTCCGTCAATGCCATCCGCTTTGACGAGAAGGGAAGCCACGGCACCGGCATGGACGGCAAGGGTGCCATCAAGGCTATGGTCAATGGCGGCGCGAAGCTGGACGGCATCAACGCCCTGGTATACGGCGCCGGCGGCATCAGCGGGGTAGTGACCTATGAGCTGTCCCGGCAGAATGTGAAGAAGCTTTATATTGCCAACATTACCCCCGAGGAGCCGGAGCAGATCGCAAAAGTGCTGCGTGAGAATACGGCCATGGATGTGGAGGTTCTCAGTCTGGATCCTGCGGGTCTTGAGCGGGCAGCCGAGGACTGTGAGCTGTTTGCCAACCTGACTCCACTGGGCATGAAGGGCTTCCCGTACCGCCACGAGTATCTGGGCTTCATTGACCGGATGCCAAAGTCCTCCACGGTATTTGACTGTGTGATCAACCCGCCCATGTCAGAGACCATTGAGGCCGGGAAGAAGAACGGTCTTAATACCGTGCCGGGCATGATGATGCTGGTGTCCCAGATGGACGTGATCTTTGATTATCTGTTCAACAAGAAGATCACTGAGGCAGATAAGGAAGCCTGCATTGAGGAACTGTGCAATTACCTGAATGTTCCCAGTCCGCTGAAAAAGTAGAGAAGAAAAGTAACCAGTCGGATGGGGCAGCAGGATGATGCTCCATCTGAGCTGCGGCGGTAACCGTTCAAGGGGTATCTGAGCGGTTACTTGTCGTTTAGTGAGAGGAGGAGACAAAACCATGACACTGGAAAATATATCCAACATAGAAGGACTCTTTGACGTGATCAATACCTGTCGGGGCAATGTGGAGCTGGTATCTCCCGAAGGGGACCGGATTAATCTGAAATCCAGGCTTGCACAGCTTCTGTCCCTTTCCGGCGTATTCTCCCACGGCTATATCCGGGAACTGGAGCTGAAGATCGAGAAGCAGGAGGATATGGATAAGATTCTGGAATTTGCAATGGATGGGAAGGATTCGGAGTAAGCCCAGAGGGTATCTGAGAGCTGATTTTTAGGAAGAGTCAAAACATCCCGGAAATGGGAGCATATCAATCCCGGAGATAATCCAAAAGGGTGCAAAATCATGGACCGGCCGGTCCATGATTTTGCACCCTTTTGGATTATGGATTCAGCGTATTGGTTCAGGTATTATTTGAAGGTTACATTGAATCTGACTGCAAAAGAATATAAAGAGATTATCCAACTGAGAGAAGCGATCGAACAGAGAGCTGTACAAAATATTGTGGAAAGTGGGTCGGTTGGAAATGGTGAAGCAATTTTTAAGGCTTACCAGGGCATGGAGACTGCTGCTGCAAAATTTGATTATAAAGAATTGACAAAATACGATATGATGTTTCATATGGCTATTATCCTGGCTAGTGATAATTCGCATTTTGTGCAGATTATGCGTATTTTTCAGGAGGAATATTACCGGGTACTTCTGGAAACAAACAAGCTTTTAATGAGAGATTATCCAGATATGGAAAAAGTAAAAGTACATTTTGATGAATGTCTGCTGAATCACAAGAATCTTTGGGCTGCTTTATTTGAGGGCAAAGGCAACGCCATGGATGAACAGAACAAATTTTTGCAAAGGAATAGGGAAAGAGTGGAATACTTTTTTCAAAAGCATCAAATGGATGCGGTTGCCGAGGATCGTTAGCGTGTTTTGAGATGGCCATAAAAACGCGCATAATGAAATAAAAAGATTAAGGAGCTGGAAATTTGATTAGAATTACTAATGTAAAATCCTATATCACATGTCCGGATGGAATCAATCTGGTTGTTGTGCGCGTGGATACAAATCAGCCTGGACTTTATGGTCTGGGATGTGCAACTTATACGCAGAGATGTAAGGCGGTGGTGACGGCGATTGAGGAATACATAAAGCCACTGGTCACCGGCAGGGACGCCATGGAAACCCAGGAATTGTGGAGCCTGATGTATCATAACGGATACTGGAGGAACGGACCTATTATAAACAATGCAGTCGGCGGAGTCGATATGGCCCTTTGGGATATAAAGGGAAAAGTGGCAGGTATGCCTGTATACAATCTGATCGGGGGCAAATGCCGGGAAGCCGTTGCCCTCTATGCATATGCAAATGGAGACTGCCGAAAAGATATTTTAGAGAAAGCGCATAAATGTATAGAAGAAGGCTTTCATTATATCCGGCTGCAATATTTTCCAATGCAGGGGTATTCCCAGCTGCAGAGGGACTGGAAACCAGATGGGGCCAAAGCCGGATTTTACCAGGATACGCGAAACTATGTGCAGGAAATGGTGGGGCTTTTTGAAGATGCGAGACAGGAATTGGGTTTTGACCCGGAATTTATCCATGATGTTCATGAGAGAATCCCGGCTACAGATGCCGTATGCCTTGCAAAGGAATTGGAGCCAATGAAGATGTTCTTCCTGGAGGATTTATTTGCTCCCGAACAATATGAATATTACAGGCATGTAAAGAGTATATGCGCGACACCGGTGGCGCATGGCGAGCTTTGCACAAACCCGCTTGAGTGGCAGAGACTGATTGCTGATCGATTAATCGATTTTATAAGGATTCATTTTAGCATGATTGGCGGAATCACGCCGGCAGTCAAGATGGCTCATTTAAGTGAAGCCTTTGGTATCCGCACTGCATGGCATGGTCCGACGGATATGAATCCAGTGGGGCATGCGGCCCAGATGCATGTTGGGCTTGCCACACCGAATTTCGGAATTCAGGAATGGTCTGGTTTTGGCGGGGTTATGTATGAAGTTTTTGAGGGAATTCCGGAAGTACGGAATGGATATGCATACGTAAATGACAAACCGGGATTTGGAATTGATTTTCACGAGGAAAAGGCAAAGAACTATCCACATAAGGAAGAAATTATCTGGTGGACACAGTTTCGACATACAGACGGCGGTCTTTTTACTCCGTAAGGCATAGCAACTTAGATAAATTTTAATATTAGGAGGTACACCATTGTGAAGGGAAATATAAAAATTGCCGGGATTATTTTGACAGCCGTTTTTATTGCGGGGTGTGGAAAACAGAATGCATCAGAAAGTGATGCATCAGCAGTTGCTGGACAGATACAGGAAACGAATGAAGCAGCATCGAATCAGACTGTGAAGCTGAGAGTCGGAATTGGCGCAGCGGCGGATTCTTCACTGGGAAGAGGAGTGGAGTATTTCGGAGACGTTCTGAGAGAAAAGAGCGATGGGAAAATTCAGGTCGAGCTTTGTACCGGAAGTATTCTTGGTGGTGACCGGGAGACGATCGAAGGGGGTGGCCTTGGAACTGTTGAAATGTGTAATATTGCAACGGGTCCGATCGCCAATTTTTCCGAAAAATTTCTTGCTTTGGATCTGCCATACGTGGTAACAGATAGGGAAACAGCCTATCAGGTACTGGATGGCGAAAAAGGCCGCGATATTTTGGACAGTCTGGAAAATAGCGGTATTTATGCTATGAGTTTCTGGGAACTGGGCTTTCGTGATCTGTATAATACCAGAAAAATTATAGAACATCCAGAGGACGTAAAGGATCTGAAAATCCGCGTTATGGAGAATGATGTTTATATCTCACTGTTCAACGGACTGGGGGGCGTATGCAACTCCTATGAATATAGGGGAAGTATTTACCGCACTTCAGCAGGGAACCGTGGACGGGCACGACAATCCCATAGAGCCAACGGTTGCCGGAAAATTCTACGAAGCGGATAAAAATTGCACAAAGACACATCATGTATATAGCGCTACGGTAAGTATGATTAACCGGAATTTCTTTGACAGCCTTCCGGAAGAATATCAGAAATGGATCGTGGAAGCGGACGCGGAAGCAAGAGATTACGAAAGACGGCTGGTAATGGATGCGGATGAGGATGCTTACAAGGCATGGATGGAAGCAGGAGGAACCGTGACGGATGTTGATATTGAAGAATGGGCATCTGCCTGCAGTTTTGTTTTAGAGGAATATGCAGATAGGCTGGATATGGATTTTGTTGATGCGCTTCGCGGTAAGTAGGAAGATGAGGGTGAAAACATGAGAGCTTTTAGTGAATGGTTTTTTCGGATAGAAAAGTGGCTTGGCGGCTTTTTGCTTCTTCTCATACTCTGCCTGGTGTTTTTTTCTACGATAGGCAGATACACGGGGCTGTACAATATGGCATGGAGCGATGAGGCATCCAGATATTGTATGATCTGGTCCGTATTCCTTCTGGCAGGTCTAAGTGCGTTCCGCGGACAGATGTTCAGCATTGACATCATTGGCGAAAAACTGCCTTTAAAGGGATAGAGGGTATTTGTGATTATTCGTCTGCTCCTGATGATTGCATTTTGTGCCTTTGCAATCCTGTATGGATGGAATCTGATGTTGCACCAGGCAAAAATAGGCCAGACAAGCCCATCCCTGAAACTTCCCATGTGGTTTATGTACAGTTGTGTCCCATTGGGATGTTTTCTGCTGCTGATTCATTATGCTGCCCTTGCATGGGTTCAACTGGCGAATATCAGCAGAAAGATAAAGGAGGGGGGACAGTAAAAGATGTTTTTTGGTGTCGTATTGATGGGAACCCTTGTTTTTTCCTGATTTTTGGGACTCCCATAGCAGTAGCGGTAGGACTTGCCACCGTTTTGGGAATGCTGACTGCGGGTGATGTGCATCCGCTTCCGGCTGTCACCCAGAAGATGTTTACATCTCTGGACAGCTTTCCGCTTCTGGCACTGCCATTATTTACCTTGTCCGGGGAACTCATGGAAATCAGCGGTATTTCCAACAGACTGGTAAAGTTTATGAAGATGTGCTTTCGGAAGCTTCCGGCAGCCTCAGCATGTATTACAACCATTTCATCCACATTTTTTGGAGCCATTTCCGGTTCTGCTCCGGCGACAGCCGCGGCAATCGGAGGCATCATGATTGAGCCCATGCAGGATGCAGGGTATCAGGGATCCGATGCAGCGGCAATTAATGCATCCAGCGCATCCCTGGGAATTATTATACCTCCCAGCATTCCTATGGTCGTGTTTGCGACAACCGCATCCGTTTCAGTCGGTTCCTTATTTATGTCGGGAGTAATTCCCGGAATTATTCTGACGGGGAGTTTTTGTGTGATGCATATGTTCCGGTACGGAAAAATCGAGGCCAGATCAACAGAAAGGCTGTCGGCAAGGGAAGCTGTAGAAACTTTTTTTGATGCAATTTTCGCATTGGGAATGCCGGTAATTATTCTTGGGGGAATTTATGGGGGCTTTTTCACTCCTACAGAGGCAGCAGCGGACTTGCGCAGATGATATCCCAGATGGTGCTGGATGGGCTTAACAGCAGATTTGCGATTTTAACGGCAATCAATCTGCTTTTATTTGCCCTGGGGTGTGTCATTGATCCGACCTCTATTATACTATTGACCTGTCCAATTATCATACCAATTACCAGATCCCTTGGAATGAGTACCGTGGCTGTAGGAGCCTTTATGATTATGAATATAGCAGTGGGTATGGTGACGCCTCCTTTTGCGGGTACGCTTTATATTTCCAGCCAGATAGCGGGGGAAAAAACCATTGGCCCCATGACTCAAAAGCTTTTGCCATACATTATCCTGATGCTTGTTATCACTTTGATGGTTGCTTATATTCCTGAAATAAGCATTACACTTCCAAGACTGCTTGGAATGACTGTTTAATTGCCGAAAAGCAAAAGCCCATATCTTTTGCTTTGAGGAGAGGCCCGGCGACAGGTTGCAGTCGCCAGGCCTCATTATGGTATTACTGCACATGCCCGGTCTTGAGCTTGGGGCTGCCTGCCAATCTGCCTATGTCCGGGACCATTCATGTACGACGAAGCCATGGCCGCAGGGGTGAAGGTCATGGGCACCGGACGCTCCGACTTCCCCAACCAGATCAACAATGTGCTGGCATTCCTGGGTATCTTCCGGGGACCCTGGACGCAGGTGCCAGGGATATCAACTATGAGATGAAGCTGGCCGTCGCCCAGGTCATCGCCGAGCTGGTGGAGTCGGGCATGCTCTGTGCCGAGTACATTATCCCCTCTGCCTTAGATCCGTGGGTGGCAAAGCATGTGGCGGAGAAGGTGGCAGAGGCTACGGTGAGGTCTGGGGCTGTGCGGGAGTAGGCAGTAAAGCGGATAAGGGTTGCAGATAGCTGATTTATATGTAATTGTAAGATTTGGAGTCTGATTACTGGCAAAGGTATTGGCCAGCCTGGTTGGATTGGTCAGAGAGCCGGTGCTGGAAGCCAGAATATTGACCAGGTTTTCCATGATGCTGTCGCCACGCAGGTGATTCCGTTTCAGAATGTCATTCATGTAGACCTTCTGGAAAAGGTCTGTAAGATACCTGGATTTCTGTTCATCAGACCGCGGGTGAGGATCAGGGGAAGTCCGCTGTAGGTGACGTAATCTGCCCAGGCTTCCGAAACTGTGCCATCGTAGGCAGAAATGTATTCGGCAAAGGAGAGGGAAAATACACGAACCTCATCGCCGCGTCCACGAAATTCCGTGAGAATATCCGAGGACAGAAAACGGGAATTGCTTCCGGTTACATAGCTGTCCAGATTGGGACGCCGGTTCAGGCTGCTGAGTACTTTCTCAAACCCGGGCACAAACTGGATTTCATCCAGAAGGATAAAATATACATCCTGGTTCTGGAACTGATTCCGGATACCGGTGATGACCTTGATGGAGCCATTCTCCCTGCGGTCAATGTCATATTCTTGTTTTTCCGGGAAGTGATATCAGGACTGGCAACCGTTCAAGCATTTTCATTGACAAGGGGGATCACCCCCATTTCCAGCAGCGTGTCAAAGGTATTGGTCAGATTTCCTTTCTTCTCATCCTGCTCTATATCCTCTGCGTTTAAAAGGATTTGCGCAGTAGTCTGGTCATAATCCCCGAAAAATTTATCGTACAGAAACATAATCCTGCACTGGCCCACTGCCGCCGCTGCCTGCTTATGGCGCATACTGGCAGGACGGCCCTTCATTTTTAGCTTGTTTGCGCCAGCAGCAATGGCACCGGAGGAAACAAGAATGACCTCATATCCCATATTGTGTACATCCGAGAGGACGCAGGCCAGCCGGTCAAAGGAGCGCAGATTACTCTGCCCCAGTTCATTGGTCAGGGTGGACGTGCCGACCTTGCAGACGATTCGGTTTTGATAAATGTTCATATTACACCTCAATGATTGCGGGCGTGTGCCTGGTAAAGGGCAGCAGACTGTGAAGAATCAGATCCGTCTTGATTTTTATGTAGCCGGTTGTGGTGCCGTCGCTGCATCCGTACCATTCCTGGGCGAGCACTTCGCGGTCAAAGACGATCTGAACCGCATTCTGCGTATCCACCAGAGCGCTGAACACGGTTACCGCCCCGATCTTTGTCCCAAGTATTTGCTCCATGAGATTTGCGGGAGCAAAGGAGACACGGGCAACGTCTATGGCACTGCTGAAATCCTTAGCCCGGAAGGGCTTGCTGCCCATGGTAATGAACAGGTAAAATGTGCTCTTCTGCCGGTTGCAGAGGAATAGGGTCTTGACCATTTTCATATCCAGTTTTGCGTCAATCAGCACACAGTCCCCCATGGTGATGGCCTCATCGGTCTCCACACGAGCAAAGGGAATCTGGAGCTGCTGGAGGGCTTCGTGGGTTTTCTTTTGCAGGTTTGTGTGGAACTGGCTGGGTATGGTTGAGTATATGTCACTTACATAAAACATGAAAATTACCTCTTTTCCATTGAAAATCTTGCGATCTCAGTGTACCATATTTCTTTTGATTACAAAAACGAATAATTATCATGAAAAGAAGCACAAAATCAGATGAAAAGAGGTCAATCACCCTATGGACATGAATAACCTCAAATACCGGGCATTTATTGAGACCGTGGAATATGGCAGTTTTACAAAAGCGGCGGAAGCGCTGAATTATTCCCAGTCCGGGATCAGCCGCATGATTCACGATCTGGAGTAGGAGTGGAAGGTTGTGCTTTTAGAGCGCAGCCGCGCCGGGGTGCGCCTGACCTCCGATGGAATGAAGCTGCTGCCCCACGCCCAAAGCCTTTGCAGGGAATATGAGAAATTGCAGATGGAAGTGGACGGGCTTCATGGACTGCAATCAGGGCTGATCCGTATTGGGACATTTTCCAGCGTAGCCACTCACTGGCTTCCCGGCATCATCCGGGAATTCCAAAAGGACTACCCCAGGATTGACTATGAATTGCTGCTGGGGGACTATACGGAAATCGAAGAGTGGATTGGGGAAGGACGGGTGGACTGCGGATTTTTGCGTCTGCCTGTCAGGCCTGACTTTGAGACGATCTTTTTGGAGCAGGATAAGCTGATGGTGATTCTCCCGGAGGATCATCCCCTGGCCGGCTGGAAAGCGGTTTTTACTGCTTTCCTGCCTCCCTGGCGAAGGGCGGGTCCGGGCAGGGCCCGGTTCTGGCTCACGCAGTATGGTCCGTCATCATCCCCCATATGAGGCACGCAAGCTCCCTGGCCACGGCAGTCTTTGCCACATTTGCCGGCTTCCCGCTGAAGATGAGGCTGTAGTACCTCCTGCGCAGCCGTTCATTTGCCCGGTCCGCATAGGCGATGGTCTCCGTGCTGCTGCCAGCCTGCCGCGCTTTCAGGGCTTTGGACTTGTATCCCACCCGGCCCCGGCCGTATCCCTGGGACGCCTCCACCAGCAGCCTCCGGATGTGGGAGTTGCCCGCATGGGTGATCCCGGTCCGTCTCCGGGTGTCCCCGCTGGAGTGCTCCCCCGGGGTGATCCCCAGGTAGGAGGCATACTGGTCCGCGGATGCGAACCTGCGGAAATCACCGGTCTCAACAATAACG
>Ga0137308_102186_pt1 | contig 14235 bp, 10 predicted proteins | sample Inofrocosms_June_FD_97181 | JGI IMG/M metagenome (GOLD analysis project Ga0137308, IMG submission 97181) | Mouse cecal microbial communities from Vienna, Austria - N-Acetylneuraminic and N-Acetylglucosamine D2O microcosms_June | ecosystem: Host-associated > Mammals > Digestive system > Large...
CCAGTGCATCAACGAGTGCAAGTACCAGTGCATCAACGAGCGCGTCAACGAGTGCAAGCACTAGCGCATCAACAAGTGCAAGTACGAGCGCATCGACTAGTGCATCAACCAGTGCATCGACCAGCGCATCAACGAGTGCATCGACTAGCGCATCAACGAGTGCAAGTACCAGTGCATCAACCAGCGCGTCAACGAGTGCAAGCACGAGTGCATCGACAAGTGCAAGTACTAGTGCATCGACAAGTGCAAGTACTAGCGCGTCAACGAGTGCAAGTACTAGCGCGTCAACGAGTGCAAGTACAAGTGCGTCAACAAGTGCAAGCACTAGTGCATCAACAAGTGCAAGCACGAGCGCGTCGACCAGTGCAAGTACCAGCGCATCAACAAGTGCAAGCACGAGCGCATCGACCAGTGCGTCAACGAGCGCATCAACAAGCGCAAGCACGAGTGCATCGACCAGCGCATCAACGAGTGCATCAACAAGCGCAAGCACGAGTGCATCGACGAGTGCATCAACAAGTGCATCGACGAGTGCATCAACAAGTGCAAGCACCAGTGCATCAACGAGCGCGTCGACGAGTGCATCAACGAGTGCAAGCACTAGCGCGTCGACCAGTGCATCGACTAGCGCGTCAACAAGTGCAAGCACGAGCGCATCAACCAGTGCAAGTACGAGCGCATCAACAAGTGCAAGTACGAGTGCATCAACAAGCGCAAGCACGAGTGCATCAACAAGTGCAAGCACGAGCGCATCGACTAGTGCATCAACGAGTGCGTCGACCAGCGCATCAACGAGTGCGTCGACCAGTGCATCAACGAGTGCAAGCACGAGCGCGTCGACGAGTGCATCAACGAGTGCAAGCACGAGCGCATCAACCAGTGCAAGTACCAGCGCGTCAACAAGTGCAAGCACCAGCGCGTCAACGAGTGCAAGTACAAGCGCATCAACAAGTGCAAGCACCAGTGCATCGACGAGCGCGTCAACAAGTGCATCGACGAGTGCATCAACAAGTGCAAGTACCAGCGCAAGCATGAGCGCATCCTCAAGTGAGAGCGCAAGTGCAAGCAGCAGTGCTTCGATGAGTGAAAGTGCATCTGCTGGAACAGGTACTGGAACGGGCGGTGGCACCGGCGGCGGAACAGGCACAACTGGCGGCGGCACAGCGGCAGATACAGCACCTGCAGCACCGGCTGTTACATTGCCGGATGAACTGGTTCCGCAGGCGAATGTAGTAGAGCCTGCACCGGTTGCGGCAGCAGCGCCGACAGCTGTAGTTGAAACGATTCCGGAGGCCGAGGAGATCGAAGAGATCGAGGAAGATCCCGTACCGCTTGGAGTTCTGGATGACGAAGAAGAAGGCGGACTCGAGGAGATCGAGGAGGAGGATGTACCTCTTGCGGCGATGGAGGCAGTCAGCGGATTACAGCATACCTTCCAGCATGTATGTGAACTGGTAGCATCAGGTATTTTGCCATTCTTCCTTCTGGGCAGTAACAGGAAGAAGAAAAAAGAACTTTCCGAACTGAAGGATCAGGTGGAAGGTAAAACAGGAAGGAAGGAGAACTGATGGAACTTTTTAAGAATATAATATGGGGTTTTTGTAGATGGGAAGTAGTAGTGATATTCTTCTGGGCAGCAGCCGTGGCGGGATTCGCTATACAAAGACACAGACTAAAAAAGAAAATCAGAGAAATAAAGGATCAGTTATAATCTGATCGGTATAGAAATTAGTGACTGCCTTCGGGCAGGTCACTAATTTCTATGTTAGCATAAGATCATTTATGGTCGTTGCTTAGGCGAGGAGAATTATTGTGCAGGAATTAAAAGAACATGTCGTGAAATATAAGCTGTTATACTCAGCGATTATTTTCCTTGTATATATCGTGGGAAAAAATATTCCTCTGTACAGTATAAATGTGGATGCATACAGAAATATATCCTTTGAGGCGGATGAATTGTTATTTCAGACGATCGGAGGAGATTTTTATCGCTCTTCCGTTTTTGCGCTGGGCATTTTTCCGTCTATGATATCAGGGCTGATCGTCCAGATCGGCATGGCTGTCCGGCATTTATTTACGAAGGAAGAGATTTCCCCAAAAAAAACCCAGTATATTACGGCAGCGATGACTTTTGTGATAGCCGCTTTTCAGGCAGTCACGCAGGTGACGGAGCTGCAGTTTTCGGCTGAGAAAGAGATGCTGCCTGTGGTGTGGACAATAGCGGTGGCGGAAATGATAACCGGGGCGGTTTTAATCATGTGGCTGGGGAACAGAAACGCGAAATACGGTGTCGGCGGAAGAACCGTATTTATGATAGTAAATGTTTTAGAGCGCATTTCGACGACGCTGTTTACCCATAGTCTGTCCGATCTTAAAATTCCGCTTCTGATAGCGGCGCTGATGATGCTGACCATACTGATGATGGAAAATACGGAGAAGAGAATACCGGTACAGCGGATTTCCATACATAATATCTATGCGGATAAAAACTATATGGCGATCAAGATGAATCCGGTGGGAATCATGCCGGTTATGTTTACGGCGGCGGTCTTTATGCTGCCGACGCTGGCGGTCTCCCTGCTCCTTCACTTTTTTCCGCAGCATCAGGGAATTCTCTGGTGGGAAGAGAATCTGTCACTGGCGAAGCCCTTTGGTATTTTTATCTATATTGTATGTGAGTATCTGCTCACCATCGCACTTGCCATGCTGATGCTCGGGCCAAAGGATCTCTCGGAGAAGTTTTTAAAGAGCGGGGACAGTATTGTGGGCCTTCATGCGGGGCGTGATACGAGACGTTATCTGCGGGGGGTGGTCGGTAGGATCAGCTTTTTCAGCGCCACCGTTTTGGGTGTGTGCGTGGCGGTTCCGCTGGTGATGCAATGGAAAGGAGCGGCTGACAGCGCCCTGACGACCCTGCCGACTTCGGTGATGATGTTATCGGGCTTTTCCTGCAACATATATCGGGAAATAGAGTCTTTATGGGCATATGACAGTTGCAGGCCGCTGTTTTAGGCGGGACTGGTCAGGAGGTTTGTTCAGATGTTATATTTTATTCCGGCATGGTATAAAGGCAGGGAATGGTGTGAAAATGAACAGAGCTGGCATGAGAAACGGAGGTATTCGGAATTTGACGATACCGTAAAGCAGATTCAGCTTTTTCATCGGGACGGGACATACGGGTATCAGATCCTGTCGCTTGGCTTTTCACCGAATTTCCGGCATTTTCTTCACCGGCAGAGCGTATATCGCGCCCCGTACTGGTCCTGTTTTGACGCCATACAGGAGGTGAGGCGCAAAAAGGTCAGGGTACTGTCATTTCATGACCTGAAGTGGCCGGAAGGCATTGAGTTTTTTTATTCACCCTTTGCGGTGGCTGCCATGCTGCAGGGAGAGAAATATGCGGAGATCAATTTCGGGGAGGATGGAAATCCCATATGGATCGCGCTGTATCAGGAAGGAAAAGTCTGCCGCCGCAATATCTATGATGACAGAGGCTTTATTTCCGCCACGGTACTTTATGAGGACGGGAAGCCCTGCTATCAGGATTACCTGAGGGAAAACGGGATATGGAAGCTGCGGCATGACCTGAAGGACGGGCATATACAGATCAATGAAAAATGTCCGACATATCTGCTGGAGTATGAAGGAAAGTGGAAGACGAGGCAGTTTTCCAAAATGCAGTATGACAGGATGGAAGAAGTGATATACGAAGTGTTTAACGCCTGGCTGAAGATGACAAAATCTTCGGACATTTTTTGCGTGGCGATGGACAGCCTTCATGCGGGGATTCTGGGGAAAGCTCTGAGATATAAGAAAAAGATTCTTTCCTTTTTTCGGGACAGATGTGCTCCTGCGTCCGGTGCGGAAACGGAACAGAAAAAAGTTCTGGAACTGATACGGGACGCGGATTATATTGTGGCGGATTCCGGGGAAAACGCAAAGAAGATACGCAGGATGGCACGCATTCCCGCCGGCGGCCTTATGGTGATCCCGCCCTATGATACCAGGGCGGATGCGGGAATCAGCCTGCAGAGCAATATACAGAAGATTCTGCTGCCTCTGGACGGACTGGAGCAGGAACTGGCGAAGAAAACGATATGCATTCTCGGGACATACGCGTCAAAGAAAGAGAATGTGCATATACATCTTCTGACAAGGGATGCAGGATATAACGCGAAGGAGACGATCCTTTCACAGGCGCGGTCCGCACTTGCCGCCGCGGGGCTGCCGGAGGCGTGGGCGGCGGAGCAGGGGAAGCCGGTGGTCTCTGAAAATGATCTGGAGGAAGGAGAAGCGGTTCCGGTTCTCTTTATCCCTGAACAGCGTGTGGAAGAGTCCTCCGTCAGCATCTGTATGCGGGAGCAGTGGCTTTTGGTCGATCTGCGGGACGTTCCGGAGCAGTATCTGCAGATCAATGCGGTTAGCTTCGGGATTCCCCAGATCGTGCGCAGCAGGACGGATTTCGTGCAGAATGGAGGGAACGGCATTATCCTGAAAAAGCTGGGAGATCTGCCGAAAGCGCTGGCGTATTATCTTAACGGCCTGGAGCATTTGAATGAGGCGAGGGTATATTGCTATAAGATAAGCAGGGATTATACGACAGAGCGGCTGCTTGAAATGTGGGGGGAGGTTATGGAAAGCGTTGGATAAGATTCGGATCTTACAGCTGGGAGAAGAGGACTGGAAGGAACGTTATATCCTGCCAGGGCATGTACAGCTGGATTATGTAAAAGAACTGAAAGAACTGCCGGAGAAGCCCTATGACGTGGTCTTTCTTGACAGGGACCCGTCGGAGGAGGAGACAGGGCTGCTTTACCGTGCCGTCAGGGCATATACGATGTTCGTGACGGACCGGGTGGATCGAAGAGGCAGGAGTAAATGGCTCTGCCTCAGCCGGGGAGCGCAGTATATTGCAGCGGATGATATCCAGAGGTTTCTCACGGAAGAGAGCAGATATTATTTTCCGCGGCCGTATGGAGAAAAGTTCTCCCTGAAGAATGTCGCCGTTGCGCAGGGCTTCCGGGGAAAGGTGAAATGGAACGGAAACCGGAATATACTGCTGGAGGACGATTTCGGAGAGGACTTCCGTCAGGCTGCCTACTGGCGTTATAACAGCCCTTCGCCCAGAGGGGAAGCGGCGGATTTCTGGCTGGAATATGACAGAGACACTTCCGTCCGGATCCGGCTGGTATTTACCCTCTTTGTGCCGGGAAGCGTTTCTGATATTCTGGAGCAGAGGGTGTTTGAGGAGGAAGACTTAGAGCAGGTGATCCGGTTTGAGAGCAGTAAGGGAGACGGCACGCTATTTGTCTCCGTGCAGGCGAAGGGAAGCGGAAGACTGTGGCTGACGGCGCTGCACAGGAGGATTTCCAGAGGGAGCCACGGGTACTTCCTTCCGGGCGGGGAGCGGTATGTGACGTCCCGGCGGGAAGAAGCTTTCAGCTATTTTGAACCGGGCGACCTGAAGCCGCCTTTGAATGTCTATTTTTCCGGCTATAAGAGACTGCAGGGGTTTGAGGGATATTACATGATGAAAAATATGGGGTGCCCTTTCCTGCTTTTGTCGGAACCGAGGCTGGAGGGCGGCAGCTTCTATATGGGATCGGAGGAGTATGAGCAGATCTATCCGAATGTTATAAGGGAGTATATGCAGGTGCTCGGCTTTACGCAGGAACAGGTTATCATGTCAGGGCTTTCCATGGGTACCTTCGGAGCTTTATATTACGGATGCGATATTGAACCCTATGCCATGGTTGTCGGAAAACCGCTGGTCAGTATCGGAAATGTGGCGGCTAATGAAAAGTATCTTCGCCCGGGCGGATTTCCCACTTCTCTGGATGTGCTGCATTTTCAGTGCGGCGGTATGGGGGAGGAAGACATCAGGCGGCTGAATGAAAAATTCTGGAATAAATTTGACCGGGCGGACTGGAGAAAATCCAGATTTGCCGTTGCCTATATGATAGAAGATGATTATGACGCCGATGCCTATGAAACGCTGCTGCTGCACCTGAATTCCGGCGGAGTGCAGGCATACGGGAAAGGACTGCACGGACGGCATAACGATAATACGCCCGGGATCGTCGACTGGTTTGCCGGACAATATAAAAAGATACTGCAGGAAGATTTTGGCAGAAGGATGGATAGATGATAGGAGAGAAGTGGACTGTTTACTGGAATGAATTTTCTTCTGATACTTATCTGTACGGATCGGAGATATCCTACCGCGCGAAGGATGAAGTGGAATATGTGAATGTGCTGATGCCCTCCGGCACAGTGATCAAGCGGTGGTACTCCAAAACGAACTATCAGGGAAAGCGGATCGAACCGGCGCTGCCCATGATCGACGGCGAGGGCAGGTACCGCCTGAAGGTCAGCATTGACTGCCCGGAGGGGGAAGCGTGGCTTATGCAGCTGGTATTTTATGATAAGTATGAGACGGAGGCGGGACGGATCGCCGTGCGGGACGAAATATCCGAGTTTCAGTGTCCGCTCAGGACGTACAGCTATCAGCTGGAACTGATCAATGGCGGAATGACCCGGTTTTGTTTTCACAGTGTAGAGATTCAGGAAATTGAAAATGAGAAAGAAGAGGAGTCTGAAAAAACTATATAAGATACTGCGCAAAGTCAGAAGCCACAGGGAGCAGATGGCGGCTCTTTCCGATGAGCAGCTTTCGCACCTGACGGTGGTGTTTAAGAAGCGGCTGGCAGAGGGGGAAACACTGGATGATCTTTTGCCGGAGGCGTATGCGGCTATCTGCGAGGCGGATTTCCGGATTCTGGGAATGGAACCCTACGACGTGCAGGTTTTGGGAGGGATCGCCCTGCACCGGGGATATCTGGCGGAGATGAATACGGGGGAGGGAAAGACGCTGGTGGCTACGATGCCGCTGTACCTGAATGCGCTGACGGGGAAAAGCACCATACTGGTGACGGCAAACGAATATCTGGCGCTCAGGGACGCGGAGGAAATGGGGAAGGTCTATCGTTTTATGGGTCTTTCCGTGGCTGCCGGAGTAGCGGAAAAAGGACAGAAGGAATTCGGACCGAAAGAGAAAAAAGCCGTATATGCATCGGATATCGTGTATACAACCCACGGCGCCCTCGGATTTGACTACCTGATTGATCATCTGGCTAAAAATAACAGGGACCGGTTTTTACGCGAGTATTATTATGTGATCATCGATGAGGCGGATTCCGTACTGCTGGATGATGCACAGACACCGCTTATCATTTCATCCTCTCCGAGGGTACAGTCAAATCTGTATCAGGTGTCCGATTTTTTTGTGACGACGCTGGAGGAGGAACGCGACTATATTTTGGAGGAGGGGTGCGTATGGCTGACGGAGGAAGGCGTTCGGTATGCGGAGACCTTCTTTCAGATCGACAACTTTTATGCCGGCGAATATTTTGAGATCAACCGCCATGTGACGCTGGCGCTGCGGGCGCATAAACTGTTTGAGGCGGGGGAGGAGTATATCGTCTCGAGGGACGGGGAACTGCTTTTGATGGATGCCAGTACGGGCCGTTCCCTGAAGGGTATGATGCTTCAGGGCGGTCAGCATCAGGCGCTGGAGGTAAAGGAAGGTCTGAAACCCACGCAGGAGAACCGCGCGGTAGCGGTGGTGACTTACCAGAACCTGTTCCGGATGTTCCCCAAGCTGTCGGGAATGAGCGGCACGCTGGCGGATGCCGCCGAAGAATTGAAGGATACATATGATGTGAAGGTGGTGGTGATTCCGCCGAACCGTCCCTCCAGACGGACCGATCTGCCGGATCAGTATTTCAGGAACAGGGAAAGACAGGTCCGTGCGGCTGCAACGGCGGCTTATGAACTGCATAAGACAGGCAGGCCTGTGCTGGTCGTGGCTGCCGATATCGAGAATACGGAACAGGTATCTAGCTTTTTCCTGAAAAAGAAAGTGCCCCATAATGTGCTGAATGCCAATAACGCTTACTGGGAGGCGGAGATCGTCAGGGAAGCGGGACAGCGCGGCGCCGTGACAGTAGCGACCACCATGGCGGGCAGAGGGACGGATATCAAGCTGGGAGACGGCGTGGAAGAGCTGGGCGGACTTGCCGTGGTGGGCATCGGCAGGATGAAGAATATCCGCATGGAGCGTCAGGCGAGAGGACGTGCGGGAAGGCAGGGAGATGTAGGCAGCAGCCAGTTTTATGTATCCCTGGAAGATGAAGTGGTCGGGGAAGATCCCTCCCTTGAGAAATATATAGAAGGCAAAAGAAGGATCCGCAGGAGAAAGTTGGTAAGGATCATCAATAAAGCGCAGATAGTGGGAGAAGAGCATGCCGTGATAGGCAGGAAGAGTTCCGTCTCTTACGATAAGGTGATACAGCGGCAGAGAAACCTGATCTATGCGACGCGGGATAAGCTTCTGGACGGGGAAGAACTGCCGATGGATATCATGATGGAGATGATGGAGCAGAACATAGGAAGATTTATATCGGAGAATGCACCGGTTGGCAGAAATGTCCTGAACCGTTACATTCTGGATCATCTTTCCTACCGGCTGGAGCGCGGGGCGGAAGAGGTCTCTCCGGAGGATAAGGGAGAACTGAAGCGGTATCTTTTGAAGCAGGTGGAGGAAAGGCTGGCGGAACAGGAGAAGAGAGCCGGCGGCGCGGCGCGGATGAATGAATTTATGCGTGTGGCGGTGCTGAGTGCCGTTGACGATGCCTGGGTGGAGCAGGTGGATTATATGCAGCAGCTCCAGGCGGCGGTATCGGGAAGATCCACAGCCCAGCGGAATCTGCTGTTTGAATATCAGAATGATTCCTTTGAGTCATTTGGCAAGATGAAAAATATCGTCTATGAAAATGCCATGCGGAATATCCTGCTCAGCGATATCTATGTGGATGAGAAGAACAGGCTGCATATTCTTTTTCCGTGAGGCGGTTTCATATATCAGGCGGATCATGTAGTGGGCGGTACGGAATTGTCATGTATAAATCATTATGGAGGAGGAAGGACAACAATGGTATACAATTTTAACCTGGGCATCGGCTGGGCAAGCAGCGGGGTAGAGTACGCGCAGGCTTACAGGGCGAAGCTTCTGCGGGGCATCGGGCAGGAGGCAAAATTTATCTTTACGGATATGTTTCCGCAGGAAAATATACAGCATATGACGGAAAACATCGGTTTTCTGGATTCCGAGGTGATATGGCTGTATACGTTTTTTACGGACTTAAAGATATCCCCTGTGACGTTTACGCTGCGGCAGCTGGAAAAGACGTTCGGCAGCAGGAATTTTTCCGCTTCCAGAGAAGGCACCAAAGTAAAGTATACTTTTCCGGATTCTGATATCTATTATATGGCATATCTGGTAAACGACAAAGAAAAGAGAGTACATCGGGTGGAGATCGTCTCAAACGGCTGCCTGATCCGCAAAGACTATTATACTTATTGCAGGATTTATTCGGAGTATTATGCGCCGCTGGACAATAAGGCGCATCTCTATCACCGCAGATTCTTCAATGAGGACGGAACTGTCGCCTATGAAGAGATCAACGATAATGATAAGGTGATGTACCAGTTCCCGGACAGGCTGCTTTGTTCCAAGGAGGAACTGGTGGGATATATGGTGTCATGTCTTAAACTGACCAGAAAGGACGTGGTGATCATCGACAGGACGACCGGGATCGGTCAGTCGATCATGCAGAATGCAGGACCGGCAAGGATCGGGATCGTCATTCATGCGGATCACTACAGTGAAGGCGGCACGGACGATGAGGTGATCCTCTGGAATAATTATTATGAATATGCTTTTTCGCAGTGGAGAAATATCCGGTTTTTTATAGCCTCCACAGATGTGCAGAATCGTCTCCTGAAGCAGCAGTTTAAGAAATATATGGGAGCGAATCCGAAAGTAGTGACCATTCCGGTGGGGAGTCTGGATGAACTGAAAATGCCGGAAAAGCCCAGAAAAAAACATTCTCTGATCACCGCGTCACGGCTGGCAGGGGAAAAACATATCGACTGGATCATCGATGCGGTCGTGGCGGCGAGAGAGACGGTGAAGGATCTGACCATCGATATTTACGGAAAAGGCGGGGAAGAGGAACGGCTGAAAGAACAGATCAAACGACTGCACTGTGAGAAATATGTGCGTCTCTGCGGACAGCAGGATCTGCAGGATATATATAAAAGCTATGAGGCTTATCTGTCGGCATCTACCAGCGAAGGGTTTGGACTGACGTTGATGGAGGCGGTCGGTTCGGGGCTTCCTCTGATCGGGTTTGATGTGAGGTACGGGAATCCAAACTTTATCGATGACGGTAAAAACGGCTATCTGATTCCGGTGCAGGATAAGATGGAGAAACAGGACAGAGTGGGCAGACTGGCAGAATGCATCGTGCGTTTATTTACGGAAGCGGATCTGGAACGTTTTCACGAGCATTCCTATGAAAAGGCAAAAGCATATCTGACGCCGGAAGTGGAGAAGAAATGGAAAAACATATTAAAATAAACGATACTATATTGCTTTTTGATTATTACGGGACAGACAGCCAGGATCTGTATTCGTCTTTTCGGAGTGCCGGTTTTTCCTATCCGGCGATGGTGATCGAGGACAATGGTTTTTTGCCGGAGGACATACTGTCCGCATACGGCTTTTTTCTGGGAGATTTTAAGGAAGTTCTGGGGGAGATGGCACATGCAAAATTCTTCAATCAGATAACAGTCCCGGAGTATTGGGAGATCAGCGGAAATAACAGCAGCGGATCGGTCCATGACAGGGAGAAAGAGCGGGGAAGGATCTTTTATGCGGAGCCTGCGCATAAAAGGCGTGTGCAGATTATCGACTGGTATGATGAGAAGGGCACTGTGCGTTCCAGCGACCACTATAACCGTTATGGCGCGATCTTTGCGAGGACGCTGTTCAACGCCAAAGGGCAGAAGGCCACCAAGTCTTATTTTTCTGCAGAGGGCAGGGAAGTCATTGTGGAGAATTTTGTCACGGGGGACATTATTCTCAATCAGGGGGATATGGTGCGAATCTTTCATACGAAAACCGATTTTGTCGTATATGCGCTTGAGCAGGCGGGTTTCGGAGAAAGCAGGATCTTTTTCAATTCCCTGTCAACGCCGTTCTTTGTGTCAAACAAAATGAAAGCGGCATCCGCAAAGAGAGATGTGTTGTTCTGGCAGGAACCTGTGGGAGCGGAAATTCCGGGGAATATGCAGTTTCTCTTAAACGGGCATGCGGCGCGTACAGAGACGATTATGGTGCAGAAGAGGGAGTCTTATGATAAACTGATCGCTCTTGGGGCAAACCCGGATATGACGCACAGACTGGGCTTTCTTTATTCCTTTGTAAAGGAAAATGAGCACAGGCAGGAGGCGCTGATCTGTACGAATTCAGACAGGATCGAACATTGCGCGAAGATCGTCAAGGCGCTTCCGAAGGTTCATTTCCATATCGCCGCACTGACGGAAATGTCTCCAAAGCTTATGGGGATGGATAACTGCGAGAACGTGAGCCTTTATCCCAATGTGAAACAGACGGTATTGGATGATCTGTTCAAGGAGTGTGATTTCTATTTTGATATCAATCATGAGAAGGAGATCGTATCGGCAGTCAGGAGGGCGTTTCTGCATAACCAACTGATCTTTGCTTTTGAGGAAACGATCCACAACAGGAATTATATAGCAAAAGCCCATATCTATCCCGCCGCTTCCGTGGACCGTCTGATCGCTGACGTAAAAAAGGCGGCGAAAGATGGAGAGGTATTGGAGAGGCGGCTGAAAAAGCAGCGGGATGCGGCTATGGAGGAGACGGCACAGCGGTATGCAGAGATTGCCAGCGGGGAATGGAAGGAGAGACGATGAAGATATTTATAACATGTATCAACGGGATAGGCGGTACGGCTCTTGAGTCACAAGTGATGGTTTCGGATATTGCGCATCAATTGGGATTTAGGAATATGGGAATCTATTGTTATGACTCAGGTACGGAAAGTGAAGAAAGCCTGAGCGCCAGATATGACGGTATCATCGCCAGTATATCACCGGGAGATATTGTTTTTTTTCAGCATCCGACCTGGCATCAGTTAAGATTTGAAGAGGGGCTGATAGAGCGCATAAAAGCGTATGGCGGAAGAGTAGTTATGGTGGTGCATGATTTTATACCTCTTATGTTTGAGAGCAATTGGTGTTTTCTGGGAGATGTGACAGGAATTTTTAATTCTGCGGAAGTTCTTGTTGCGCCTTCCTATGCCATGAAAAAATTTCTGCTGGATAACGGAGTCAGAGCAGATATGAAATTTGCCATACAGGAAATATGGGATTATACTACGGACATCCGGTTTTCTCAGCCTGCGAAGTTTCGGAAGGAAATCCATTTCGCGGGAAAACCCTCTAAATTTCTGTTCCCTGATCAATGGAATTTTGATGTGCCTTTGAAGGTTTATGCATCGGAACAGTGTACGGGAGAAAATGTACAGGTGAAGGGATGGATGGACAGTGACAGGCTGTTGCTTGAACTTGCAAAGGGCGGATTTGGGCTGGTATGGTATGGGGATGATTATTTGCACCAATATATGCGATATAATAATAATTTTAAACTCAGCACTTATCTGGCAGCGGGGATTCCGGTGATCGTTCCGAGAGGAGTTTCCAACCAGTATCTGATTGAGGGGAATCATCTTGGGATCGTGGCGGATACTCTGGAGGATGCCGCAGAGCAGGTGAAAAATATAAGTGAAGCGGAATATCAGGAATATGTGCGGCATGTCAGGGAATTTTCTTCGTTGATCAGAGACGGGTATTTTACTAAAAAATTTCTGATAGAGGCTGTTCAGATGCTTTTGCGGCAAGATATGGATGATTATGGTATATCGGGTATGCTTTGCGGAGAGAAAGAGCATTTTTCTGTGATGGATATGCAGAAAACTCTGAAATATGTAAAGGATAGACATGTCTCGGTTGCCCGTTTTGGGGATGGGGAAGTTGATCTGATGATGGGGTATTCGATTCCCTATCAGGATTATAATGAAGAGTTGGCTGGAAGATTGAAGCAGATTATTATGGCACCGGATAACAGGAAACTGTTAGTGTGCCTGCCGGATATTTTTGAAGGAAGGGAGCGTTATACTGATGCATTTCATTCCTTTTGGGATGAACATATGAAACGGTATCAGGATTTTTACGACGAAATTGCTGCAAATGGAAAATGTTATGGGAGTACCTTCCTCTCGCGTCCCTATATAGATTTAGTGGATAAATCGATCGCTGAAAAACATTTTCAAAATATAAAAGAATTATTTGCGGAGAAAGATATCCTGATCGTGGAAGGCTTCTACTCACGTTCCGGTGTGGGTAATGATTTATTTCAGGGAGCAAAGTCGGTAGAGCGGATCATCTGTCCGTCCCAGAATGCATATAGCAGGTATGAAGCGATTATGAATGCGGTTCGCCGGCATGGGGTGAATAAACTGATTTTGCTTATGCTGGGACCGACGGCTAAAATAATGGCTGCGGATTTAGCCTTTGAGGGATATTGGGCAGTGGATATAGGACATATTGATTCCGAATATGAGTGGTACAGGATGGGAGCCGCATATAAAATAAAACTGAAAAATAAACATACGGCGGAATTTAATTTTGACAGGGATATTGAACTGCAGGACGATGATGCGTATGCAGAAGAAATAGTGGAAATGTTATCTGATTAGCCAAAGGAATCCGAAAGAAGGCATGTAGTGAATAGGAATTTCCTGAAACCATGGTGTTATGGGGATAAGCTGATTTTTGTATAGGAGAAAAAAATGAGAATACTTGATAATATGGAGTCCTGTTACGGGTGTGGAGCCTGCTTTAATGCGTGTCCGACAGGAGCTGTCAGTATGAAAGAGAATGTGGAAGGATTCATGGAGCCGGTCATAGATGCGGAAAAATGTATTGCCTGCGGGAAATGCAGGCAGGTATGTCCTTCCGTAAACTGTCAGTATCCGAATAATCCGGAGCCGGATATTTATGCATTCTCTGCGGAAGAAAAGCTTCTTTATGACAGTTCATCGGGAGGAATCTTCACATTTCTTGCGGAGAATGTTTTAAAAAAGGGGGGCTATGTTGCAGGGGCGGCTTATGATGATAAATTCCGCGTGAACCATATTATCATACATGATATAGAAGAATTGGATTTACTCCGGCGTTCCAAATATTTACAGAGTTCAACGGGTGATACTTTTCAAAGGGTAAAAGAACTTCTTGAAGAGGGGA
>Ga0137308_100589_pt1 | contig 14228 bp, 10 predicted proteins | sample Inofrocosms_June_FD_97181 | JGI IMG/M metagenome (GOLD analysis project Ga0137308, IMG submission 97181) | Mouse cecal microbial communities from Vienna, Austria - N-Acetylneuraminic and N-Acetylglucosamine D2O microcosms_June | ecosystem: Host-associated > Mammals > Digestive system > Large...
ACCATAACACCATATAATGCAAGCCCTAAAAATTTATTTTGTCAAATTTTTTTAGAGCAAAAAATGCCAGAAAATAAGCTGGCTTAAGGTGTATTAAACTATATAAGATTTTCAAAAAAACATGGTGTTAAATCCCAAAGACGGGTCCCGATTGCAGATGCGGTGCCGATGTTTCATTTGATCGATGAACTGTCTGGAGGAAGCAGGTTTTGGAGTGAAGAAGTGCAGCTACGGGTAGAAGATGCTATGCTGGAACTACAGGATTTTATTTGCACCTTCGAGGAAGGATTGTTTCCTGATTGACAATCTGCAATGGGAGTGTTATTATGTTATACAAGTTAGCATAAGAAAAAGCGATGACGGAAACAAGTAGCATAGTAATCGCAGACAGAGAGAGCATTGTTTGGTGGAAGATGCTTATGTGGATCATATGTGAAAACCATTCTTGAGCTGTAATACTGAAAGTAGAGGTAAGTATTGCCGTATACCTGCGTTAAAGGTTAGGGTTTGATAGAATCTGAAGTGAAAAATTAAGGTGGAACCGTGCAATAGGCACCCTTAAAGGTACATGATACGTATCTTTAAGAGTGCCTTTCTTGTGTTAATCAAAAACTGTATTAGGAAACTATCGTAAGAAAGGAAATGAGAAAATGAAGATTAAAATGAAAGATGGTTCCATCCAGGAAGCTGGCTTTGACGAGAAATTAGGCAAGGATGCATTCAGGCATACGACGGCGCATATTTTAGCGCAGGCGGTAAAAAGACGATACCCAAATACCAAATGTGCCATAGGTCCTGCTGTTGCAGATGGGTTTTATTATGATTTCGAGTTTGACTTTCCTTTTTCAGAGGAAAATTTTGCTGAAATTGAAGCAGAGATGAGAAACATCGTGAAAGAAAATTTGCAGCTCAGGCAATTTGTGACAGACCGTAAAAAAGCAGTGCAGGCTATGGAAGAAAGAGCGGAGACATATAAAGTAGAAATGCTCAACGAGCTGCCGAAAGATGAGGAAATCAGCTTTTACCAGCAGGGAGAATATTTGGAAATGTGTGCTGGGCCGCATGTGGCATATACAAGTGCAATCAAGGCGTTTAAGCTGTTGTCTGTCGCGGGTGCATACTGGCACGGTGATGAAAAAAATAAAATGCTTACCAGAATTTACGGTACATCATTTCCAAGCCAGGATCTGCTGGAAGCGTATTTAAACCGGCTGGAAGAGGCAAAAAAGAGAGATCATAGAAAATTAGGAAAAGAATTAGGATTATTTGCACTGTTTGAAGAAGGGCAGGGGTTTCCGTTTTTTCTTCCAAAGGGACTGCTGTTGAAAAATTTGCTGATCGACTATTGGAGAAAGCTGCACGCAAAAGAAGGGTATGTGGAAATATCTACGCCGATTCTGTTAAACCGCCAGCTTTGGGAAAGATCAGGACATTGGGAGCATTATAGGGATCAGATGTATACAGCTTCGATTGACGGGGCGGATTATGCCATAAAACCAATGAGCTGTCCGGGCAGTATGCTTGTATATAAGATGGAGCCACGCTCTTATCGGGAACTTCCTATGCGGATCAGTGAGCTTGGAATTATACACAGAAACGAGAAATCAGGTACGCTGCATGGACTTATGCGCGTTCGCTGCTGTACACAGGATGATGCCCATATTTTTATGACGCCAGAGCAGATGCAGGATGAAATCAAAGGTGTTGCCCGTCTGATCGACGAGGTGTATGTGAATTTTGGTTTTAAATATTATGTAGAGTTGTCCACAAGGCCGGAAAATTCCATCGGAAGTGAGGAAGACTGGGAAATGGCAACAGATGGTTTGAAACATGCGCTGGATGACCTGAATCTTCCGTATGCTGTAAACGAGGGGGATGGAGCGTTTTATGGCCCAAAGATTGATTTCCACTTACAGGATTCTATAGGAAGGACATGGCAGTGCGGGACGATTCAGTTGGATTTTCAACTGCCGCAGCGTTTTGAGGCAGAGTATATCGGGGAGGACGGAAAGAAACATCGTCCGATACTGATACACAGAGTGGTGTTTGGTTCCATTGAAAGGTTTACAGGTATTTTGATTGAACATTTTGCTGGAAAATTTCCATTGTGGCTTTCACCCGTGCAGGTAAAGGTACTATCGATCTCAGATAAATACCTGGATGCCGCGAATGAAGCCGCAAAGACTTTGAAAAAAGAAGGATTCCGCTGCGAAGTGGATGGCAGGGCTGAAAAAATAGGATGTAAAATAAGAACGGCACAACTGGAACGAGTTCCCTACATGCTTATTATCGGCGAAAAGGAAGTGCGCACGGACAGCGTTTCGGTCAGAAGCAGAGACGACGGAGATTTGGGAAATATGGCAATCGGTGAATTTCTGGCAGCCATGCGCTGCGTGAATTGCAAATGATTCCTTAAAAAGTGCGAATGATGCTGTTTTACTTTTCAGCAGCCTCCTTAAAATGGTAATATGGCAGTATCTTAAATATTTTCAAGGAGGCATACTTATGTACCGAAGCACTTGCAGGAAGAAACGCCTGCTAAAACGATTTCTTGCTACGGCGCTGTCTGCTGTGATGCTGTGTACGGCGCTGCCTTTGACACCGCATACAGCAAAAGCGGCAGCATCTTATGTCAGCTTAAGGACCCGTTTTAAGACGCTGCAAACCGGGCAGAGCAGCCGGATGACGCTGAAAAACAACAAAATTGGGTGGAAAATTACGAAGGTAGCAACGGCTGACCGCACGATTGCGATGGTATACGGCAGGACAGAGGACGGATTTATGATTAAGGGCAAATCCGTCGGAAGGACGACTGTTCGGGCAAGGCTTAAGACGACATCCAGGAAAAAACACACGAGCAAGCTTGTCAGGTGCCGGGTCAATGTGACCGCGCCAAAGGAGCAAGATCAGTTGCAGACGCAGGCAACCGTGTCCTCACAGGAAGAGCTTTTGGCGGCGCTGGCGCAAAAAAGCATCCGCACACTTACGATCCAGACGCCAAAATCCGGGAAACTGACCATTCCAAAGGGGATGTATACCAATGTGGCGCTGACCGTGGATGCGCCTGTGGCGGATATTGAAAACTATGGGGTGTTCCAGTCGGTGACGATCCAGTCAATCAAGCCGGATACATGGACAGAACGTGCCGTCGGCAATACGCTGCGTGTACTGGCACAGGCGGCAAGAATTGTAGTGGAGAAAGGGGCGCGGCTAAAGTCAGTGCTGTTTGCGAAAGCAGAGGCGAAGGTGAAGCTGGAAGTAAACGGTGCCGTCGATCAGGTAACGGTCAGTGAAAAGACAGAACTTGAGATCAGCGGATCGCCGGAAAACGTACCAGAAGTCTCGATTGAAGAATCTGCTTCTGGTACGGAGCTCGTATCAAAGGTGCCTGTAAACGTAACGCTGAATGCGTCCGCAGACATTACGTTTCAAAAGGGCGCGGAGAAGAGCACGGTAATATGCAGATCAAAGGCAGTCTTAAACTTGATGAACGAGACGACGGCGTCAATTAAAGTTACAAAACCGGATGGTTCGGTGGAAATGGTTTCCAGCCGGGTTCCGATTTATCAGTTCAGCCATGAGTATTCGGAAAGTACGCCGACGGTAACTACGCCGACGGTAACTACTAGGCCGGCAATCACGCCGACAGGCCCGGCTGTATCGGGTCCGGGAAATGCTTCTGGGGACGAAGGCACGCAGGAAGGTGAAAAGCCGAGTTTTTCGATGGACAGATGGGAAATGGCCGAGTTTCTCCCTAAAGTTATAAAGGCGCAGACAGCATATGCGGTCTCAAAGCAGGCGGTCAAGCTTCAAGGTGATTTTACAGTCGTAACTGCTTCCGGTATTGTGTCATTTCAGTTGCGGGAAGACCCGCAGGCTTTGCCGGAAGGTGTTTATGTGGAGTGGAGCGGCGAAGGGCTGAGCAATAACGGCGCCGGAGGCTGGGAAAGGCTTGAAGGAGACAGTCCTGTATTTACATTAGAAGAGTATACATATGTGAATAAAGGCACCTGGCTAACGGGAGAAGAGAGTTATATAGGGCCTGTCATCCAACTGCGGTTCCAAAGCGATATTATGGATGTGCGGATGAGCCCAATCGAGGTTATTCTGCCGTCAGTTGACACGAATTATGTGTTTTTATTGAAAGAGGGTGAGATGTATTCTTACAGGTATACTTATATGAAAATAAAACCGCTGCCATTAACGGAGGCAGAGTGGCTTTTTGGGGGCAGATGGGCTATGACGCCTCATGCTATGCAAATGATCGAAGTGATAGAATTTCAGCAGCATGAACCGATCGAGTAATAGATATAGAGCGGTGCGTTCCGATTATGGAACTGCACCGCTCTTTTTATTGATGAAACATCGTACCGGTTTTGCCCTGAATCGCATCCCTGGATTTTTCAAGCAGCGTAATCAGTGCTGTGCGTCCAGGCTTGGAAGCGGCGAAGTCTACGGCTGCTTCTACTTTCGGAAGCATGGAGCCGGCGGCAAAATGCCCTTCCGTGACATAGCGCTGCGCTTCTTCGACGGAGACGTCCGCAAGCCAGGTTTCGTCCGGTTTGCCGAAGTTTAACGCTACTTTTTCCACGGCGGTTAAAATAATCAAGTAGTCCGCGTTTAATTCCTTAGCGAGCAGGCAGCTTGCAAAATCCTTGTCGATCACCGCGCTGGCGCCTTTTAGGTGGTTGCCCTGCCTGGTGACCGGAATCCCGCCGCCGCCGCAGGCAATGACGAGGTTGCCGGAGTTGACCATCGTGCGGATTGTGCTGATTTCCACGATCTCGACTGGCTTTGGGGAAGCGACGACACGGCGGTAGCCTCTGCCGGAATCTTCTTTCATGACATAGTCAAAGTTCTCCTCCATCATCTGTGCCTGTTTTGCAGTTACAAATTTGCCGATCGGCTTGGAAGGTGCCTGAAATGCCGGGTCGTTTTCATCCACACGCACCTGTGTGATCATCGTAGCGACAGGAATGTCGAAAATGCCGCGGTTTAACAGCTCCTCGCGCAGTGCGTTTTGCAGGTCATAGCCGATATAAGCCTGGCTCATTGCGACGCAGACAGAGAGCGGGGTGTTTGGCTGCTGCACATCCTCATGAGTCAGGGCGATCATAGCATTGTTGACCATCCCGACCTGCGGGCCGTTGCCGTGCGCAACGACGACCTCACAGCCTTCTTCGATCAGGTCTACGATTGCTTTTGCCGTAATCTTGACAGCAGCCATCTGTTCCGGCAGGGTATTTCCGAGCGCATTGCCGCCAAGAGCAATGACGATTCTTCTTTTCTTAGCCATAGATAGGATCCCCCTTATTTTAAGATTCTAGGGGTGCTTTTTTCTTCCAGCTTCTTTAAAATATCCGCAGGATCAGCGAATTTTGCAAGGAAGATCATAGCGGCGATAATATATGGCTTAAAGCTTGCTTCCTTAATATAATGGATTGCGGTAGCGGTCGAATACGGAAGCGTCTACTTCGCCTTCTTCACAGCTTACGCCTGTAATGTCCGCCGGCAGGCAGTGCATGTAAAGTGCTTTGCCGTCTTTGGTCGTCTTCATCAGCTTTTCGGTACAAGCCCAGTCTTTGTGCTGTGCGTTCTGTGCGAGCAGCTCTTTTTCCAGTGCTTTGATGCCTTCGGTATCGCCGTTTCCATACAGCTCGGTACGTTTTTCCATAGCGGCAAACGGAGCCCAGCTCTTTGGATATACGATATCCGCGTCTTTGAATGCTTCTGCCATATTGTTGGTCTTTGTAAAGGTACCGCCGGATTTTTTTGCATTCTCGGCAGCGACTGCTTCTACTTCAGGGAATACTTCGTAGCCTTCTGGATGTGCAAGCACAACGTCCATGCCGAAACGGCTCATTAACCCGATAATGCCCTGCGGAACGGACAGCGGTTTGCCGTAAGACGGAGAGTATGCCCATGTCATAGCGATTTTTTTGCCTTTGAGGTTTTCCACGCCGCCAAATTCATGGATAATATGCAGCATATCTGCCATTGCCTGTGTCGGGTGGTCGATATCGCACTGCAAGTTTACAAGCGTTGGTTTCTGCTCTAAGATGCCGTCTTTGTTGCCTTGTGTCACAGCGTTTACGACTTCATGCATATAGGCATTGCCTTTTCCGATATACATATCGTCGCGGATACCGATGACGTCAGCCATAAAGGAAATCATATTGGCAGTTTCGCGTACGGTTTCGCCGTGCGCTACCTGGGATTTTCCTTCGTCTAAGTCCTGAACTTCCAAGCCGAGCAGGTTGCAGGCGGAAGCGAAAGAGAAGCGTGTGCGTGTGGAGTTGTCGCGGAATAAGGAGATGCCTAGGCCGCTTTCAAACACTTTGGTGGAAATATTGTTTTCACGCATAAAACGCAGTGCGTCTGCTACGGTAAATACGGCTTCGATTTCATCATCGGTCTTTTCCCAGGTCAGAAAAAAGTCGCCGTTGTACATTTCTTTAAAATTTAATGCATTTAATTTGTCGATATAGTCCTGTAATGTTTTCATAGTTCCCATAATAAAAATCCTCCTGAATTTGTATTTATTTAAAATATTCTGCTGGCAGTGCTGCGTATACGGCTGCACATGTGACAAGGTCTTGTTTCCATGTTTTTTCGTTTGGTGCATGTGCCTGTGCTTCTGCGCCCGGACCAAAGCCGATGCATGGGATGCCGTTTCTGCCCATAATGGAAACGCCGTTTGTAGAGAATGTCCACTTGTCGGTCAGCGGACGGGACTGGCGCATGGAAAGCGTATCTGGCGCACCGATACGCTGCTCGCCGTACAGCCCCTTGTAGGCAGATTCCAAAGACTGCGTTACCTTGTGGTCTTTTGGAATCGCCCAGGTAGGGAAGTAGCATTCGATCTCATAGACGCAGCCGGTATAGGACGGGCGGTCGTAGTTGTACATCGATACCTTGACGTCGTCGCCGTATTTCTTTACGCTTGGAAGGGCACGTATTTCATCCAGGCAGCTTTCCCATGTCTCGCCAAAGGTCATGCGGCGGTCTAAGGAGATCGAGCAGGAGTCTGCAACCGCGCAGCGGCTTGGGGAGGTGTAGAAAATCTGGGATACGGTTACGGTGCCGCGTCCTAAAAATCTTGCTTCTTCCCAGTCTTTGTTGTATTTTTCATCGAGCATTTTTACAAGCCCTTTGATCTCGGTGCCGTCGTCGGCGTCGTTTTCATTTAAAGCGCGGATGTCCTGCAAAATATCCGCCATTTTGTAAATCGCGTTATCGCCGCGTTCTGGTGCGGAGCCGTGGCAGGATACGCCGCGCACGTCCACACGGATTTCCATACGGCCTCTTTGTCCGCGGTAAATGCCGCCGTCTGTCGGTTCGGTCGATACGACAAATTCCGGGCGGACTTTGTCTTCGTTAATAATGTACTGCCAGCACAGCCCGTCGCAGTCTTCTTCCTGTACCGTGCCGACAACCATAATCTTGCAGCCGTCAGGAATCAGCCGATCACGTTGCCCTGCGGGTAATTTTAAATCGGAACGCACTGCCGTTTATTACCGGTACGATCTGTGCCCACGGGTGCCAAAGCCACTGCACACGCAACTTTTATGAGACGCCGGTGCAGATCCGTGATACGAAGCTGCTCTGTGCGACAAAGGCGTTTGACCATGTGCTTGCATCGGTTGCACCGCAGGCAGACAGCGGCAAAAAGGCAGCGATCGTCGGCGGCGGGCCGTCCGGTATGGCAGCGGCATATTATCTGGCAAGGCTGGGCGTTCAGACGACGATCTATGAAAAGCGTGACCGGCTGGGCGGCATTGTCAGCGCGGTGATCCCGGACTTCCGTATCGATGACAGTCAGATTGCGAAGGATGCAGCGCTGCTTAAGCAGCTAGGCGTAGAGGTTTTATGCGGAAAAGAAGCGCCGCCGGTTGCAGAGCTTACGCAGTCGTATGATGCTGTGATCCTTGCGGTAGGCGCGTACAAGCGCGGGCAGCTTGCACTGGAAGGAAAGCAGGCGGTCAATGCCCTGGAATTTTTAGAGCAGTTTCATCGGACAAAAGGAAAGACGGCACCTGGGAAACATGTCGTAGTCATTGGCGGCGGCAATACCGCGATGGATACGGCAAGGGCGGCAAAGCGCTGCGAAGGCGTGGAGCATGTCTATCTTGTTTACCGCCGGACAAAACGGTATATGCCTGCGGATGAACACGAGCTGCTGCTTGCACTGGAGGATGGTGTGGAGTTTAAGGAGCTGTTAGCTCCGGTAAGGCTGGAAGACGGTATGCTTGTCTGTAACCAGATGGCGCTTGGCGAGCCGGATGCATCCGGCAGGGCAGGCGTTGTCCCGACCGGAAAGACTAAAAAGGTGCCTGCGGATACGGTTATTGCGGCAGTCGGCGAAAAGGTGCCGACAGACTTTTACGAAAGCTGCGGCATCCATGTAGACAGCAAAGGACGCGCCCTTGTGAGCGAACATCTGGAGACAAATCTGCCAGGCGTCTATGTGATCGGCGACGGGCTGTACGGGCCGTCACTTGTAGTCAAAGGTATGGCGCAGGCGATCAAAGCCGCGGAAAATATTGCGGGCAAGCCGATTGCGCCGGATAAAAACGAACCGGTATCCAAAGAAGCCATTCGTGCAAGAAAGGGCATTTTAAAAGAACCAGGCAGCGAACCGGAAGCAGACAGGTGCCTTGGCTGTTCCACCGTCTGCGAAAACTGCGTAGACGTCTGTCCAAACCGCGCCAACATCGCAGTGCAGGTACCAGGAATGGACATGGCACAGATCATCCATGTAGACGATATGTGCAACGAGTGCGGCAACTGCAAGAGCTTCTGCCCATATGCAAGCGCACCTTATCAGGATAAGTTTACGCTGTTCGCAGACGAAGCGGCTATGGCGGACAGCAAAAATGAGGGCTTTACTGTGCTTGATAAGGAGGCGCTTAAATGCAGGGTGCGTTATCTGGGAGAGGAGTTTGTCTGGGAGAAAGGACAGCAGGATGGAAGGTTGTTTGAAGGGCTGCAAAGGCTGATTGAGGCGGTTGTGGTTGATTATGGGTATTTGATGTAAGAGATTAAGGGGGGTGTTGGAAGGGGGACGCTGGAGGAAGGGGAACGGGACTGGCTTTTGGTGCCTTTTCCAAAATGTAAGGAGCCCTAAGCAGCCTGCTGCTACGCTGTGGCTGTGGACGGTCGCGGCACCTAGTTCGCTGCCTGCTGGCAGCTAAAGGTGCCGCTTGGCTGCGCCCCTGGTTTGTTTTGCAGGATGCTAAGGGCTCCTAAACATTTTTCCAACGGCACCAAAAGCCAGTCCCGTTCCCCTTCCTCCGGCTGTCTCTTCGGGGTGATGCTGGCTGTCTCTTTTTGGGGTGATGCTGGCTGTCTCTTTTTGGGGTGATGTTGGCTGACACTTGTGGGAGAAGCTGGTTGTTTTTCTGGAGGAGGGTTTTAATGGTGCAGGGGTGTGGGTTTTTGCTGCATTTGAGAAAAATTGATATTGGAGTGTGCCGATTTTGTCTCCGGGCTGGTTTTAGCATGTGTGACAAGAAAAAAGTACGCAAAACTCAACTTCTGTTGTTGCCATCACCTTGTTTTTAGAAAAACACCTTGCGAATAGGATGTATTTATTTGGCACTTGGAGAAAACAGCTTGAGGAAGGGGTGCGGGGCTGGGTTTTGGAGCCGTTGGAAAAATGCTTAGGAGCCCTTGGCATCCTGCAAAACACCCCAGGGGCGCAGCCAAGCGGCACCTTTAGCTGCCAGCAGGCAGCGAACTAGGTGCCGCGACCGGACACAGCCACAGCGTAGCAGCAGGATGGTTAGGGCTCCTTGCATTTTGGAAAAGGCACCAAAACCCAGCCCTGCACCCCTTCCTCAAGCGTCCCTCCCCCCAAAAAAAACGACTAACTATTTAATTTCAACTCACTTAAATACCGATAAATCGTAGCACTCGAACAGGAAAATTGTTCCGCGACAAAGGTAATAGCGCCTTTAAGCTGAAACAGCCCCTGCTTATGGAGCTTTTCGATAATATCCTTTTTTTCCTGCTGGTTCAGACGGTCGGCGGGCGTAGGCAGCGCGACCGTAGCGTCTGCGAATATTTTCTGCATCAAAGACGGGATATCCATTGAGAAATTTTCGGTAATCGGTTCTGGCTCTGCCTCTGTATGGGCAGGTTCTGCCTGGACAGGATGTATGCCAAGCGCAGACTTTTGAAACAGCGGGTGTGCGGTAATATATTCTTTTGGATGGATGACAGAAAGCAGGACGTCCTGCATCTGCAAATAGCGGCTGTCATCGAAGTTGATGCATAAAAGCCCGACCGGATTTCCCTGCGCATCCTTAATAAACATAGTAGAAGAGCGCAGCCCCTTGCCATTGTCGGCAATGCCTTTGTAATTGCACAGAAAATCATCTGTTTCGTAAGCTTTATCGATTAACATTTTTAAAGAAGCATTTGTAAGCGGGCTGCCGATGCTGCGTCCGCTGATATGGCTGTTGGCGATAGCGACAATTTCATTATGGTCGGGATTAAGATCATGGAGGACAATCTCATAATCCGGCCCAAGCGTTTTTCCAAGAAACTGGACAATAACAGAGTACTGCTGTAACATTTCAGGTGTCATGATCATCTTCCTTTCTTTCTCGAATTATTTTATTATCGCACGCAGATATGGAAATTTCAACCAGTTCTTGAAAAAATGTGGCGGCAATCCCATTCGCTTTCAACAATAGGCAGTTTACAGTGTGGAAATAGAATGCGCTTGTTGAAATTGAAGTAATTGCGTTAAAGCCGTGACGGATATCAACAGGAAAGGATGCAAAAGGATGCGGGCAGATGCAGTTACGTCAGGACGGCTGTCGTTACGCAGCAGGGCAAAAAGCTGGCGGAGCTGTTTGCGGCTTATGAACAGCAGGTAAGCAAAGCTGCGCAGGAGCTGTTCGGGCAATTTTTTTGAAGGCTGCATGTTTATCAGCCGCCAAAGGAAGGAGAAAAAACATGAAGCTGATTCGTACAGAGGATGCAGCAGGACAGGTTCTCTGTCACGACATTACGCAGATTATCCGGGGTGTAAAAAAAGACGCGGTATTTCGCAAGGGGCACGTGATTACGCCAGAAGACATCCCGGTGCTGTTAAGCGTAGGCAAGGAGCATATTTATATATGGGAAAACGATGACTCGATGCTGCATGAAAACGATGCGGCACTCGTATTGTACGACCTGTGCAAAAACGAGCACATGCTTTCGTCAGAAATTAAAGAAGGGAAAATAGAGCTGATTGCGCAGTGTGACGGGCTGTTTCAGGCAGACCGTAAGAAGCTGCGGCAGATCAATGCCCTTGGCGAGATGATGATCGCCTGCCGACACGGTGGTTTTCCTGTGCACGCAGGCGATAAGCTGGCAGGAATGCGTGTGATCCCGCTTGTAATAGAAAAAGAAAAGATGCAGCGTGCAAAAGAAATCGGAGGGACAGAACCGATTTTTGCCTTAAAGCCGTTTTTAACAGAGACAGCGGGAATTGTAACGACCGGAAGCGAGGTATACTATGGCAGGATTAGGGATACGTTTACGCCGGTAATTATAGAAAAGCTAAGCGAATACGGCATAACCGTAATCGGACAGGAGTTAAGCGACGACGATCCGAAAAAAACAGCGGCGGCAATCGAAAAGCTGCTTTATATGGGCGCCGAGGCGATTGTCTGCACAGGAGGCATGAGCGTAGACCCGGATGACAAAACACCGGCAGCCATCCGAAGTGTGACGGACACCGTCGTTACTTATGGCGCACCCATACTGCCCGGCGCGATGTTTCTGCTTGCCTATACAAAAACAGGCATCCCGGTTATGGGACTGCCCGGATGTGTGATGTATGCAAAGAGAACGATCTTTGACCTTGTGCTGCCAAGAGTTGCCGCGGGAGAGCGGCTAAAGCGGCAGGACTTTGTACGAATGGGCGAAGGCGGGCTGTGCTTATCCTGCCTGGAATGTACGTTTCCAAACTGCGGGTTTGGGAAATAAAGGAAAGGAGTGGAAGCAGCATGCAGGAATATTATAAGACACTCCGGCATCTGGACATGGACAGCAAGCATATTGCCGCTGCCGTGACCGAAGGAGCATTTGCAGGAAGCAGGCTTTTGCTGGCAGGCGGGACAATCCTATGGGAATCTGCCGTACTAGATCACACACTGCAGCAGCCCGCGCAAGCTCTGCCAGAATATGAAGCATTGAAAAAGGAGCTTGCGGCGCAGTTTTGGAATCTGCCGGGCTGCGGGATTTACCAGTCATGTACTGGCAGTGTCTATTGCGAGGCGCTAGGCAGGGAAAAAAAGCTTGTGATCTGCGGCGGCGGACACGTATCGATTCCACTGATTCGGATTTGCCGCATGATGGGATATCCTGTGACCGTACTGGAAGACCGTCCGAAATTCGCAGGCAATGCAAAGCAGGCAGGGGCTTGCGAGGTTTACTGTGAGCCGTTTGCTGAAGGCTTGCAAAAATACAGGGAGATACCGACACGTTCTTTGTAATCGTCACAAGAGGGCACCGCTATGACCAGGAATGCCTGCTGCAAATCGCGCGGAAAAAATCTGCTTATATCGGAATGATCGGCAGCAGGCGGCGTGCGGCAGCCGTAAAGGAAGCAGTTATAAAGCAGGGTGCAGATCCTGCCGTGATTGCAAAAGTATATACGCCGGTCGGGCTTGCAATCGGTGCAAAGACGCCGGAAGAGATCGCGGTTGCGATTGCTGCACAGATTATCCAGGTAAAAAATCAAAAGACAGGCGGCAGCTTGCCGGCACAGGTTGCAGAAGCAGAAGATGCTAAAAATGCAGATACCGGTGCAAATCTGCCTGTGATGCAGGATACAGATACCGGTGCAAATCTGCCTGTGATACAGGATGCAGATACCGTTCCGATTCCTGTAAACATTATAGATGCGGTGTTGGACGAGGCATATCAGGGAGAGCCGAAAGTGCTGGCAACGATTATCCGGCGCAAAGGATCTGCGCCGCAGGAAGCAGGTGCAAAAATGCTTGTGCTTTCGGACGGAAACTGTATCGGGACAATCGGCGGCGGGTGTGCAGAATCGGAGATACAAAAAAAGGCACTGCTGATGATGCGGGAAGGGAAGAAAAAGCTGGAGCTGTGCTGTGCGGATCTGACGGGGGATGCTGCTGAAGAGGAAGGGATGGTGTGTGGCGGGAGGATTGATGTGATGCTGGAATGGATTGAATGAATGGGGGTGAAAGAGGGGACGCCGGAGGAAGGGGCGCGGGGCTGGCTTCCGGTGACTTTTCCAAAATGTAAGGAGCCCTAAGCATCCTGCTGCTGCGTTGTGGCTGTGGACGGTCGCGACACCTTGTCCGCTTCCGGCTGTCTGCCGGAAGCTATCGGTGCCGCTTGGCTTGCGCCCCTGGTTTGTTTTGCAGGCTGCTAAGGGCTCCTAAACATTTTTCCAACGTTACCGGAAGCCAGCCCCGCGCCCCATCCTCCGGCTGATTCTTCCACGTGTTAGGTAAATGATGCATATAGTAAGTTATTTTCACAAAGAAAAAAGGCACTGTCAGGAATACAATACGCTCCATACAGTGTTTTTAACTTGTACCACATGTGAAAGACAGCCGGGAGGGGGAATTGGCATGGTTTGGGAGCGGCTTTGGAAGAATGGTAAGAAGCTTTTTGCAACTTGCCAACGTCACCGGAAGCCAGCCCCGTGCCCCATCCTCCGGCTGATTCTTCCACGTGTTAGGTAAATGATGCATATAGTAAGTTATTTTCACAAAGAAAAAAGGCACTGTCAGGAATACAATACGCTCCATACAGTGTTTTTAACTTGTACCACATGTGAAAGACAGCCGGGAGGAGGAATTGGCATGGTTTGGGAGCGGCTTTGGAAGAATGGTAAGAAGCTTTTTGCAACTTGCCAACGTCACCGGAAGCCAGCCCCGCGCCCCATCCTCCGGCTGATTCTTCCACGTGTTAGGTAAATGATGCATATAGTAAGTTATTTTCACAAAGAAAAAAGGCGCTGTCAGGAATACAATACGCTCCATACAGTGTTTTTAACTTGTACCACATGTGAAAGACAGCCGGGAGGAGGAATTGGCATGGTTTGGGAGCGGCTTTGGAAGAATGGTAAGAAGCTTTTTGCAACTTGCCAACGTCACCGGAAGCCAGCCCCGCGCCCCATCCTCCGGCTGATTCTTCCACGTGTTAGGTAAATGATGCATATAGTAAGTTATTTTCACAAAGAAAAAAGG
>Ga0137308_101933_pt1 | contig 14192 bp, 12 predicted proteins | sample Inofrocosms_June_FD_97181 | JGI IMG/M metagenome (GOLD analysis project Ga0137308, IMG submission 97181) | Mouse cecal microbial communities from Vienna, Austria - N-Acetylneuraminic and N-Acetylglucosamine D2O microcosms_June | ecosystem: Host-associated > Mammals > Digestive system > Large...
TAATTTGCTGCCACTTCCCGGCAGCGGAATGGAGATAGTATGGCATTTGATGGAATTGTGATCGCGAACCTTACCCGGGATATCCGGCAGAAGCTGGAGGGCGGAAAGATCAATAAGATTGCCCAGCCTGAAAAGGATGAGCTGATGATCACGGTAAAAAATAACAAGGAGACCTGTCGTCTCTCTGTCTCTGCCAGCGCCAGTCTTCCGCTGGTGTTTTTTACAGAGACCAATAAGCCCTCGCCCATGACGGCGCCTAATTTCTGTATGCTGCTGCGCAAACATATCGGAAACGGCCATATCATAAAGGTCTCCCAGCCGGGGCTGGAGCGGATCATTGAGCTGGAGATCGAGCATCTGGACGAGCTGGGGGATCTTAGCCGGAAGCGGCTGATCATCGAGCTTATGGGCAAGCACAGCAATATCATTTTCTGCAGGGAGGACGGCACCATCTTAGACAGCATCAAGCACATCTCCGCCCAGGTAAGCTCGGTCCGGGAGGTGCTTCCGGGAAGGAGCTATTTCATCCCCCACACCACCGAGAAGATGGATCCTTTGACCATCACGGAGGAGGAATTCACCGGCCTGATCCGCCACACGCCCCTGCCCCTGCAGAAGGCCCTGTACCAGAAGCTGACCGGGATCAGTCCGGTGATCGGCACGGAGCTGTGTCATATGGCTTCCCTGGACGCAGACCGTTCCGCCAATGAACTGACAGACGCGGAACTGATCCATCTGTACCATATGTTTTCCCTGATGATGTCCGATGTGAAACAGGGGCATTTTACTCCCAATGTCATCTATCGGGGCGGGGAGCCGGTGGAATACGCCTCTGTGCCCCTGACTGTGTATGAGGGAAACGCCTGCGAAGCCAGGACCTATGGTTCTGTCAGTGAGCTGCTGGAAGCCTACTATGCGGAGAAGAATATCCTCACCCGGATCCGCCAGAAGTCCGTGGATCTGCGCCGGATCGTCCAGACCGCCCTGGAGCGCAATTACAAGAAATACGACCTGCAGCAAAAGCAGCTTAAAGACACGGAGAAACGTGACAAATACAAGGTCTATGGGGAACTGCTCAACACCTACGGCTACGAGCTGTCCGGCGGGGAGAAGGAACTGGAGTGTCTGAACTATTACACCAATGAGAACATCCGCATCCCCCTGGATCCCCAGCTGGATGCCCGGGAAAATTCCCAGAAATATTTTGCAAAATACAACAAACTGAAGCGCACCTTCGAGGCCATGACAGAGATGACCCTGGAAACCAGAAAAGAGATCGACCATCTGGAATCCATCAGCGCGGCACTGGATATAGCGGTGAAGGAGGAGGATCTTGTCCAGATCAAGGAGGAGCTGATGGAGTTCGGCTTCATCCATAAGCGTACCCCGGGCAGTAAGAAACCAAAGATCACCAGCCGCCCTTACCACTACATTTCCTCCGACGGCTTCCACATCTATGTAGGCAAGAACAACTACCAGAATGAGGAGGTCACCTTCAAGGTGGCGGACGGCGGAGACTGGTGGTTCCACGCCAAGGGAATCCCCGGCTCCCACGTGGTAGTCAAAACCGGAGGCCACAAGCTGCCGGACCGGGTGTTCGAGGAGGCCGGTGCCCTGGCTGCCTACTATTCCAGGGGACGGGACAATGAGAAGGTGGAAATCGACTATATCCAGCGGAAACACGTAAAAAAAGCTGCCGGAGGGGCGCCTGGATTTGTAATCTACCATACCAATTATTCACTGATGGCAGTACCAGGACTGAACCTTACCGAGGTGTAATCATGTAACAGGGCCACGGTAATCCAGGCTTTATGAATCCCTTTTATGCATATCCTGGACGATAAAAAGGAACTGCCGGAACCGTCAGACTGTATCCGGAACATGCGGTGAGAATCCACCGGAAACTCTGATTTACAAGATAGTTGAAATATAGCATATGGGCAGAAGAATTGCAATAAAAATGTCTGGAAGCCCCTTCCGGCATTACCCGGGTGTAACAGCTCAGACGCCCTGAACTGTTACACCCGGGTTTATTACAGCTACCCTTCATGGCCAAATTGTTTTGAGGACAGCGGATAGCAGCTCTGAACATCACTTTTTCGGCACCATAATCTCCATCCCGCCCATATAAGGTCTTAAAACCTCCGGGATCCGGACTGTGCCGTCTGCCTGCAGATTGTTCTCCAGAAACGCGATCAGCATCCGGGGCGGAGCCACCACCGTATTGTTGAGGGTGTGGGCAAAATACTTGCCGTTCTCCCCGTCCACGCGGATCTTTAAGCGGCGGGCCTGGGCATCTCCCAGATTGGAGCAGGACCCCACCTCAAAATACTTCTTCTGCCGTGGAGACCAGGCCTCCACGTCACAGGACTTCACCTTTAAGTCAGCCAGATCACCGGAGCAGCACTCCAGGGTGCGGACCGGGATATCCAGGGAACGGAACAGATCCACCGTATTCTGCCACAGTTTCTCATACCACATGGGAGACTCCTCCGGCTTACATACCACGATCATCTCCTGCTTCTCAAACTGGTGGATCCGGTATACTCCCCGCTCCTCAATGCCGTGGGCACCCTTTTCCTTGCGGAAGCAGGGGGAATAGCTGGTAAGGGTCCTGGGCAGCTGGTCCTCCGGGGTGATGGTATCGATGAACTTGCCGATCATGGAATGCTCGCTGGTACCGATCAGGTACAGATCCTCCCCCTCAATCTTGTACATCATGGCATCCATCTCCGCAAAGGACATGACTCCGGTCACCACATTGCTGCGAATCATAAAGGGCGGAACACAATAGGTAAATCCGCGTCCGATCATAAAATCACGGGCATAGGCGATGACTGCGGAATGCAGTCTGGCAATATCTCCCATAAGATAGTAAAAACCGTTGCCTGCAACCCTGCCCGCCGCATCCAGATCAATACCGTCAAAGCTCTTCATGATATCCGTGTGATAAGGAATCTCGAAATCCGGGACCACCGGCTCGCCGAACTTCTCAATCTCCACATTCTCACTGTCATCCTTCCCGATAGGCACACTGGGATCAATGATATTGGGAATGGTCATCATGATCCTGGTGACCCTGGCTTCCAGCTCCGTCTCCTGGGCCTCCAGCTCGGCCAGACGGCTGGCATTGGCAGCTACCTGGGCCTTCACGGCCTCAGCCTCTTCCTTCTTCCCCTGGCCCATGAGCTGGCCGATCTGTCTGGACAGCTTGTTGCGGGCTGCCCGCAGATTGTCCGCCTCCGCCTTGGCTGCCCGGTTCTTCGCATCCAGCTCAATCACTTCATCCACCAGCGGCAGCTTGTCATGCTGGAATTTATTCTCAATATTCTTCTTGACAATGTCCGGATTTTCCCTGACAAATCTTAAATCTAACATAATTCTCCTCCTATCCAGCTTTTCTCTCTGTAAACTTTGTAACAGTTCAGATAGGTCTGCACGTTCACCGCGCTGACCCTACGATAACGCAATGGCCGCGGGCATACGGCCCTCTACACTCCGTTCCGGTCGGTCCCTAACAGGCGTCACTGGCGCCTGGGACCGCCGCAGGCGATTTTAAATGGCCGTATGCCGTAACAGTTCAAGGGTTATCTGAACTGTTACTAAACTTCAACGATTATACTACACTTTTGCTGGAAATAAAAGGGGGTTTTTGCCTATATAGAGTTTTTATGTAACCTTTAGGTAACAGTTCAGCCGGTTACTTCACCTTTGCGCATCCGGCCTCCAGCACCCTTTGGATTCCCTGGCAGGCCGCCTCCTCATCCTCCCCGGAGACAGTGACTGCCACGGTCTGGCCGCACTTTACATCCAGGTCCAGAAGCTCCATCATATCCCTGGCATCTGCCGTCTGTCCCCGGAACTCAAGGACAATCCGGCTCTGGTACTTTCCGGCCTCCCGCACCAGAAGACCCGCCGGCCGGATATGAAGCCCCTGGACATGTGTGACTTTATATTCCCATTTCTTCAACCTTCCGTGACTGGCATGATGGTTGTATTTCTTTACTACAACAGAGCGCAGCCCCTGCTTTGCCATATGCCGCTAAACCCGTTTTATGCTGCAGGGAGTCCCATTGCCATTGAGGGTACGGCATATTTTAACTGCCCCATACCGCTTTTAGAGTGTGTCCACCGCCATAATCGCCTGCACATATATATGGAACGCATTCTCAAGCACCTCAAGCTTCACACACTCATCTGGCTGATGACCGCCGCCATGGCCCTCTGGCCCGGGCTTTTTCTGGCCCCGGATTCCAGGTCCGAATGCCACCGCGTTGGGAAGCTTCCTTGCATAGGTGCCTCCCCCCATGGTATAGGGCTCAAAGGAGGGCCCCAGCCGGTCTTTACAAGCCTTGTCCAGGACTTTCACCAGAGGGCTGTCAGGGGAAACATACGACGGTGGATCATTCCTTTCTTTTGTCCGTTTCCAGCCATAGTGCTCTGACCTGGCTGCAATCTGCCTGCTCATCTCCTTTTCATCCATCTCCGCCGGATAACGTATGTTGATATTCAGCTTCAGCCTGTTATCCTCCGTCCGGATCATGCCGCAGACGGCGGTCAGCCTTCCCAGCTGCGGGCTTTCATAAAAGATGCCAAGGCCCTCTCCGTAATGCTTCCGGAAACACTCTGCCGGAAACGAAAGAATCCGTGCACCTTCATTTGTCAGAAACCCGCTGGCACAAAGGTATGCCGCAAGCTCGGCGCCGGCATTGACTGCCTCTCCCGGAAAAGCGGCGTGGGAAGACTGTCCCACTGCCTCCACACGCAGACAGTCTCCCTCCTGACAAAGGGAAATCCCCGGCCAGACAGAGCTGTCCACTGCCGGTACCCTGGCAGCAGGATTGACCAATATGGCACAGGCACTTGCCGCCACCGCATTGGAGGCCACTCCCGCTGTAAAAGAAATCACGCCCTCTGGCAGCGGCGCCGTGAAATCAGCCTCCATGATTCCTTTCTCCGAATAACACACAGAGAAGGAAGCATCCGGCGTAAAAGAGATATCAGGCGCCGGAAAATGCTTCAGAAAATAGGCAATATCATGCATCCCGTTCTCTTCACTGCATCCCAGAAACAGCCGGACTCTGTGGCGAAGCTTAGTCCCTCTTTCCTTTAAATACCGCATGGCATACAGGGCTGCCATGGCAGGCCCCTTATTGTCTGAGCTTCCGCGTCCATAAAGCCATCCACCCTCCACATAGGGACTGTAAGGGGGATTTTTCCAGCCGGTACCCTCCGGCACAACATCCAGATGGGCAAATATACCGATCTCACCCCTGCCTGTACCAGGCATAAGGATACTGCCGCAGTGATACTCATGGTTCTCTGTCTCAAACCCCATGGACTTTCCCAGATCCAGAGCCGTATCAAGCACCCTGGCGCAGCTCTCCCCAAAAGGATAAGGGCCTTTGGCAGCAGGATCACTTACACTTGGAATCCGTACCAGCTTCATAATATCTTCCAAAAATTCCGCCCGGTATCCTTCCAGGAACCGGGCTGTTGTCATCTCATTCATCATGTTCATCCTCAATGATCGCAAAAATGGCAGGCTGCCATATGTCCATTTCCCATATCCTTTAGCTCCGGCTCAGACTGACTGCACTCCGGACGCGCATTTACACAGCGCGTGTGGAAACGGCAGCCGCTGGGAGGATTAAAGGGACTTGGCACATCTCCGCTAAGACGGATCCTTCTCTTTGCGGCATCCACATCGGGAATCGGGATACTGGAAAGAAGCGCCTGGGTATAAGGATGCTTTGCATCAGAATAAAGCTCATCCCTGGCAGCGATTTCCATCACCTTGCCCAGATACATAACCATCACCCGGTCGCAAAGATAGCGCACTACACTTAAGTCATGGGAAATGAACAGATAAGTAAGGGAAAGCTCCTGCCGCAAATCCTTCATCAGATTCAGCACCTGCGCCCGGACCGATACATCCAGGGCAGACACCGGCTCATCACCGATTACAAAATCAGGATTAAGCACCAGGGCACGGGCAATCATGATACGCTGGCGCTGGCCTCCGGAAAACTCATGGGGATAACGGTTGAGATATTCCAGGGGAAGGCCCACCTTCTCCATGATATCAAGCACCATATCGATCCGCTCTGCCTTTGTCCCGATACCAAAGACATCAAGGGAAGCACAGATCAGCTCCTTCACGGTCATGCGGGGATTCAGGGATGCATAAGGATCCTGGAATATAATCTGCATTCTCTGACGGTAATCGCGCATTTCACTTTTATTTAAGGAAAGCAGATCCGTACCGTCATAGACGATCCTGCCGCTGTCCGGCTCATGGAGCCTCAAAATGGCACGTCCCAGGGTGGACTTGCCGCAGCCGGATTCCCCCACTACTCCCAGGGTCTCGCCCCTGAATAACTCAAAGCTGACATCATCCACCGCCTTGACGGTCTTTGGCGCACTGCCAAGAAACTGTTTACGCGAAGAAAAATATTTTTTTATATTCTCAACCCTGAGCAATGGTCCATCTGTATTCACTGTGACACCTCCCTGTACTTCTCACGATATTTCCAGCACCGCACCTGATGGCCCTCCGGGGATTCATACATAGGCGGCATGTTATCCCTGCATATATCCATGGCACAGTCACAGCGCACACAGAAGCGGCAGCCCTTTGGCAGCGCATTCAGGCTGGGTACTGTACCATCAATGGCATGAAGGCGTTCGGAATCCCTGTCAAGGCGGGGAATGGATGCCAGAAGTCCGCAGGTGTATGGATGAAGGGGCTCCGAAAAAATCCTCCGCGCCGAACTGTATTCTACCACCTGGCCCGCGTACATGACCATAATATTGTCCGCCATCTCAGCCACCACCCCCATATCATGGGTGATCAGCATGATGGCCGCGTCAATCTTATGCTTCAGCTCCACCATCAGATCAATGATCTGGGCCTGGATCGTAACGTCCAGGGCTGTAGTCGGCTCGTCGGCAATCAGAAGGGCCGGATTGCAGGACAATGCCATGGCGATCATCACCCTCTGGCGCATACCTCCGCTAAGCTGGTGCGGGAACTCCTTCAGGCGCTGCTCTGGCGCTGATACACCTACCCGTGTCAAAATATCCAGGGCCTGCTTCCTGATCTCGCCGCGGGGCAGGCTGCTGTGTACGGCAATGGTTTCCTCCAGCTGGTATCCCACTGTGAGCACCGGGTTGAGGGAGGTCATGGAATCCTGGAATATCATGGCAATATCCTTGCCGCGGATATGACTCAGCTCCTTGTTGCTTTTCTGGACAAGATCCTCACCCTTAAAGATCACTTTCCCCTGGGCGATCCGGCCAATGCCATTAGGAAGCAGCCGCAAAACAGAAAGGGATGTAACACTCTTGCCACAGCCGGATTCACCCACAATACCCAGGGTCTCGCCTTTATGTACCGTAAAGCTTACCCCGTCCACTGCGGTGACATATCCATGTTTCGTACGGAACTGGGTCACCAGCTGCTGCACCTGTAATACTGGCTCTGTCTGCTGCATCATAATGTTTCCCCCATTTACTTTCATCTGCAGGGTTGCCGGAAAATGACCGCCATGCACAATCTATTGCGGTGATATATCATGGACAGGACGCCATTTCCCCACAGCCCCTTCCTCCGGATGTCCGGCCGCAGCCAGACATCCGGAACAACGGTTACAGTATTTCTGGATCGCAAAAGCTTATCTGGCAATCTCCCACTGCCATACCATACGGTTCAGCAGACTGTAGTCCTCAAAGTGGACATTGGAGATCCGTTTATTATAAGCTACCAGATCATTCTGGAAGTACAGCCAGCTGAAGGGAACCTGGTCTCTCAGCATCATCTGGTACTCCTGATAAATGGGAAGGCGTTCTTCGTAGGTAAATACCTGGAAGCCTTCTACCATTCCCTTCTCATACAAAGAAGGATCTTCATTCTGGGAGAAGTTATTCACATGGCCGGGACGGACATTGACAACACTCTCCGCCGGATCAGGACTGCCTCCGGAACCGATCAGGGCAAAATCATAGTTGCCGAGACGGCACTCTGCCAGATGGGTGGGATGGTCGGTGGTAATGATCTCTGTGTTGATACCGATCTTGGCAAGATCCTGCTGGATCAGGGGCGCTGTCTTCTCACGGACCTCATTTCCCTGGGAAACCCGGAGAACATAGGTCTTGCTGGTATCAAATCCGGAATCCTTCACCATCTGGGCTGCCTTTTCGATATCATATGGAATAGGAAGCAGTTCCTGGTTAAAGTAGGGATGGTTGGAGCGGAGCGGACCGGCAGCAGCCTCGCCCTCGCCACGCATCAGGTTATTGACAATGGCATCACGGTTGATGGCCATGTTCACAGCCTGACGGACCTCCTTGGGAATGTTTTTCACATTGATGGAGAGATACTGGTAGCCAAGAGACTTGACAGACTCGGTTGTCAGGTTTTCCTGGGTCTGGGCCATATCCCAGTCATTCATGGGTATATTTCCAAGGCCGGCTCCTGCGGTAATGTCAATCTCGCCGCTCATCAGACCACTGAGCAGGTTACTGGCAGGTACAATACGGACTACAAAACGGTCGAACTGGGGAGCGCCCAGATAGTAATCCTTGTTAGCGGTGAACTCAATGCGCTCACCGGAAATATCACTCTCATAAATGCAGGGGCCGGATCCTACCGGATGCTGCCAGAATTCACTGGTCATGATCTCTTCCGCCGGAATATCCTCCAGCAGATGCGCCGGCAGGACATAGAAATCACGGAAGGTCTGGCTTAACATGTAGCTGATGGGAGAAGGATCCTTCAAGGTAAACTGTACCGTATGCTCATCCAGAGCCACTACTCCGAACTCCTCATCAGGCGCAAGGACACCACTGGAATCCGTTCCGGTGAAAAATGCCACTTTGCTGCGCCGGGGATGGGTGATTGCTTCATTGGCCATCAGTTTGGCAGTAAAGACAACATCCTCTGCCGTTACCGGCTCCCCGTCATGCCATTTTGCGTTTTCATTGAGACGGAAGGTAAGGATCTTGCCTGTCTCGTCATCCTGCTCCCACTCATCTGCCAGCCGCGGCTCGTGCTCGCCGTTTGCCTTGACGACGATCAGCTTGTCATACATCAGCTCCAGAACCGCGTCTGTATTGCCGTTGGTGGTATTAAAGGGAATAAAGGTATCCCAGGGTGCTGTCATAGCCATGGTTATGGTGACAGATCCCCCTGCGTTTGTTTCTTCTGCGGCAGTCCCCTGGTCCTCCTGGGCAGAAGTCCCGGTCTCTGCCTTAGTCTCCGGGGCGGCTGCCTGGGTCGTAGGCTGGCTGTCCCCTGCGCTTGGCGGCGCGCAGGCCGAAAGTGCAAACATGGAAGCCAGAACCACAGCTGCTGCTTTGGAAAATGAATGTTTCATAGTCTTCTCCTCCTCTTTTTCTAATTTATCCAAATCCCCTGGTCTATATCCGGGATCAGATTACCATTTTTGTGTCCAGGGCATCCCGGATGCCGTCGCCCAGGAAATTGATACAGAGAATCGTGATCAGCAGCGCCACACCTGGCGGCATCCAGAGCCAGGGCCTGGTTGCCAGCACGCTGATAGACTGGGCCTGATAAAGGATATTCCCCCAGGATGCTTCCGGCGCCTGGACTCCCATACCTAAAAAGCTTAATGACGACTCGGTTATGATGGCCTGGGCCGCACGGAAGGTAAAGGCGATCAGCACCGGCGCAAAGGTATTGGGCAGAATGTACCTGGTCATGATCGCGCCGTCCTTTGTCCCGATGGCTCTGGCTGCCTCCACATACTCGCTCTCCCTGGCAGAAAGAACATTTCCATAGATCGTCCTGGCAAAACGCGGCCAGCCCAGAATCCCGATCACCACTGTGACCGTAGATACCGACGGCCTCAGCACAGACACCAGCACCAGGATCAGTACCATGGACGGGAAGGACATAAAAATATCCGCCAGACGCATGATAACCATTTCAATAATCCCCCGGTAATAGCCGGCAACCAGTCCCAGAGGCACTCCGGCCACAAGGCTGATGACTGCCGAAATGATACCAACCTGGAGGGAAACCCGGCCCCCATAAAGGAACCTCGCAAAGCTGTCACGGCCAATATCATCTGTACCCAGCCAGTGGGCGGCAGAAGGGCCGGCGCCAAAAAAGGTATCATAATCCGTGGTGTAGGGATCAAGCTTTAATATCATTGGAAGAAGGATCACCAGCAGCACCTCTGCCACCAGCACTACCAGACTGATCATAGCCAGCTTGTGCTTGGAAAAGCGCTGGATCACATCCTTCATGTAGGAATTCGCAGCAATCTCCCTGCCATCCCTGGAAACAGCTCCTTTTGTCATGACTGTCCCCTCCTTCCTAATAGCGAATCCTTGGATCCAGAAGATTATACATCAGATCCACCAGCAGATTGCCCACCAGAACCACAATAGCGATCACAACCGTGATCCCCATAATAGCAGGATAATCACGGGCATTGATGGACTGTACCATCAGGCTTCCCAGTCCCGGCCACCCAAAGATCTGCTCAGTAACCACTGCCCCGCCGATCAGAAACGGAATCTGCATACCGAACCAGGAAACCAGCGGGATCCATGCATTCCGCAGCGCGTGGCGCACCAGCACCGGCGGCTCTAAAAGGCCCTTGGCACGGGCAGTACGCACATAATCGCTTTGCAGCACTTCCATCATGGAGCCACGGCACTGGCGGATCAGGCTTCCGATCAGCTGGATGGCCAGCACGCTGGATGGCAGCACCAGATGGTGGAAGAACATCCCCCAGGTCCGCACACCGGACGAATCATACATGCCGGAGGACGGGAACCACCCGATCTTCACGTTAAACAAATAGATAAATACCAGCGCCGCGAAGAAGTTGGGCATGGCAACCCCTACAAAGGAGGTTCCCGAGGATATATAATCCCAGCCCGAGTAGGGCTTATAAGCCGCCATAATCCCCAGGGGAAGGGAAATGATAATGGTGATCGCCATCGCTGTCCCCGTCAGAATCAGGGTCGGCCCAATCCTGTCTGCAATCATAGACGCCACCGGCAGTCCGGTACGATAGGAGGTACCCAGATTGCCGCCCAGAAGACTTCCCAGCCAGTGCAGATACTGGATGTAGACAGGCTGGTCAAGGCCCAGGGCCTTTTCCATGGCTGCCATCTGCTCTTTGGTGGCCATGGGATCATTAAAAAGAATCTCCAGGGGAGAGCTGGGAGTCAAAGACGACAGCAGATAGACCAAAACCGTGATTCCCAGAAACGTTGGTATGGCAATCAATAACCGTTTGATAATATAACGAAACCGATTCATATTTCACCCTTACCTTTTCACAAAGTATCCTTGCTAATAATATTAGTAATCATATCATATCCGTTCTTAAAAAGCAATACTTTTGTTGATTATTGACAGTAATTCTGGTGTGACTTCAAAGTCATTTGGGTATTTTTCAGCAAATTCTTATTTGTTCCATCCATTTTCTTGACAACCACAAAAATTACTGATACTATCAAACAAGCACAGGCCCTATGGATGTGGGGCCATTTTCGTTTTACCATACTTAACCGCAAAGGAGAATCCTTTTGACAACCAACACATGTAAACCCACGCTGAAAGATATGGTCTACCGCCAGATCATCGAGATGATCTGCAATGGCCAGCTGCCAAGCGATGCCATCGTTACAGAAAAGCAGCTTACCGCCCACTTTGGCATCAGCAAATCCCCGGTTCGTGAAGCCCTGATCCAGCTGTGCCATGACCGTGTACTTAAAAGTATTCCCCGCTGCGGATACCAGATCATCACCATCAATGCCAAGGATGTCCGTGACCTTACGGAGATCCGTATCCTCCTAGAGCTTGGAAGCCTTCACAAGACAGTGGAGAAGATCACGCCGGAAAATCTTGAAAAGCTCAGGGAGCTGAACCGCCAGCGTGAGATGCCCCTGGTTGAGAAGGATGTCTGGAACAGCTGGAACCGGAACATCGCGTTTCACCTGGCACTTGTGGAATGCGCCAACAATGAGTATACCCTTGACACCATGCGCCGCGTCCTGTCTGCATGCGCCAGGGCTTACGCCCAGTTATATATCGTACAAAAGGAAGCGGTTGTCCTTCCCGGTGACGACACCCATGCCCATGCCCTGATCACCCAGGCCATTGAAGCTCATGATCTTGAAGCCGCCCAGACTTATCTCCGTCAGGATATTCTCTGTATGCAGTCACAGCTCTTATCAATGGACCTGATCTGAACCCTGGAGCCTTTCTACTGCACGTACGACGCTGTGTACACGCTCAGGAGCAATCTCCGTAGGCAGTGTACAGTCCGCGCCTACGATGAAAGGCCTGCCCTCCATCTCCTTTAAGATCTTCTTTGTATGAGCCTCAATATCCGCCTCTGTCCCGTCTACCAGAACCCCCTGACGGTCCTGGAAGCCGCCCAGTATGATACTGTTGGGGAAGAGTCTGGCTCCCTCTGTCAGGCTCATATTGTTATGAAAGATACTCCAGTTGACCACGGCGGGATCAAGAACCGTAAACCTCTCAAAATCAATGTCCGACTTACAGATGTGCAGCACATTAAACCTTGTCTTCTCCTTAATATGCTGATACAGCCTCTGCTCATGGACAGATACATACTCCATATACTCATCGTGGAAAAACCACTTGCTTTCACCGCCTAAAGCAGCATAGAATATGCCGTCTGCACCAGCCTCCAGGGAGCAGTCTACCAGCTCCAGCAGCGTGTCTGTATACATTTCAAAAACACGCTTCATCTTCTGGGGCTGTTCCCGGTTAAAGACAGAAAGCCCATAGCCCATGGTATTATAGTTGCCTGCAAAGCCTGTTCCATGGAATACCGACGCGATCAGGCCATGGATCGTCGCCAGTACCGGATAGCGCCCCTGGGTCTGGTCACAGATGCGTTTGATGATATCCATCTGATCCACAAATATCTTATCCCTGCGGGTATATCCACGCATCTTATCAAGGTCAGCCGTGCTGAGAATCCTGCTCTCTCCATCATAAAGCAGGTTCTCATTCATAACCTTCAGAATATCTGTCCCTGTCTCCTCCATGAACTTCAGATGTGCCCTGATGGCTGCATCGCCATGGTGCATACTTTCCGGAAAATGCAGCCAGAAACCAGTTGGCGCCCTGTCTACAGCCTTTCCCTCCAGTACATTGTAAATCCGCTCCTTCTCATTCATCGTACATATGCTCCTTTCGTTTCCTTGAGGAAATCCCCGTACCTCCCTGAATCTTTTTGTTGCTAATATCTCTGATATGATTTATAATAATATCAGAATAGTGCAGATGTCAATCCTTACTAAAAAATTTTCAAAAAAATATTTTTTCTTGGTTATTATTTACGTAAATATCTTCTTGTCTGGCGCAGATATACCACGAAGTGGGATGTTGCACACCGAAGGCATCCCTTGCGGAGATGGCGGGAATGAGTTTTAGACACCCTCTGGCATGGCCGGACCGGAATTGGCAGGAAAGGAGTTTTCTATGAGCATATTTGAGAAACGGCGTAAGAAACTGATGGAGATCATGGAGCAAAAGGGAATCTGCGCTGCTGTCTTCACCCCATCCACGGATTACCGGTATCTTACCGGAAGTGCCAGACAGCCGGCCCAGCGCATTACCGCTCTGATCCTCACCCAGGATCACCAGCGTCTTCTCCTTCCCGGATTTGAAGCCGGAAATGAGAAGGCCCTGGCAAAAGAGCTGGAACTGGTTCCCTACTCGGATCTGGAGGACGCGGCACAGCTGACGGCTGGCCTGCTGCCCACAAAAGGCTGTGCGGCCGCTGGCCGCGAAATGCGGGCAGGATTCCTCCTTGCCCTTTTGAAGCTGACCGGCGGCCTGCACTGGTGCGATGCCGATACCCTAATGACCCCTGTCCGCCGCAGAAAGGATCCAGAGGAGATCAGAATCATTGAAGAGGCGCAGCACATGGCGGAACAGGCCCTTTGGAAGCTGATCCAGGAGCCCCTTGCCGGAAGAACCGAACGTGAGACCGCGTCAAAGCTTATGGAGCTGCGCCTTGCAGAAGGTTTTGACGCTGTAGGCGCGGGAATCGTTGCCTCCGGCCCCAACACAGCCCTTCCCCACCATATAAACGGAGACCGGATCATTACCAGAGGAGATATACTGATGTTCGACATCGGCGGCACCTATAAGGGCTATCATGCCGACCTTA
>Ga0137308_102188_pt1 | contig 14173 bp, 17 predicted proteins | sample Inofrocosms_June_FD_97181 | JGI IMG/M metagenome (GOLD analysis project Ga0137308, IMG submission 97181) | Mouse cecal microbial communities from Vienna, Austria - N-Acetylneuraminic and N-Acetylglucosamine D2O microcosms_June | ecosystem: Host-associated > Mammals > Digestive system > Large...
TATCTGATATGGCAGCTACAAACAGAACATCTTTAATTTCTGAATAGGGCAGCCGCTTTTTTTCCAGTACCAGCCCTTTTTCATAAAAACGTGCTGCACCGTCTCCACGTTTCTTTGGAACCTCTACAACTAATTTCCCAAATTCCGCATCTGGTGCACCGCTTGCAAAACTTCCGCTCCATTCTAAAATATATTCCCCACCATGTTTACTCCGGTGTTCCTCCACCTTTTTTGCCCGGTTTGCTCGTTCAGCATGAAACGATTTCAAATACCAAACAATGAGCGCTATACCGCCTAAAAAAAATAATGTAACAATTAGTACACTCAGCATAATATAATCTCTCCTTTTATGTATTTATTCTGTACCGCCTTGTTTCAAATATCAAATAATGATTCCAGCCGTTCCTGTGCTGGCTCATCTTTTGTCACAAACCAAAAGGTACATTCTTCACTGTCATACAGCCCAACAGCCTGTCCTTCCATAGCCTGATAAAGTATCCGGGTATTGCCTGCGGCTATCCTGTCCGTAATGCCTGCAATCGGGGACAGGTACGGATGCAGTTTCCCTCCCTCCAGAAGCATTGCCGGTTCAAAATCCGGGAACTCCCAAAGAATCAGATCCAGCGCCTCATCACAGGCCAGCGCCCACAGAAATTCTGCTGCAAGGAAACCGTCTAAAATACCATATGCGTTCCATTCGGAAACGCCGTCATTAGCACGGCGGTACAGAAACGGACTGTTTAGTTCTGCCGCCCAGTGATACACTGCCTGGTTTTCTTCTAGAAAGTTCAGCTTGCCATCCTTTGTCTGCTTCAGCCCGGAAAGAGGACGTACCACATTATAACTGCGGTAAAACTTACCTGGCAGAAAGCGGTAAAACTCTGCCATCGGCAACGGAAGCGGATTTCCCAGACGAACTTCTGCCCGGCCGATGCTTTCCTCCTTCGCTCCCCTGCCCTCAATCCCGGCAAATTCACAGAGGAACTGTAATATCGGGGCAATGGATTCCAGTTCTCGTTCCTGGGGCGGCCTGGGCGGGGCCGAATTGAAGATGGGATGCCCGTCCTGGCTTTTTATCCAGACATATTTGAATCCCATCCGCTTCATGAGCTGCTCCAGTTCTTTGTCGGTCCTGCCGCCAAAATAAGCCGTTTCTGAATAGGTAATGCATCCGCATAAAAGCTGGAATGGCTCTTCCATAAAGTGAACATTAAAATTTATTCTGACACTGGAAAGCTGTTCTAATGGGATATGATAAAAAGCATTCAGGGGAAGTTCCCTCAGTCTTTTCCAAAAGTCTGCCGCCTTATCCCGGTTGACGGCTATGACGCTTGGCTGGGCCAGAGTCTGCTGGTATCCCATCCACTCCACAATCCATCTGGAAAGGTTTGACTGATTACACGGCACTTCACGGCCCTCCAGATGCTTTTCTTCCTTGCGTGTTTCCGGCAATACATAGAGACCCCACATCTGGGGATCTCCCGGATTATCGCTGCTCATAATGTCCTTGCTTTTATGATACCGGCTTACTTCAAATCCATAACCGTACCTTTCATGCCGGCAAAAGGGCAGGATCGTAATGACTGTATCTGTCCAGTAGATACGTTTATAGATTTTCAGTTCCTCAAAAGGAATCAGATTTCCCTTTCCTGAAAAGGCAGGGTCATCCGGATGAAAGGTCAGATATAATTCCTTTAAAGCCTGGGGCAGCGTAAATCCCAGTTCTGCCTCCTTGTCTGCAATGTCCTGTGGTGTCACAGAACTTTCCATGTGACTGCCAAAGGATTTGATCTTTTTCAGTTCTTCTGATATCATGGCACCGCCTTCCTATTCTTTATAATAAATCACCGGGATTCCTTCAAACGCCAGTCCTTCTTTCCTGCACAATTCGTAAAAATCGCCGTTCCTGTTATTGTTCTGCCATTCAAAATAAATCTGATACAGTTTCACATAATACTCAAATTCTTCCACAAGCTGTGGCTTTACTGTTTTTTCTGAAAGGATTTTCTTAGCCGCACCCACAATATTTTCAAATTCCTCTTTTGTAATGCGGATACTCTCCGGAAAATGATGCTGCCCCCACCATAAAGAATCAAGCTGCTCCCTAAAGTAAAGCTGAACCGTCTGCGAATCGCATTTTTCATGCATATAGGCACGCTTCAAAATGGGATAGAAATCATGCTCCAGCTTTGGATCATGGGGATTGTAGATGTTTCCAAAAATCTGGTACGCCCACCGCATCTGCGGCATCTGATTCTTTTCACATTCACGGCTTAAATAGCTGTCAAGCAGCTTCGTTAATTGAAACGGCAGATGACGCCTGGGCAGGTCATCGCCCGGAAACTTCATCTCGTCCAGGTATTCCCTGCAAAATTGGAACAAGATAGCGTCTCTATCCTCATCCGGCACATTCTCTTTAAAAGATTTTGTAAATGTGAACAGAAAGCTGTTCGCCTGCTTTTTCAATCCCTTTTCACGCAGATCCCAATATTTCTGTATCTCTGTGATAAACTGCTCATAATCCATGTTCAAACTCCTCTGGAAGATTCTTTCCGAACAATTCTCTGATCGGAAATTCCGGAACCAGTTTCTTTTCCCTGTCATATTTTTCTGAGGCATAATATGGACGGAAAAGAAATCCTCTGCCTAACTCTGCACGGATCTTTGGATCTACGCTCTCCTCTGTCTTCCAGCAGGGGGCATTGAGTATGGTTTCCTTCCCTAAAAGGTTAATATACGGCAATCCAAAATAGGTACGCCACTTCAAAGCATGGCATCGGACAGACAGATCATCCGGAATAAGCATGCTTTCTGTTGCGGTGCATGGGATGAAGCTGGTAAAATCGTAGATTTCCGCATGGACTGGGGAAAACCTGCAAACCAGGTCATTTTGTGGATAACTTTTTTCTCTTTTTCCCATTCTTCTCTTCCCTTTTCCCACCACCTGCCGTATAATTGTTCCGTTAGCTGAGATATACTGTTGTGTATCTCTCTATATAAAGTACATCTTCTTCGCTTACGGTATGTCGGCAAAAACTTTCCAACAGCCTGGAAGATGTATTTTTTATGCTCTGTCTTGCTTCTCTTATCATTGGCTACCACCAAAGATGCAGCTGCATCACCATGTCCGCTATTTGGGTCAGCAGATAATGGTTCTTCATTGCCCTGCTGTTACGGCTGTTGATATGGCTGATTCGATACTGACCGTTCTTTTGATTGTTGAACCCCTCATTTTCGATCTTCCATCTCCCTCTCCCTGCTTCGATCAGTTCCTAGATCACTGCGGGGTGACGGCTTGATTCTTTAGGCCTTCGATGATATAATCGGTTACATTATATATGTTATGCTGTCTGTCGTTGGAGGATATGCCTTTGACATTCCGGCCCAGGATATTGGTAAGGCACGGAACCGGTATATGAACTACCCGGTTGCAGACATGTGAAAGGTTGAAAGAGATGCGAAAAGATTTACTGAACGACCTGTACAGGGATGATCGAATGCCCGGTCAGATTGATCTGCATATGCACTCCGCCGCCTCGGACGGGACGGACACGCCGTTTCAGCTGGCCGAAAAGGTCAAAGCCGCCGGCATCAAAGTGTTCGCTCTCACCGACCACGACACCGTAGCCGGGGCAGAGGAACTGCTGAAAAACCCGCCGGTTGGAGTCACCTTCCTCCCCGGCATCGAGTTCTCCTGCCGGATGGACATCGGCAAATGCCATATTCTGGGTTACTGCTGCGACACGGCCCACCCTGCCTTTCAAACTGCTCTCAAACAGGGAGCGGCCCTGCGGGAGGGCAAGCTGAACCTTCGGCTGGACTTCCTCCAGAAACGGGGCGTCACCTTCCCGGCGGAGGAACTGGACAAACTGCGCCTTCTTCCCAGTGTGGGCAAGCCCTATCTGGGCAATCTCATGGTAAAATACGGCTATGCCGCCAGCAGGAACGATGCCATCCGGGATGTGATCAATCTCTGTCCCACCAGTCCCAGCCGTATTTCGGCGGAGACTGCCGTGAAAGCAATCCTGGCCTCCGGGGGCATCCCGGTGTGGGCGCACCCTCTGGGCGGAGAGGGGGAGAAAGAGACCGGCCCGGAGCAATTCTCTGCTATGCTGGACGAGCTGACCGGCTATGGTATCATGGGCTTGGAGTGCTTCTACTCCAGGTATCAAATGTCGGTCTGCGAACGGTTAGCGGCGATCTCTCAGGAGAAAAATCTGCTTATATCCGGCGGCAGCGACTACCACGGGACAAATAAGGGCATCGCACTGGGGACGCTGAATAAAGACAGCCGAATCGTTTCGATGAGACAGCTGACTATACTGGACAGGGTTTTGAAGTTTCTGCAGTGACTTAAGCCGATGGGGCCGCGCAACCCGGCCGGCTGCGGACGGGAATCTGTATCTTATAGATCAGCTGCTTTAATAATCCTGCATATGACGCAGCATATTTTCGTATCCCGCATCCCCCTGTGCAAAAAAATCAAAGTCCGTCTGCTGCACGTCGATCTTCCGTTCCGGAACATATTCAAAAAACACCTAGCCGAAAGGCGGCAGGGAGCGGAGTACCTTCAGATTTTTCCGGATTCGGTTCAGATTGTTGCGGCTCACCGACAGACTGTAAATCTCATCCGGCAATTTCCCGGTCTGTTCCTCCAGCGCCTGCAGCAGCTCCTCATCCGAAGAAAGTTCAAAAATTTTCCTGATTCTTTCTAGAGACAGCCGGCGGCTTTTCAGGGCGTGGATCAGATTCAGCTTCGCGCACTGATCCAGTGTATAATATCGGTAGCCTGTGTCCGGGTCCAGGTATTTGGGCTGTAAAAGTTTATTCTTATCATAAAGTCAGAGAGTCTGTGTGCTGACATGATTGAGCTCCGCCATGTCCTTGATCTTTAAAAGTTTCTGCTCCATTTCCGATTATCCTCCATGTAGAAAGTAGCCTAACAGAATTAATATACCCCTTTTTTTCCGATTTTGCAACTCCGGGGGATCTGTCTCCTCAAGTCGCCCTCGCTCCCTCTCACAAGGAGTCTCAAAAAAATACCGGCAGGCTATTGACTTTATATTTACTATAAGGTGTAAACTTATCCTATCAGTATGATTCTGCTATAACAAATAACAAGGAGGGTTACATTTATGGAAAGAAAGATTACGTTTGCACAGTACGGATGCGGCAAGATGGGCAAGTATCTGATTCGCTACGGAATCGAAAAGGGGGCGTCGCTGGTGGCAGCTTTTGACGTGAATCCTGCCGTAATCGGCAAAGATGCCGCTGAAGTGGCAGGCGATGATTATCCGGCTACCGGCGTTTTCGTCTCCCCCGCAGACCAGGCGGGCCAGATTCTCGGCACTCTTAAACCGGATGTGTGCATCATTGCCACCAGAAGCACCGTTGCAGAGTTGGAGGATATTTTCACCATCTGCGCCAGACACGGAATCAATGCCATCACCACCTGTGAGGAAGCACTGTACCCCTGGAATTCTTCCCCTGCCTTAACCCACAAGCTGGATCAACTGGCCAAAGATGGGGACTGCACTCTCACCGGCGTGGGATACTGCGACCTGGTATGGGGCACCATGGTGACCAATCTGGCCGGCTCCTCCTTTAAAATCACAAAAATTCTCGGCAGCAGCTGGTATAATGTAGAGGATTACGGCATTGCCCTGGCGGAAGGCCACGGCGCCGGTTTCTCCCCGGAGCGTTTCGAAAAAGAAATCGCCAATATTAACACCCTGTCATCCGATGAACTGAAGGAAATGGTTGAAAGCGGCCGGTATGTCCCATCCTACATGTGGAATCAGAACGGATGGCTCTGCAGCAAGATGAATCTTCATGTTACTTCCCAGACCCAGAAGTGCTACCCCACCACCCACTCCGAGGATCTGTTCTCCACAACCTTGAATGCTACCATCAAAGCCGGTGACCCTACCGGTATGCGGGCAGTGGTTACTACGGAGACAGAGGAAGGGATCACTCTGGTGACAGAATGTGTGGGAAAGGTGTTTGCCTCGGACGAGTTCGACCGGAATGACTGGACCTTTGTAGGCGAACCGGAGACCACTGTTTCTGTCAACCGGCCTGCCACGGTGGAGATGACCTGCGCCACTATCATCAACCGCATCCCGCAGCTGATCGACGCGCCGGCCGGGTACGTGACCACGGATCAATATCCCTACAATGAGTACTGCGTCCATGAGCTTCATACCTATGTAAAATCCAGATAAAGCGTCTTGTCTGCGGTTTTATCACCAATCCGCTCTTAAATAGGAAATGCCTCAAAAGATAGTGCAGTGCATAGCAATTGAATTTCTGCTATACTATTCACATCATCTTTTGAGGCATCTCTTCCAGCAGATATTTCAGGTACTCGAATACATGGAACTGTGAAATCCCAACATGATCTGCTTCACGGTCATGTCCCCCCGCGATTTTTCCCTCTTATCAAAATGTGAGCTGTACCTTCCATGAGAAGGTTGGCGGTGCGGAAGCCAAAAGTATCCTCAATACAGGGCAAGGACCCGTTTTCCTCATAATCGACGCCGCATTCCAGAATGCCTCCTGGATGTCCGATTCTTATGCACTGAGTGTCTGTATCCTCCCGGAGCACCTGGTTTACCACGCTTCCCGGAACGACCGCCGCTGCCGCGGTACACATGGCGCCGGTCATGGCATAGCTGGGGTGGGCCTTTTGCATGGACATCATTCGGGACAGCAGGTCAATGTTTTCTTTCTGTATCTCCTTGCCGTCAGCGGTCACATAAGTCTCTGCTTCCGAGACAAAAGTCATCTTAGGAATGCCCGGTGTATCCCAGGCGGATCTGGTATAGTCCTGTATCAGCCCAAGTTTAACGGCCGCCAGCCCTCTCACAGTCTCAAGAAGATCCAGCTTCTCCTGACTGGTGTTCAGTTCGTCGGGAAGTTCCCACCCGGAAAGCCCCAAATCCCCGGCTTTCACGAAAACCAGCGGATTGGCGGCATCGATGATGGAGACTTCCACCGAGCCAACCCCCGGCACATCTAATGTATCCACTGGGCTTCCCGTGGGAAGAAGCCCCTTTCCAAGGGTTCCCGAAGGCTCAACAAACTTCAGTCTGATCGGCGACGCTGTGCCGGGAACGCCTGCTATGGCGAAATCGCCGTCATACTCCACACTGCCCTCTCTGGTCTTTACATCGGCAATGATCATCTTCTTGGTGTTTGTGTTATAAATACGAACCGATGTTGTCCCTTCTTTGGCCTCGATCAATCCCCGCTCAATGGCAAATGGGCCGACTCCGGAAGAAATGTTTCCGCAGTTCCCCCTGTAACTCACCAGAGGCTTATCTACCGATACCTGGGCAAAGGTGTAATCCACATCCGCATCCGGCCGGGAGGATTTTTTCACAATAGCTACTTTGCTGGTCACAGACTGAGAGCCTCCAAGCCCGTCGATCTGTTTCTTATCCGGGCTTCCCATGAGCCTCAAAAGAATAGGTTCCCACTCCTCCCGGTTCTCTGGAAGGTCATCTTCCAAAATATAAACCCCCTTGCTGCTTCCACCCCTCATCAACATGACCGGAATCTTATAAGTCTCTCCCATCCTGAATAGCCTCCCTTCCTTCCCGTCCCCTTTCCTTTGCGGCTCCAAATTTAGAACAACCCGGAAAACACTCCCACAAAGCCAAGCAAAGACACTACTACATTGAACAGGACGGCCAAAATAGAAATGATCCACAGATTGCCAAAATATTTTACAGTATCTGCCTTAGGATCCTGTGAAGAGACATAAGCCATGATACTTCCCCCTCCGGTTGACATAGGGCTGATCGCCGCCATATGGCTGGTGGAAACACATGCACAGAGCAACGTTGTAAATCCGACACTCCCGCCAACACTGGCAGAAAAACCGTCCAGAAGCGGTATAACAGTAGGCATAACAACACCCATTGTCGAACTAACCCAGGACAAAGCGCCAGACATAGCCGCGACAAAAGGCGTGACCGTTGCTTTGTTGATCAGCGGGGAGAACACATGTACAATCAGATCGATTCCCCCGAATGCCTGAACCTGCTTTACAAGAATGCTGACTCCGCAGATCATGATTAGGGTGGGATACGATACTATTGAGGTCAGAGCCTCTTTTTCTGTCAAAGCTCCAAGAAGAATCTCGGCAATAACAATCGTGGCGGCAATCATCCCGACATCCCATGGTGTGACATTTGTCAGAATGATCTGGACAAGCATGCCGATAAGAGTAACCTTTTGGGCATAGTTGAATTTTACGGTTCCTTCCTCAAGATCCATGGAACCACTTACATTTACTTTATAACCTTTAAGCACGATATAAAGACACAGCGCAAAGAGGGTTGCTAAAATGGTTGCTACATAATATAAAGTCCACGCTTCAGAAGCGCCATAGCCCAGCGGTTCAAACACGGACGCGGCCACCAGCCCTGCCTGATGCTTGGGGTGCAGAGTGCCAGCATTACAGCCTAAAAGCATCATTACCGGCATCAGCAGCGGATTAATCCCCAGATTGGGGCCGAGAACTGCCGTGATTATGATCAGGGCATTAAATACTGTGCCCCCCGCTCCGGCGAGGCTGGCAGCCAGCCCCAGAGAATACATGATTAAAGGGAGATATCGAACAACCTTGTTTCCGGTTACTCTCAATATTTTTTTCAGCAGAAGCGATAAACCTCCGGTGTAAGACGCAGTACCGTATACGAGCATCGTCATTGCGTATTGGATAAATAACGTCCCATTAAAATTGGCTAGTCCACCTTTAGTCCCGTTTCCTGAAATTACCATGAGGAAAAAAGCACCGATAATCGACAGGACACCAGCGTTTAACTTTTTCCAGCACGCCACTCCAATTACCGCAGCTAAAACAACAATTGACAGTATGGCCATCTTTATTTCCCCTCTCTTTCAAACGCATCGATTTTTTCCATAAAATCAAAAACGCAATCTATAAATTTTTCCTTTTCACTTTCAGGGAAACCATGGTCGTTACCGTAGAACTCATACATGGCCTTAAGCGGGCAGACTGTCATCTGTTCCATGGCCTCATGGTGAGATCTCCATGCATTGTGGTAGAGGGAGTGTGCTGTAAAAAAGGCCATAGGGATCGTACAATTTTTCAAGGGAGTAAAATTATCTGTATGATAGACACTCAAGTGCATCTCTGCTCCCGCCCAGGCAGGCAGCGCACAAAGATCATTTAACAGTTCCTGATACCTCTCCTCACTTATCTTGCCTTTCTTTGCGGAGAGAGATTTTTCCCAGTATCCTTTGGGATCATTCATGTAGGGAACCATTCGAGACAGCCACATATCCATGTTATGTCCGCGGCATTTGTGTTCGTTCCAGTCCTCATCTCCAAATCCATATAAAGTAGCGTCAATGAGCCCGGCCCCACGGAGACGGTATGCCCCTTCATGATTGACATATTGCGCAACCTGGGCTCCGCCAAGGGAATGCCCGATTAAAACTACATCTTGCAGCTCCAGATGGTCAATCAGCTCACCAATATCTTTAGCCATCCTCTCGATACGCATACTTCCAGATACTTTCATGGATCTGCCATGGCTTCTGGGATCAAATACAACTACCTTGTATTTTCTTGACCAGGCTTTGGCGTGATCAGCAAAATACTTGGTTGTCCCCGCGAATCCGGGCACTACAACAAGTGGTTTTCCGTCCCCCCTGACCTCATAGTACAGCCAGACACCGTCTGAAGTTTGAAAATAGTTATTTTGATTAGACATGACATTTCTCCTTATCCTTATCTTGATTGATTTTATTTCTTTTCGGCCGAAAAATTTATAACGCTATCCTATCGCAGACGGAAGATAATTGTCAAATTCATATAAATAATGAAAAGTATAGCTTTTAACCATGTAAAAATCCCCATATCCTGTGACATGGGGATCTGAAAAATACGTTTTTGCCAAAAGCTTATGTAAAATTTTTGACTACTGTAATATATTCTCTCGCATGATAGGGGAGATAACTGTTTTTTCGAAATGCGGCAACAAAATCAACTGTCGTACAAGGTTTTCCCACGGAAAAACAGACCACGGGATCAGTCTGAACGATATGGCGCAGGTGGGTTTCGGTTACAAAAAAGCATCCGTAACCTTTCCCTGCCAACTGAACTGCTGCCGGAATATTACTGGTTTCCAATTTGATGGCAGGCGTGAAATCCAGTTGCTTACATAGATGATCCACTGTTCTGCGGGTACGCTGGCTGGGATTCTGCATAATAAAAGGTTCGCCTCTCAGTAAACCCAGATCTATCCATGGATATTTGCAGCCTTCCCGAACCTCGCCGCTGTGGGCGAGAGGATGATTGGAGGCCATCACCATCAGAACCTCTTCATGCTTGATTACCTCATAATCGATATCAGGACTTTTGATTGGCAGGTTAAAAAACGCGAGATCAGCTTCACCACTGAGAAGCATCCCTTCCAGCAAACTGGAATGCTCCTCTATAACATCCAGCTTGACATTTGGGTACATCTGGTTAAATATAGGCAGCGTACATGGGAGCATGTAGGTTCCCCGCATGGTCGGAAAAGCAATTTTCAAGGATCCAAAATTGTTTTTGACGATGTCGCTCATCTCCCGATCCAGTTCTTTTTTTAGGTTGAGAATCTCTGTGGCTTTGCTCACATATCTCTCGCCAGCATAAGTCAAGACAAAGCGGTGCCCTAGCTTTCGGAACAGCTTCTGCCCCATCTGGCTTTCCAGAGACTGAAGGAACTTTGTCAATGTAGGCTGCGTGATATATAGCGCGTCAGCAGCTTTTGTAATATTTTGGTATTTCGCAATGGCCAATACATAAGATAAGTCCCGAAAATCCACATGAATCACCCCTCTTCCCATTTTGCTCAGTATACTATATAATATTCCTTGTGTCTATTTTTTTTATAAAAAATATGGTTATAGAAATAATAAGATTTGTAAATAGAGTCTTTGATATGACATTGAGAAATCTGCCTGGATATTATATACTCAATCAGTCCTAAATAATACTAATAAGTGAGGTGGTTAATACGAACCAAACATTTGAACAACTCCTAATCGATGTCAATAAATCGATTATTAAAATGCGCGGAGCCTATGCTATATGGTGTAAAAAACGGGGAATCAATTATCATGAACTTTTAATTTGGTATTCACTGAGGGATTTTGGCTCTTGTACTCAAAAGCAAGTATGCGAGCAGTATCTGCTTCCCAAGCAGACTATCCACAATATCGTCACTGAGTTGCAGGAAAAAGGCCTTATTCAGTTGCGGTCGAGCCCTGATAACTGGAGAGAAAAAATGATTGTCCTGACCGACTTGGGACAAGCATACTATGACTCCATAATGGCGCCGCCTGTCACGCTGGCTCAGCTGATTCAGGCATTATACAACATTGTTGACAGCTATTTTGTCGGTCGGTATTCCGAGGATGGCCTGACCGCTTTATCGATCGTGTTTCCTATTCAGTTGGTAATCACCGCCATTGCTGTGGGCACCGGAGACGGTGTGAATACAAAAATGCCATGGTATTACGCAAGGCGAGCCGGAAAAGGCAGACCGCATTGATTGTCCTTGATCCGATTTTGATCTTTGGGTGGAAATTTGTTCCGCCCATGGGCATTGCAGGCGCCGGGCACGCGACGATTTCCGGCCAGGTTGTAGCTGCGGTTATCACGGCTTCTGGTTTCCGCAAGCCTCCTGATTGGGGCGAACTGGGAGGATATGCGAAAAAAATCTATAAACTCGGATATCCTTCTATCCTTATGCAGATGCTCTACACGGTATATATCTCGGTATTGAATATTATATTAGCCGGTTTTTCCGATTCCGCAGTTACGGTTCTCGGACTTTACTATAAAGTCCAGACATTTTTCTTTATCCCGCTGTCTGGCCTGCAGACTTGTATGGTGCCGTTGCTATACATCCGCGAAGCGGGACTATAAAAGATGTAAAAAAATAATGACAGACTGTGTAATCATCAGTATGGCATTGATGTTGGCAGGCGTCGCCTGTTTTGAGCTGATGCCGACACAACTTTTGGGTGTGTTTTCTAACAGCGAAGAAGTCTTTTCTATCGGCGCCGTGGCATTCCGGATCATCGGGCTCAGTTTTATCCCGGCAGTGCTTTCGCTGATGACTCCTGTCTTTTTCCAGGCTATCGGAGAAGCTCTGCCCCGCTCCCGTCTTCCAGAGATTGCGGCAGTTTACGGAAACTAAAAAGTGCTGTAAACACTAGAGTGTGTCTGAAAATTCATTCCCGGCACCTCCACAAGGGGCGCCTTCGGTGTCCCACAAACTGTGACGCACATCTGCCAGAAAGCAATTTTCAAACACGCTCTAGCACTTCAATTTCAGGCTTAGACTGTTACCGGAATACCGGAATTACAGATGGGGCAGGTTTTTCCTGTAATGTCTCAGATCCTGTTCGCTGGCTTCAGAAATAATTTTATCAAGTGTTTCCAGTAATTTCACCTTATCCTCCGGCAGACGTCCCCTTAGCTGGAAGGCATTGGAAGCTCCCATTGCCGCAAAGTATGTCGATATATGGAGACTCTCCACAAGAGTGCGGAGTTCACGGTATTTTTCAAGCTCACTCTCTTCCTGCCAGTTTCCGTTCTGGATTTCCTGATACAAATCGGACTCCGGATAAATCGTCAGCATATTGGGGCCAATCAGAAAAGGATGCAGCTGATTGAATATTTCCGCGGAAATTTTTGCTCCGGTTTCGCCGTGTCCTTTGCCGGAAATGCCGGTGAGATAAAAGAAACCATATTCAATGCCTGCCTGCTCCAGCCGTTTGCACTGGGTCAGAATATCCTTGGAAGTATAGCCCTTGTGCATAAAGGCAAGGGCAGCATTATCTCCTGTTTCCACGCCTATGGTCAGTCTGTTGAAACCCGCCTGACGGAGCAGCGCCAGATCTTCATCTGTCTTATTTACAGAATCCGTAATGCGGGCAAAACAGCCGATAGAAGCCACAGAAGGAAAATACCTGCCAATAAGTGACGCAATTTCCAGCAGCTTCCCTGTTTTCAGAACAAATGGGTTGGCGCCGGTTAAGAAGACACGCTGAATTGGCTCTGGGGTATCTTTCCCCTGCAGCCGGGTCAGCATCTTTGAATAAGGATTTGTACGCAGAACCTGGGCTTCCAGTAAATCGCTTTCCATGTCTTCCATAGGCGACATTCTGAATGTAAATGGCAAATCGCTGTATAGGGTGCAGAACTTGCACTTGTGGTGGGTGCAGCCTGCTGTTACTTCCAGCAGAAGCGAATCTGCTTCATAGGGCGGACGCCAGATTGTTCCTGTGTAATGCATGATAATCACCTCAAATCGAATTATAATAAGTATGTATAGGCAGCAGGACAAACCTGCATATGCGTGTCTCGTAGGACGATTATAGCAGACTGCAATAAAAAGAAAAGTACTGTACTTTTTTGAAGTACCTTTCTTTTTGGCGGAAAATAGGGTATGCTGTTAAAGCGTGTCTGGGAATTGCCTTCCGTCAGATGTGCGTCACAGTTTAGGGGATACCGCAGGCGCCTCAGGGGAGACGGCGGAAATGAATTTTCAGACATGTTCTGGGAAAGGAGAGGAAGAAATGAGAAAATCAGAAGAAGCAGTAAACCGCTGCAGGACAATTTCTATGGTGCAGAAGCTGCTGGGAGGAAAATATAAGATTGAGCTTCTCTGGTATATTGGAAAGTGTGATATCCGGCGTTTCGGACAGCTTCGCCGTCAGATGGGGGAAATCACAGAAAGCTCTCTTACAAAGCAGCTCAGGGAGCTGGAAGCAGACGGCTTTCTTATCCGGCACGACTTTTGCGAGGTTCCGCCCCGGGTGGAATATACTTTGACAGATCTGGGCACGAGCTTTTTATCTGTTCTTGAATATATGAAAGCCTGGGGTGACAAGAATCTGTCATTATAGGTTCCCCTTGTCTGATTGATAAAAGTGGAGACACAAAATATGCCAATGAAAAGGAGCACTTCATAAATTATCAAAAATGCATTTATCGGGAATTGGTCTTTAGACCAGTTCCTTTTTTTAAATGAACAATATTGAACTTTTGTTTAATTTAAGATTGGAGAGATTTTATTATGATGTCATTATTGTTAAGATTTATATGTATTGCCGCAATAAACGGTTTGCGAAACTTACG
>Ga0137308_102189_pt1 | contig 14153 bp, 14 predicted proteins | sample Inofrocosms_June_FD_97181 | JGI IMG/M metagenome (GOLD analysis project Ga0137308, IMG submission 97181) | Mouse cecal microbial communities from Vienna, Austria - N-Acetylneuraminic and N-Acetylglucosamine D2O microcosms_June | ecosystem: Host-associated > Mammals > Digestive system > Large...
CTCCTTATTTATTTCTTTGTATTCCATCTGTAGTTTTCTTGATGTTGTTCCCTTCATATACTGTACTAGCTTGCTTGCCGATATATGCGGCGGCACCGACACCAGCAGGTGTATGTGATCCTTTCCTACATGACCTGCCAAAATCTCTACATCATTGGTTTGACATACTTTTCGGATTAACTCTCTTGTTCTTAGCGCTATCTGGCCCATCAGAACTGGTTTCCGATATTTTGTTATCCATACTATGTGATATTTGATATCATACGTACAATGTGCTGACTTTCTATAGTTTTCCATTTTTTCACCTCAAGTTTAGTATCTCTATATTTCTTTTTTCTAAACTTTGAGGTATGGGGTTGACCTAAAGGTTTCGCCTGGAAGGCGAGGGTTTTAACCCCATTATACAGACAATAAGTTTGTAAACCATTTTTCTTGCTTACAAATTAATTATACAAGGAGGTATACTATGAAAAAATTGTTATTTTTTTGCATCAGTCTTATGATGATGTGTTCTATTTCTATAAGTACAGCATTAGCTGAGGAAGTACATTCTACATCAGCCATTGACCCTTATATTTATGAACTTATTGATTCATACGAAAAGGGAATATTTCAGGAACGAAACGATCTTCCTGAATTGGACATAGAGCAATTATTTGCATCACAATCTCTTAATGCTGAAGGGGGATCTTATGACATATATGATAACCGTCAAATTGGAAAAGATACCTATGTAGCATCTCGCATATCATTTTACGATCTTACTAAATCTGATCAAAATGAACAGAATGGAGTAACTATTTATGTTGCTATTGAGTATGCTAAGAAAGACTTTGGCGATCCATGGGATTATGTTATGCTTAACAAGGTAAAAGGTGGCGTTGTTCGTCAAACTGGAAATGTCTCTTGCTCTTCGCTTTCTTTCAGGTATTCTGTTTATGGAGATGCATACAGAGCGGATGGTTCAAGGGTTGGTTTAAAAGGTGCTAGTGTAAATTATAATGGTGAACTCAAAAATCCAGTTATAGGAAACACTTATTATATTTCTGGTCCTAAAGATTATTATTATAACATGGGAGTAGAGGGAGGTTTTATTGCTGGTTTGATGCGTGCAACGCTTTCAAACTCATCACAGTTCGAGGCATCGATAGATATTTCTTCAATATAATGTCTTAGCTGTTGAGATGATGGTCAAATATGTCATTTATCGATGGTTGTAAAAAGGAGATATTATCCACATGTTCAGGTAGTTAGTATAACCCAATTTAAATACCTTTTAGTTTAGGTGAGAATGCTTTTTCGATAACGCAAAGGAAAAAGCGGAGATATAGTGGTGCTGTGTCCGGTATTTTTTCTTTGTTTTATCGAGAAAACAGATCAGTAAAATGTAATGTTGTTTAATTGGTTTATACTAGCACTACAGCGAACTTTTGAAATTATACTCACTTTTTGCAAAGAAATTTGTGTGAAAGCAACAGTAATATAGGGCTACTTCACTTTTAACATGGTCGAATACAGTAGTTTCAAATAGGCTAATTTAAGAAAAGTTCGCTCTAGAAGTCTGTTTGCTGCCTTGGGCTTATGGCTTTTACTGTCTAATCCGTTATCTGAGGAGTTGTCAGCATGGATAAATCATTTATAAATGTGGACCTAATTGAGGGATATATGAGTTACTGGAATACATGAAGGAATAATGATTGAATCTACAGTAATAAAAGCAAAAATATAATAAAATGTAATCCAATAAGGGCCATATGATACGGTGGAAAGCCGTATTGTATGGCTTTTTTGTATTCTTATGACAATATCATTCTTGATTTTCATTATTTTTCCCATAAAGCATTGAACTGCAGAAGCAGAAAATATTGAAGCAAAGAAGGTGGGATTTATTCAAGAACAAAGTTCGAAGTATTTGTATCAGGCAGAGGATAGCGAAGAAATTTACTACAAGCCTAAGACAGATTCCTCCGATTCCGTACTTATAAATCATATAGAAGGATACAATCAGCATCTGAAACACCGTGATTTTAGGCAAAAACATATCCAGGCTCCCACAGCCAGGATCCTGTCAACACCTTCCCTGTATTTGAAACAGGCTCTGTTAAATGAAAAAGAGGAAGAGGCCGCAGGGACAGCCAGTGTCCTGGGCAACATGCAGGCAGTGGGAATCGTTGTTGGCAATCAGACCGATAAACTACGGATTAAAAAAGTTTTTAGGGATACGGCATCTGTTGACAGTTACATCAGGGCCGGGAATATTTTCTTAAAAGACAATCTGACAGAGGCCGGAAATATCTTTCGGGACGTGGAGGGATACAGCATCGTTGACCCCGCGAAAGTTACCAGAGGGGATTTAAAGATGTTCCGCTATAAGGCTCGACATGGAGACGCTTCTATGGAAGAGATTCTTAAAATCCGCAAAGAAACTAATGCCAGGTATGAAGATGGAGGGAGGATAGCTTACCATAAGCTGGGACAAAGGAACCGGCTGAAAAAGCAGATTGATCGGTTGGCAGAGATAACAGAGATTAATGCCTTTGAAACTTATGGCCGGAATCTTGACCGAGACAGTCCGGATCTGTTTACATCGGGGGAAAAGGCTATTCTCAGGAGGGAAGACAGTATCCTGATGGCACATAACCCGGCGGAGTTTACGGCCAACATGGCGTTGATTAAAAAGATACTAAAATATTCCCCTGCCACAGAGGCATTTGCCGGTTTGGATCCGGATGGCCTTATGACAGAGCAGGATGTGACCCGACTGCTGAAGGGGCGGATTAAGGGAGTTCATTCTGAAAACATTCATGATTCCCATTTACTCAAAGGCGGTCTTTACGCCATGGTATGGAATAAAAAAAGCTATATGACCGCCATGGAGGGGAGGAGGAAAATCGCTGGGCGGGGAACGGTAAAGCAGTGGACCATAAGGAAATTCCGGGATGAAATGATGGAGGATGAGGAATTTTCCGGGATGGCTGGGGTTACAGAACATGCTGCCAGGTTCGGCAGAGTTGGAGTTTCTTTGGCAATAGGGGGAGGGAGAGCGGCTGGAAAAACAGTAGTAAATGTGGGGAAGGCCACAGGCAGACTTACCATTACCGGGTTGGAGGCTGCAGGAAATGAGGTGGCGGCGGAAGCAGTAAGGTCTTTTGGAAAAGGACTTATGGGGGCAGGAGAGTTTGTTAGGACCGGTGTTAGGGAGACGATTTATACTCCCAGGCGCATACTGGGAAGAATAGAAGGGCAGATATGGAAAGCGGCAAAGGCAGGGACCAAATTCTTTGGAAGAGGAATGTGGGCAGCGGGAAAAGCGTTGGGAAGCACAAGCATTGGCGGTAAGATAGCCGGAAGCCGTGCCTGCCAGGTTGCAGGAAGGCTTGGCAAAAGAGGGATTCGCACCATAGGTGTGGTTAGACGAATGGCAGACAGTGTTGGCGCAGTGCCGTTCCGCTTTTTGGGGACAATAGATGATATAGCAAAGCAGTGGGTGTTAAGGCCAGCGGCAATATTGATTGGGGGAGTTTTCTTTATACAGCTTACCATTGTATCCATCTTTGGAGGAATGGGAGGCAGCCTGGCAGCCGGGGTGATTGTGCTTGACACGAAGGAGCACTTTAACAATCCCGATTTTAAGACCCCGGAGGAGATGGGATTTCAGCAGAGGTATGAACAATCCCAGGCAGAATTTCAGGCGCAGATAGACGGGATTACCGGGGGGTACGCTAAGACCTTGAACAAAAAGGGGGAGAGGATTCGTTATGGTGTAAACGGAGCGGACAATCCGGAAGGGAATCAAAACGAGGATTATAAAAACGGCGTTACCCTGCGCTTTGATTCGGAAAGGAGCAACAACCTGGAGGATATTTTATGCTGTGTGGCAGTGGTTATGGAGCAGCAGCAGGCAGACCACCATAAGGAGGCCCTGGAACTGGCGGATTGTTTTTATAAGTCTTCCCATACCTACGATTATACAGAGAGTTCTTTATATGGCTGCAATTCCGGATGTGAGACAACCCGTTATTTCTGTAATGAGGCCAGGAACAGTTATCCAAGTACGGAAATGCGGTTTGCCCCCTATCTTTATGAAACGCCGTTTATTCCGGATGAGGGCTATGAGTGCGAAGTGGACAGGCAGAATCCGGATATGGAGTTTGAAGAGTATGCCGGATGCGTGATTACAGGGACATGTTATCACAATACAGGGGATGATGAAGATAACTTTGGACGGAGAAAGCCGTCAAGGACTATATGCTCCGCTCCGGAGCCATACTGGGATTGCGGCCATAGCTGTAGCGACGAGGATTGTTCCCACGACTGCTCCCAGTCGTCGATTGGGTGCGGAGGCTATTGGTATTGTGGGGGCCATGCCCATTATGGCTGTCTGAACGGGCATGAGATAAAGACTTGTTTTGGCCATGTGGATATGGAGATGAACGTTCATATGAAGAGCCTGGAGGAATTGTTTGAGTTGGGAGGCGTTGAACTAAACGAAAATGAATGAATAAAAAATCAGCAGAGCGAGGAAAGTGGATGGTAAAAGCTAAAAAAATAAGAATATCTAAAGTAAAGATAGCTGTGCTTTTGGCATTGACAGAAGCTTTTATGTTTTTGGAAAACGGGGTGTCAGACCTGTTCGAAACTTATGCCGGTACAGGGTTTGGGATAGAAAATGTCTGTGGTGATGAGATATGGATGGGATGGACAATTTTTGAGTCTGGAAATGTGGGATACGGCCAGGCAGGCGGGGATGGGGGAAAAGCCTTTGGGCGGTATCAGTTTGATTACCGTTATGCGCTGCCTGATTTCCTTGCCTATGTCATAGAGGAAGACGGGGAGACGTATCCAATGCTGGAAAAATACACGGGGTACGCAGCCGGTTCGGACAGGCTGTTAAGCGGGGCCGGACTTGGCTCGGACTGGGTAAAAGCGTACAACACGGACAGGGAAGGATTTTCCGGGCTCCAGGATAAGTTCGCTTATAACTATTACTATATTCCGGCTAAAAGGGCAATGGCTGACAGGGGCATTGATCTGGATGAGATTGGCGACCCGGCGGTGAAAGGAACGGTCTACAGCTTTGCCATCCGTGACGGGGCCAATGACAACGGAGTCCGGGCGGCATGGCAGTCCTACCATGCGGGGGATTGGTATGAGCTGTACGGAATCAGGGGCGGAAGCCTGGACTTTTCTTATGGAACTTCCGGTGGTTTCTACATAAGCGACGTGGTTGTAAATGCCCAGTCCCTGACGATTCCGGATAATGGGAGCAGCATGCCCATTGTCTACATGTCCCAGAGCGGCGGACAGCCCTGGAGCAACGTGCCTTTCGGCGGGGGACCATCGCCACTTCCGGGTGTTCGGTGACCTGCCTTGCCATGGTGTTGTCGTACCTGAAGGGAGACGTGGATTCCTCCAGGTGGATTTATCCGTCCGATGTTGTGGCGGCTATTGCAAAGAAATATGGAAATTATAATGAATTTTATGAAGAAAGCGGGCAGAATTGGGATATTTTTCCGGCAGTGGCCGGGATTTATCAAATATCCTGCAGCGCCATTAGTTCCGCAAGCATTATGCGGGAGCTTTCGGCGGGGAGACCGGTGATTATGAGCTGTAAGCCCAGTGAGTTTACCGCCAAAAGACACTTTATCGTGCTTTCCGGCCTGACGGAAGACGGGTATGTATTGGTCAATGACCCTAATGCCGCTCATGGAGCCTATTCCTATAAAAAGTACGGTATTTCTTATATCGTTAGCTGCGGGAAAGGATGGTGGTCATTTTCGAATATTTCTTGATTTGGTTTTCCGTTTCCATAAGATGATAGAAAACTGTAAAGGAGCGAGACGATGAGGAGGTTAAGATTAAGCGCATGGATTCCCGGAATCCTTTCCCTGGCGTTGAGCATGTTAATCAGTTCTACGGCCATGGCGGGAGGATTTAAAGGGGATGTGAAACGAAAAGAGAATTCCGTGAGCATCAGACGGCAGGAAGCAGAGAGGGAAGCCTTCCTGATACCCGGATGCGACGTAAGGTCGGCCCTTGTGGAACTGGCTGGTTCGGAACAATTTATCCGATCCATACGGTTTGCAGAAACAGGGCCGGATTTTAACAGGATAGTCCATTATAAGAATCTTTCGGAGAGCGGCGCGCCGGTTTATGCCTGGTGTCCGGAGGACGAAACCACGGCCATCTTACTGTATTCCGGAGCGGAAGTTATTTATTTAAACCCGGACAGCAGCAACATGTTCAGCCGCATGTCAAGCCTTGCGGATATAAGCGGGCTGAAAAAGCTGGATTCTTCACGGACAGAAAATTTCAGCGGTATGTTTGCCGGCTGCGGGAGCGTGCCGGAGTGGGGGAGCATAGGAGAGTGGGACGTGTCCAAAGGTACGGACTTTGGAAGAATGTTTAATAGCGCGACTGTGGATTCCCTGGAAGCGCTTCGGAACTGGGACGTATCAGCCGGCGAGAATTTTGAGATGACCTTTGCGCATTGCGGCAATTTGACCACGCTGTCAGGGCTGGAAACATGGAACATGGCCCAGGCAAAGAATATGGCGGATATGTTTATATCCTGCAAGAAGTTGGAGAACCTGGATGCTTTAGCGGATTGGGACGTATCGCAGGCAGAAAATATGGCGGAATTGTTTGCGGGATGCGAGGGCCTGACTTCCGTTGACGGCCTGGCGGATTGGGACGTATCTTCCTGCAGGCATTTTGTCGGTACGAGTAGCATAAAAAGGGGGATGTTTTATAACTGCCAAAAACTGGCGAACGTGGACGGGCTGCGGAATTGGAACGTGTCAAAGGTAATCAGCTTCAGAAGCATGTTTTTTCGCTGCGAGTCTTTGAAATCCATATGGGGGCTGCAGAACTGGGATGTTTCGGGAAGCGGTGATTTTTATCAAATGTTCCATCTGTGTTATTCCCTGCGGAATCTTGAACCTTTAGGCGGGTGGAACCTTGGCGGAGCGATAAGTATGCGGGACATGTTCCGTGACTGCAGAAATCTTGTTTCCCTGGCAGGACTGGAGGAATGGGACGTGTCCGGGGTGGAAAATTTTAGCTGCATGTTTTCAGGCTGCACGAAACTGCGGGAGATTGGGGCCCTGGCAGACTGGGATGTTTCTTCCGGAAAGGACTTAGGGTCCATGTTCTATGAATGCCAAAATATTACGGACATTTCCGGGTTGAAAGACTGGAATCCGGCTTCCTGCTGTGAGAATATTGCATATTTGTTTTGCGGGACACAAGTTGCAGACGCTTCCATGTTATCTAGGCATACTGCAGTGAGGGCCGGGGTTCCCTACACAGCATGGGATATAGATACTTCCGTTACGGCGGTTGAAGGGGCTTTTAAAGAAACAAGCATTACGAACGCAGTCGGATTTCCGGATTGGTATCCGTCCTATAAGGCAGGCAGGAGCATGGAAGAGGCGGGTATGGGCATGCCGTTTGTGGCCGGAGAAACGGAAGATGTATGGGTTGAAAAAGCGACGGAATCAGACGCAAAACGGGCAACGGAATCAAATGCAGAACGGGTGACGGAATCAGACACAAAACGGGCGGCAGACTTAAATGCAGAACAGGCGACGGACTCAAATGCAAAGAAGGTGACAGAGCCGGATGGGGAAAGCGTCGGGCTTTCGCAAAGCACCAGGGGGCATGACGGATGAACAATGGGGAAACGACGGACCGGCTGTTAAAGCGTCTGGAAAAGCACAGCGGGTGGACCTACGAGCATTCTATGCGTGTAAATACTTACGCCATGAAAATCGGATGCTGTCTGGGCCTGGAATCCCAAGAGATGGAAACTTTGTCCACGGCATCCAGGCTTCATGACATCGGGAAGATTGCGATATCGGCCAGTCTCCTGGACAGGGAAACCGCCTTAACCGAGAAAGAGTATGGCTCCATAAAGCGCCATACCATTTACGGATACCTTCTTTTGAAGTCCCTGGGATATCCGCAGATAATCTGCGAGGCGGTATGTGACCACCACGAACGGTTTGACGGCAGGGGATACGGCGCAAAGAAAAATATGGGGATCGCCGCCAAAATCATCTGTGGGGCGGATTCTTATGACGCAATGAAATATGGAAGGCCGTATAGACTCAAACTTACGGATAAAGAAATTTATAAGGACATAACAGGAAATAACGGGAAGCAGTTTGACCCGGATGTGTGCGATGCTATGCTCCGGGTTTTATTTTAAATCCCCAATGGATTTCTTAAAAAAGAATGTCCTGTCCATAGGAAAATAGAGGTGTAAAAGCTTATGACAAGGAGCCAGCCAATGGAGAGATTGAAAAAGGCGGTAAAGAATAACGGAATTTTTTTGACGGCGCTGACAGCCATAGTCATGGTCAATCTGTGCTTTGATTTCTTCTACATAAAGACCGGAAGCATGGAACCGGAACTCCCGGTGGGAAGCGTAGTCATGGTCGCTCCTAATGCAAAGCCGAAGATAGGGGATATATTTGCTTACGAGAACCATGGGAGTACGGTAATCCATCGAATCATAGGGGTGGAAGGAGGCGGCTATATCTTCCAGGGAGACGCAAACCCTTCACCGGACGGGACGGTGGTGGAGGAATCCCAGTTGATAGGGAAAGTCGTGGCAAGGATACGGTTTTTGGCACCAGCCATAAGAGCCATAAAATCCTACCAGGGCATTCCGTAGGATATCCGCAACACAAAGTTGTTGATATAAAAAACAATAAAAGCAAAGGAGAAAGAACAATGAAAATCAATCTTTCAAAAAAGGTAAAGGCGGGAATTATCGTGGGGGCCATGGCATTGTCCGTGCTGGGAGCCTACTCCGCGTTTACGGCAACGACCCAGACCAATGTGAATACCTTCAACATCGTGGCCGGTGAGGACGGCCAGGAGGCCGGCGAGGTAACGGAGCCGGGATGGGACGAGGAGAAGGCGAAAGATCTGCAGCCTGGAGAAACGGTTCCCCAAAATCCCAAAGTGGTTTCTTCCGTAAACTATGAGTCCTGGGTGTTTATGACCGTGGAAATCCCCACGTTCCATGCGACCCTTAATGACGTGGAGGGAGTTTATGACACGGTGGTGCCTAACTTTAATGCGGACGGCAAATGGACGCTGATTAAGTCGGAGAAATCAAGCGCTGCGGGGACTGATTCCAGGTACACTTACGGCTACAATGAAAAGGTAGCGGGCAGAGGGGAAACGTCTTTTTTGTTTACCCAGTTTACGGTGCCGGATTTCAGCAAGACGGAAGCTATCAGCGACAGCATTGACGTTACAGGCAAGATGATTCAGACAGAGGGGAATGCCACATTAGCTCAAGCAGCGACGGCCCTGGGATTGAAATAAGCAGAATAAAAGGCCGGAAGGGAGACGGGGAGCGGTAATTTGCCACTCCCTGTTTTTTCGGAAGTTTCAAACTATTTTTTGAAATATAAGGGACACATAAATCATCAGTGGAAGGGAGAAACAGTTATGAATCAGATGAAGAAAAAAATCCTGTCCGTTCTGCTTTCGGCAGCAACAGCCCTGTCCGTGTGTACATCGGCATGGGCAGCGGACACGGTTCCCAAACAGGTGGTAATCGAGTTGGAGGCAGTATCGGAAGAAAAAGAACATTATCTGCCAAAGGAACAGGCGGATTACACCGTAGTTCTGAAAAATAAGCTGGGGCCGTCCTGGCTCCGGGTGAAGTTTACGTTTACCGGGAAAAACGTTGACAGGACATTTTCCGATAAGAGCCTGAACATCCAGGACGGCTGGATCAAGCAGGGGGACTATTTTTATTATACGAAAAAGGCGGAAGCCTACACCGATTATACGATTGTAAAAGGAGTGAAGATTCCGGATGTTGTGCCTTCGGGGGAAGGGGCAAGCGTTACTGTCAGCGTCTACGGGGAGGCGGTCCAGTATGACGGTTTCAGGCCGGATTTTGCCAGCAAAGAGCCGTGGAAAGGGGCGGAAGTAAAGCATGCCTCCCAGGTATCGGGAACCTCTCCACGCCGTTCTCCCGGCAGTTCTTTTACAGCAAAGCCCATTACCCTTTACAGTTCTCCGCAGGAAAAGGGGAACTCCATGGAGGGACGGTGGGAGCTGGCCGATGCCGGGAGCCATTCCTGGAAATATCAAAACAGCAATGGGAATTATGCAAAGAACGGATGGATTTATGTGAAAAATCCCTACGGCCATAACAAGGAGCAATATGACTGGTTCCATTTTGATAAAGACGGGATTATGACCGTGGGATGGTATCGCACGGATGGCGGCGTGTGGTATTACTGCCACGAGGTATCCGACGGAAATCTGGGAAAGCTGGTGAAAGGGTGGCATGAGGACAGCCAGGACGGCAAAAAGTATTATCTTGATAAAAAAACCGGAATCATGCTGTCCGGCTGGCAGGAGATTGACGGACACAGTTATTATTTTACGGCGGTATCGGAAGCCCCGAAGCAAACCTGGTTCTGGAAACGGTTTGGGGATACGGGGTTTGGCAAATGGGTGTATGGTAATTTAGGCTACCGGAGTTATGGTTCCATGTATGTGAATGAAAGGACACCGGACGGACAGAGGGTAAATGAGGAGGGGATAAATGAGTGAAATTAATGAGAAAGAGGGAGAACGCTAAGAATGTTGGTATTGCGGCAATGGCAGTGGCGGTAATGGCTGTCTTTCCGGTTTATGCGGAACCGGCAACGGAGACGGAAAAAATAGAAGAGCAGTTATTGGACCAAAGAGCCATGCCAGGACAGGAAGATATCTTATGCGATAAAACGGAACCCAAGTTTTACGACGGGATTGTGACAGACGAGATGATAGAAGAATGGGAAGAAACCAATCATGGGGACGTATCTATTGATTTATATGGCAATCCCGTGGAGTGGGATATTCATGGAAAGGGGGATGAGGATGGAGCGGGAAGCGAAACGGGTTTTGACAGGATGGAAGCTCCCACATACGGCCAGGAAGAACAAGACGGTATTTTGGAATATAGGAAAGAAACCGAGGAGGCGTCGGAAAAGGGGTGGCTTTGCATCAAGGGCGACATGGGGGAGGACTGGCCGGGATACAACATTACCATAGCGTTTTATGATAGAAACAATAAACGGCTGGAGACAACTATTTACAACCAAAATGGTTTTGAGGCGAAAGAGGAACTTCCGGCTGGGATTTATAAAATATATCGTGCTTATGTTCCTGGGGATGAAGATGGAAACAGGTATCCCCTGGTGGTTTCTGACAGCAGATTGGAAATAACATCTAATGGGTCAGCGGAGCTTACGGTATGGAAAGTGGCTGGCGGGAAACTGGAGAGGGAAATGGAGGAACGGAAGCCGGAGATAGAACCGGGAGAAAAATCGGAAACGGAATCCCGTAATCCAGGGGTTTTGACAGACCTTATGACTGCGATGGGGATAGGGATTGGGCTGCTGGGAATCGGTATTGGAGGATTGGCAGTTTATAAAAAGCTGGCAGGCCATAACCGTTACCAGTAGCGTGAACAGGAGGTTTTTCGTGTCTGAAGTAATAACAGATGAAACTATGCTCTGTGTGATATTTGAGAGGGCGAAAGAAGTGGAAAAGGCGGCGTTTGAAACCAGGAGAAATCTGGAGAGAAGCTGGGGAATGGAGTGGATTGACTATCACAATGCGGAAACTATTGCGGCAGAGCGGCTGACAGCATAAATTTGGACAATGCCTATCATGGGGCAAATAAGGTAAAAGAGGCCCAAGGTATTTATAGTACGGAGGAAGAGCAGGCAAGGAAGCCATGGGGCAGGAAAATGCAGTATCAGGTTCCGAAGCTTTCTTCTGTTAGCAGAACCGGGCCGGATTATCTGCCAGGGGGACGACATGCGGATGAGGATGATTTTAAGTCCCTGGGAATCAGAGGCGTGGAGTTTGGGGCCTGTTTGTCTGACGAAGAAGCGCAGTCATTTATGGATGAATGCTATGTGGCATTTTGCGACCTGGCCCGTGTGCTGGGGATAGATAAAAAAGATGTCTCGCTTGGAGGAACCCTTTCTCTTGCCTTTGGGGCCAGGGGGCATGGCGGTTCAGGCCCTGCTACTTACAATCCTAAATATCATGTTATTAATTTCACGAAAGATGGAGGCGCCGGAAGCTTGGCCCATGAGTGGGCTCATGCCCTGGATTACTATGTGGGGAAGATATGCAGACCGGGAAGCGGAGAGACGGATTACCCAATTTCCGGCTGTCCCGGAATGGAAGGCGTGCCGCCGTCTGTGACTACCCTGCTTAGGCGGACAGTTTCCAGGAGGGAAGCGGTTACTCATGAGGAACAAGTCAGTATGATGGAGGAGAGGCGTAACCAAAGAATCCAGAAGGAAGAAGCTTCATGCAAAGAGATGCTTCAGTCAATTGCTCCCAAGAATCTTACAGATGAACAAAAGAGACGCTGGAATCAGGCGGTACAGGAGGTTTATGATACCAGGAAATATGCTGACTTGGATATGTATGTGGTGAGGCACTGTCATAACTGGGCCATTGAGGAGCTTTCCAAACTGCACAAGGAGATAACAGGCCATGTAATCCCAAAAGATAAAAAACGCAGGCTCAATAGTGCTTTTGTATTTTTGACATGGGCGGAGAGAATCCCTATAGACAGCCAGGAACTAAAATGGAGAGAGCAGGACACGGAATTTTATACGAATTCCTGGGAGATGGATGGACGGTATGCAAGGACTGTCCATGGCAGGTATTCGGATAACTGTGAACGGCTGGCCAGCGCGTTTGAATGCTATGTGGCGGACAAACTGAAAGAAGAGGGGAACCAGAGCCAGTATCTGACCGCCCATTCGGAAGACGTGATTTTTGTAAAGGAGAATGGGGAAAAGGTTTATGGCGGACCTATGGGGAAGGAGCGGGAGGAATGCAATCGGGGATTTGATTTGGTATTTTGGGAATTGAAGGAACTGGGGGTGCTGCATTGGAAGGGGCCGGAAAATATCCCTGGGGCTGCGGATAGAGGAAAAGGCAAAAGGGTAAGGCAGGCATCAAGTTTCAGTGGAAATTCCAGGTAGGTTTGTTTCCTCTTGTCACGGTGATGGTGGCGGAAGATGAAAATCCCAAGAGGCCTATTTGTGGTCAAAGGCGGCAATCATGCTGTATACGGCAGCTTTTTGTTCAGGAGTAAGATTTACCCATTTGAGGAACAGCTCCTTTAGATCTGGCGTCAGTTCTACCATATCCCCATCAGCAAAAAACTGTGACAAAGTGATGCCAAAGCCGCTGCAAATAGCTTCCAGCGTAGTAATAGAAGGCATTGTGTTGCGTCGAAATATATTTGACAGGGTGGATTCAGACAGACCACATGATTTTGACAACTTATATTCCGTCCAGCCACGTTCGGTTAAGAGCTGGCGCAGCCTTTGATGAACATCCATGGATCAATACCTCCTTTTTGTACATATTTTACCGTTTATTTAAGAAAGAATATACTTAATATTTGTACTGTTAATACCATTATGTTAAGCTGTAATGGAAATAATATGTCCAGAAGCGAAAAAGAGGATGGAAAGGAGGCAAGTAGTGAGAATAGAGAGGTTGTACTATACCGAAGCATGTGAGCAGATGAAGGAGATTGAGAACCAGGCAAGGAAGATTTATGGGGATTTGACGGACGAAGAAAAAGTTAAAGAGGACAGGGAAGCAAAAGAACGATTTGAAAGATTGATAGCTGCTTTTGAGGACAGAGAGAGGCGTACAAGGCGTGTTTTGGATGAGCAAAAATTGGCATATTTTCACGACATATCAGAAAATGCACTGATTTGGGCCGAAGAAATGAGGATGGATTTATATATTGATATTACGGAAGGTTTTAATGGAAAAGTCAAATTTAAAAGAGATATGATACAATTTGATTCTGATATGTTTCCAGAATGGCGGGGCTACTTTTTAGGATTGGTAAAAAATGCGGAGGATATTTGGATTACAACTGAAAAAGACGAGTGTACTATGGAATTTGTGTTTCATTTATATGATGAGTTTCATACATAAGGATAGCATTGATGCTACTGATTATATGAATATCAGGTTAGATAATATGCAATAATCAAATAGTAATTTTTGCCCATATAATATAGGAATTAGTATGTAATACATGCATGTTATGGTAAATAGACATTTTGAATAAAGAGGGG
>Ga0137308_102191_pt1 | contig 14143 bp, 9 predicted proteins | sample Inofrocosms_June_FD_97181 | JGI IMG/M metagenome (GOLD analysis project Ga0137308, IMG submission 97181) | Mouse cecal microbial communities from Vienna, Austria - N-Acetylneuraminic and N-Acetylglucosamine D2O microcosms_June | ecosystem: Host-associated > Mammals > Digestive system > Large...
AAAACGACTTGTTGTCTGGTATCTGGGCATAGCCTTTATCACTGCCGCCGCTTTTCGTTGCTGTCATGCGGACGGCGTGGACTGCCACCGCGCCGCTTTCATCTGCACCCGGAAAGTAGATATGCACCTGGCTTCCCACTTCTGGCATGCAGTAGATAAAGCTGCTCTCTATGGCATAAGGGAAAAACTTGTTATTCGGAGCGTTTTCATACACCGGGTCGATGTTAAAATGCACGCGCACACAGTTTCCAGCGCGTTCCTTTACGGTCGCAGGAATGCTCATGCCAAAGATGTGCGGATTTTTCTTTAAGGGGCACAATACGCCCTTTCTGCGGCTAAGCTCATAAGAGCGCACCAGCTCTCCCCGCACGGTTCTGTACTTTATCCGGGTGACGACGGCGCTGATGCCCTCAAAGCGCACGCCCTGCGCCAGCATAAGGCTTCTGTCCGAAGCCAGCTCCCAGCGGATGTTCTCCTGTGGAAGCAGCCCGATGGCATCCCCGATGCGGTACTGCTGGTCCATATCCTTAATCTGCTGGTATTCCTCCCCATAAAGCACCGTCTCTTCCCCGAGGTCAGGCAGTCCGAAGTAGGCGCGCCCGTGTGCAGCGCAGCAGTCCGGTATGAGAAAGGTGCCAAAGTGGCTTGCCAGACGGGCAAGAAAGGTCCAGTCACTCTCCTCATACTGGATCAGAAAATCCGGTATGGCAGCGCCCTGCGTCACGCTGTCTATAATCTCTGCCCCCGGCTGGTCCAGAAGGACTTTCTTCAAGACCTGTTCATAGGTCAGATCCAGGTCCTGAAAGCTCTGGCTCACAGGCGCAAGGCTCCATTCCATCGTGTAGGAAAGCGCTTTGAGGCTCATAGAACACAGCCCGCGTTCCTTTTTCATCCATGTATCCGTGATCTTTCCGGCAAAGAGGATGCCGTCCCTGCCGTCCTCATACACCTCAATGCCGTCCCCGTCAGCAATGCCGTGTATGGCAGGCTCAATTGTCTCCTCCTCCACTAGAAGCCCAAGCTCCACAGATACATGTTCATTAAAGGACGCGTCCATTGAGAACGACTCAATCCCGATCACGCCCTCGAAGGGGAGTTGTATTCTGAGCCCCTGATAGGTTATCTCCATCTCATGCCACCTCCTGATTTTTGTTGATTGAAACATAAGATAAACTGTGATACTATGATTACAGGAGATAAAAGCTATATAAATCCGATTATCGAAAAATCAGGGAAAAAGCACATATAAAAACTTATCAGAACAGGGGATCGACAGAGTACATGGATACACAGGAAAAAGAAAATACACAGAAAGAAAACACACAGAATAAACAGATACAGAAAAAAGAAACCGACAATCCGCATGACAAAGGATACAAGAGAATATTTTCTATAAAGAAGCATTTTCTCCACTTCATCAAAAAGTACATCGCGCTTGAATGGATGATGGAGCTCGAAGAAAAGGATTTGGAACTGATTGACAAGGAATTTATTACAGACCAGTTTGATACCTATGAATCTGATTTAGTCTACAAGGTGTATACAAAGGAAGGCGTCGTATATTTATTCTTTCTTCTTGAGCTGCAAAGTTACAATGATTTCACGATGCCCTTTCGGCTGCTGATCTATATGACAGCGATCTGGCTGGACCACTTTAAAAACTGTGATAAAAATGAACGTAGCAAGAAGGATTACAAGCTTCCAGCCATCATGCCCATTGTCCTGCATAACGGTGAGCGGAACTGGACTGCCTCGTGCAGGTTCAGCCAGATGATCAATAATGCAGAGCTGTTTGGAAAATATGTTGTAGATTTCGAATATGCGCTTGTATCTGTCAATACACTTACGAAATCTAAAATCAGCAACTCAAACACACTGATAGACAACATATTTCTTGCAGACAAGAAACGGACAAGGCAGGACTGGACAGACGGCATTACAGAGCTGATGCAGCGGATCAGAGCAATGGATACAAATGACTTGAATGAATGGATTACATGGTTTTCCAATGTCATACGAAAACTGAACGAAGACGAACGGGGAGAATTGATAACGCAGTTAAAAGAAGGAGATGAAAAAGATATGTGCAGTTCGTTTGAAAGACTTTTAAATAAAGAAAAAGCAGAGGGCTGGAAAGATGGCAGAGCAGAGGGCTGGAAAGATGGCAGAGTAAAGGGTAAAGCGGAGGCTGTAATTGAGCTCCTTGAAGATCTTGGAGACCTTTCAGATTCACTCAAAGCCTGCATCATGGAACAGACGGATTTAGAATTATTGAAAAAATGGCATAAAGCTGCCGCAAAAGCAAAATCCATAGAAGAGTTTGAACAGACTATAGGATTGATGCAGGTATAGTGATACCAACGTATATCAAACAGAACCTATAAAATACTGACTCGACTGAGAGGTCGGGATTTCTCAATTAAGAGAAATCCCGCCTACTCGATTCTGCATTTTTTGTCATCATAAAAACACCGCTTTTCTGATATTTTTATTATATCAAAGAAACGGCTCGAAGTATAGAAAGGTCTGGAATTTGCTAGGACTTTGTCTACAGTGAGAGGGGAGATTTAATCTCCCCTCTCACTGTACTCCTTTTCAATAAGGCGCTCATTTAGAGATTGTTTTTCACTTAATAGCTTTCAACTAAAATATCATCATCATTGTCCTGAAATCCTAACAAATTTTCTTCATTTAAAGCATTCCAATATGGATCACCAGGTTTGAAATTGATTATGTCCACTTTGTTGTTATCTTTAAGCAATCTCACAAATGCTTTCAAAAGGCCATTTATATAGTCATCTTTAGTATATAAAATAGAATCAATCCATCCTTTCATACGTCTGATTTCGTCATTGCTTATCTTTCGATTATATTTGCTTAAAAAACTTATTTTTTCCAAAATATAACAATGTATAGAAAAATTCTTGGCCTTATCTTTATAATGCTCACGGCTGTTGATCAATTCAAACATTTTCTCTTCGCCTATTTTAAATAAAGCATCTGCCTCTGTAATATCTCTCACATAATTTGCCTGTTTCAGATAGTTTCGGGCAATAGCATGTTGTATCTGATATGCATATGGACGAATACGTTTTGCCATTTTTAGATGATTCAATGCTTTCGCATAATCCTTTTTTTTCTGCTCCGCAATTCCCAACTGAAGCCAATAATAACTTATTTCACCATATTCTTCTTTTAATTGATAAAGTAATGATAAAATATCTTGCAACCTAAAACGCAGTTTATCTTCTAAAATATCTACTTTTAGAAAACTTTCAAAAATAACTCTCCAATAATTGTTATCATTTTCAGAAACATATGGGGCAATATATTGTAAAATTCCGTATACAATCTCCTCTTTTTCTTTAATTGTTGTCAATTTCCAGACTTGCTCCAGAATCATTTTATTTTTTAAAGAAACCCCTTCTCCATCGACCCTGACAAAGTCAACTATAACCGCCTCACTAGCAGATATTTTTTCTACATCTTTGTTAAAGCAATAAAAATCAATAGAATATCGAGCTGTTAGCATTTCATTTGGGTAATATGGCACATCAACTCTTTCAAAGAGTGTCAATTCCTTAAATAATTTAATACCTTGATCATTTTGATCCTCCAATAAATCTTTTAAAGAATCTTTCACACGCTCCTGAAAGTTTTCTCCATATGTAATAGCTGTAAATAAATTAGATAATATTTTATATTTGGTGATTTCTTTACAACCTTGATTCTCCTCTCTTGATAATTCTCCAAGGTATCCTTTTTCAGATATTTTTTTGTATATAATTTGTGCATATTTATAATCTAATTTATCCTTAATCTCCAATTCTTCATATGGATTCCCTACCAGATAATACCTCTTTTTAATATGATTATAATTACGGGATGTTGTAAGTATCAACAGTTTCTTATTTGTATCATTTTTGTCAAATATTTGTTCTATTAATTTATAATAATAACTGGCATCCTCTATCAACAATGCATAACGGTTTCTTGAATCATTTCTCATAAATTCAAACAATTTACTATAATCGAGACTTTTTCCTTTAAACTCAAGAACAGTATACCCCTGTCTGTCAAGCCAAGCTCCTGCCTGTTTTAACAGGCAGCCCTTTCCTACCAATCCTTTACCATATAATGCAATGCAATAAGTATCACATTCTGCATAACTGATCTGGTCTATACGTTTTTTTAAATCTTCAAAATATGGACTTTCGAACAACCAATTCTCCAGCACATCCCGCCATTCACAATTGTATCCTTCATACAACTTGCTTTCGTATATCTGCACTGATTCAATATTATTCACGATATCTTTATATAAATATATTCCAGAATAATTCAGACGGTTGATACACTTTTCCAATTCATTTGGATTATAATGAATAGTATTTAAAAAATCCATGAATTGCTCTGTTGTCCACTCCAACAAAATTCCAGAAAATGATTTAACGCGATTTCGAAATTTCATTGTTGGTTTCGGATCTACAAAAATCATTTTACCTTTTCGAAAATATCCAGCCTGTTCATATTTTATAATATATGAATCTATATCCGCTTCATCCATACTGGCTCCAATAAATATAAATGTCTCCTGTTGAATATCATGAACTAAATCATTTAGTTTAAAATTCATCCTTCCACTAATAAGATTATTATACTCTTTCCGGCTAAATACCAATTCTTCTATAGAACCATTTACGCATCCATGCAGTTTCATGTATTCCAGATTATTAAATTCTGTCTTCTGTTTCAATTGATTCTGAACTAATAGTTTACTGGAGCTTTTTTTATATATAGTTTCTACCAAATTATCAATATTTACAGTATATATCTTTTTCCATGGATATGTTGATAATTTATAGTGAAAACTTGCAGGTCTCACATTTCCTAATCTTTTTACCAAAAAACTACGCAATTCTGTGTATTTTTTTAACGAATCATCTATAAATTCGCATACATCCTGCAATTCATATTGTTCAATTTCTCTTATTGCATCTTCATCAATATTATATCGAATAAATTTATCGATTATCTCCAGTTTTAATGCATTTCCCAACGGAATATCACCATATTCATTAGTTGCACCCAGAGAAAAACCTGCACCCAGAAACAACATTGGCGGCTCTTTCTCCAAAATATCCTTCACTTCTTCAATACTTGATTTATTTTCCATTTGTTGTATCTCCTTTTTCGTTTCTTTGGTTGTTTTTAGTATTTAGAGAATTAAGATTATGGAGTTTTAATTTTTTCTGTTTCCTGCTGTCTTTCACAATCTATAAAAGCTGTCTGTATCATACTCATAATAGTACATCCAACAGGTTCTATTCGTTTTCTGACTAAGCAAAATTATGATTTATTGCCATTTGGCTTATGAAGAGAATTATGATGCATTTATTTTGTTTGAAGATCACGCCATCAAAATCACAGATTAATATAAATTATGTTTTTCTCCATTTATTTTTAAATATGTGTCTACAGGCAATTTTAGTCTAATTAATTCTGATTTTATTATTTTTATAATTTCTTCATTTCCATAATCATCATCAATCTCTATATCTATATTAACTCCATCTTTTCCCGCACCACCACCAGTCACTTCACCTTTGCCTTTTAATATTTCATCAAGTCTCTCTTCTAATAAATCCCTCTCTATATCTGATTCTGCATTAAAATAGATATCTATATACATACTTCACCAATCCCTTTTATTTGGAAAAACTATCCACCTGTGCAATTGGAACCTTGATTATAAATCTATATTTATCAGATTTCAGAATTTTCATTTGTTTCAGGTTTTGTTTTATCCAAAATCTTATGCATATATAAAATAAATGTATGTATTTATACAATAGCTATATTTCAACTCATGAACATAAAATCCCTCTTTCTGACAAGTACCTTTATATTTCAGCTTTTATTCAGAAAGAGGAATTTTTACAATACTTATATCTGATATGCGTTATCAGTCATCATTTTCTGGTACTGCATAATTATCTAAATGATATTTCACAACTCCCTCCTGATACCACACACTATAATGTAGATAGGATCCTACATATACCAAGTTGTTATCTTTTGCCATTATCGTTATTTGCTGATCTCCATTCCATTCACAATCACCTGATAGATTTAGGACAGGTACATTTTCATTCTCTACGTCATATTCATCAAATTTATAAATTCCAATATCTATATATTTCAAAATAGATTTAGGATCTGTATCATATTCCTCTATAAGATCATCAGCAAAATCTTCACTTAGATCAGGATTCATTTTATAATAACCATCAAAAAATCGTTTCAAAGCAACACATATTTTTTCTACAAACGCTGAATCCAGATTATTGAAATATTCTACATTTTTTTCTACATAACTCTGAGAAATATCTTTGGCATACATTACTTCTATCTCATACCCTAAAACAGTAGAATAAAATGTACCAATCATATATCCTAAATCATTCTCATATAAATTTTTTATCATCCTTATAAATCTTCTTTCTGCAAAAAGTATCAGTAGATTATAAAACTTTTCATTACTTTCTTTGCTTATAATTATTATTTATTACACGCATGTTACAAGATGTAGCCATGTTATGCAAAATTGGGAAGATAAGTGATTGGACTATATAGCAATCATTCTTTAAGTTATTAATGTATGATGTAAACAAGAAATACAATACATGCACGCTGCTTTTAGCCCACAAACTTATCTCTTTCCCAATTGACTGTTTTTCACCAAATAGCCTGTCATTTCTATTCATCACTGGAATCTTGATTTGCAAAATTAAACATAGAATCGAATATATGTCTTGATACAGTACTCCATAAATTTATATCACACCATTTTCCTACAAAAAGCAGTTGATTATTTTTTGCCGCAATTCTAACCCCACTATCTCCTGACCAGTCACAATCTCCACCCAGATTCAAAACAGGAATATCTTCATCCTCTGTTTTACATTTATTAAATTCATATGTTCCAAGATGGATACACTCTAATATAGATTTAGGATCTTTTTCATAATTCTTTAATACATCACCATGAATGTATTCACATTCTTCACATAAATCAGGAAATTCGTCTTGATAGAATTCATAATACCTTTTTAAAGCGGAACATATATTTAACACGATTTCTTGATCCAGATTATTAAAATATTCAATATTTTTTTCTATATACGCCAAAGGAATATCCTTTTCATACCATACAGTTATATCATACCCAAAGAGCTCTGAAAAAAAAGTTCCTTCCATAAATCCTACATGATTTTCAAAAATATCTCTAATCATAATAAATATCTCCTTTTATATTATTCATTAAGATGATTTCATGAAATCTATTTATGCTGGCAGTTGAAAAGACGATTATTACTTTCTATTTTTTCTGCCAACTTCGAAACCACCATGTTTGATTCGGATTAAATAATTCAAAATATAAATTAATTTCTCCTACACCACCAAAATGATCAAAATAGTCATTGATGTCAAATGGTATCAATTGCATTGTTTTCATATCATTGCATTCATGCCATGTATACTTTATTCCTTTCGTTGCCTCAATATCTGCCTGGGTATGTCCTAGTCCTGCAAGTTTATCCGCCTCTGGAAAATTGAAATCTCTTCCATACTTTCCACCATGCATATTAAATAATGTTACCTGTGTCTCTGCAAATGGCGTAAAATCTGGAACTCCATTTTTATATATAATTCCGTCTAAATCTTTCTTTTTTAATAATGCTTTTATCTTAGGATCTGATGGAATAAACATACTTTCTCCACGATCTCCTGTCCATTTACCAAAACGGCTATTTTCTTTTGGTGTTTGTGAAAGACGTTTGTAATATTGTACTTCCTCATAAGTTTCTAGTTGTGACACTGTCTTTCCATTTACGCACAAGTGTACAAATCCACTCGGATCAAAATACATCACCGGGTTATTCGCGCAATATGCATACAGATTCAGCCCGTCTCCGCGGTAGACATCTTCCTGCATGAACCTACCAATCGAAGGATTATAAAACCTTGCCCGCAGGTAGTACTGCCCCATCGCCCCGTCATACATCTGACCTGTGTAGGTCAGGCGGTTGAATGTATCTCCGGACTCATTCAGGATAGCTCCAAAGGCATCATAGCGGTATGCCTTCTGGATTTCATGATCTTTATCCAGCAGGAAGAGCGTGCTTCCCATCTCGTCTGGGACAAAGTAGCTCTTTTCTGTTCCGTTCCACGTCAGGGAGAGTGGATCGTATCCCCTTGTATAGCGGATATGGGCATCTTCCCTTATTTCCTCTGCCAGTTCGCCCCTGTCAAACAGGAAACGGCTGACGTTTCCATCCTCTTTTGTCTCATAGCGCAGTCCCTCGGCGTCATAGCAGTTCGACTGGCGGAAGTATTCTGCCCTGCCGTCTGACATTCTTGTCAGCTCTATATCCTTCTGGCGGTTTGCCGCGTCATAGGCATAGCGTTTCTTCCAGGTGCGTCCCAGCTCCTCCAGCATATTGCCCTGCGGGTCGTAGCGGTACTGGATTGTTTTTTCTCCCGACTGGATGCCTGTTAGCTGGTTCTTTGCGTTGTACTCGTAAATTTCCGTTTTCTGCCTGGACTCTTTTCTCAGGCGGTTTCCTGCCAGGTCGTAGGTGTATTTTTCCGGTTTTCCGTCCTGCACGGCTTCAAGCAGGCGGTTCATGCGGTCGTAGGCATACGTATTCTGGTATGGAGCACCGCTCTTTTGGATGCAGTTTCCATTCCCGTCATAGGCATAATTATAGTTCAGCAGTACCTGTCCCTGTTTTGTCACTGTGACAAGGCTGGAGAGCGTTCCGCTGTCATTGTAGCCGTATTCAGTCTGTATGCCGTTTCCGTACTGGAGCCTGCAGAGTCCGCCGGACGGGTTATAGCTGTAGGAGGCCAGGATGTCTCCCTGTCCTTCTGATACCTGTTTTAACCGGTCCATGGCGTCATAGGTGTAATGCAGGCTGTTTCCGGCGCTGTCTGTCAGACTGGACAGGTTTCTGCTGCGGTCGTAGGCATATTCAAGCAGGGGCTTTCCTGAGGCGGATTTGCTCTTTAACAGGCCATTCTCAGTAAAAATAATTGAATCTGATTGCTTCCTATTATAGCAGCTTGCCTTATTATATCAGACTGTCTTTTAGATATTGTTCTTATAAATGTATATTTTTGAAGATATTTGCTGTAATGAAGAATTTATATTTTATCAAACTATATAATCTTTATCTTTGAGTTCTTTTATTAATCTATCAAGAATAATTTTAGCGTCATCTTCTTTAGCGCCATTATCTAACATAGTATCATACCAATCCTGATAATTCAATATATCCATAATATTGCCAGGATACAAATGTAAGAAAATGTCTAATATCCAGTCTAAATATATTTTCTCTTCATCTTTTAAATGCTCACAAAACATGTTAACATACTCTTTAACTAATGTTTTGTTTTTCATTAAATAATGTTTTCCATCCTTTGGCAGGATCACTTTTGTCAAATCACATTCATCTGTAAACATACAATAAGTAATTTCAGCCTTTGAAAAATCTACAACCATCGGATTCAATTGATACATTCTTCTGGCATCAAAATATTCAGGTAATGGTATATCATTCATTATATATCTGCCTTTAAATTTTACATCACTTACGATTCCTATAATTTCAACATGATTTAATATAGCCCCTTTAAACTCTGTTTTTCTTAAATTACAATTGTTAAACTGACAGTTTTCAAAATCAGGATAAAACATAATAATACTAGACAGTTTAATTTGATCAAAAGTAACATTTTTATAGAGACTTCCCCATAATCCAATCCAACCATTCATTTTTCCTTTATAAAATACACAATCTGAAAATTCACATCTATCTTCTGTAATATTTGCTAATATTGTATAGCGAAAAATACAATTTCTAAAAATACATCTTTCTATTCTGCAATGTGAAAAATCCACATAGGAAAAATCTATTTCTTCAAATATCTTTCCTTTTATCCACGGACTGCGCATATCTTCCCATGCAATTTTTAATCCCCTTAAATCTGATTTCACATATTTTTGCTGCCCCGTTGGACTCACAAGTGCATTTTGTATTTCTTTTCTCTTGTCAATCCATTCAGGCTCTGAATTCCATCTTTCAATCATTTCTTTTTTCGTCATAGCAACTCCTTCTTACTTTTATATCTATAAATAAAACTTGATTAACCAATATTTATTTTAATAATACCCCACAAGTAAACTGCGGGGTATTTGATCAAACATTTCTCAGGTCCTTAAAAATAAAATCTTGTGCAAAATGGAAAATTATGGTTCCTGATTAAAGGTGCTTAAATATTACAACAATACAAATATTAACGATATGGTGTAACATATCCATCATCTTTATATTTTCTAAAATGAGCTTGAGCCTGTTTTCTTGTAGTAATATCAATCCACCAGTTTGATCCCTGTTGTAAATAATATAAATCAGCTCCTTTTTGACCAACCTTAGTAATATGATATGTTCCCTGAGGAATTTTCGATGAGATCTCAACTAAATTTTTAAACATTTTATCAATTTCGCTCCCCAAAAAAGCATCTTTAAAAAATGGCAATATCTTTAACACCTTCTGTTGTTTTGATGAAAGAGCATTAATACCTAAGTTTTGAATGTACTGATAAGCCTGAGCTGTATACTGATCAATGTATGGTAAAAATTCTATGTCTGGTCTATTACCAAACTTAGTCAGGTATTCTAATGCATCTGCTGGATCTATTCCATCTGCAATCCAATTTTTATATATTTTATCCAAAGATGGATTATTTAACGGATTAGCAACGCTGTATGTACTTGCCTTATTCGGATCACATAGTCCTATATACCCACTCGGATCAAAATACATCACCGGGTTATTCGAGCAATATGCATACAGATTCAGCCCGTCTCCGCGGTAGACATCTTCCTGCATGAACCTGCCAATTGAAGGATTATAAAACCTCGCGCGCAGGTAGTACTGCCCCATCGCTCCGTCATACATCTGACCTGTGTAGGTCAGGCGGTTAAACGTGTCACCTGACTCATTGAGGATATCCCCAAAGGCATCATAGCGGTATGTCTTCTGGATTTCGTGATCTTTATCCAGCAGGAAGAGCGTGCTTCCCATCTCGTCCGGGACAAAGTAGCTCTTTTCTGCTCCGTTCCAGGTCAGGGAAAGTGGATCATACCCCCTTGTATAGCGGATATGAGCATCTTCCCTTATCTCCTCTGCCAGTTCGCCCCTGTCAAACAGGAAACGGATGACTTTTCCATCCTCTTTTGTCTCATAGCGCAGTCCCTCAGCGTCATAGCAGTTTGACTGGTGGAAATATTCTGCCCTGCCTTCTGACATTCTTGTCAGCTCTATATCCTTCTGGCGGTTTGCCGTGTCATAGGCATAGCGTTTCTTCCAGGTGTCTCCCAGCTCTTCCAGCAGATTGCCCTGCGGGTCGTAGCGGTACTGGATTGTTTTTTCTCCTGCCTGGATGCCTGTCAGCTGGTTCTTTGCGTTGTACTCATAGATTTCCGTTTTCTGCCCGGACTCTTTTTTCAGGCGGTTTCCTGCCAGGTCGTAGGTGTATTTTTCCGGTTTTCCGTTCTGCACGGCTTCAAGCAGGCGGTTCATGCAGTCGTAGGCATATGTATTCTGGTATGGAGCACCGCTCTTTTGGATGCAGTTTCCATTCCCGTCATAGGCATAGTCAAAGTTCAAGAGTACCTGTCCCTGTTTTGTCACTGTGACAAGGCTGGAGAGCGTTCCGCTGTCATTGTATCCGTATTCGGTCTGTATGCCGTTGCCGTACTGGAGCCTGCAAAGTCCGCCGGACGGGTTATAGCTGTAGGAAGCCAGGATGTCTTCTTGTCCTTCTGACACCTGTTTTAACCGGTCCATGGTGTCATAGGTGTAGTGCAGGCTGTTGCCGGCGCTGTCTGTCAGGCACGACAGGTTTCTGCTGCGGTCGTAGGTATATTCAAGCAGGGTCTTTCCTGAGGCGGATTTGCTCTTTAACAGGCCGTTTGGCGTGTAGGCATAGTCGTATGTGATGCCGCCGCCCTCTGCCTGCCTGAGCTTTCCGTCCGGGTAGTATAGATATCTGCTGGCCACTGGATTCCGGCCTTTTTTGTCCTCCGCACGCTGGTAGGACAGGTTTCCGTCCATGTTGTAATGGGTCGTCGTTTTGTTCCCGTTCCGGTCTATGCGCGTTTCCAGGCGGCCTTCTTCGTCGTAGTAAAAATATTCGCTGAAGCCTTCCTGGTCCGTGGTCTGGCAGACCCTGCCCATGCTGTTATAGGCATAGGTGATTGTTCCGCCGTTTGCGTCCGTGGTGCTGGTGATGTTTCCGGCATGGTCATAGGTATAGCGCTCTGTACCGCCCTCCGGCGTATGAATCTCTATAATCCTTCCCCAGTCATCTAAGCGGAATCCTGTCTGGTTCCCATTTCCATCCTCCACAGAGGTGATGTTTCCCCACGCATCGTAAGCCATACGCTGCGCGCTGCGGTTCTTCCGGGCGTTTTCCCTGCCTTTGTAGACTGCCAGCAGGTCTCCTGCCAGGTCATAGGCATACGCTGTATAGACGGACTGTCCTTCCAGCCGGGTCCTGACATTGCCTGCACTGTCGTAAGTCTGTTCCTGAAGGATGGTTCCATCCGGTCCTGTGATTCTGACTACCTGGTCCCGGCTGTCATATTCATAACAGATTCCCTTTCCGTCATCCTGTCCGGGGTCATACTGCTCTGGGCGCACCACCTTTGTAATCCTGCCGTTTCGGTCATAGAACAGCCGCGTCGTATTCCCGCTCTCGTCTGTCAGGTGTGTCAGGCGGTTTCTGCCGTCATAACGGAATTTTCTTTCTGTTGGATGCCCCATGCTCTGGTCCCTGCGGACGCGCAGGCTGCCGGCTGCATCATATTCATACTGGATGCTTCGGCAGATGCCGCCAGCTTTATCCTGCTCCTTCTCTGCGGTTACGCGGTCCAGCGCGTCATACTGCCATTCTTTTTCATACCCCTTGGGCGTTACCATGTGCACACAGTTGCCAAGTTATACAATATCATTTCCCTATAACAAATAATTGATCATTTGTCACCGCAATTCTTACTCCACAATTTTAGATTTTTTATAAATTGATACCATTGATCTTCATTAACATTTGGAACAATCATACAATATTTTTCTCCAAATACATAATCAGTTATAAATTCATTAAATTTACTAATTATCTGCCATTGTTTATCCTTCTCCATAAATTCATTATAAATATAAACTTCATTAGAATCCTTTTTTAACATTAATGGAATATAATCTATTTGACCAATACATATCCAGTTTGCGTTGTTTGTTATCATATATTGATTTTTATCAATATCTTTATATCTCCACAAATCAATCGTTCCTGCTCTCAATCCGTCTGCAATTTTAAGAAAGTCATAATAATCCCCCTTTTCATTAATCAAAGAATTGCCCTCATTAATTTTTCCAAATAATACATTTTCCGATTTCTCTTCTAATGCGTTTTTATATTGTAATATATAATTTTTTAAAATCATCATAATCTCCAATTTGGGTGGCTTCAAGTATAAACTATATAAACAAATAAAATAAACACCTTATATTGGCGGTCAAAAAGACTGATTATCAATATAAGATGATGTACACAGCCGCATAAGGAAATATCCTGCTTTGCAGTTGCGGCTGGCGCAGTACTCACGGAAAATCTACTCTGTTTCATTCTATATCAGAAAAAGCAGATCATCTCTGGATATTACGGATATGTATTGTATAAAATCTTACTTTTCCTCTTTAATGCATTTATCATATAGTAACTTTATCACACTTACATCTTTTTTGATAGGTATTCTTATATCTCCACCAAATCTATAAGATATTTTTTTCATAAGATTCTTATTACTTATCAAAGTATACACGGTTTCTACCTCTTTTCTAAAAGCTTCAACTCTTTCTTTATTTTCTTCCATCAAAAAAGTTTCTATACAATCTTCTAAACGATCGACTTCTTTCATAAGATTGGAATCATTCAGTTTATATATAATATCTACTTCCTTTTCAAGAGTCATTATATTTTCCCACATTAAAAATGCTTCTATACGTT
>Ga0137308_102193_pt1 | contig 14124 bp, 12 predicted proteins | sample Inofrocosms_June_FD_97181 | JGI IMG/M metagenome (GOLD analysis project Ga0137308, IMG submission 97181) | Mouse cecal microbial communities from Vienna, Austria - N-Acetylneuraminic and N-Acetylglucosamine D2O microcosms_June | ecosystem: Host-associated > Mammals > Digestive system > Large...
TTTAGATGAGTATGATACCCCCATGCAGGAAGCCTATGTGAACGGATACTAGCAGGAGTTAATCGATTTTATCAAAGGTCTTTTTAACGCTACTTTCAAAGCGAATCCATATCTGGATTGTGCTATCATGACTGGTGTCACTCGCATCAGTAAAGAATCCATTTTTTCTGATCTCAATAATCTGACTGTTGTGACATCTACTTCCAATCTGTATGCAACCAGTTTTGGGGTTACTGAAAAAGAGGTATTTGATGCCTTGAATGAATATGAAATGAATGAAAAAAAAGACGATGTAAAGCGTTGGTATGATGGCTTTACTTTTGGAAAAAATAAAGATATTTATAACCCCTGGTCCATTTTAAATTATTTAAAAACAGGAAAACTATCTACTTATTGGGCAAATACCAGCAGCAATAATCTTGTGGCAAAACTGATCCGCGAGTCAGGCAGCAATATTAAGACTACTATAGAGGATTTGTTAGAAGGAAAATCTTTTCATACGGAGATTGACGAACAGCTTATATTTGATCAATTAGATTATCGTGAAAGTGCTATCTGGAGCTTACTGCTGGCAAGCGGTTATTTGAAAGTTGAACATTTTTCTTTTGATGAAAAATATGGTCGGGAAGAATATGATCTGATGCTCACTAACAGAGAAGTCCGCATGATGTTTGAGCGTATGATCAAAGACTGGTTCTCTGAATATACCCCGGCATATAACGAATTTATAAAAGCTCTTTTGACAGATGACCTGAAAGCAATGAATGCCTATATAAACAGAGTCGCACTGACAACATTTAGTTTCTTTGATACAGGAAAAAATCCATCCGGGGAAGAACCGGAGAGATTTTACCACGGTTTTGTCCTTGGACTTTTAGTTGATCTTCGTGGGTGGTATACCATTACTTCTAATCGGGAAAGCGGTTTCGGAAGATACGACGTACTTCTTGAGCCGGTCTCACCTCAGGATAATGGAATTATTCTGGAATTTAAAGTTCAGGATCTGGATGAAGAAAAAGAACTTACTGATACGGTACAATCCGCTTTAAAACAAATTGAGGCTAGAAATTATGAGGCCATTTTGATCGGAAAAGGGATACCTCGGGAAAAGATACGAAAGTATGGGGTTGCATTTCGGGGGAAAAAGGTTTTGATTGGGTAGTTAACATTCTAATGATAGCAAAACTCCAAATCCCGGTATAAGCATTTCCGTTACTTATACCGGGACATATTAAAACCTATCATATACATTATTTGTTTTAATCTAAAAAAAATCATCACCTATTCCCTATTTTTCGTAAGCGCATAAATACTGGGCGTATTGAATAGCCCTAAATAATGATCCATAATAGTAGAACCAAGAGTAGATTTTTACTGCTCTATCTTTCATTTAATAGACCAATTGTTAGATTTTCACTACATTATGGAGGTGCTATATGACCCAATCCAGAGCCCCGCGCCGTTCTCAGGAGGAATGGATTCAATTGATTATGGAATGTCGGAACAGCGGGATGACTGACCGTACATGGTGTGAACAGCACGGTATCTTAGTAAGTTCGTTTTATAATGCTGTAAAGAGACTTCGTAAAAAAGCCTGTGATATTCCTTATGTTTCAAATAAAAAGCCATATGCACTGGATCTGACTTCCTCAAAACAGGAGGCAGTCCGGATTAACATATACCCGGATACTATTCCGGACGCAGCAGTGCCTGCGCCGCACATTGACAATTCGCATACGATTGAACTTATGTGGGTCACCTTTATGGTCACGGTGTCTTTGCCCATACTGAGGATGCGGCTGTTGCCGATTGCTATCCGGTGCGTGTAACGTCCGAGGTAATGCATCACAGTCTCCGCTCCGGCAAAAGACTCCCTGATATCCGTGACCTAGTTCTTCCCATAGCAGGCATCCAGCAGCTCCTGATATTCATAATGATTGCGGTATCTGGCTGCCCCCTTCATAACGGAGGTTCCCCGCCTTATGCAACGTTTTCAGTCCAGCCAGAAACTTGCCCTTAAAAAGTGTGGCCATCGCCTTTCCGGGCAGGAAGAATCCATCCTTCTTCTGGTGCCGGCTCCGGCCTCCGTCAAGCCCGCCGCCTGCGCAGAGCACATGGATATGGGGATGGTAGGACAGGTTCGATCCCCACGTGTGCATGATGCTGATGAAGCCGGGGGTGCCTCTCATATGCGCCGGATCCCTGGAAAGCTCCATGACAGTTCCCGCCACGGCATGGAAAAACCGCGAATACAGTTCTTTCTGGTTACAGTAGATCAAGGCGTTCAGCTCGCTTGGGCCGGTGAATACCAGATGATAATAATCGATATCCAACACATACCCGTTCTGCGCATCGATCCATAGTTCATTGGACAGTGCCCGGCACATCGGGCAGACTCTGTCTGGCACCCGGGGTATATCTCTCCAGATATCTGGGGTTCGTATGAATGCTTGCAGGGGAATTTAGTTCCCGATGGATTGGTACACAGATACCGTATATGTGCATTATAGCACGTGCATCTACGAATAGGATGATTCTTTTTGGTTTGATTGCAGCTAACGGCTACGATATGAATTATTACACTTATTCTCTAAAATAACTACCATTTGTGTTAATGGCAGCTTTTTATTATAAAAATATCTTTTCACTGTTCCATACTTCTTAAATATATCCTCTACTTCTTCATATTTTATAGGTCTCTCATCATGAAATTGCCAAACTTTTATCCATTCCATACATTTCCGAATAAAAACATATTTTAAAGTAGGCGTCGGAAAAGTGATAAGTATTATCCCATTATGCTTACAATATCTAAAATGTTGACTGATCATCTTCTCAATATCATTCCCTCTGAAATGTTCAATCAAACCCACACTATATACAAAATCAAATTTCTTATCATTACTTTTATCCTTACCTTCCGAGTTCAATAAATCATACAGATATCCCACATGGTGTTTTGTGTTCAGCTTCATATGATTAAATAAATTTACCGCAAATTCATTATTATCAATAATATCATATGTATTTATTCTCTTTATTTCACATATATCTTTAGCAAAACAGCTATTTCCGCCGCCCAATTCAGCAATTTTAATCCCATCCTCTTTACTAAAATAAGTATCTATGGTATCCAGCAGAATTTTCAATGTATATCTTTGACTGTGTATAGAAAACCAACTCTTCCTCTTTTCATAATAAGCGGTCCAGTCTGTTTTCTTTATCATCTTTTTATCTATCATGTTCCTTGCCTATTCTGTTGCGGAACATTCGCTTATACGGCATCTTTTTTGTTGCTGACAACCCCTTCGCTCCTAATCCGCTAAATATGAGTATATATGGGTAACATGTGTTATTTACCTGTTCTCCCGCAAACAGACAGATAAATATTCCCATAACCATTAAATCGCAGAGTATAGATTTCTCTATCTTTCTGATCCCTTTCCAAATTCCTATGCAGAAAATAAGACCTGGTATTAAACCGTATGCAGCAAAAAAAATCAAAATGCTGTTTGTATCATCCGTTATAGCAACTCCTCCTGCGTTCAGCCCAAATACATTTTGCGTAACATCCGAGAAGTTTTCTAAAATTCCATTCATTCCAATACCAAACAAAGGATTTTTCAGCCATAAATATATATTAGTTGCAAAAGACGCAAATCTGGACATCCATGAATGTGCACTAATCCCCGTTGCTGTAAATTTATTTAATATACTATTTATAAGCCTTGGTGCAGCAACGGCGCCAATGGCAATAATACCTGTTAAAATAACAACAGCCCTCTTGTCCTTTAAAGCTAACATTTTCAATACTAATACGGTGTAGATCAGTAAAAGACAGATATATCCTGTTGTAGAGTGTGTTGTTAATACTGCCAACGAATATACCAAAAAGTCTGCCATAAATTTCTTTTTTGAATACAGACATATTAGCATTGCCAATATAACATACATCTGATAAACACCTGGTTCTCTATATATTCCATATGCTCTAATAGGAACAATACCCATCCGGTAGTAATACAACATGGATGAATGTTCAAATACAATTCCGTTTTGCTCTAACCTTAACCAGGTCGGTGATAACACTAAATCCGGCTTCATCGACAGCAGAAAATACCCCAATAAAAAAAGAATGCAAAGCATCCTCATCAGCAGGCTATATTTCCGTGAAAAATCCGAAATATTATAATTCATGATAATAAATAAACTTATCAGCATTACTATAAGCCAATATTCGGCTCCATTATCAACATGAATTATCATACTTAATATCACCGTACCAGCAAATAACACAAAGCTCAAAAGCAAACTTTTGCTTACCCACTTTCTGATTACCGTCTTTATAAGCAACCCTGCCAGCACCATCAGATATACAAGTGTTCGTATCTTGCCTGCATTACCTTCTGCCAACGGTGAAAACAGCATTGTATTCTGCGAAAACACCATTAATAGTATAATCAGGCTATAACTAATCTTATCTTTTTCATGACTATACATCATAAATTTCCTATTTTTTCTGTTCTATCAATTCTATGTAATAAGTGTCCTTTGTCCTGTTCTTAACTCTGAAAATTTCACTCTTCTTTTCAGTATCACTTATATAATTTACTTTATAAATATAATCGAAATCCTCAGTCTCACATGTTTGCTGCAAATGCATCTCTATCTCTTCGTTACTTTCTTTCATATCATCAATATATTCATCAGTAAATTTGCATACTGCAACCTTTTCATTTTCATCAATCAGATCAAAATACAATCTTCTCCAAAAATATAAATATAAATCCGGCGAAAAAGAATTGTATTCCTTATCTATAACCAACAATATTTTTTTCTGATTCGTTGTATCTCCTTTTTTCAAATGATTAATCAATTCCTCAAATTCATCAGCATCCCGTAAAGCTGGCACTGGATAAGAAATCTCCTGCGGCCTTACCCGTGGAAATAATACAGCTAAAAAAAGTATTGGAATTACCAATAAAAAAATATTTCTTTTTTTCAGCAAACATTCTTTTTTCAGCAAATTAATATTATTCAGCAAAAGCATTGCCAGATAACATTGAAAAGCCGTGAGCGCCGTACATATATACCTGGCATAGCTTAATTCCAAACCCTTAAATGGACCGGCAAATAAACCATATACTCCTGCCGTAAATATAATTACCTGAAAAAGCATCACTCCATTTACATAGGTGATATATGTTTTTTTTATCATAAGACTGACAGCAATCGCCAAAATACCTAAAACAATAAAAAGCCATAAAAAAGTGCTGAATTTTCCTGCCTCTTCCATCCGGGGCTGATATATCAACTCTCTTCGGCATAATAATTCTACAAATTCCCCCAAATACTTACCAGAAAATATGTCCCTCACGGAATAGTCCGCCACTGTCAATTCCACTTTTTTAATTTTTAGAAAAATTGCCCATTCAAAATAAGCCATAAACGGCATCATCAAAATTATTGCTATTCTCTTAACATACTTTTTATCCTTTATAACTATATAAAAAAAAGCCGCAAATCCTATAATCGCCGCATACATAATACCTGATGATTTCAGTAAAACAATTACTGTCAGAGATAGAGAAAAACAAACCGCACCTGCTGTTTCTCTCCAGCATCTTTTGCTTAATTTCCAGGTAGCATATGCCGCAAATATTCCCAACGCCGCATCAACATGAAGACTTTTGTAATATACTGCATGATCATTAAATATATTGTTATAGTACATCAGAGGCAAAAGAAATGTTATAACACTGACTGCCGGGATAAAATACCATCTCTTATATGAACTTAACTTCTCAAACATTCCTCCCATCAATAAAATGGCACCAACAGCCGCATATCCAAAATATAAAAGAGCTTCTTTAAAGCTCCCATTAATAAATCCCAGAAAATACAAAAATAAAGGCATTCCCGGTATATAATCGTTATATGCAAGCAGCAACGAATCTGTAAGCTGCTGTTTACCTTTTTCAAAAAATAAAATTTTAGGAAGTGCTCCCCATAAATGCAGTTCATCAATCAAACGCACTTGATTAAAGCGGACAACATACCAAATAATACATAAAGTAATAACATAACTTACAGCTAATGGAGTAAAGACCTTTTTCATGGTCTCCTTCAAAGTCTTATCTCGTATTATTTTCGTAATTCCTGATACCCCCCCCAACTACCATGCCTGCTATGATACCAGTTGAACAAATGGAAACTATGTTCAGAATATACGCCTGATAAAGTGTTACTATAATACCCAATAAAAATATTGCTAAAGACTTTTCAAATCTCAAGCGAAACAGCGATGCTCCTATAAATGCTGCTCCAAAACATAAAAATATAAACTTTATTAAATACATGTTCTTCCCAATCTCAGTTTACTGATATACTTCCATAATATTCTTTTGTTTTCTCCCACTGAGGATCATACTTGCCGATTTCCTCAACCAGTTTCTTTTCCACAAGATATTTTCCCATAAAGTTAGTAAGTTTTGCCGCTCCGCTTATATTGCAATGCGCATCATCATTCATATCCAGCGAATAAACAAATTCAAGCTGCTCATACATCTTCTCTTCATTAAAATCCAGAAAAACCAGTCCCTGCTCCTGAGCAATAAGCTTCAATCCATTATATTTTCCTATATATTCATCTGTTGTAGGAGTCTTTACCATAATTAAAGTAATACCCTGCTGCCTGCAAAGCTCTGCTATTTTGCAAAAATATTCCCGCATAACCGGATTCATTTCATGGCAGCCTTCCATCTCCCCCTTATCCTCAAAAGGGCACCATGTCTCATTATTTCCTTTCCCAAATAAGGGAGCATATCCTTTTAACTGCCCGGACTCTGCTATTTTATCTATGGAAAAATCTTTTACACTTAATTCTTTCCATCTCGTATGATATCTGATATTAGTGAAATAAAAGCTTTCTTCAGACAGTGTTTCATCCAGTCCGCAAATGGCATCAACCGCTTCTCTTTTAGTTCTTCCCAACTTCATATAATCTAAAGCTTTTCTTGTACATTCCTCACTGGAATTTAAAACACCCATATCTCCGAACGGAAATAACATCAGACAATCCAAAATTATTACCTGCGGTGACTGTGTTCTTAATGCCTCCTCCAGCCAATAATAAGAAACCAGCATACTCTGTTGTTCACATCCCAGATTATAACTGGTAATTCCATAATTATTATATAGTTCCTGAGGAATAAATCCTGCCGCTGCATTACTGCTTCCCAAAAAGAATACATCTACACTGTTATCCTTCAGTTTATAAAATTCGGTATAGGTAGCAGTTGTCGGCCAGATATCTTCATAAAGATACTTTGGTGTCAGTATTTTATTGATGCAATGTAATATAATGCATAATGCGACACTGAATATTACCACTCTTTTCCAGAAAGTATATATTTTCCGCACCTAAAATCCTCCATATATAAAATCTGATGCTTCAAATTTATAACCATATGTTCCAAATATCCATATGACAGATATTGCGGCTATATATATTGCACATCTGATTGCAAATGGCTGTTTCACTATCTTATCTCTGATACAATATTTTTCCTGCATTTTGCTGCATCTCATTAAAATCAGTATGCTTCCTACAAGAATTAAAATTTCCTGCCATTCCAACCCAAGCCTTAAAATAGAACCATTCCACAAAATTTGCGGATTAAATATCTTCAGAGATGAGCACAGCATCTTTAGTCCCTGCCTTGTACTATCCGCACGAAAAATGATCCATGCCACCGTAACCCATATAAAAGTTCCTGTCCTTTTTATCACCTCTTTTAGATGACTGTGTTCTTCGATATGAATAGCCCTGTAAATTCTTTCCCTCCATGCAAATGTTTTTATCCCCGCTATCTGGTATCCCGCATGCATCATACCCCAAACAACATATTTCAGGCAGAAGCCATGCCATAGTCCACTTACCAAAAAAGTTATCATTATATTAACATTTTCCCGTTTTCTGTTTCCCCCCAGAGGAATGTATATATAATCTCTCAGCCACCTGCTTAGCGAAATATGCCACCTCGCCCAAAACTGTTTCAGAGAACATGAAAAATAAGGATGCGCAAAATTATCAGCCAGGCTGATTCCAAAAAGAGAAGCTGTTCCCTGTGCTATTGTGGTATATGCCAGAAAATCCGTATATATCTGCAGAGAATATAATACCCCCCCAAGTACAATATAAACTCCTGCATAAACTTCATAATTACCAAATACCGTATTTACTAAAACAGCAGCTTTATCAGCCAACATTAGCTTCAAAAAAAATCCCCACAGAATCAGCATGAAACCTTTAACAACATTATCTTCCTCAAACCTGTGTCCTTCAATAAGCTGATGCTGTAACTGCTCATATCTTGGAATGGGCCCCTGAATAATCTGCGGAAAAAAACTGATAAATAATATATATTTTAAAATATTTTTTTGAGCGGATATTTTCCCTTTATACACATCTGCTATATATGCTATCATCTGCAGTGTAAAATAAGATAACCCCACTATCACAAACGGTTTCCTGCCACCCCAAATCCTCGATAACACTCTACTGCATATCAATGGTATAAGTAAGAGTATTATGGTTATCCATAATAATTTCTTACTCTTTTTCTCTTCAATAATAATTCCTATCATAAAAGAAAAAAGGCAGATAACGATAAGTACAATCAGTGCCTTATAAGATATGAAACAGTAAAATCCCAGACTTCCGACCAATAATACCAGCCATCTGTTTTTTAACGGGACCAGATAATATGCTGTTATGCATATAAATAATATGGCATAGAACTCTATCGAAAGAAAACTCATGATTCCTTTTACTTCTCGCGTACAATATTACCATCTGACACTCTGTATACCACATCACACCCCTCAATCGTTGTTAATCTATGTGCTATGATAACCAATGTTTTCTTGCCATGAAGCCCTTCTATTGATTCCATAATATCGGCCTCAGTCTCATTGTCCAGTGCTGATGTCGCTTCATCAAATATTAAAATATCAGGATCAGGATATAATGCTCTTGCAATTCCTATTCTCTGTCTTTGACCACCGGATAATCTAATTCCTCTTTCACCAATTCTGGTATTCAATCCTTCAGGCAGCTCCCTCACAAAATCAGATAATTGTGCTTCTTCCAACGCTTTCCATATCTTTACATCATTATCTTCCTGATCATTATTACCAAACGCAATATTTGCCCGAATCGTATCATCAAGCATAAAAATCATCTGCGGTATATAGCCAATATGCGATAACCATTGTTTATAATTTTCTCGAATATCAATCCCATCTATCAGAATTTCTCCATTCTCCGGTTTTAAAAGTCCCAGCAAAATATCCACAGCTGTGGTTTTTCCAGCTCCTGATGTACCAACAATACCAACTGACTTCCCTATCGGAATAATCATATTTGCATTTTCTAAAATCTTTTTCTCTGTATTTGGATATGCATAAGTCACTGAAGCCAGTTGAATTTCCTTTTCAAATGTGAATATTGTTTTTTTCTCACCTACATGGTTGCTTTCCTTTCTCTCTTCATCATCCCCTATCATCTGCATATTCTCTACAAGCTTATCTAACGCCGGTTCACTATATGCTATGGCATTGCTGGCATTCACAATCCGGTTAGCACTGGGAAGCAATTTAACTGCCGCCATTACAAAAGCTCCCAGAGCCGGCACTAAGCCTTCTATCTCTGCTCCCATAAATATCATAATTGCAATACTCAGCAAAACAGAACAGATGCTCACCATCTCAATTAACAAACGTGGTATATTTTGTATGATCGAATTCCATTTTTCTGCCATAATTGTCTGTCTGCCGCTTATCTCATAATTGGTTTGAAAATATTTTTCCTTCTGAGATACTTTTATTTCCTTTATTCCATTAATTGACTGGAGCAGCCATTTATAAGTTTGACTGGAACTCTTCTGTGCCACAATACCATATTTTTGGAGAATTGGTTTTACAATTTTCATGATAACCGACATTGCTATCGATAATATTATTACTAAAAAAATTGTCATTACCGGACTGATCACCAATACTGTTATAATCAACATAATTGTAACTACAATTTCCGTAAAAAAACTTAGGAGCGTTGCCAGCAAATTAAAACTCCCAGTCACATCAGCCTGTAAAACCCTTAAAACTTCACCTGACTCCACATGCAAAAAATACTCATATGGTCTCTTCATGTAAGATTCCAATAATTGTTTTTGGACCAAAAAACGATTATTATAAACAAAGCGATATTGTATATAATATTGCCCAATAAGAAATAAATCTTTTATGATAAACAAAATAATCATCCCAAATATGCATACTAATGTCAGCTCCTTGGAAGACATAATATTAAATGAAGTACAAAATCTGGCAAGCAGCATATTCTCATTCATAATATTGGGTTGCATTATTACAGTTATTAAAGGATACATCATTGAAACCCCGAGGATTTCCAAGTCTGCACCTATAACCATTAGTATAATCAACCATTTAATTCTTTTTTTCTGTCCTTCATCCAATATTCGCTTGAATTTTTTTGTTACCCGGATTAACATTATTAATCTACCTCTTATTTTTTGACATCAGTCTTTTCTACTTTTTCGGCTTCCTCCGACAGTCTCATATATCTTACAAATATTTTAAAATCCATTTAACAGTAACTTTGTATAATATCTCTTACATTTTCTACAACAAATTCCAATTCGGCTTCTGTTATATTGCTACTACACGGAAGTGTCACTATTCTCCCCCATATGTTCTCTGCTATGCCTCTTAAAGAACATGGAGAATCTCTATATGGCTTCTGAAGATGCACCGGCTTCCAAAATGTCCGCGATTCTATCCCATTTTCTTTTAATTTACCTGATAACTTTCTGACATCGACTAAACCTTTATCTTCTGGCAGCACTATACCTGACAGCCAACAAGAACTTCCTGCTGTTTTCGGAAAAAAAGAGAACCCTATATTTTTCAAATCATCAAATGCTGATGCATAGAATCTTCTTATCTCTTTTTTCCTGTGTACAAATTCCTGTAGCCGTTCCATCTGTGCGCACCCAACTGCAGCCTGAATATTGGTCATCCTGTAGTTAAATCCTATCATATCAAAATCATATTCTGTTCCTATCCGCGCGGTTGTAGTAATATGGCGAATATAATTCATAAGCTTCTCATCCCTTCCCACAACCATTCCTCCTCCACCACAGGTTATCGTTTTATTTCCATTAAAAGAAATAACAGATACATCAGCCAGATTTCCGATGGCTTCTTTATGATGTGTTGCCCCAATTGCACATGCCGCATCGACAGCTAAAGGTATATGAAACTTATCAGCAATAGAGCGAAACGCTTCCATATCTGGGATATTCCCAAGTGTATATACTGGCATGATTGCCGCCACTCTACGTCCTGTCTCATCATGGAACACTCCTCCGTTTCGTATAGTGCATCTCCTTTCAAGTTCTAAACTAAGTAAATCTATGTCCATACACCAATGATCGGCACTGATATCCATAAGCCATGGAATTGCCCCACAGTGTGCTATGGCATTAGCAGAAGCTATAAACGTAAACGTAGGTATTATTACCAGTTCCCCTTCTTTAACCCCTATCGCAGTCAGCATCGCATGAAGCCCCGTTGTCCCTGATGAAGTTGCAACCGCATACCTGCCTCCAGTTACATTTACTGTCATTTCTTCAAGTCTCGTAACATACTCACCAATAGACGAAACATAAGTAGAATCTATACAGTTATTCAAGTATTCTTTTTCTCGTCCCATAAGATTTGGTACTGCTAATGGTATCATCATTTTTCTTCCTTCAATCCTTTATTTCACATCTTTCATTCAAGATTTACTACCATAATTCCAGACAATTTTTGTGCCTGTTTTATCCAAATGCATAAAATCAATAAATAACTCATCCGTTATATCAAAATTCCCGGCATTATAACTCCCTATTAACTGCACTCCATATTCTAAAGAAGTATCATTTAAATAATCTTCTATGTCACCAAAAATGGGATTCATATTTTCATCATATATATAATGACACTGCGTAACGCTAAACGGCTGCAAATATATAATCACTTCCGAATTACTTTTCAACAAATATTGAAGCAACTTCTCATATTCTTCCATTCTCTCATCACTTATTTCTATCATATTATTCACTGATTCATAAATAACTGCTCCCTCCGTCGCTCTTACCTTTTCCAGCCGTTCTATACTCGCGTTTTCATCTTCCGCTCTATATCTGATTGAACCATCAGGGTAATCAGCTGCTTCTGAACAATCTACACTGATTTTTGCTTCTTTATCATGAAAAACCTCAATGCCAACTTTTTTCAGCATCGAAAAATTGTATTGAAAATATGGGATTGAAAAATACGGATTTTCTTTATTAATATTTCGTACTAAATCATGTCCATTTACTTCTCGATAAAAATTTTTACATGATGTCAAATAAGTATAATTTTCACTCCACATAGCCTCAGGATTATCCTCATAAAATATCCACGGAGAAGTTTCAATTACAACACGCGAAGGAACATCTGAAAATTTTTGATAATAAAGTCCGATTAAAGCATAATAATCTTCTATGCATGCTCCTGAAACACAGCTATTATATAACCTTTTATAGCCTGTAACTTCCTCTCCTAAATACATTCCACGGCTACTTCCTATAACGAGCGTCTCAGGGATTTCATTCATTTCATCTGCAATTGCCATCTGATATACTCTTTCATTATAATTTTCAGGCACAGCAACAATATTTCCGTCTAGTGCTAATCTCGCCATTTGCACATGTGTTTTAGTTTTTATCATCTGAGAAGCATCAATAAAATAATTTATACCTGTAATTAAGGCTACTATTATCAAAAAAGTGAATGTGGCTTGTAAGAGAAATAGTCTAAAATCTTTATTTTTTATCTCTGAATTCATTTAATACCTATCTATACTTTTTATATATTTACTCTTTTATGCAACGGACGCAAACTCACTATGGTTCCATAGCATTTAGTGAACAAGAATTCTCCAATATACTCCACTAAAACTGAAAATACACAAAATTCGATTTCCCTACATACCCATATAGCAAAATCATTACAATAATCACAAATATAAACATATATCTGATTACAATATTTTTCTTGCCTATCCACATACATACATCTTCTTTTATAGAGAAAAAATCATATAAAAAAAGTGGCATATAATACAATACAATTATCTTTCTTCCTTCATGCCAGTTGATCTCAAGGGAATCTAAGCCATTTATCAAATATGTTTTTAAATTGCCAATCCCCGAAAACATGTTTCTTAGTACATATACAGCATCATGCATATCTGAAGCTCTAAAAAAATTCCATGCAAATGTCACAAACAAATATGTACATACCACTCTTATACACCAGTAAATATCATGATTTCTGTCTTCTTTTACTTCAAACGCATTCTCATATACCTGTCTGACGCCATGCAATCCTCCCCATATAATAAAATTAAAACTTGCTCCATGCCAAAGACCACTCACTAAAAATGTGCATAAAATATTCATTATATTTCGGCTCTTAGAAACACGATTGCCGCCCATAGGTATATATACATAATCTCTAAACCAAGAGGACAGGGAGATATGCCATCTCCCCCAAAATTCTCTAATACCTGCGGAAAAATATGGACTCCTAAAATTTTCCATTAATTCTATATTAAATAATTTTGCAGAACCACGCGCAATATCAGAATATCCCGAAAAATCACAGTAAATTTGTATCGTGAAGAAAACAGTCGCAATGGCGAGTACCATCCCCTTGTAATTCTGTAAATTATTATATACCGTATCTACATAAACTGCCAGCGTATCCGCAACCACGATCTTTTTAAAAAATCCCCATGCCATTAATTTCAAACCATAGGAAGCCTGTCCGTAGTCAAAGATATTCTCCCGCTTAATCTGTGGCAGCAAATTTTCTGTACGTTCAATCGTCCCGTCTACCACCTGTGGGAATAAAGAGATAAAAGCCGCATATTTGCCTAAATGATGCTCGGCCTTCACTCCCCCTCTATAAACGTCTACCACATAAGCCAATGTCTGAAAAGTA
>Ga0137308_102194_pt1 | contig 14122 bp, 10 predicted proteins | sample Inofrocosms_June_FD_97181 | JGI IMG/M metagenome (GOLD analysis project Ga0137308, IMG submission 97181) | Mouse cecal microbial communities from Vienna, Austria - N-Acetylneuraminic and N-Acetylglucosamine D2O microcosms_June | ecosystem: Host-associated > Mammals > Digestive system > Large...
GTCTGAAAATTCATTCCCGGCATCTGCACATCCCACAAACTGTGACGCACATCTGCCAGAAAGCAATTTTCAGACACCCTCTGGCACTCCCCCACAAAAAAATGGAAACACCCATTGCTTTTATCCGGCCGTCTTATTATAATAGCATGTAGAACCAGATAGGAGGTATCTACACATGCGATATGAACTGACAAAAGAACTGGAGACCGGAAACACAATCATTGATAAGGAGCACCGGGAGCTGCTGGATGCAGTGAACAAGCTTATGGATGCCTGCAGCAAGGGCCAGGGCCGTGCCTCCATGGAACCCACCATCAAGTTCCTTGTAAATTATGTGCACCAGCATTTTACCCATGAAGAACAGCTCCAGAGACAAAGCCGCTATCCCGGCTATACAGCCCACAAGGCATTTCATGACCAGTACAAACGCACCCTTCAGGAGATCACAGCCAAAATTCCGCCCACCGGCCCTACTGTGGCAGAGCTTGGAACCCTGAACCGCCACATCGGCATCCTGATCTCCCACATCCGCACAGAAGACAAAAAGCTGGGACAGCATTTAAAGAATAGTTAAAATCCTGGCGGGCTGTGAAAAAGTTGTAACAGTTCAGACAGTAGCCGGCAGGAAGCCTTTTCAAACGCATCCTAATCCGGCTGCTGCCCGTCATGGGCCTTCCACTGGCAGTCCAGTAACTGCATTTCAGAAAATACTGCCCTGAAGGAAGACTTCTCCGGCGAACAGGCATAGATACCAAACCGTATCCTGCCTTTTCCCTTGTGCATATGGCAGATGCGCATCTGTCTGAATCTTATCCCGTCTGCGGAACACTCAATGCAGTAGTCATCCTCCCTGCGGCTGAGCCGGTACCACATGGATTTCACCGAGGCATCGATCACCGTGGTGGCCCAGTCCGAATATCCATGGTTTGTCACCACACTTCCCAAATGCTGGTATTCTTCATTTTCATATTCAACGGAGCCCTTTAACCAGTTTTCACTATCCAGATATATAACCACACCGCACTGGTCAAATCTGTGATGGCTCTCTGCAAATTCCGTTTTCACCACAAAGCTGAAATAAGGCTCTTCTGTCTCCATCTGTAAAACCGGCGCATTGTCATTCTGAAAATGATAATACGTCCTCTGCCACAGATCCGTGTGGGGTTTTGTAACGATCTCGATCCTGTCCCCGTCTATCTTACAGCTCTCCGGCTCCCTGGTCCATTGAAATCCTGTCAGGTCCATATTTCTCCTCCTTGTTCACTCCATATTTGGCTTTTGCCAGATTCATATAGTTCCAGACCGCCCTGCCGGACACTCTTTCCCACACCGGCACCATAAAACCGCATCCCTCATTCCCTCTGCCGTGGCCTCCTTTGCCGTGGCAGCAACCGTAAGGCCAGCCTCCATGGCAGCCCTGGTGGTCTCCGGACCGATGGAAATGATCCTGGCCGGTTTTGCAGACCTGTCTTTCGTCATTTCTGCCAGAGCCCTGGCAGCGGATGCGCTGGCAATAGTAATGAAATCAGTATCAGGCAGAATCCTTCCCAGATCCTCCTTCCGGCGTGTATCCACCCAGGTCTCGTAAAGGGGTACATCCCGGAAGGGAATCCCGGCCTTTTCAAGCCCCTTTGGCAGAAGGGAGGAACTCTCCCTTGCCCGCAGAAGCAGCACCGGTGTATCCCAGGCCAGCTCAGGGATCCAGGAATCTGCCAAGTCCCTGCTGGTGTATTCTGCCGGGATAAAGTCTGCATGGAAACCATGGCTCTTTAAGGCTTCTCCGGTCCTGCGCCCGACCACCGCAAATTTCAGATGGGCCAGACTCCTGTGGTCAATATCCAGCTCCCTCAGGAAGGCAAAGAACTGATCAACCCCATTGGCACTTGTCAGCACCAGCCACCGGTACTTCCCCAGCTCCAGAAATGCCTGCTTCTGCTCTTGTGTCCGGATGGGGCGGCATTCCACCAGACTCATGGCCACAGTCTCGGCCCCCAGAGGCGCCAGCACCTGCTCCTGCTCCCTGACCATGGCTCTGGTTCCCGTGAGAAGGATGCGGATTCCTGCGAGAGGTCCCCGCCCGTACCAGTCAAGGCTGTGCTCCCTGCCTGCCGCCTCCCCTACCACCACAATGGCAGGGGGACGGATCCCGGACAGATTTGTCTCTGCCACTATATGTTCCAGATCCGAAACTACCTTTTTCTGTCTGGCAGTAGTCCCCTGCTGGATAACTGCCACCGGTGTACTGCCCCCTTTGCCGCCGGCCAGAAGACTGGCGGCAATCCGCGGCAGATTCCCCAGTCCCATAAGGAATACAAGCGTTCCCTCTTCTCTGGCCAGAACATGGAAATCCAGAGCCTGATGCTCCTTGCCTGCACCCTCATGCCCGGTTATCACATGGAAGGAGGAAGCCACCCCACGCTCTGTCACCGGGATCCCCGCATAGGCAGGAACACTGTAGGAGGAGGAAACTCCCGGCACGATCTCATAAGAGATTCCATGACGCTCCAGCTCCATGGCTTCCTCGCTGCCCCGCCCGAATACCAGAGGATCTCCACCCTTTAACCGCACCACATAGTTTCCGGCAAGGGCTTCCTCAACAAGGAGCCGGCTGATCTCCTCCTGGGGCAGATGATGGGCCCCGGAACGTTTCCCCCCATAGACCAGCTTCGCGTCCAGACGCGCCTCGTTCAGTAGAGAGCCGGATATCAGATTGTCGTAGATGATCACATCTGCCCTGCGGATACACCCAAGACCCTTGCAGGTGACCAGGCCTGCATCCCCCGGTCCGGCTCCTACCAGGGATACCTGGGGATGGCTTTCCGTCCGGACTGCCTCTACTGCCTTCTCTGCCAGACCCTCCGCTTCCGAAAACAGTCTTCCTGCATCCCCAGAATAATCCCCTGCCAGCTCTGTCCTCACCTCCGCCCGGATCATATGCTTCTTATCCGGAGCATATACAGCAGACATGACCAGGCTCTGTCCTTCCCTCCTGCAGTACGCAGCGCAGGGTGCATTACAGCTTCCGCCCAGGGCCTTTAAGAACCGGCGTTCCGCCAGGAATGCCGCCTCCGTCTCCGGCCTGCAAAGTGCCTTCCGCAGCTTTTCCAGCTCTCCTGTCCGGTACTCCACCGCCAGGATCCCCTGGCCTGCAGCCGGGAGAAAGCTTCCGTCATCCAGATACCGGACGGAAAGTCCCTCCGGTTCCTGCAGTCCAAGACGTTCCAGCCCTGCCCCAGCCAGGATGATGGCGTCATATCTGCCTTCCCGGAGCCTTTCCAGACGGGTCAGTACATTGCCCCGCAGCATCCGGACCTGCAGATGCGGATTCCCATCCAGGATCTGGATCTCCCGCCTCAGACTGCTGGTCCCGATCACACTGCCTGCCGGAAGCATCCCCCCGGCAGACACCACCTTGACTCTGTCATCTTTCCTGGTGACCAGCACATCCCAGGGATTGGCCCTTGTGAGGACAGAGCAGACCGACAGTCCTTCCGGCAGCTCCATGGGTACATCTTTGGCACTATGGACCGCCAGGTCAATGGCGCCTGACAGCAGCTGTTCCTCCAGCTCCCTGGTAAACACACCCTTGCCGCCGAAGCTGTCCAGGGGACGGTCCAGAAGCCGGTCTCCCTTTGTAACCACCGGCACCAGTTCCACCTCTGTTCCCGGAAATTCTTTCTGCAGCGCATCCCTTACCAGCTCACTCTGGATCACTGCCAGCTTACTGGTCCTTGTTCCTATCCGAAGTCTCATAGTGTTATATTTCCCTTCTGCTGCCATGAATTGATTGTTTTTCCTTTTACTTAATGAACAGTTTTCGTAACCGTTCAGATACTCCCTGAACGGTTGCCAGTTTTCTTCCCCTCCAGAAAATCCAGGATCCAGGATGGCCCGGAGGGATAATACAGATGAGGAAACCCTGCCATCATCTGTCCGGTCACATACATACAAGGCCACTGACGCGGGCTGGATGGCTTCTTCGCTGTCATAGAATTCCCTGGCCGGGTGCTGTCCCAGTAATGGAACTCATGGCCCCGGATCACTTCTGCGGAAGGCAGGTGTTCCTTGCAGGACGCCTTTTCCCTGGAGAAGGACAGCTCACCAGACGGCCCCTCTTCCCGGATAAAAGACAATCCACCGGACGGCCCCTCTTCCCGGATAAGGGACAACTCCTCAGACGCCCCCTCTTCCCATGAACATTTTTCTTCTAAAAGCTCTGTCGCCCACTGACTTCTCTCCAGGATCACATATCCAAACCGTGACAGCTTCTCCCCGGAGAACCCGTCTGCCGGAATCAGTCCCACCATGGAATACATGGTTTTGTCCAGCCCTTCCAGATTTTTATGAAGATAAAGAAAACCTCCGCATTCTGCCAGAAGCTTCACTCCGCCGGCTGCCGCTTCCCTGACAGCCTGCAGCATTTGCTGGTTGCCGGAAAGCTCCCTTGCATAGCACTCCGGGTAGCCGCCTCCCAGCAGCAGCGCATCCACATGCTCCGGCACACATTTATCTCTGATGGGACTGAAGGGCACAAGCTCCCATCCATGTTCCATAAGAAAATCCAGATTCTCCTGATAATAAAAGCAGAATGCTTCATCCATAGCAACAGCGATCCGGCGTCCAGACCTTCCGCTCCCCTGTCCGGCCCCCTCTCCCGCCAAAGGGCTGCTGCCGTTTTTTCCTGACTCTGCTCCTGAAGTCCCATAACCGGCCTTTACTCTCTCTGCCACATAGACAGCCTCTGCTTCCGCTGCCGCATAACCAGCCTCTTTCTCCCTGGCCCCATGGCCAGCCTCCGCTCCTGCCAGAGTCAGAATTCCATCCACATCCAGACATTTTTCCAGCCGGTCTGCCAGTCTGGCCATCCGGTCTCTGAGCCGTCCCTGCTCCCAGGGCAGGGTAAGACCCAGATGACGGCTCTCCAGTCTGGCCTCGTCACACTCCGGGACAGCCCCCAGGCAGGCTACGCCCACCTCTTCCAGGCAGGGCCGCAGCCGCTCTTCCATAGCCGGACTGGTACGGTTCAGGATCACACCTGCGATCCGGCTGTCCTGCCTGTATTCCACAAATCCCTTCACCAGGGCTGCCATGGAAAGACTGGATTTCTTCCCGTCTGCCACCAGAATTACCGGTGTATCCGTGATCCGTGCGATATCATAGGTGCTGGCCCGGGTGCTGGTTCCGGCTATCCCGTCGTAATAGCCCATGACGCCCTCAATGACTGCCAGATCCCGCCCCTTTGCCTTCTGGCGGAAAAATGCTTCCACTGCCTTATCCTCCAGAAAGAAGCTGTCCAGATTGTAGCCCCGGATCCCCAGCACGTAGCTGTGGAATGCCGGGTCAATGTAATCCGGCCCGCATTTAAATGAGACCAGTGACATACCCCTTTGTCTCAGAAGCTCCATAAGCCCGCAGGTCACCATGGTCTTGCCGCTTCCGCTGGCCGGAGCCGCTATGAGGATTCTGGGAATCCTCTCCCAACATGCATCCCCTTTCCGGTGCCGGGGATCTCCCTGTTCTGCTTTGCGGGCTTCTGTGTTGCAAGCATTTACTTCTCTTTTTTGTGGCCTGTCGCTACATTTCCTGCAATCCTGCATCCTGGTCTGGCTTCTCCCTTCCGTCAATGGTCACAATATACACCGGGTTCATTCCCTCCATCAGATGATAAGCCCCTGCCTGTCTTCCACGGGATATCTGGATGCAGACGACCTCGGCTTCCAGTCTCTCCCGCTCCAGATACCGGGTCATGACTGCCAGCGTTTCCAGGGCAATGATGTTGACCACAATCCTTACCCCAGGATTCTGCCTTCTTACATGATCCAGAATCTCCTCCAGCCTTTTGCCGCTTCCTCCCACAAACACCTTATCCGGAGCCGGTATCTGCCACAGACTTTCCTGCACCGTTTCCCCGCCCAGAGCTTCCGGCACCGGTATGGTTCCTGAATCTCCCGGCATTTGTATCATGCCCGGGCTTCCCTGCACTTGTACCGTGTCCGGAGCTTCCGGCGCCGCTCCCTTGTACAGACTCTCTGGCGCCTTTCCCGGAATGACCGTCACATTTCTGACAGCAAATTTTTCCATATTCTGCCGGATCAGCCTGCAGCCCTCTTCCTTCTGCTCAAAGGCATAGACCCGGGCGTCAGGTCTGGCCAGTGCGGCCTCTATGGACACGGATCCTGTGCCGGCACCGATATCATACAAGACTTCCCCATCCTTAAGCCCCAGCTTGTCCAGGGAAACCGCACGCACCTCGCTTTTGGTCATGGGAATCTTCCCACGGATAAAACATTCATCCCGCATCTTCTCTCCTCCCGCTGCCTGCATACTCCAGAATCACAGCCGCCAATGCCTCTGTCCTCTGCCGGCAGAACTCCTCGGCCTTTCCTGCAAGCAGCTGCTCATCTGCATAGCCCAGTCTTACTCCTGCCATTACCCTGGTTTTTCCATATCCTGATTCACAGAGTCTCTGGCAGATCTGTGCCAGATCCCCGCCGCCTCCCAGCAGCAGAAAAACCCTTCTGTGCTGCCGGACCAGCTCTTCTGCCGCACAGACCTGCCCATGGGCGCTTGCCAGATAAAGGTCTTCATAGGAGATCCGGAATCTGGCACACAGACAGGATACTGTGGAGATTCCCGGGAATACCCGGATCTCCCATGGCCCATCCCCATTCTCCTGGGGTTTCTGGCAGGACGTGGGCTGCCGATTGCATGAAGTTTTCTGCTCCATGGCCTTGAGAAGAGAAGCGCTTCCACTGTGGAATCCGGTATCGCCGGAATAGACTGCCACTGCCCGCATACATTCCGGATGTGCTTCCAGCCAGTCTGCAATATCCTCTCCCCGATAATAAGGCACCAGTCTGGCCTGACCGGCCAGATCCTTCACATCCTCCAGCATCCGCTTCGCCCCCAGCACGGCCTGGGCTCTTGAAAGCACCTCCCGGGCTTCTGCCGTCAGCTGGCTGCCGCCTCCCATGCCCATTCCCACCAGAGCCAGACTCCGTTTTCCAAGGAACTGATCCAGTATGGATTTTGCCCGCTCCAGGCTGATGCCCTCCACATCCCCTGGTCTGGTGATCACCACAGTCCGGATCCCGCAGATGCCTGCCGCCTTCAGCTTCTTTGCGAAACCTCCACGCTTTCCCGATTCCTTGGTGACCAGCCATCCGGCCCCAGTCATCCGGATCAGGGCACAGTTCATTTCCACGGAAAAAGGGCCCTGCATGGCAATCACATGACTTCTCTGCATTCCCAGCGCCTCGCAGGCAGCCATGCCCCGACTGTCCGGAAGAATCCGCGCATATATCCTCTCCGGTGCCTTCAGACCAGAAAGGAACACATCAAGCTCCTTGCTTCCGGTAGTCAGAAGCACCGGCTGATTGTCCCGGTTCAGGATCCGGACGGCTTCCCCGGCTGTATTCACCCAGATGATTTCACCCCGGGCCTCTGCCACATCCCCGGAAGCTTCCTCCCCCCGGCTCTCCGCCGCACTCACCAAAGCCTCCCCCTGATCCCGCAAAACCCGCAGGCAGATAATCCCCAGCTTCTGGCAGGCACGCCTGATGTTCTCTGTTACAAGAACCGCATGGGGGTGGGTAGCATCCAGCACAAGACCGGGGCTCTCACGGATAAAAAGCTCCTCCATCTGGCCCCCATCCAGACGGCCACACTGTATTTCCACCCCCGGACACGCTCCAAGCAGCTGGCTGCCATATTCCCCCGCCACACTGACCATGACCGGTATCTGGTTCTCTGCGGCATATTCCGCCAGCTCCCGTCCCTCCGTTGTACCGCCAAAAATGATCACTTTTGCCATTAGACTCTACCTTCCTTGTTATATATCCGTCCCACAGCCAGGACTTCCTGACAGTCACAGCCTTTTTTGTACAGCCACCTGGATACTGCCGGCTGTCAGCCTGTCAGTATTTCCATCCTCTGGCCGCCACTGCCACTGTGATGCCGTTCCCGGGCTTCTTTCCCACTACCAGCCTGCCATGTTCCCCGGCGGACAGAAGCGCCGCCCGTTCACAGACATTTCCTGTACCGGTAACTGACCGGACAAAATCCGACTCCTCCACTGGCTGCTTTACGTTCTCCAGCTCCTCTGCCGTAAATGTCTCATAGGGAACCTGCAATTGCTCCGCCAGGTCAAGAATCCCTGGTTCCTCTTTCTTCAGATCAATGCTGGCAATCCGGCACAGGGCGCTTATATCCAGGCCTGCCCCCGCCAGCACCTGCTCCACCTGCTGCCGGATCTGGCCTGCTGCCACGCCCCGTCTGCATCCGATCCCAAGGACCAGAACCTGCGGTACCAGCCGGAGCACCGGACGTTTCTCCTGCTCTGTCCCATCCTCCCTGCTGCTGACCGTGATCCAGATCCTGGCCTTCTGCCAGGTATCTGCCTTACACAGCCGCTTCCAGCCCCTGGGCAGAGGCTCCCTGCCCAGCCAGGGCAGACACGTCTCCAGCCACGGATCCCAGAAGACCCCTACCGGCTTCCCCTCCAGGGCCTGTGCCTGCACCTGCCGCGCCTGCACCCGGTCCGTGATCACCAGACCATGATCCCTGGCCCAGAGATCCACCGCACATATCCCTTCCACATCCGAGGCAGTCGTGATCACCGGCTGTGCGCCGATGGCTCCGGCCACCTGCCGGGCCAGATCATTGGCTCCCCCCAGATGTCCGGACAAAAGGGAGATGGCATACTGTCCTCCCTCATCCACCACAACTACCGCCGGATCCGTCATCTTGTCCCTCACCCAGGGAGCCACCGCCCGCACGGCGATCCCTGCCGCACTGACGAACACCAGCCCGTCCACCGCCGGAAATATCCGCTCTGTCCATGCATCCAGCGTCTCCCGGCGGACCAGAATCCGCCCCTGCCTTCCGGTATCCCTCTCCTGCCCGTCGGCATACTTTTCAGGAATATATCCTGTACTCACATGTCCCAGATCCGCCAGCTTTTCCACCAGCTTCCTGCACATTTCTGTCCCCCTGGGGGTAAAACTGATCACTGCCAGATCCATTCCTGCCTCCATATATCAAGTCATGGGCTTCCAGACATCGGTCTGCCATAAGTCCCGCCTTAACAGCCTTCTGTCTGTAACAGTATAACTGAAATTCATGAGAATTACAATGCTCTTAAAACCTTATCAAATCCCATATTTTTGTCGATATATTTAAATTGGTTACAGTTGAAAAACTGTCTTCTACTCCGGGAAAACACTGGGGGAACATAAATTGAACTTTGAAAGGGGACATTTATCATGATCAATCAGATCCGGAACATGAAAATCAGTCTGAAGCTCTACACTCTTCTGGGGATTGCACTGGCTGGTATGCTTATCATTGGAGGGTTATCCTTCAATCTCATGGGTAAGCTCAATGAAAAAACCAGTGATATCTCCACAAGCTGGCTTCCCAGCATTGACACGGCAAGACACATGAGCGCAACCCTCTCCGCCATCCGGCTCTATGAAGTGAACTGCCTTACCGCCAGTTCAGATGAAGCACGGAATACATATCTGGAAAATGTTGAACAGGCAAAAAGCCAGATGAACGCCCTGCTGGCCAGATATGAAGAACTGATTGATGCGGACGAGAAGACTTTCTACAACACAGCCGCACAGCTCTGGACACAGTACAGTCAGGCAGACGACAGGTTCCTTGCTCTGGCAAAGGGAGGCCAGACCACCGAGGCCTATGCTCTTTTGGAGGATGAATCTGCAAAGCTCTACACCTCCCTGAACACGGCATTTGACCAGATCGTCACCTACAATCTCAATGGCAGTGAGGAAGAGACTGCTTCCAGCGTAAGCCTCTTCCGGAGTGCCATGCTCTTACAGGGCTCCATTATGCTGTTGATTATTTTAATCGCAGTCTTCTTCTCCATCATAATTATCCGGGAGATCAGACTTCCTGTGCTGGAGATTGAACATGCCGTATCCCGGATAGCCCATGGAGATCTGGAGATTGACCTTTCCTACACCTCCAGGGATGAACTGGGTATTCTGTCGGACCAGGTACGTGAACTGATCCGCAAGCTCGGGATGATCCTTGACGATGAGAACAAATTCCTGGCCCAGATGGCCACCGGCGATTTTACCGTGGACTCTATCTGCGAGAACGAATATACCGGCAGCTTCCAGCCCCTTCTGCTTTCCTTCCGGGCCATTGCAGAAAAGCTTAATGGCACAGTCCTGCAGATCCGTGAAAGTTCTGCCCAGGTTGCCAATGGCTCTGACCAGGTATCCAGCGGAGCCCAGGCCCTTTCCCAGGGAGCTACACAACAGGCCAGCGCTGTAGAAGAACTGGCTGCCACCATCAGTGAGATCTCCGAAAAGATTAAGCAGAATGCCGAAAACGCACAGCAGGCCAACCAGATGGCTGACACGGTGGGAAATGAAATGCACAATAGCAATCAGAAGATGCAGGAAATGATGCAGGCCATGAATGATATCAGCACCTGTTCTGATGAGATCAGCAAGATCATCAAAACCATCGAAGATATCGCCTTCCAGACCAATATCCTTGCACTGAATGCTGCTGTGGAAGCAGCCCGTGCCGGATCCGCCGGCAAAGGCTTCGCGGTGGTGGCGGATGAAGTCCGCAATCTGGCAGGCAAGAGCGCAGAAGCCTCCAAGAACACTTCGGTCCTGATTGAGAATTCCTTAAAAGCCGTAGAAAACGGTACCATGATCGCAGATGAAACCGCCAAATCCCTGCTCGAGACAGCCAAAGGAGTGGAAGAAGTTGCCGGCATCATCAGCCAGATCTCGGAAGCCAGCAACAACCAGGCCAGCGCCGTTACCCAGATTACCACAGGCATCAACCAGATCTCCAGCGTGGTGCAGACCAACTCGGCAACTGCACAAGAGAGCGCGGCAGCCAGCCAGCAGCTGTCCAGCCAGTCCCAGATCATGAAGAATCTGGTAGGCAAATTCCGGCTCCGTGAATAGCCAGAGTACATATACCAACAAGGAGGAAATCTTTCATGCCCAACGCAGTCTACCTTTCCCCCATGGACAACGTAGTCACCGTGACCCGGGAAATCCCCTCAGGCGGGTCCATTACCTGGCTCTCTGATGACAAGGAGTATTCCATCACCGCCTGCCAGTCCATCCCACTCTATCACAAGGCCGCTGCCTCCGCCATCCCGGCGGGGGCCCCGGTATACAAATATGGACAGCCCATCGGTCTGGCCCTTACCAATATTCCGGCAGGGGCCCATGTCCATACCCAGAATCTGGCCTCCGGACCGGCAGACACAAAAGGCCCGTTTTCTTCAGCGGACCAGAAGCTGCAGCCAGCCCCGGCCCCGGCTGCGGCTTCTGCCACATGCCGGAACCAGCACACAGATTCCCGGACAGTCCCCACCTTCCAGGGCTACCGCCGCAGCGACGGTCGGGTGGGCATCCGCAACCATGTACTGGTCATGGCAGGCTCTGTCTGCTCCTCCGTAGCCGCCAAAAAGATTGCCGAAAGGCTTCCGGATGTCACCTACCTCTACAACCCCAACGGCTGTGCCCAGACCACCGCTGACACGGAGCGCACCCTGACCATTCTCTCCGGCCTTATCGCTAACGGCAATGTCTACGGCGCCCTGATCGTGGGCCTGGGCTGTGAGACCATCCAGGAAGACCGTTATCTGGAAGCTGTCCGCAGACTCACGGACAAGCCCGTCTCCTACATAAAGCTTCAGGAATGCGGCGGCGTGGAAGCCACTGTAGAAGAAGGTATCCGCATCCTCACGCCCATGGTGGAGGCGGCCAGAGCCTGCCGCAGGGAGCCCTGCCCGGTCAGCGACCTGATCCTGGGTCTGGAATGCGGCGGCTCTGACCCCACCTCCGGCTTTTCCGCCAACACGGTTCTTGGCAATACTTCAGACCGGATCGTGGATCTGGGCGGCACTACCATCCTCAGCGAGACTCCGGAAGCCATCGGCGCCGAGGAGCTTTTAAGACAGCAGGGCCGCACGCCCAGGATCGGCCAGAAGATCTATGAGGCCGTGAAAAACAATGAACAGATGTTCTTTGATATAGGCATGGACGTCCGGGCCTCCAACCCTTCTCCAGGCAATAAGGCCAGCGGCATCACCACCCTGGAGGAAAAGTCCTTAGGCTGCGTCCACAAAAGCGGTACCCGCCCCTTTGACGCCATCCTGGACTACGGCCAGCCCGTCACCACCAAAGGCTTAATCTTCATGGACACCACCGCCTATGATGTGGCTTCCGTGGTAGCCAAGATTGCCGGAGGCGCACAGCTGGTAGTCTTTACCACTGGTATGGGCACTCCTGTAGGCTGCGCGGCGGCCCCGGTGATCAAGATGACCGGCAACCAGAAGACCGCCAGCTTCCTGAGTGACCTGATCGACTTCGACAGCAGTGCCAGCATCACCGGTCAGCGTTCCGTCGAGGAACTGGGCCAGGATCTCTTAGACTACATTCTCCGCATCTGCGACGGAGAACCGGTCAAAGCCGAGATCAACGGAGCCTGCGACATGGCCATCAACCAGTTTGCCAGTTACTGCTAATATCAGCTGCAAAACATTTCAAAAAATCCCTCTAAGCCTTATAAAATCAAAGCTTAGAGGGATTTTCCCATATTACTGTATTACCTCTTTCCCTTTCATTCTCAGTACCACGCCGTTTCTCACGCCCGTATGCTTTCCTCTCTCCACTGCCAGTTCCCCGCCGACGATCACATACTCTATGCCTTCCGGATACTGGACCGGATCAATGAAGGTTCCCTTATCGATGACTGTATCTGGATTAAAGATACACAGATCAGCCGCGTAGCCTTCCTTCAGCTCCCCACGTCCGGTCATGTTGAAGGTGGCAGCTGGTTTCTTAGTCATCTTATAGATGGCCTCTTCCAGAGTCAGGGCCTTCTCCTCACGCACATATTTACCCAGGATCCTGGGAAATGCTCCGTAGACACGGGGATGGGGCTTTCCGCCCAGCAGACCGTCGGTGCAGACATTCATTTCCGGGCGCTTCATGATGCGGATCACATGCTCCTCGGTTCCGTAAAAGTCCACCATACCCACGGCATTCTCCTCCTCATAGAGCAGATCAAAGGTAGCCTCGTAAGGATCCTTGCCGCGTTTCTTTCCAAGCTCTGTCAGGCTCAGACCGATGGCGTCCTGGTTCTTCTGGGTCTTTACGCTGGTCACGAAGATCTGGTCCAGTCCGGCAAATTCCACAAAGTTGTCCCAGCCGGGGATCCCGTGCTCAATATCATAGACCATCTTCTTGCGAAGCTCCGGATCTGCCAGACGCTCCAGCACCTTGTCTGTCCCTCCGTCGTGAACCCATGGGGGAAGGATCACGCCCAGCATGGTGCTGCCTGCCACATAAGGATACTGGTCAAAGGATACGCGGATGCCCTCCTTCTTGGCTTCCTCCAAAAGCTCCATGACCCTGTCCACCTTATCCCAGTTCTTCTTTCCGCACACCTTGAAGTGGGAATAGTGGATCTTCACACCGGATTCCCGTCCGATGCGGATCACTTCCTCCATGGAATCCAGAATGGTGTCCGCTTCACTTCTCTGGTGGATCACGAAGATTCCGTCATACTCGGCCACAACCTTGCACATCTCGATGATCTCTTTGGACTCGGAGTAGGCGCAGGGCATATAGATCAGCCCCGTAGACAGTCCCACCGCACCTGCCTCCATCTCCCGGCGGGTGATCTGGCGCATCTTCTCCAGCTCTTCTTCATTTGGCAGACGGTTCTCCAGGCCCATGGCCTCCATACGGATATTTCCGTGGGGAACCAGATAGCACTCGTTAAGTCCCGGTTTCACCGCGTCAATCATCTTCAGATAATTTTCCGTATTCCCGAAGGTCCAGTCGATCTGGTCGCTGTCTCCGTCCAGACCTGCCAGATTCTTCCTCCAGGGGCTGATATACTGCTGGGGAAGGGGCGCCATGGAAATGCCGTCCTGGCCCAGAACCTCAGTGGTGATTCCCTGCATGACCTTGGGAGCCACCTCCGGCTCCACCAGGATCTGTAAGTCGCTGTGGCTGTGGGTGTCGATAAATCCAGGTGCCACTACCAGGCCGGATGCATCAATGACCTGGGCGCTATCCTCCTGGATGGAGGGGGCGACTTTCTCGATCAC
>Ga0137308_102195_pt1 | contig 14115 bp, 11 predicted proteins | sample Inofrocosms_June_FD_97181 | JGI IMG/M metagenome (GOLD analysis project Ga0137308, IMG submission 97181) | Mouse cecal microbial communities from Vienna, Austria - N-Acetylneuraminic and N-Acetylglucosamine D2O microcosms_June | ecosystem: Host-associated > Mammals > Digestive system > Large...
TATTCAACTCCGTATGGAATCTCAATCTCTTTTAAGTTATTGCAGCGAGAGAACGCTTGGCTTCCGATACTTTTTACACTATTCGCAATAGTAACGTTTTCCAGATTTAAACAATCGCTAAATATTGCCCCATTTCCTATTTTGGTTACCCCATCTTCAATATATAGATTGGAGAAATTTTTTATTTCACATTCAACGATTTCTCTTCTATTTCCATAGATGTATAAAGTCCCATCTTCATATAATTTATATTCCGCATCATATGCATTGGGTCCGCATAATCCCGTCTGTATTACTTCTCCGTGTGCATTCTCATCAAAACCGCTTGCTTCTATGGCAGTTTCCTCTCCTTGATTAGAAGTTTCGGCATGAAGTTCGGCTGGATATAGCGAAACTGCAAGTGACATAGTAACTGCTAAACATATAGACTTCATAAGCTTCTTTTTTTTTCATAGTATAACCTCCTCATATGTATAATGCTTATTTATCCAGAGAATTTTTTTGATTGTACAAAAATCCTCGAATTTGAAACAACAGCTAATCAATTTGTATTCCTAAACCATTCAGCAAGTTTATTACTTCCGGGAAAGAAAAAACGGCATTTGCCATTCGGCAAGTCATAATATCAATTTGATAACCGTTCGCTTCCCGGAAATCGCTTTTTTGCAGATTACATTTGAAAAACTCTGTTTTATCCAGCTTACAGGATGTAAAATTACTTTCTGTAAGTTGGCACTCTGCAAACATGGAATCATAGATTTCGTTACTGCTGAAAGTAAATTTTCGGAAATTTATCTTGGAAAATGTATTATATTTCAGGATGCATCCTGTCATTTTCTTGATGGGGTTTGCAAATTTTCCGCTTGGCAGTAAATCTTCCCAATTAATGCCGATGAGCTGACAGCTTACAAATTCAGTAAATTGTATTTGCGAATCATTGTTTGCTTTAAGGCTGATTATTTGGCATTTTTCAAAAACACAGCTGGAAAATGAGCATTGGTTTAATTCGCAGTCTTCAAAAGAGCAGTTTATAAACCTACATCCTGTAAACTTATATTTTTTAAACAATTCACCGCTTAATTTTAGGTTTTCAAAAGTTCTTTCTTCGTATTCGTTCCCGTATTTTATTTCCATATAAAAGTGTCCTCCTTCATTATCATATAATTTTTGTGGTTATATTTCAACATTTTTAGGTTAATTTAAGCTGCGGCATATATAATATAAAAAGCAGCATTTTGTAAAACTATTATAGTATGAAGTGGAGAGGAAAGTATGCGAAACAAAACAAAGAAATGTGCGGTTGCTTTGATGACGTTCTGTACTATGACGGCGTCGCTTATTTTTCCGGGAGAGGCCATACAGGCCGCTTATGGTGAAAGTGAGGCCATGTATAGCGGATTATCGGATTTACGGACAGTTTATAATGAAGCCCAGGCAGCGTTTATCACTTTTTCCGATACGCAGGCGACGGTAAAAGGCTTAGAAGAAGGATGCAGCGCTACGGGCACGGCTGTCACAATAAGCGAAGCCGGAACTTATGTATTTTCCGGAAACTGTGTGGACGGAAGCATCACAGTAAAAAAGGGGACGACGGGCGTCAAGCTAATATTAAATGGGCTGGATTTGACCTCAGCTTCCGCAGTTACAGGTCCGGTACTCTGCAAAGCGGGCACAGAAACAGAGATTATAGCAGAGGCTGGGACGGTAAACACTCTTACAGACAGTATGGCAAATACGGAGGAGAAGGCCGCTGTCAAAGTGAATAAGCAGTCATCCCTGACATTGTCCGGCGCGGGGACGCTAAATGTCGTTGGCGTGTGCAAGAATGGCATCAAAGGAGGCGCGGAGACGGATATTACTGTTCAGGAGCAGAATTTGCATATTAAATCGGCGGATAATGGACTTGCCTCCGACAATACGGTAACGGTCAAGAGTGGAAAGCTGATGATTGAAGCGGGCGGAGACGGCATCAAATCATCGCCGGACAGATTGGATGATGCTGGGAATGCGGACGACACGGTATCTCTGGGCGACATTATCTTAGAGAGCGGTGAAATAAATATTATTGCGGCGGCAGACGGCATTCAGGGCGATAACAGCGTGACAGTCAATGGGGGTTCTTATCAGATTACGACAAACGGCGGATATACGACAACGCTTGCTTCCATCAGAAATTGCTACGAGGGTTTGGAGGCGGGAACCGTCTATGTGAACAGCGGAACTATCAATATTAATTCCACAGATGACGGCGTCAATGCAGCGGGCGGTAATGACGGCAGCGGCAGCAATGGCAGGCCCGGAGACGGTTTTAACCCGGGAGGCGGCCCTGGCGGAAGATTGGCGGTGATGAACACGGACTCTGTGGAGGATAGCAATAATAGTGCTGCTATCACAGACAGTACTTATGCGGCAGGAAATGAAGGATATGCCATAAATATAAACGGGGGTACGCTCTACGTCAAAGCAGCGGGAGATGGACTGGATTCTAATGGTGATATTTCTATTTCCGGTGGAAATATCATTGTCTATGGCGCGGCAGCAGGCGATCCCGGCAGTGATAACTTTCCATTTGACCATGATGGAAGCTTTGCAATTTCCGGCGGCTATATTTTTGGCGCAGGTTCTTCTCAGATGGAGGAGGGCGTGCAGTCCTCCACACAGGGGTATATTGTCAATAAAAATACATACAGTCAGGGAGACGTTATCTGCGTGCTGGACGGTCAGGGAAATGTGCTTTTTACCGAAGCGTTAGCAGAACGGGTCAACTATATGATGTATTCCTCGCCGGAAATGACGGCCTCTGGAAACTATAGCTTTAAAATGGGGGCGGATGCAGGGCAGATTGATATCAGCGAGTGCCAGATTACGTTGGAACAGCAAAGCTATACATATAACGGAATAGCAAAGCAGCCTCGTGTTACAGTATCACATGGCGGAAAGGCTTTAATTAAAAATCAAGATTATACCGTTGGCTACAGCAGTAATATAAACGCAGGGACAGCAAAAGTTACAGTAAAAGGCATGGGTAGCTATCAGGGAACAGTTGAGAGAGAATTTGTAATCCTGGAAAAAAGCGAGGAAAGTACGAATCCTGGCGGGGGAACGAATCCCGGAGGCTCCGCAAATCCAGGAGGAAATGAGAATCCTGGCGGCACAGCTTATCAAAAACCGGCAAAAGTGAAAGGTCTTTCGGCGTCTCCTGTGAATGCAGCGAAAATTAAAATCAGTTGGAAAAAGGCGGTGGATGCAGACGGATATCTTTTGTACCGTTATGACGGCAAGAAAAAGGCATGGAAATGCATTAAGACGATTACGAAAGGGATAATTACCAGCTATATTGACAGCGGGCTTGCGTCGGGAACTGCGTTTAAGTACCGTGTATGCGCTTTTACGTCGGCAGATAAGAAATATAAGGGTGATTTCTCCAATTCGGTTACGACGGCGACGAAGCCGTCAAAGGTAAGTATTAAGACCGTAACGGCGAAAAAGAAAGCTCTTGCGCTCAAATGGAAGAAGACGGCCGGCAGCGGTTATGAAATCACTTATTCTTCAAAGAAAAACTTCTCCGGCGCGAAGACGGTTAAAATAAATGGCGCTTCCAAGTCTTCCTGTACGGTGAAAAAACTAAAATCAAAAAAGACGTATTATGTAAAAATCCGTGCATACAAGAAAGTGGGCGGCAAGATTTACCGCGGTCCATACAGCGCCAGGAATCAGGTAAAAACAAAATAAAAAGTTGTAACAGAGAAGACAGGCCGCCGCACCCGGGAAGAACGAAATCCTGGATGCGGCGGCAATTTTGTGCGCGTTTTCTATAAATTGTTGAAGTTATCTTCTATATTAATACCGCTTTCACAGGTTTATGGGGAAGTTACAGCGTTTTATGGAAGGCTGCTACTGCCGCTGCGTACACGGTCTGGAAAGGAACCTTGCATTGTCTTGCCGCCGCGGCAACATCTTCGTATTCGGGTTTGCATTTAGTGATGCCATAGCCGGTGCTGATTTTGATAGTGATTTCCCCATAGACAGTAGAAATCTTGCGGAACTGTGCGTCTAAGGTTCTCCGATAACAAGGCTGGATGCGGATGCCGCGCGTAGCAGTGTGCGTTAAAATCAGACGGCTGAAACGGCTTTCTTCTGTTACGTTGCAGAGCACAGTCAGCAGTATACCGGGACGGTCTTTTTTCATATTGATAGGAGTGGTATAGACATCCAGGGCTCCGGCATCCCGCAGGAGTTTTGTAGCATAGGAGATGGTTTCCGGCGTCATATCGTCCAGATTACAGGAGAGTTCGAGGATTTGGTCAAGGCTGTGGAACTGTTCCGTATAGTAATCAGGATGCGTCTCTTTATCTCCATCCGACTTGACAGCGGCGGCAGAGGGGTAGCCGGGCAACTGTCTGGGGGAGGGAACCGGAAGAATGCTCAGGTTGCCCCAGAATGCGCGCAGGCAGTTGGCAGTATCAAAGTCCTTAGCGCCCATGCCGTATCCGGTCTGTTCTACTGTCATCGGCGGCATAGGCGTAAATTGGCTGGAAAAATGTTTTAGCAGCGCGGCGCCGGTGGGCGTGCATAATTCTCCGTCTATGCTGCCACCATAAATAGGTATGTCTTTTAAGAGTTCAGCAGTTGCCGGGGCAGGCACCGGAAGAATGCCATGCGCACAGCGCACGCTGCCGCTTCCCACATGTATGGGGGAGGCAATGATCTGTTCTGGATTTAAAAGTTCTATCAGCAGGCAGCAGCCGACAACGTCCATGATTGCGTCCAGCGTACCGACCTCGTGAAAATGAATTTGGGAAATATCTGTGTGGTGCGCGGCGCTCTCCGCATTGCCGATTAAAGTATATACTGCCTTGGCATGTTCCTTTACAGAGGCAGAGACAGGCAGGTTTCCAATCTGTTCCAGCATTTCCTGATAACCGGTGTGGAGATGGTTGTGGACACGTTCCGATGTTTCTTCCTGTCCGAGAATCACAACGTTCATTTTCGTCCCCCAAATCCCGCATTTTTCAGAGGGGGAAGCGCTCAACATAAGCTGGTTGGGAAAAAGGCTGTTCATATTTTTTATGAAGGCGTCTTTTGCAGAATCCGACAGAAGTTCGTAGAGCGCGCCCATCAGCATATCGCCGGAGGCGCCCATGTTGCATTCAAGATAAAGTGTTTTCATTATTTCTTACCTCCTATATGATTAATCATGCTGGCAAGGTAGCCAGCGCCAAAGCCATTATCAATATTTACCACACTGACGCCGCTGGCGCAGGAGTTTAGCATGGAAAGCAGGGCGGAAAGTCCCTGGAAATTGGCGCCGTAGCCGACGCTCGTGGGCACTGCGATTACCGGGCAGTCGGCTAGCCCGCCGATGACGCTGGCGAGCGCGCCCTCCATACCGGCCACGGCAATGATGACGGTTGCCTGAGAAAGCGTGTCGACGTGTGAGAGCAGACGGTGGATGCCGGCCACGCCTACATCGTAGAGACGTTCCACATGATTGCCCAGCGTCTCAGCGGTCAAGGCAGCTTCCTCTGCAACTGGGATGTCGCTGGTGCCACCGGTGGCGACAACAATGGTTCCCTGTGCGGTAATCTCCTGACTGCGGTTGATAATTCCAACATGGGAAAGTTTGTCGTAAGTAAAGGCAAACCGTTCAGTCAGAAAATCGGCATTTTCCTGTGATAGACGGGTAATCAGGATGTTTTTGGCATCATGCGATATCATGGAATGAAGGATTCCTTCTATCTGCTCCGCGGTCTTACCGGCGCCATAAATAACCTCCGGCGCGCCTTGGCGGATGCGCCTGTGATGGTCTACTTTAGCATACCCAAGGTCTTCAAATGGGCTGATTTTTAATTGTTCGTAGGCATTATGGATGTCCAAAGTTTGATTTTGAACTTGCCGTAAAACCGATAATATATGCTGTGATTCCATCATAACCTCTTTTCTGCAAAAAAATGCGTAATTTCTATGAATAATTATAGGATTTTTCCACACAATAGTCAAGAAATGAGAATTTCGAGTTTCCCCATTTTGTGTAAGATGGGGCTGTCGCACGAATCTATTTTTGAACGAGTAAATATAATAGAGTGGCATCTCCAACAGACGATAGCGCTAACTGTGCATCAATCTTATTAAAAATTGGAGATTATGCCAATTTTTTACTAAATATTTGGATTGAAATAGAAAATTTTACTAGAATAAAAGCGGGAAAATAAAAAAACAAAAAAGATGAATCGCTTTTTATGAAGAAAAAATACGCAAATTACAGGAAATAACCGTCAGATTTCTAAATTTTTTGGAAAAAAGAACAAGCCCTCAAATTTGACAAAATAGGAAAAAGGTGGCATAATCTTCAAAACTCAGATGAAAATGCAAGGTAGAAAGGATGAGGAATTATGAACGAGAGAATTATTAAATTAGCAGATGCAGATGAAGTATGTGATTTTGTAAGTGCTGCTGGTAAATGTGATTTTGATGTCGACGTTTCCTACCAGCGCATGGTCATTGATGCCAAGTCCATATTAGGAGTTATGGGTCTTGGTGTAGAAAAGGAACTTACAGTAAAGTATGGCGGCAAAGATCTGAGTTTTGAGAATGTATTGAGCAAATACACTGTGGCATAATTTGACCTAAGGAGGAACCCAACGTAGTTGGGAGGATGCCTTAGGTCACCTTGAACAAGCAACGAAGTAAAATGTAGTTGGGAGGATGCCTTAGGTTACCTTGAACAACCAATATTATTATGTTACAATCAAGCAGAAAACTGACATTTAAGAATAGACACAAAAAGAGGAAGCTGTTGCGCTAGGATTAGCGCGGTAGCTTCTTTTGTCTTATTTGAGCAAGGAAATTGATTTTCAGAATATCCTTATGATTTGTTAGGGTATAGAGATATCTTAATAACTATAAGGATATTTTGCAAAGTAGTTTTCGTGCTTTTAGAATAAAGGAACTTGTGTTCTGAAAGAAACAGCGTTATAATGGTATTAGAAATCGGCAAACGGAAGGATACAATATTTACAATTATGGAGCAGATTAAAATATCCGTGCGCAATCTGGTGGAATTTATTTTGCGCTCTGGGGATATCGACAACCGACACGGCAGAGCAGCTCAGAAAGAGGCTATGCAGGAGGGCAGCCGCATTCACCGCAAGATACAGCGGAGAATGGGTGCGGACTATCAGCCAGAAGTTCCCTTGAAGATAGAAGTGAACCGTGAGAAATATTTGCTGCTGATAGAGGGCAGGGCGGATGGCGTGATTGTCCGGGATGGGCAGACAATGATAGATGAGATCAAAGGAATATACCAGGATGTAAATCTGCTGGAAAGGCCTATACCCGTACATCTTGCGCAGGCGAAATGTTATGCCTATATCCTGGCAGAGCAGCAAGGGCTTCCTGAGATTTCTGTGCAGCTCACTTACTGCAACCTGGACACGGAGGAGATAAAGCGATTCCAAGAACATTATGCGTTTGAAGAGCTTAGTCAGTGGTTTCTGTCGCTGGTGTTGTCCTATGATAAGTGGGCGGCCTTTCAATTTGAAGCCAAGAAGGAGAGAGATGTATCAATTGAAGGATTGGAATTTCCATTTTCTTATCGTGAAGGCCAAAAGGAACTGGCAGCAGGAGTTTACCGCACCATCAGCCGTGGGAAGAATCTCTTTATTCAAGCGCCTACCGGGACGGGGAAGACGATTACTACTGTATTTCCAGCAGTCAAGGCGGTAGGGCAGGGACTTGCAGATAAGATTTTCTATCTGACAGCGCGCACTGTCACCCGCACAGTGGCAAAAGAGGCTTTTGACTTGCTGCGCCGCCAAGGCTATCAGGGGCGCGTATTGACAATTACAGCGAAAGAGAAGCTCTGTCTCTGTGAGGAGATGGACTGCAATCCGGTGCATTGCCCTTATGCCAGGGGACATTATGACAGGGTGAATGACGCGGTATTTGACATGCTTTTGCGGGAACGTGATTTTACCAGGGAAGTATTGCTTTCACAGGCCGGGCAATTTCAGGTATGTCCGTTTGAAATGTGTCTGGATGCTTCACTGTGGGTCGATGATATTATCTGCGATTACAATTATGTGTTTGATCCCAATGTCTACCTCAAACGTTTTTTTGCGGAAGGGATCAAGGGAGATTACCTCTTTCTGGTGGATGAGGCGCATAATCTTGTGGAACGGGGAAGGGAGATGTACAGTGCAGTCTTGTATAAAGAGGATTTTCTCAAATACAAGAAAATTTTCAAAAATTATAGTAAGAAATGCACTGCCGCATTGGAACGCTGTAATAAGCATCTGCTCAAAATGAAGCGGGAATGTGAGACGTACTGTGTGCTGGGCGCTATAGATGGATTAATCTTCGCCTTAATGCAGCTTGGATCTGCTATGGAAGAATTTTTTCAAAAAGAAATCATTTTGCCGGAGAAAAAGGAAGTGCAGGAGTTCTATTTGAATCTGCGTCATTTCCTGAATATGTATGATTTGGTAGATGACAACTATGTCATTTACACAGAACATGAGGCGGACGGCAGGTTCAAGCTCAAATTGTACTGCGTCAGCCCGGCGGTAAATTTGCAGTCGTGTCTGGACAAGGGGAGGTCCGCTGTCTTTTTTTCAGCCACGCTTCTGCCTATTCAGTATTATAAGCAATTATTGAGTACTTGTGAGGATAATTATGCCGTGTATGCACACAGCGTTTTTGATAAGGAGCAGAAACTGCTTGCGGTGGCAAGAGATGTGAGCAGCAAATACACCAGGAGGACGCCGCAGGAATTTGCTAAAATTGCTTCCTATATTTATGAGACGGCTAAGGCCAAGAGCGGTAATTATATTGCTTTTTTTCCCTCGTATAAGATGATGGCGGACGTCTGGGAGTTTTTCATTCAGCGGGAGGGAATATCGGAAGAGTTGGACTGCATTCGCCAGGAGAGCGGTATGAGCGAACAGCAGCGCGAAGAGTTTCTGGACAATTTTACCGGGTACAGAGACAAAACGTTAGTTGGTTTTTGTGTGATGGGAGGTATTTTTGCCGAGGGTATTGATTTGAAGCATGAGGCCTTGATTGGTGTGATTGTAGTAGGCACGGGCCTGCCGCAAATCAGCAATGAGCGAGAGATTTTAAAGAATTTTTACGATAAGCAGGAGGGCGCGGGATTTGCCTATGCGTTCCGTTATCCGGGTATGAACAAGGTGTTGCAGGCTGCGGGGCGCGTCATCCGCACGAGTGAAGACCGCGGTGTGATTCTTCTTTTGGACGAACGTTTTTTACAACAAGAGTACCAGGCATTGTTTCCCAGAGAATGGGAAGGGTATGAGACCGTGACTCTGCCCAAAGTGCGGGAAGTTGTGGAGGAGTTCTGGCTCGAAGGGTAAATTATATGATAGCGTTTGATAAAATTTCTATTTTTTTACGAAATCAACCACAGAAAAGTTTCCTGATGGTTGATTTTATTTTGTAAAATATCGTTTGAATCCATTGTGTCTATCTGCCAATGCGGGTATACTGATACCGTAAACGCGAGGTAATATGCATAAACCCGGTGTGGGGAATTAGAACCACAATCCATTGCAGTAGGAGGTGTGCTCAGATATGGATGGTTTGAATATCGCGGGCAATATTGTGCGGCTGCGCCATGAGAAGAAGATTACGCAGGAGCGGCTGGCTGAATTTATCGGCGTTACGAAAGCGTCGGTCTCCAAATGGGAGACAGGTCAGAGTATGCCGGATATTGTTATTCTGCCGCGGCTTGCAGCTTTTTTCGATATTACGGTGGACGAATTGCTAGGGTATGTCCCGCAGTTGTCGAAGGAGCAGATTCAAAAATGGTACCAGGAGTTTGCCGGCAAATTTGCCGAAGGTTCTTTTGAAGCGGTGATGGCAGAGACACAGACTTATGTAAAGAAATATTATTCCTGCTATCCCTTTCTCTTTCAGGTGTGTATTCTGTGGCTGAATCATTTTATGCTGGCAGAAGGCAAGACGAGGCAGTCAGAAATACTTGTCGCCATAACGGGGTTGTGCGAGCATATCAAGGAGAACTGCCGTGATGTGAGGATTTCAGATGATGTGATTGTCTTACAGGCGATGGTTCATTTGCAGCTTGGCCGGACAGCGGAGGTCGTGGACGCTTTAGAGGAGATGTCGAGGCCGGACAGGTTGATGGGGCAGAGCGGGATTGTCTTGGTGCAAGCGTACAAGATGGCGGGAGAGAATGACAAGGCAGAAAGTTTTATGCAAATAAGTATGTACAATTCCCTGCTGTCATTAGTGGGCGCCGCGGCAGAGTATATCTCGGCGCACATGGATAATCGAAAGGACTGTGAGACGACGATAGAGCGTATCGGAAAGGTGGAGGAAATATATCATCTGGGTAAACTCAATCCCAATCTTATTGCCGGCTTTGAGTATCGGGCTGCGCTATGTTATGCGCATCATGGGCAGAAGGAAAAATCGCTTGCGCATATTAAGCGGTATGTCCGGTGTATTGAGGAATTATTCTCGACAGATTTATTGTTTTTGCATGGGGACGCGTATTTTAATAAGATTGAGGAGTGGTTTGGCCAGGCGCAGGGCGGCGCTGGCGCGCCAAGGAGCAGGCAGCTCGTTTTAGAGGAAGTAAAATATTCTCTGGAAAGCCCATTGTTCGCGTTTCTGAAAGGGGAAACGGGGTTTGAAATCTTAAAGAAAGAATTGAAGGAAATCAAGTAAAGCCATATTATTTACGGGGATAAAATGCAAAGTCAGGAGGAAGTAAAAGATGAACGCAAATATAAATATTTCAGAAATATTGCCGTTTTTCATTCCATTAGTTATTGTACAATTTGCACTTTTGGGATATACGTTTTGGCACATATTGACACATGAGAATTACAAATATGGAAACCGTACGGTGTGGATTGTGGTTACGCTTATCGGTATGAATTTTGTCGGCCCGATTCTCTACTTTGTTTTGGGCAGGAAGGAAGAGTGATAAATGTGAATATTTTAGAAATCTCCCATGTCAGTAAATCCTTTGGGAGCAACAAAGTAATCAAAGATTTGTGTTTTACCGTGCCGGAGCATTCCGTTTTTGGGTTTGTCGGGCAAAATGGCGCAGGCAAAACAACGACAATGAAGATGGCGCTTGGTTTATTGAGAGCTGATAGTGGGGAAATTTTAGTAAACAATGAGAAGGTTTGTTTCGGCGAAAATGCCGCAAACCGCTTTATCGGCTACCTGCCGGACGTGCCGGAATTCTATAGCTTTATGACGCCGGCAGAGTATCTTCAAATGTGCGGGCAGATAGCGGGTATGAACCGGGAGGATGCGAAAGAGAAATCATGGCAATTATTAGAGCTGGTTGGGTTGGGGAGCGTTAAGAAACGCATCCGTGGATTTTCCCGTGGCATGAGGCAGAGACTTGGAATCGCGCAGGCGTTGATGAATAGTCCAAAGCTGCTTATCTGTGATGAGCCAACGTCCGCGCTTGATCCGGTTGGCAGGAAGGAAATTCTCGATATCCTGCATTCCGTGAAGGAGCATACGACAGTTCTGTTTTCTACTCATATCCTTTCGGATGTGGAGCGCATCTGTGACAGGATTGCGTTTCTACATGAAGGAAGTATTGCGCTCAATGGGACATTAGATGAAATCAGGGGTGTCCGCAGAAGTGAACGTATTGAAATTGAATTTTTCAGGTCGGAGGATGCGCAGCGTTTTTCCGGACTTTATGAGGGCTGTATACAGACGGAAGCGGCGAAAGTTGTGATTTCTCCGGGTGGGAGAGGGATGACTTCAGTTATGGAAATGTTACTACAAAACAATATTTCCGTACAGCGTCTCGAGCAGTTGGAGCCGACATTGGAAGATTTGTTTCTGGAGGTGGTTCAAAATTGAAACAATTTGCAGCATTTACGAAAAAAGAAATTTTAGAGCAGTTACGGACAGGCAGGCTGCTCATACTTATCATTATCTTCTGCCTGTTTGGCATTATGAATCCGGCGATTGCGAAAATGACGCCCTGGATGATGGAGATGATGTCGGAACAGCTAGCCGAGAGCGGTATGGCAATAACCACGGTGGATGTCGATGCATTGACCTCCTGGGTACAGTTTTTTAAGAATATGCCGATGGCGTTGATTGTATTTCTTATTTTGTTCAGTGGAATCTTCACGACAGAGTATCAAAAGGGAACACTCATCAATGTCGTGACGAAAGGGCTGAAGCGGTGGAAAATTTTTGTCTCTAAAGAGAGTGTTATGATGATAATTTGGACGTTGGGTTGTCTGACATGTTACGGTATTACGTTCGGTTACAACGCCTACTTTTGGGATAACAGTGTGGTGCACAATGTATTTTTTTCCGCTGTCTGCTTTTATCTGTTTGGCTTGTGGTTGATTTCTGTCCTTGGATTGGCCTCCGTCTTCTGCAATTCTGCTGGTTCGGTGATGCTCGCGTTAGGAGCTGCGTTTGGCGCATCCTATTTACTGGGGCTGTTTCCAGCGGTAAAAGAGTATGTGCCGTCATATCTTTTGCAGGCGCCCAATTTGTTGACCGGGAATGTAGACGTCGGGGATTACTTGTGGTCGGTACTGATTTTGCTCGCGCTTATTGTAATGCAAAGTATTTTTTCTGTGGTTGTGTTCAATAAGAAGAATTTGTAACTAAGGCTTAATCCTGTTTTCAAGTATTGTTTTCAATTGTAACAATCGGGAAACGTAATGTGATGGAATAGCAATGTGGCTTTATGCTGACATTGCATATTCCATTCATTTGTGACATCATAGTGCGGATATTGTTTACGCCTATGCCTGTGCCTTGTACATATAGATTTGGTTTAAGCGGCTTATTTTGGATCGTAATAGCGGCATATTTTGTGTCATACTCGGTATATAATTGAATCGGCGCCATCTGATCCGCGTATTTTTTTATATTTGAGATAATATTATTTATAATCCTTCCCATATAATCAGTGCATATTTGTATTTGTACCTGTTCCCAGTAAAGCCCATCTATCGCAAATGAGAAATTATCTAATTGAAGAAGGCCGCAAAGTTCGGATAGATACTCCCCAAGAGAATATTCTACATTTTCTGGTTCCTCAAGCTTTATTGGCTGTTCAGAAGTAATCAGGAAGAACTCAAAAAGTTGATTGGAAAGATCACGGATCTGCGTGGTCTTAACATAAGCTTTGTCAATATAGTTATTACATTCGATGAGTGAAGTCTGCTTTTTTGCTATCTCAAGAAACGTCATAAGACCAGTCAAGGGGGTTCTTAAATCATGAGCCATGCCAAGCACAAGTTTTTCTTGGGACAATTTCATTGTCCGTTCTTTTTCCTCTTTTTGTATAATGGTTATCCGCATCTGATTTAGACCATGGGCAAGAATGCCCAATTCGTCATTTCTTTTTACAGGAACTTCAAGGTTTAACTCACCGAGTCCAATTTGAGTGATACTGTAGCTGAGCTCCTGAATGTATTTGATTTCTTTGCGGATGGCAAGCGCAAAAAGTAAGAGCCATATGGATACACTGACAATTATATTGACTATGTAGAATAACAAATAATATCTTATTTCATAGTCTGCGTAAATATATACATCGGCATCACCATCAGAAAAGGATATAGAATGGAAATATTGCCAATTAAGGTGAATAGCGCCTGTTTCTGCTTCTCCTAAAACTACGCTGTCTGAATAGGTGCTGTCGTAAATTAAGACTCTGTTACGTGAAACTGTAAAATGGCTGATTCCCTTTCTGTGCGCCCATTCTCCTAGCTGTTCTATATTGTAGGCAGATAAATTGTTTTTGCGGACATAATCTTGTAAATCCGCAATATATACAGTTTCCGCATTGTAAATAAAATCTGAACAGAGAAAATATTCATCGAGCAGATTGGTTCCCATAAAGAAAAGTGACAAAAAGATAGAAGTAGCTATGCAGAAACTAATTAAAAGCAGGAGAATGAGTTTCGCAGTAAGAGTCTTGATATGAAATTTATCCAAGGCGGTACCCCTTTCCCCATATGGTCTTAATTATTTTAGGTTTTTGTGGATTTTCTTCAACTTTTGTGCGCAAATTTCTTATATGCACCATAATAGTATTTGCAGAGTTGTTCATAAAAGGTTCTTCCCAGA
>Ga0137308_102196_pt1 | contig 14114 bp, 8 predicted proteins | sample Inofrocosms_June_FD_97181 | JGI IMG/M metagenome (GOLD analysis project Ga0137308, IMG submission 97181) | Mouse cecal microbial communities from Vienna, Austria - N-Acetylneuraminic and N-Acetylglucosamine D2O microcosms_June | ecosystem: Host-associated > Mammals > Digestive system > Large...
GCTGCGCCCCCATTTTTCGGATGTGCTGTAGCTGTTGTTGTAAATGAGAGGAAGACCATGGAAAACGCGATTACCGTAAAGGATGTTACAAAGATATATAAGATGTACGACAAGCCCATAGACCGGCTGAAAGAGTCTCTGCACCCGGGGCATAAGGAGTACCACAGGAAATTTTACGCCCTGGACCATCTGTCTTTTCAGGTGAAGAAGGGGGAGACGGTGGGCATCATCGGGACCAATGGGTCGGGCAAGTCTACGATCCTTAAGATCATTACCGGTGTGCTGTCTCCCACCACAGGGACTGTGGAAGTGGAGGGGAATATTTCGGCCCTCCTGGAGTTGGGAGCCGGATTTAATTCGGATTATACGGGGATTGAGAATATTTACATGAACGGCACCATGATGGGGTTCTCGAAAAAGGAGATGGACGCAAAGCTGCAGGATATCCTGGATTTTGCGGATATCGGAGATTTCGTGCATCAGCCGGTGAAAACGTATTCCAGCGGTATGTTTGTGCGGCTGGCTTTTGCCCTGGCTATTAATGTGGAGCCGGAGATCTTGATCGTGGATGAGGCGCTGTCTGTGGGGGATGTGTTTTTTCAGTCCAAGTGCTACAGGCGCATGGAGGAGATCCGCCAGAAGGGGACTACCATTCTTATGGTGACCCATGATATGGGCAGTATCATTAAATACTGCGACAAGGTGGTTTTACTGAATAAGGGGAATTTTGTGGCCCAGGGGAAGCCGGGCCATATGGTGGATCTGTATAAAAAGATCCTGGCCAATCAGATGGACGCTTTGAAGGATGAGCTGGAGGAGATGAAGGACTTTTCCGGGGAGCCGGCAGGGGAGAAGCATCACAGGCGGGAACCTGCCAACGGTCTGATGAAAGAAAAGCTGACCATCAACGCAAGCCGGACGGAGTACGGGGACGGACGGGCAGAGATCTATGATCTGGGACTGCTGGATGAGAGAGGAAATGTAACGAATCTTCTGCTGAAAGGTGAGAATTTTACCATAAAGGAGAGGATTCGTTTTTATGCGGATATACAGGCTCCTATCTTTACGTATACCATTAAGGATAAGAAGGGAACGGAGCTTAGCGGGACCAATACCATGTTTGAGGGGACAGATATCCGGCCGGTGAAAGACGGGGATGAGTATGAGGTCTGTTTTACCCAGAAGATGACGCTGCAGGGCGGTGAGTATTTGCTGTCCATGAGCTGCACCGGGTTTGAGCTGGGGGAACATGTGGTTTATCACCGATTGTATGATGTGGCCAATATTACGGTTATTTCCAATAAGAATACGGTGGGAGTGTATGATATGGAGTCGGCAGTGGAGGCGAAGAAGATTGACAGGGAGAACTGATTGTTGCAGGCTTCCCATGGAGGAGAGATGATCGAGAATAGCAGAGAGAGCAAGAATGAGAAAGATATCAGCGCCCAGCTGATACGGGTGCTGAAAACGTATGGGGGGGACAGGAAGCAGGCGTTAAAGGAACATGTAAGGCTTGATTATCTATATGCCCTTTCGGACCAGAGGGAGAATCTGGTGGAATGGTATCCCTTTGGGGCAAATGGGCGGATCCTGGAGGTAGGGTCCGGATATGGGGCTTTGACCGGGGTTTACAGCCGAAAGGCGGCCTATGTGGATGTGCTGGATGAGTCGCAGGACAATCTGGAGGTGAACCGTCTCCGTCATGTGGAGCTTGGCGGGCGGGAGAATATCCGTTATATAAAAGGGAATATCCGGGGGCTGGCCAGCGACGTCCTTAAGGATATGGACTTAGGCAAAGCGGAGACGCTTCAGTCCGCAAGGTATGATTATATTGTGTTTGCGGGGACGCTTGGGAAGAATGCCGGGGAGGAGATACGGGCTGCCAAGGCGTTGTTAAAGCCGGGAGGCCAACTGATTGTGGCGGCATGTAATCCTTTTGGGTTAAAGTATTGGGCCGGGACCGAGAAGGATCCTTACAGCTTTTCCAAGGAGGCCCTTATCCGGCTTCTGTCGGAGACAGGGGATGGCGGGGATATGGAGTTTTACTATCCTATGCCGGATTACCGGATCCCGGTGACCATTTTCTCGGACCAGTATCTTCCGGGTAAAGGGGATCTGACGGATACGGTGACAGCCTATGATTACCCCGGATATCTAAGTCTTGATATTGGGGCGGCTTTTGACGCTGTGTGCCAGGACGGACAGTTTGACCGGTATGCCAATGCGTATCTGGCTATTTGGAGACAGGCAGGGGCAGAGCGGGAGGCCGGGGACCATACGGACGGATGCCGGGCTGAGTATATCAAGTATAACCGCACTCGGAAAGAGGAGTTCCAGATCAAGACCGTGATTTTTGGGAAACCAAGAAGGGTGGAGAAGACGGCCTTAGTCAGGGCCGGGATGGAACACATCGCCTCTTTTGGGGAAAAGTGCAGAGAGCTGAACAGGCAGCACAGGAATCTGAGATTTGCCCGGCCGGGGATAAAAGAAGGCCAGGCGGGTTTTCCGTATATTGAGGGAGAAACCCTGGCTCAGCGGCTGGGACAGGTCATAGGCGACGGAAAAGCTCCGGTGGATACGGTGGGGGAGGCCCTGGAAATGATTCTTGAGGTGGATGCGTCCTGTTACTGTCTGTTTGAGGTGACTTCGGAGTTTACGTCGGTTTTCGGGGAACTTCCGGACGGGGCCAGAGTGGGAAGCGACAGCCTGATGGTGTCCAACATTGATATGCTGTTTGAGAATATTCTTTTGGGGGATGAGAGATATTGCCTTGATTATGAGTGGGTATTTTTCTTCCCTGTTCCTGTGGAATATATCAAGTATCGGATCCTTTTTTATTTTTTCAGGCAGTACCGCAGTCTTTTGACAGCTTACAGGCAGGCGGAGGACTGGCTGAAAGAGTTTGGCATAGAGGAAGAGACCGCTAAGGTTTATGAGGCCATGGAGGGGAACTTCCAGGCTTACGTCCATGGGGAGAACCAGAAGATCTATCTGGAAAATTATTATGTGAGGACAAAGACGTTTCGGGAGCTGACCAGAGTGGACCAGGAGCTGGAGAGGACAAAGGAGAGGCTTGATCAGCTTCGGAGCCAGTCCAGGCTGCAGCTAAAGGAAAAGGACGCGAATATCCGCAAGATGACCGAGGTTCAGCGCCTGACCCAGAACCATGTGACCAATCTGGAGACCATGATCGGGGATCTGCGCCATGAGATCGGGGAGATGGCAAAGACTCTTGATTACCTGAACCGCCATGAAGCCCTGCTCTTTAAGATACGGCGGAAGCTGGGGGAGAAGTTTAACGCCAGATTTCCAAAGGGAACCGTTAAGAGAAAAAAGCTGGCCCTTGTAAAGGAGTATGTGTTTCATCCGCTGCGCTCGTTTCGGCTGTACGGGTCGGAGGAAGGGAAGAACCTGCTGGAAGGGGATTTTGCCATCGGAAGTGAGTACCGGGAACATGGAAAGCTGTACTTTGTCCGGGAAGAGAATCCGGTGGTGTCCATCATCATTCCGGTGTATAATCAGATCCACTATACCTATGCCTGTCTGGTGTCCATCCTGGAGCATACAAAGGATGTGCCTTACGAGGTGATCATCGCGGATGATGTGTCCACGGACGCCACGGAGCGTCTGGAGCGGTACGCCCAGGGGCTGGTGATCCGCAGGAATAAGGAAAACCAGGGATTTTTGCGCAACTGCAATCAGGGGGCAGAGGCTGCCAGAGGCAAGTATGTGATGTTTCTTAACAATGATACCCAGGTTACACAAGGGTGGCTGAGTTCCCTGGTAAATCTGATCGAGTCGGATGATTCCATCGGCATGGTGGGATCTAAGCTGGTGTATCCGGACGGACGGCTTCAGGAGGCGGGAGGCATTATCTGGAGCGACGGTTCCGGGTGGAATTACGGGCGTCTGGATGACCCGGATAAGCCGGAGTACAATTATGTAAAAGATGTGGATTATATTTCCGGCGCGGCTATCTTGCTGTCTCGGGAGCTGTGGCAGCGGATCGGCGGATTTGACGAGCGGTTTGCTCCGGCTTACTGCGAGGATTCGGACCTGGCCTTCACGGTGAGAGCCGCCGGGTACCGGGTAGTGTATCAGCCTCTTTCGAAAGTGATCCATTTTGAGGGAATCTCCAATGGCACCGATGTTCAGGGCAGCGGGCTTAAGCGGTACCAGGCAGTGAACAGTGAGAAGCTGAAGGAAAAGTGGGCGGACGAATTTGCCGGACAGTGTGAGAATAACGGGAATCCGGACCCCTTTCGGGCCAGGGAGCGGAGTATGGGCAAGCCCATGATTCTGGTGGTGGACCATTATGTGCCCACCTATGACCGGGACGCCGGTTCCAAGACTACGTTCCAGTATCTGAAAATGTTCTTGAAGAAGGGATATGTGGTGAAGTTCCTGGGGGATAATTTTTTCCATGAGGAGCCGTATTCCACGGTTTTGCAGCAGATGGGCATTGAGATCCTTTATGGGCAGGATTATCAGGCGGGAATCTGGGACTGGTTAAGGGCTCATGGCAGCGACATCCAGTTTGCTTATTTAAACAGGCCCCACATCGCTTCTAAATATATTGACTATATTAAGGAAAATACGGATATTAAGGTAATCTATTACGGCCATGACCTGCATTTTCTGCGGGAGGGACGGGAGTATGAACTGACCGGCAATCCGGAACGGAAAGAAGCGTCCGAGTACTGGAGATCTGTGGAACTGTCCTTGATGTACAAGGCGGAAATGTCGTATTATCCGTCCTATGTGGAGCGGGACGCCATCAAGGCCATTGACGACGGGATTCCGGTGAAGGATATTGTGGCTTATGTGTATGAACAGTTTCGGGATGATATCCCCGGGGATTTTGCCAGGCGGGAGGGCATCTTGTTTGTGGGAGGCTTTGCGCATCCGCCTAATGGGGACGCGGTTTTATGGTTTGTGAGGGAGGTTTATCCTCTGATCCGGACGCAGATGGAGAAGGCCGGGAAGCAGCCGCCGGACTTTTATGTGGTTGGCTCCAAGGTGACGAAAGAGATCCAGGAGCTGGAACAGCCTGGCAATGGGGTTATCATCAAAGGCTTTGTCAGTGATGAGGAATTAAGGCAGCTGTATGATACGGTGAGGATTGTGGTGGTGCCTTTGCGGTACGGCGCGGGGGTGAAAGGAAAGGTGGTTGAGGCGCTGTACCATGGGGCGGCCATTGTGACCACTTCCGTGGGAGCCGAGGGCATCGCGGACGCAAGGCAGGTGATGACTGTGGAGGATGAGGCGGCGTCACTGGCGGCAGGAGTCTTGTGGCTTTACAGTAATCCTAAGGAGTGCGAGGAATTGAGCCGCAAGGCCCAGGCGTATGTGAGAGAGCGTTACAGCGTGGACGCAGCCTGGGGCGTGGTGGGGGAGGATTTTGTGTAGAAATCGGGACTTTTAAAAGCTGCTCACAGGGAGCAGGATTTCGGATGGCAGATGATCCGCAGGAAAATGAGGAGGACTAGGATATGCTGATTGATCTGGTAAAGAAAAACCGCAGCTATCGGGGCTACAATGAGAATAGGAAGATTACGAAGGAAGAACTGCTGGAATTGGTGGACTGCGCCCGGCTTTGCCCGTCCTCGGTCAATGCCCAGCCCCTAAAATATTACCTTGCCTGGGAAGAGGAGGAGGTCCGTCGGATCCAGGTCCACACCAACTGGGCCAAAGCGCTTCCCCGGCTGGAACTGCCTCACAGGGGGATGTATCCTACCGCGTTTATCATTATATTGCAGGATACCGCTATAGACGGGAATCTTTCCAGGTATCAGAAGGATGTGGGGATCGTGGCCCAGACTATGCTGCTGGCGGCAGCGGAGATGGGGCTTGGCGGGTGTATGATCGGGAATTTTGGGGCGGGGAGTTTGAAGACGGAACTAAATTTGCCGGATAATCTTGCGCCCCTTCTGGTGGTGGCTTTGGGGGAGCCGGCGGAGACGGTGAGGCTGGTGGAAGTTGGGCCGGGGGAGAGTACGAAGTATTACCGGGATGAAAGGGACGTTCATTATGTGCCCAAGAGGCGGCTTGAGGATGTGGTTGTGAGAGGGGAGACGTGAGATATGGCGCCGATCATAGGGATCGGGAGACAGGATTTTGAAAAGCTGAGAGCGGGGAGAAACTTTTATATTGATAAAACCCGGTTTATTATGGAATGGTGGGAGGCAGAGGACGACGTGACTTTGATCACCCGCCCCAGGAGATTTGGCAAGACCCTGAATATGAGTATGGTAGAGAAATTCTTTTCTGTGGACTACGCAGGCCGGGGAGATCTGTTTGAAGGGCTTCAGGTGTGGGAACATGAAAAGTTTCGCAGGCTGCAGGGAACGTATCCGGTGATCTTTATCAGCTTTGCCGATGTGAAAGAAAACACATATCCCCAGGCCCGCAAGAAATTGTGCAGTATTATTCGGGATGCTTTTCGTCAGTACCGCTTTCTTTTGGATGGGGATCTGTTAAGTAAGGAAGAAAGGCAGGAGTTTAAGAGCATTTCCGCGGATATGGAGGACTATATGGCGTCCGGCTCCATAAAGGCGCTGTCCGGGTATTTGTTTCGGTATTTTGGCAGGCGGGTGGTCCTTCTTTTGGATGAGTATGATACTCCTATGCAGGAAGCTTATGTAAACGGATACGGGAGAGAGATGGTCGCCTTCATGAGAAGTCTGTTCAATTCCACGTTCAAAACCAATCCGTATTTGGAGCGGGCGATTATGACCGGGATCACAAGAGTAAGTAAGGAGTCTATATTCTCTGATATGAATAATCTGGAAGCGGTGACCACCACATCTTCCAAATATGGAGATAGTTTTGGATTTACAGAGAGAGAAGTCTTTCAGGCGCTGGACGCTCATGGTCTGTCGGATCGGAAACGGGAAGTGAAAGACTGGTATGACGGATTTACCTTTGGAAAATGGAAGGATATTTATAACCCATGGTCAATCCTTAATTACATGGATAAAAGAACGTTGGCGCTTTACTGGGCCAACTCCAGTTCCAATAACCTGGTGACAAAACTGATCCGGGAAGGAGACAAGAGACTGAAAGCTTCCTTTGAACAGCTGCTTCGGGGAGAGACCATCATTACAGAGATGGATGAACAGATCGTCTATGAACAGTTGGATCAAGAAGAACAGGCGGTGTGGAGCCTTCTGGTAGCCGGCGGGTATCTGAAGGTGAAGGAGATGAAAATCTATACCACAGACTATGGGGAGTGGAGACAGGAGTATGAGCTGGAGATCACTAATTTGGAAGTGAGAATGATGTTCAGAAATATGGTGCGAAAGTGGTTTTCCAAGGCAGGAACTGTTTACAATGATTTCATCAAGGCTCTTCTGGCGGATGATATCCGGGCCATGAATGTCTATATGAATAAGGTAGCTCTGACTACATTCAGTTATTTTGATACGGGAAACCGGCCTTCCGGAGCAGAACCGGAGCGATTCTACCATGGCTTTGTGCTGGGGCTGATGGTGGAGATGGCGGACAGGTATATTTTGACGTCCAACCGGGAAAGCAGGTTTGGGCGGTATGATGTGATGCTGGAACCAAGAGATCTTAAGGATGATGGGATCATTTTGGAGTTCAAAGTGCAGGATCCGGACAATGAGAAAGAACTAACGGATACGGTGAAGGCGGCTTTGGATCAGATTCATCAGAAGAAGTATGAGACGATACTGGAAGAAAAGGGAGTTCCCAGGGAGAAGATACGGAAATATGGGTTTGGGTTTTGTGGAAGGCAGGTTTTGATTGGGACAGCTGGTTGAGGTGAAGCTTCTTCTTCTGAAATGTAAACCTTACACAGATCGGCGTAAGGCAGAGACAGAAAAAACCTCATCAGCTAACTTGCCGGCGGCTGATGGACTCAAATACGATTGGTTATCTGAACTGTTATTAATAAGGAGTAACCGTTCAGATAACCCTTGAACTGTTACTGACATCTTACTGCTGTCATGGAGTTAAAATAAGGCTCCAGAATTGCGAACGCTAAAAATTGAGGTGCTGTCTTAGTCATATTTTTGAAGATAACTCTGGCAGAATTTAGCCTCTAAACTGTTCCTCAATATCCTTTTTAAACTTTACTAACGGTTCTTCAGTCATTTCTCTCTCCCTATATAAAAACGCATAGCTATGTATAGCGGAAAGACCAGCAAAATTATTCTGGAATATTTCCTGATACTTTTCGTTTTCTTCTTCCCGCAATGCCCTGCGCAATTCAAACGCTTCTCTTTTATGATACTGATAGACTTCCTTAAGATGAAAAATCTTACGTGACATCTCCGCGCGCAATCGCTGTGCTTCATCCTTTATATTTTCCTCTATTACTTCTATCTCAGTTACCTCCTCTGAAATATTAAAAATACCTCCCACAGTTTTAGTTTTCACCTTGAATTTAAGACAATCAGAAGGATCCATATACGGATTAAGATGTAAGCTTTTTGTATCACTTTCGGGTTTTCCTTTCATAACGCTATTGCACACATGGCAGCAAGGAACAAGGTTATACATATTGATACAAAGGAGCGGATAACTGCTTTTGGGATAATAATGATCGCAGCTGGAAGTAGTTTTCCCTTCCCAGGTTGTGATATACTGGCGGCCGCAATAAGGACATACTCTGGTATTTGAGGCTGTCATAAGGCAGTGGCGGTTCCAAGAGAAGGTTTGCCCCGATACCTTTATGTTCAATCCTGTATAAAAATTGTCATAATCTAATAAATCTGTAAGCGCCTTGGATAAGAAGTTCACATCAGGTCCAGCCAGACGAAACCATCTGTTTTGAGTTTTAATAAGTTTTCGTAGGTTTGGAGAAATAGCAATTTGCCGGATTATTTCCTTCTCTTGGCCAGACGAAATTTTCAAAGCTTGGCGTAATTTTGTCAATACCTGAATTTCTTTCGACATCTGACCATCTCCTTTTCCTGCTTTCTTTTTCATTTTCTTCCAGTTGTTTTCTATTCTATTCTTAACATAATAATAATGTGATTTTTCGGTATGACTTTTTTGATTATACTGAATCTTAATCATGATGTTCCTCCATCTGCCTTATATATCTTTCAACGGCATCCTGTTTTTTCGATGGCAATTTTTCTAAACGTTTTTGCAGTTCTTCTGCTTTCTGTCGATATGGTGAATTCTGATGAACTTGTTTATCCTCTTCCTGTCTTATACTTACCATTTTCTTTAATTGCCTGGCGGCATTATGATCGCCTATATGATTAGCAAGATATATTGCCTCTTGATCTGTTACATCCGGCTGTTTTCTATGGATCCAATTTAAAAGTCTATTTACTTTTGATTTTGCGAACTCTCCAATGCTGCCCTGATCCATAAAAAAGGAGTCGCAGAACAAGGTATAGATATCGCTTCCGAATGTCTGGGAAAATCTTTGATCCAAATTACATCTGATCTCTCCACGTTCATTCTTATTAAGCCGATTCACTTTTTCCCCAGGAATATCTGATAAAAAAATCGGTGAATGTGATGTGATAAATAATTGTATTTTGTAATTTTTAAATGTCTCATCTTTCTCCCACCACTCCAAAAGCCATTTTAAAATCTGCTGCTGCCATTTAGGGTGAAGATAAGCATCTATTTCATCAATAATAACCAGAATATCCCCGTTTGTTTTTCCAGAAGACGCAAAGGCCCTATACATATAGGATATCAGATTAACCATTGCAATCTCTCCTGACGAACATGGGTGAAAATCAAGAGAAATATATTTCACCCACATGAATCCCCTCTCATAGGAAGATTCAAAAAGTTCCAGAAAATCCTTCTGATCTTCCCATGAAAAAGTACCCTTCTGGAAGTCCTTCAGTTTATCGTCAAGAATCAGTTCAGCTTCTGTATAATACTTTTCAAATGTTGTGATATAGTATTCAATGGCATTACTATCTAGGGACCTCTTGTTATTATTAGATCTCAGATTATCAAACAGCGATTTTAATTCTCTCCAGAAACTGATATTTAAAATAGGATTCTCTTGGTTTAAGGGGCGATTTATATTATCAGCATAGATATTCATTACAGGTCCAAAAAACAGTAATGACACTTCTGTAAACAAACATGACATTACATGCTTTTTCCAGCCGACCTTTCCGGTATTAACTAACGGATAATAAATATTATGGCGGCAATATTCCAAGAAATAACGTGGGGGAATCCTTTGAGCCTGATTCGGAGAAAAATCACTGGATTCTTTTTGCTGTTCAAACTTTTCAAACCATTGATCTACCTGTTTTTTCTCATCTTGGTCTAAAGTCATTTCATTCAAAAATGGACGAAATGTGATCGTTATCTGATCAAATATAGGAAGTTGTTTTATCATATTATCAGGAGCATGAAGATAGCAATTTAAAAAAGCGGCAGCCTGATAATCTGTGTATACACGAATAGAATCCTGCATTTGGATCTCAGCAAGCTCATATAATGCCGCATTATACGAAGTACCATAATAGTGATGATAACCCTTTCTCCGTTTTTCCTGATTTCGTTTCATAATCACAGAAGGGGTAAAAATTTGTTGTCTTTTATCAGTACCGACCTGAAGATCCCCCATAGTAAATTTATCAGGAAATTCTGATGGATTAAATATATTAGAAATATAAACAATTGGCTGTAGGAAAGACAATGAGGTGTTAAATATCGTATTGATTTCGGTCTTTATACCTGTTGTCTTTGGATGCAAAGATACGCTTTTTGTATAAATAGAAAGCATAGGACTATTAGTACATTTATCGATTTCTTCATAGATATAAAAATATGCATTTGTATTCGCGTTAGAACTAAAAAAATCTAAACATGGAGCTTCCGGAGAGCATTCCATAAGAGCATGCGCTATGGTTGTTTTTCCTGAACCATTTTGCCCAACAGCTGCCGCGATATCAAAAACGTTTGGACTGAAAAATCCGTCTATAAAATCTGTATATGGTTTGATGACAACATCATAATTTGCTTTTTGGGAGCTATTTTTATGACTTTTTAAATAAACTTTATACTTAGATGAAAGCCGTATCCCTAATTTTTGAATAGAGTTATATTTTTCAATCCATAAATATATTAAATGCATATTTTTCTCCTTTTGCAGCCATGTTCACTTTATATTGAACCACAAAGTATTCAAGGCTGCCGAATCCAATATAAATACTAATGGGGCTTCCGCGCTGAAGATTTTCAAAATCTTAACACAGCAGCCCCTTACTTTTCCGTCCAGCCATTTCCATCAAAACCACGAAGCCTCTCATAAAACTGCGCATAAAAATCCCCGCTGACATCATAAGGCGTCAGAAAGAACCGACGGAGAATCTCCATATTCACACCCTTTGCCCATTCCACATCCCCCTCTGTCAGAGGCTTCTGAAGATCTTTCAAAAAATAATGCCAGTCACAGATAAACGTCTCATACCGCTTAAAATCCGGCAGGCCGATCCATTTTTGTACCTTTACTTTGGTTCGGTTCTGTTTTTTGCACTCTTTCGTCTGGAGAAAATAGGAAAAAGAGCGGTTCTCATAAAAACGCCCCAGAGGAAACAGCCGGCAGAAGCCGGGGCGGAAGCTGTGGATGGAACAGCGGCCGTTTTCATCTAAAAACGGACAGCGATTTGTGTTTCCTTCCATCTTAATATGGGGCAGTATGACGCCGTCCACCACCCCTAAGTCAATCTGGTGATACAGAAGACTTGCGGCGGGAGTTTGAAGCCCCTTTGTCAGGCAGAAGATGTCAAACGGGTCCAGAATAATGGTGTCAGCCATGCTCTCACAACAGGCAGAACAGCCCTGACAGTTACTGCAGCCAGCTTTCACCAGGTCATTGGAGGTATATAGTTTTCCGTCTGAAACTTCATTCAAATCAATATAGCGGTCCATAAGAAAGCTCCGTTTTCTGCCAAAATTTTCTTATACTATAACAGAAATAGGAGGAGAGCGCAAGGCTGTGGTTTGGAATTGCCGCTGAATTGCCCGTCCCAAAAGTTGAGATACTGTAAAATTTATGATAAAATCAAGGTATTATATGCAGGAGAACAAAATGATATGGTAAAAAATATGACACAGGGCAGCATCCCCAGGCACCTGATGACCTATGCCATCCCCCTGATCCTTGGCAACCTGTTCCAGCTGACTTACAACGCGGTGGACTCCATCATTGTGGGCCGGTTCATCGGAAAAGAGGCTTTGGCGGCGGTGGGGACGGCCAGCCCGGTAATGAATATGATTATCCTGGGTATTTCCGGGATCTGTATCGGGGCGTCGGTGCTTATGAGCAATTTTTTCGGGGCGGGACAGGAGGAAAAGGTAAAGCAGGAGATGGCCACCACGGCGGTGTTCGGCGTATACTTTTCCCTTGCGGTGGTTGTTCTGGGCATTGGTATGACAAAACCTCTCCTGCGGGCGTTGTACGTCCCGGAGGAGATCCTCGGCATAGCGTCTTTATACCTTAAGATCATCTTCCTGGGAGCCCCTTTCACCTTCTTTTACAATGCCGTTGCCTCCGCTTTGAAAAGCGTGGGGGATTCCAAGACACCGTTAAAATTCCTGGCGTTTTGTTCTGTGCTCAACGGAGTCCTGGATGTTATTTTTATCGGAGGCTTTCATTTTGGGATCATCTGTTCCGCTGTTACCACAGTGGTTGCAGAAGCGTTGTCGGCTGTGCTGTGCGTGATCTACGTGTACCGCCATGTTCCCCTGCTCCAGCTAAACCCCAGGGAATTTAAGGTGGACAGGGAGCTTTTAAAACAGACTCTCCAGTACGGAAGCGTCACGGCGCTGCAGCAGTCCTGTCAGCCTGTGGGAAAGCTTCTGATCCAGGGAGCCGTTAACCCTATGGGGGTTGACGTGATGGCTGCCTTCAATGCCGTAAATAAAATAGACGCCTACGCCTTCACGCCGGAACAGAGCATCTCCCATGCCATGACCACCTTTGTGGCCCAGAACTTTGGGGCGGGGAGGGAGGATCGGATTCGAAAAGGGTTTCGAATCGGTATGGCGCTGGAATTTTGCTACTGGATCATCATCTGCGGGGCCGTGTTTCTGTTTCGGGAGCCGCTTATGAGGCTTTTCGTCACCGGGGAGGCGGCGGATATTGTGGCTCTGGGCAGCGATTATTTGGGGATCATGGCGTTTTTCTATGTATTCCCCGGATTTACCAACGGGATGCAGGGGTATTTCCGGGGAAGAAAGCATATGAAAATGACTCTGCTGGGGACTTTTATCCAAACCAGCTTACGAGTGATCTTTGTGTACATCCTGGTTCCCAGGATGGGGCTGAAAGGCGTGGCCTTTGCCTGCGCCATGGGGTGGAGCGTGATGCTGGCGGTGGAGATCCCCTATTATTTCCATAGTCGGAAAGTGTTTTCGGAACGTGTGGCAAATAGTTGACAAAGCGGCGGCAGGTCTGCGGAACTTAGGAGATGCCCAGGCACAGCGCTGCGGTATTGATGGCGATGCATAGGGTCACTCCCAGAAGCGTAGGCAGTAAAATTGCCACAGCCGTCCATTTCAGGCTGCCCGTTTCTTTCTTGATGGTCAGACATGTGGTGGAGCAGGGCCAGTGGAAGAGGCAGAAGACCAGCATGCACAGAGCGGTCTTCCAGGTCCAGCCATTGGCAGTCAGAAGGGTAAAGAGGGCTGCGGAGTCTGTCATCTCCACCAGCATCCCGCTTTGGAGGTAGGCCATAAGGATAATGGGGACTACAATCTCATTGGCAGGGAAGCCAAGGAGAAAAGCCATAAGGATGACCCCGTCCAGTCCCATAAGCTTTCCCAGGGGATCAAAAAATCCGGTCAGATGAAGGAGAAGGCTTTGGCCGTTGACGGCAGTATTGGCCAAGATCCAGATGATCAGCCCGGCGGGGGCTGCCACGGCCGCCGCGCGGCCCAGCACAAACAGCGTGCGGTCAAGGATGGAGCGCACCAGCACTTTGCCGATCTGCGGACGGCGGTAGGGAGGCAGTTCCAGGGTAAAGGCGGATGGGACTCCTTTTAATAAGGTGTGGGATAACATCCAGGAACAGCCCAAAGTGGCGCATACTCCTGCAAGGATGGCGGCAGTCAGAAGAAGGGCGGCTACAAAAGAGCCGGTAAAGGTTCCCTGG